>SDBS01000015.1_pt1 | contig 109109 bp, 196 predicted proteins | sample 2277091 | NCBI WGS metagenome assembly SDBS01 (sample SAMN10404972, study PRJNA504765) | marine sediment metagenome | isolation source: marine sediment core GS10_PC15, 163 cmbsf | place: Arctic Ocean: Southern Knipovich Ridge | collected 2010
GTTCAAAACCCCAACTGAATCATAGACAGCTTGATCTTTACCAATTACTTGATCAAAGAATTTGAAAGCCTCCGTGTAGTTAATAATCTGATATCCTTCAGACACAATGCCAAGCACCCGATCAGCATGACCTTTGGGCAAGTCCATCCGAACTGTAGCGAAACGGTTTGTGGGGTCTCCATCTGCCGTCGTGACAGGGATCTTCTCAACTTGGAAGTCTAGTCCCGCTAGCTTAATAGCTTCGGTGGAGGTCATAGGACGTCCGACAACTGTCCCGAGGTTATGCCAAGCGGGAGTTGTCCCCGCCCAAGCATAGGAACCATCTTCATTTTGTGCTAGATTGTGAGCCACTTTAGTTTCCCTCCTCGAGTGTTGCTAGACCATCTTTGAGTATATCAAGCACATACTGTACATAAATATGATCTTCTGTGTGGTATATCTGCTTCATGACATGTGATACAGCTTTACGTTTCGCCATCTTTATGCCCTCTAACGCATCCCATTTATCTGGATGACAAACTTTGCTAAATCCGATGCCGATATAACCGTCATCATCAGGATTATCAAACACTATCATACAGAATGTATATGGTCTTTTGGACTCCAAGAAGAGAGTTCTACATTCTTTGTTAACTCTGGTCCCATTCAACTTCTCTTCTTTGTTCGTCTCTTCTTTTTCTACTGCTGGTTCACTCATCTGTTTTCTCCCTTTTACAGTTTTGGTCCGTGTGTGGATTATCATATGGATTGTTATCATACGACGTTGTTTGCAACATCGCACAAAGTTCACACCTCCACTCGACATAGGGGACTATCAAGCTGGGGGGAAAGGGGAGGGGGGTAAGCCTTGTCCACTGGTGTTGTTTCTTAGTCGCTTTCATGCATCTCCTTAGTAGACTAAAAACCGGATAAAGCAAGTAACCAATCATTACATCCCTAACTCTTATTGTCATCTGTCTTCTCCTTAAGAGTAACTGTTGCTGATACAACTTTCTCGACATCAACCCCATCTGGTCCGTGAAGATCAACCTAAGCGTTCCATGCTTTTCGGTTCATTGTATACTTGGCCCCCTTAATAACTTTGTCATAGACGCCATTCTCACGAGCACCTGCTGCCATAGCTTCTTGGTCAACCACAGTCCGCTTTGTAACCTCTTTGATCTTAAACGTGCAACCCCCGATACGTGTGGTCTTGGTAGAGAGAGCCCCATCTTCCCATAACTGCCCACACACTTCTTCCGCTAGTGTCTTCATTGTAGCTAGGTCAGTAGCAGAAATTTCCATGGCTGTCTCAGCTGCAATTACATATGGATCTGTCTCCATCTCATTCCGAATGATATTGATTTGAGCAGTATGATATCGTATCTGTTCTTCTATGGGACCAATCCTTGCCAAGAATCTTTCCCTGGTATCGATGATGAATTGTTCTGCTTTTCTACATATTGCATACTGTTCTTCTAACGTCTGGGCTATCAACTCTAAACTCATTTTGTTTCCTCCTTAGATTAGAATACTATTCTTAGTGTAACACGAGAAATTCATTAGTCAACCCATCCTTTTGTGGTGTCAGAGAATCCAACAAACTATAGATAAGACTAACGATGTGAAGTTTTTCCTCATGCTCATGACAAGGCATACATACCAACTTTGAATTATCATCTGAGAACGGTTCGTCTTCCTCAATCTTCTCAAGTACAAGCCAGTCTGTTTCACCACACTTATAACATCGGAAAGATATTTCCAGTAGACGGTTTTGTCTGATAACATCAAAATCAATTCTTGTCACCTACCCTCCTTATCTCATATCTATCCCCGTTGAATGTCAGCGTGATAACATTTTTCTGTTTAGCGAGTGTAGCTTTGTAGCAGGTTTTTATTGATACATAGAAACAAAGTATCTTATCTCGTGCTAGTTTTTTTTCTTCTTTACTTACCATGCATTATTGATCTCCTCTTTTCTATAGATTACTCCATCTTTTTCTAGGAAGGTTATGAACAACATTTCTGGGGCACGAACTTTCCACCCGTTTCGAAGGTCTTCTGTGGACATCTCACGATACTGATGGTTAACATAAATAATCCAACGTGTCCCGTCCTCATCAATTATCCGTCTCCTGACCCGTAGAAGATCATCTCTCTCTTGAGATCTTTTATGCTGTCGCATAATCCGTCCTAATGCCCGGTCTTCTGTCGGACGTCTAAGCCTTCTCTTTGCCATGTGTACCTCCCGCTATATGAGGACCATATACATCTTGAAAGTCTCTAACAGCAGACTCCATAGGGTTTAGTAGAACATCCACTACATAACCGAGTAGATTTTGATAGTGGGTATCCCTAGAGCTAATAATATCTTCAAGGATGTCAATTTCCATACACCATTTACAATGATATCCTTTCTCGTCCTCGACAGCGCATTCTCGTGGATGTAAACAACCGTTTCGTCTTTTCCACCAGAAACGCAACTCCGTACTCATAGGGTAGTGTCCTAGTTCAAGATGTACAAGGTTGGTCTCAGTCACATCGATTTCCATAGAGGGAATATCCCCTATCTGCAACCCCGAGTCCAACCAACGTCCGTAAATAACTTCACCGGGCGAATCTTTGAGACGTCCGGCACTAGCCATTACAATCAACGCTCTACCAGGAAGAAAATCTAGTCTTGATTCGAGAACGTTCTTTCTGATGATAACTACTTCTCCAATATCAATGTCTCTATTCAAACTGTTCATGGTGACCTCCACCAAACTATTATTCTATCTAGAATACTTATAACTAACAATGCTGCAACAAGCCCAAGTGGTAGTACTAGAACCATCACTATATCTTCCCACATAGCTACTTCCCCGAATTTACTGTATGAGGATCCACTACTTCCCATTCCTCAAACAACTGTGCAAAGAGAGGAAACCTTGCCGTCCCTTCCCCCCACCCAGGAACTCTAATCACATTATTCAAATTAACATCACGCGGATCAAATTCATTCCAAGTATACGCGTACTTCTTTCCTTTAGCGGAGACCGGTCTGAACCACTCATGATCTTCAAATGCTGCCAACGATGCCGCAATCATATCCATTTTCGATTTTCTCCTATATCGATAGTTTTCTGGGGAGAAGTACAAGACTACAGATCTTCTTTATAATCTTTAATTCTTATTCATTCTCCTTATCTATCTTCATTTTCTCTAGAACATTCTTTCGTGTCTCAACTAGTATTGCACAAATTCCCTCTGTCAGGCCAAGCATATTTTCCACAGAGAGTCTGGCTTGTCCGAGATGCCCATTCTCAATATCTATATCTATCTCTGCTGCTACCTCCGAACCAAAGAGTGTTTCCCAAAGATACGATGAAGCTTCTGGAGAGGTTCCAGACATTGTCATATAGATAGCATTAGTAAGATGTCGAAGAGAAAACTGCAGAGTAGCTATACCCCTACGTCCCATAGACATAGATCTCATCTGTTCAAGTTGTTTGACTTGTTCATCAAAGGTAAGTGGGTATAGATCAGACTTCTTCATCTTTTCTCTCCTGGTCGTATTCGAATTGGACTGTTGGACATACCATCGGTATCACAAAAGCATCGAACTGTCTACCCAATCCCGGCCCTAAAGGACGATGTCTCATCGCACCTACAAAACTGTGGTTGTCAATACCAAGGGCAATAGCCATACCTCCTATACTAGCCATTCTTTTGTCAATATATTCTCCCCATGATGCTGTACAAGCACATGTTCTTTTGCGCTGTCTCAATAGCACTATGTCTTGACACTGTGGGCAATAGATGAGTTTCATGTGTAAATTATCCTCTTTTCTACCAGCTTTGCGGCACTAGTGAGAGAGAGATTCAGAAACAATCTGGCCATTTTTATCGCTTCTATCTTACGTTCTTTCTGAATGTGGGCATCTATGACTCCACCCAACTTTCCGAATAGATCTTCCCAAACAATTTGTGTTTCATCTGGACTAATCATCCGTGCAGCGACAATATCAACTAGATGTTCGATTGTATCATTCTTCTTTCGGAGTTCGATTTGAGATTGGGCATATTCCATTTGGATAGTTCTTATGGTTACAGACAAGTTTGTGACCTTCATATCAAGTCCCTTCAGTAGCTCGTTCATTTCTTCTCCTTTGGTTTACATTGTGGACAGAGATCAACCATATAACCATCCTCATCTCTCCGCCAAACCCAACCTTTCCGCTTAGCCTGCTGTCTTGCTCTACGTTCGTCTATTCGAGAGTTAACGATCCCCTCTACCACATTCGGGCAGTTAGCCCCATCACATTCTATGTCGGTTGTAACCGATATTGACATTACTCCTCCCTTGGATGTAGATAGCGTCCTTTCACCTTTGACCAGTAAACTACTATGTTATATACCCAAGATCTCCTCCAGAAGCCTAGAGTTATAACACCAACAATTCCTGACACCAATTCTGCCCAACAGACCAACCATCTGAGAAACCATAAATACAACCGTTTCTTATACGATATTGATTTCATTTGTTATTCTCCTCGACAACTTTTAAGAACCTTATCAACCTCACAGTCTGCCTTATGTCCCACATCTTCCCAGGCCTTACAGCACGGGCACCATCGATCGTCAGTAGGGGCAAAGCCTACCCATTCAGTCTTCTTTAGGACTGCAACTAGATTCTGTACTTGTGTCCGGAGAGCAGCTAGATCAACAGGTAGTGTAGGATCTGCCCAGGGCACACACATAACAGAAGCACTAGAGACTGCGGCACACGCACCAAGATAACAAAGAGTGCCGTGGCGAAGATGTGGACTTCGATGATGACAAGCAGTATTCGAACAATCAAGTGCATGGTCACAAATAACCTTTGCGGTCATTACTCTTCCTCCTTTGAGTCTTCCTCTTCTTTCCATCGGTAGTACTTAGCCAAGAAATCTGCCCGACAATCTGGACACAGCCCATGAGAATCTTCAGGTATATCTGATTCTTCTAGTTCTTTACCGCATTCTGCGCATCTAATCTTACTCATCTTCTCCCCCATCAACCACAGTGCTTTCTAAGACAAGTACACACGAATCACATATGGTAGGCTCTGTATCATTTTTTAACTGTCCCTGGGCGGTTATTGGAGTTAACATCGTACTGCATTTATCACAGGGGGCTACGACGTATGGGTAGATAATCAATGGTCTTTTGTAGATGGATTTGGTTAAGTGAATCGCTAGTTCTTTAGATTTGTAAGGCCCGTCTGCGAATGCGTAGCCTTCCCAAGCGCAGTATGGAACCTTCTTGGCTTGTACAATGTGTAGTGTATCCCCTTCTATCTGGTGGACAATAAACCAGTGGGTCAGTCGTCCGAATAGAAACTTTATAGGAACCCCACAAGATGGACAATTTATCGTAAAATCGATAGTTGCTTTTGACATCACTTGCACTACTACGTAGCACCATGGACACGTCTTAGTTCTAGTATGTCCACCAGTCTCCAGTAGATTAGCAGGTTGCATCACTTGAGTCTGTTCTATCCTGATGTACCATCTTTTTGTCTCGGTCATCTTTCCAACTCCGCTACCAATTCTTTCAACATCCAGACAATAGCGTTATTGATGGTTTGTGTATCAGTAGCGCCAGTATACTCGACAACATACTCTTGAATTTTGCTAGCGTAGAGATTAATTTGAGAGTCTTTATAGACACCTTTGGCTTCAGCATATTTATCCTCAGCCAATGTGATCTCTACATTCGATTCTTCAATTGCCCTTAGTAGATCAAACATCTTATCATCTCCTTGTTCTAACTCTTCAGTTTTGTCCTCCCCGTCCACAGGAACGCACTCCGCTTCTGCAACCCTCTCACATGGAGTGGCAGTACATTCAAGCTCTTTAACGTGTGCAACCCGATGTGGACAGTTTTCAAAACCGCATCTTTGACCATCTCTGTTACAAATTAAATCAGTCATCTTAGCCTTCTGTCAAGTTGACAACCAACTCTTTTAATTTCCAAGTGATGCCGCTATGAAGGGTTCGCCATGGTATTGGAACATTGTGCTTGTTTGAGTGTTTTTCATTTCTCTGGATGTAACTCAATATATCATCTGCACAATCGTTGATGGTGGCATTATCGTAATTTATCTTTGCATCAACGAGTACCGCCTTTGCACATCCAACTGCGTTTTTTGCCCTTTGAACTTCTATCAGTAGATCCATCTTAATCCTCCCCCGACAATATGAGTAGTGAGAATCCTATGATGTGAACTATGTTGGCTAGTATCTGTGGGGCACCCTGACTTAGTATAAACTGTGCCAAGAAAAGAAGACCGAGACCAAATCTTTGATTCTTTGTCACTGTTAACCCCCCATATGAAATCCACATCTTGAGCCTTTACGTAAAGGCTATTCGTAATCAAACTTTGTGACACCGGGTACTGTCTGAGTACTAATTGGCTTGTCCCACGATCGTCTAGTCAGAATCCACTCTTTAGCTACTGTAGCACTAGCAAAGAGAGCCGATGACCAGGACCCATCGAGGAAGAAGAATGTTACAAGTGATTTCATTTCCCTTCCTCCTTAGGATTGGGCCAAGTCTTCAAGTAATCTGGAAGCTCTGGCTGGTCTACTGGTTGCCATATCCCACGTGCCCCTCTCTCGAGAAATCCACCGTCTGTTACATACGAGTAACCATTGGAAATCTTATGTACGCTTACGAGATGAAGTCTTGGCTTATGCCCCGGTCTAGATTGTACGGCCTCTACCCATCCATAGAACCAGTAAATCCCATCTGATCTTGGCCAGGTCAATGCCCATGGTGGTCTGATCATAGACTCTAGTTTAACTTTTAGAATATGGTCATCTACTAGAGCATTGAATAGATATGCTGTAAGATGCTTCGGTGAAACCGTTCTGAATAACTGAGGTCTTATCTCTTCGAGACAGTTTTCATAGTTTGTCGCCAAGAAATTTCCGATAAGACAGGCAAATTCTTCTTCTCCCTTCCAAGTGGTATATAGAGGATTCTTACTTAAGGAACGCATATCACGTAGAAAAAGTTCCGCTCTGCTCATTCCATCTCCTCTCTGAAATCTTCCAATCTTTTCAAGATTCTACGGGCCGCTTGAACCGATGGTTTATCTGGATGTCCATCAGCAATCTGACGGAGATTCTCCAATGTACTCGGTGGGCTAATTTTGTTTGCGGCGACCATTCTCTTATATTCTTCACGGGCTTTTGTTGCTTTGGTATGCCAAGTGCTCAGTGCGGCTTCGTGCCGTCGTTGTGCGGCGCGTAAAGCTCTACTACTCATATTACGACATTGACCATCCGCAAAGACAGCGTGCGGTATAACGCCAGCCTTGTCAATGACAAATTGATCTTCAGTCATAGTCATTCCTCCTCATTCTTCTCTTCTAGGTATTTCCGAAACAACCTTCGCATATCAACATCTGCCCGCTTACCAGCAATTAAGAGTGTAAAGAGTCCAACGATGAATGCAATGACGAGAATGACAAGAAGAAAACCAATGCCATACTGAACCAATTCATTTATCTGTTCTGGTCCCATCGTGCATCATTTCCTTTATCCATTAGATCATCAATACGACTTCCAAGAGCTGCATTCTCTCTTTGAAGTCGCAGAATAATCAGAAAGAATTCATGGGCATCCGCGCCACAGTGATTGCAGTGCCCATCACCAAGTAGAATGCTTGGTGTCATTAACTCCTTACACTTAGGACAAACCATCTCAGTCATTTCGTTTTCCTTTCGGTGTAATAAACACCAGACAACCCCCCACAGATGGTGAGGGGCTGGGCTGCTATCTACTACCCAAAGCGATGGTCCTTACGAGCCTGCTTAGCTGCCTTGTTCTTCCTCAACCGTCGTGCTCGGACACCCCTAGGTGGTATAGAACCACCTCCATGACTGCTACCTCCTCGCTGGCTCGGGAACGATATCCCGTGCATCAGTGCTGCAAAGAATGCCTGCATCCGCCCCAACACAACCGGCTTATCTTTCTGTTGTTCGTCACTGTTACCCATTTTACTCCTCTCTATACTAGACCACGATACTGATGAACACCGTACCACTGGGATGGATGTATTGTATCAACGATAGCATCTACAATAATATCCAACCGCCTAACAAGTGCTTTGCCCTCAGGGGTGCTGGCTTTAAGTGGGAATTCGAAGAAGCACGTGATGGGCATACTATGATGTGCTTGTTGAGGGGATACGTAGAAAGCTACCATTCTCCAGATATACGCTGTCTCACCTCCTTCAATCTTCCATAGCCGATAGTTGGGATTATCAGGATCTGGTCCCACGTCCTCCCTGGTTACAGGGGGTCTACTAGCACGCAGTCGGCCCTTGTTCTTACCTCTTGTGGCTATTATACCACGAGCCGGGGCTAAGTCGCTATCATTCAACCCTGTTGACTCTAGGCTAATCTTTGGCATCAACATCAGCATTCTCCTTTGCAGCAAGTTTCTCAGTTCTCACCCGCTTTTCTATACTATAGAAGCTGAGTTTCTCGCCTGGCTCTACGAACTGTGATAAGCTCACCTCACGAATTCCTTTCAAAACTTCCCAATCGTAGAGCGATGCGGAAATTGAGGACACGTTGTCCACAGGACCTCCCCGGACCACTCTACCGTCTACAATATCACTTGCAATAGGATACTCAGGTAACACCCCATATAGCATCTGGATGTTGCTGAGCCCAACCAAGAAGGACAACTAGTGCGTGACCAGCGTTTCCTGGTGTGGGAGTCCAGTAGTCGTCATACGGATCATCACCTAGCTTTTCGACAAGCTCCTCTAGCTGAGTTATCGTTGCAGATGCGACCTTCCCAGCAAGATCTTTTACGCTGAAGTCGACAAGAGAATAGACTCGTGCATAATTGTATGTTATGGACATATCAGCAAAGCCAGAACCTCCAATGGCGATTATGCCCCCCTCCTGATGAGATTTGACTTTTACTACCTCTTCATTCTTCCGTAGTACTACATCGTATGACATCTTATACCTCCCTCTCATTATTAGGTTGATCGTACCAATCCAACCAACCTTCAACAGTTTGGAACTTTCCATCAAGTTGTGCTTCAAAGGCGGCACGTAGTATGTGCCCAAACTCGGGTCCGGGTGTCAGACCCAGTTTGATCAGATGCCGTCCCATTACGATAGGTTTTGGTGCGGCGTCTTGCACGTTTAACGTATCTGCCAGCGTTACGATCTCCTGTGCTGACGGTGGTAGTCTATTAGGGAGCGGAGGTCTACCATTATGGTCGGCCTCTACCAGCCTAGTCCATTCCCCTATCGATGATGGTGCTAGATCGCGTGCTAACCGTCTAACTACACGGGTTGTCACACTTCCAGATGTGAAGAAACTAACATGACGCATATGCTGTGCCACCAGCGGCACAACCCGTTTTTGCAGATGCTCGGGCATTCCTATGGCTTCCATGAACTCCATTGCCAACGGTATGCCAGCCTCGCCATGTGCGTACGCTGTGATGCGTTGTTTTTCATCGTTGTATTGAGATACTAGTGGTTTTCCAATGTCATGCAGTAGTGCCACAATGACCAGTATAGTTCTGTCGTTACCGTCGACTCCATCACGACTGCATATTACGGCGGCAGCATCTACTGTTGCAAGTGTATGTTGCCAAGCGTCTCCTTCAGGGTGATGTATCTCATCTTGCTGACAACCTATCAATTGATGGATATGTGGGAAACGATCCAGCCAGCCGGTGTCCTTTAGGAATCGAAGACCAGCTGATGGGCGAATCGACTTGGTCGCCCACTTTTGCCATTCCGTCCACCTCTCAGTTTCCTGAGAGACAGACTGGATGGGTACTACTCCATACCGATTTCCTTGATCAGCTTGAAGGCGTCAAGTCTGAACTGTGATACCATCCCTCTACCTCCAGGAACAATTTCGTTCAAGGCTAAAAAATGTCCATGGGGTCCTAGAAGAACGGCCCCGCCATTCTGGTAGTTCGCTACCTCCGCCGCTATCTTCAAGGCGGCTACCATCACCTGAAGATCATATGGAGTTCCCTTCCATGTTACGACTGGCCTTGCCATTTTACATCTCCTTTACAATCGAATTTCAACATACTCTTGGATAATACCAAGAGCTTGTGGGTACGATCCACAGTCACTCACCCGCTCGACCATCTTAGATGCCTCATCATGCTTCCCAGCCCTTTGTAGAGCCCGTCCAGCGGCTCCCATCACTGCAAAAATGTTCCCGTCAACTGGTCCCCGTAGAATAGGACGTTCTGGTGTTTCAGGTTCAACAGGGTTCGGGGTCGGAGCTTCGAGTAGAGCAATGATCTCATCACGCGGCTTCTGTAAGACACATTCTATCTCTGATAGCAAGGCTGAATTGATTGCGTAGTATAGACTGTCGAAACGATCAATGTCTGGCCCCTCTTCGTTGTCAACCATGACGTAGCCGCTATCGTCTACGTTTTCTCCGATCTCTTCGTCGAACCAGATATCTTCTTGCCACTCTAACACTTCTGGTTCCCACGCCTCCATAACTCTCTCAATCTCTACTAGCATCTGTGCTACTACCATGCCAGTCTCTCCGACTTGAGGCAAGTGTTCCTGAAGATAAGAGATTGCCAATTTGCCGTAACCGTTATCGAACCATTGATACCAGCCGCCATTCTCGACTTGAGAGTTCATATTGTCGGTTAAGACGGCCAGCTCTTCAATGGGATCTAGTTGCTTGTGGAAATTGTATGTATCCCAATTCGGATGCTTCTTCCATATAGCATATGCACCATTCGCCACAGCCTGTAACGTTGGATATTGCTTTTCCACAGTACACCTCCCTTGATAGTAGTGCGGTAGATCCGCACCCGTCTGCCTCCCAAAAAATTTGAGAGGTAGACTGGGTAGTGACCTACTTCTGATAGTGTTTCAAAAGTGTCTTGGCTTTTGCGTACGCTACCCTGGCCTCCTCAGATGTAGCCAGTCGATCGACAATGCTTGCCATGATACGGGTGGTTGCTGCTGCGTGGGCGCGAGTACAATCCTCTTGACCGCTAGAGATGTGGGCCATCTCGTGTGCCATCGTGGACACCAGACTTTTGATTGAAGATTTCTTAAGGTAGCTTCTGTTGAAGATAACCTGCATCCCCTTAGCTACCGCCAAAACATCTCTCTCCATAGTGACAATCTTGCATTCAGGAAGTTCGCCTGGAATCACTACACTCAGAGCAGCAATAACCTGCCGCATCGTAGCTGGTAGCTCTCGACAAGCACGTCCACCGTATGTGCCTGCAGTAGCATCAACGACGTTGGGGAAGTTGTCTGTAACCCAGTCCGGGGGAACACGGTAGCCGAAGTCTATTACACCCATCCCCTGTTCACAAGCATCGGCTCTGTAAGAAGCTTGACCAGATACGGCCCACACAATCTTTTTACACTCTTTAGCGGCCAGTCGACTAGCCTTCTTGACAATCTCGAGAGATACCAGGGGACGCAGGTCAAACTCTAGCGGTAGACCCCAACCACAGCCCGCTAGCAGAAGAGCTGCAAAGTGGGCTGGCTTCCCCTCTACCGCCAGCAGTTGCTCGATTTCATCTTGACACTGACTCCACGTGAACCCACTTCTGTCTCTTCCTGGAGTAGCCCGGAGGTTATAACCCAAAGCAAGGTTCGTAATCTTGTTCACTTCCATCCCCTGAGTGAACAGTTGGCCTGGCTCATCAACGAAGATTCTACCATTCCGAACTTGCTTTCGAAAGACTGCCTTTGCAGCCTTGAATGTGTCATTCAGATACTCTCGAGCCCCGGCCCGTTCGAACTCCCAGCAGGTGCCCTTTCTGAATCCTTTGCTCCGGTAGAGGTCAAGCACCAGAATTTCGTGCTCCCCTTCTTGTGCTGTTCGCCCAATGACCAACCAATCCTGGCTAGCCATCCGCTTCGTTACACCTAGACGGGCAGCTACCATCGAGGAGACTACCTCCCCCTCACCATGTTGGCCTACCACATTGTCTAGACCTCTCTTACCACTGATACCGAGTAAGAGGATGTCCTCGAAGGCTACACCACGACCAGCGTCTCTGATAAGAACTGAGTCACCCTCAGGGTATGTATCTACCTTTGCCCCCGACAGCGTTCGTTCGTCGTAGGCATTCTGTAGACTCTCCCTCATCGCGTGGAAGAGGGTCCAGTCTGGTACGTATTCTGTACTCAACTGAGTTGGAATACCACGCTCAAACACATAGCGTCTATTCCGAAACTTCACTACCTTCTCTGTCACCTTACACCTCCCTAGGATTATTCGCAGGGTATCTCCCTGTCCTCTATAGCCTTTACGTAAAGGCTACAGAAGACATCGAGTTACACATCTTCATATTCTGCAAGAACTCGATTCGGTATCGCTTTATTCATACACTTTGCCGCCTCGACAGCCAGCTGATGAAAAGTCATGTCCATGATCCTCTTTGCATCTTTAGGTAGAGTGTAGCCGGCCGTCTTTGCTAGTAGAATTCTATTGGAGATAGTGTCAATTCCCAGTGCAGGAGGAAAGCCATGCGACCCATCTAAATTCCATCTTTGAATCAAGGCGATCCTTTTATCAGCTAGATATTTCACCCATTCTACACTAATCATTTCCCATGCTTGTATGCCATCTGGCATTTCTACACCCCCCTGTGATATAGGAGCCTAAGCAGCTCCTGTCCGCCGTGGAAGGAGTCGAACCTTCCAGATCCCCGAAGCCCCGGCAGCGGACAGCAGCCGCCTATGCGGTATGCTGTAAATAAGGTGACTACCCAGATACCATTGGAAGCAACACCACAAAGTCGTTATAGGGCATTACAGTCGTAACCACTTGCCGGAACCCAGTAGTGTCGGGGTCCCAATCCGCACACGTTACAGTTATGACCGTACCGATGGCAGGAATACGACCGGGCCAGGGATTGAATCCCTCACTGACCGGATTGCTATTCGCGTCACATCGTTCACCGTTCGTACCTTCAACGGTGACCCCAACACGGTCGGCACGTGCCATCAATTCCATCATCAACTCTAACAGCACCAGCGTTACCCTCACCTCACACCCCCCTTCAACGTGTGATGGGTAGATCCCATCCACCTACCTCTCAGTCTCCTGGGAAGTAGGCTGGATATCATCTACGGTTCTTGGTACCCTGACCACGGCGACGGAACCAATCCCGGCGGTACAACTTGGTCTGATAACCCTTGTGACGCCTCTCGGCACGGTTCAACGGACGGTCCTGCGAATTCCCTTTGCTGGACATTTCATACCTCCTCATGTAAAGGTAGACTCTCATAGTCTACACCACGCTACCTACCAGAGACTGATAGGCAGCTTGGTGAAGGCTACGGATACATAATTTATCCCTCCCTAGAAATACGTATGCTCTACAGTTTGGCATACACCCCACAACTCATCAAATCTACATCTGGTGGGTTGTAGCTACCGAAGGATGTTCACTACAACAACTAGCAACTCATCGAGAACCGTCTTTGCGTGCTGCGGATACTTCTCGAGATTGACCAGTGCCTCATCCTTCTTGATCTCAATGAGAGCATACTGTGCTTTCTTGTGCTCATCTTGAGCTACCCTTACACAACATTCTGTAGCACTAATAGCAGACCATGCTATGCTGGTCTTATCCATCTTACACCCCCCTTGATTTAGTAGGGTAAGTTCCCTACCATCTCCCGCCCTTATATAAGAGAGGGAGAAGGTAGCTAACTGGGCAACCACGCTCCGGTCGCAAACGCCGTCACCTGGGGTACCACGATAACCAGGCCGATGGTCAGCAAACTCACAAACGTCACCACCAACACAAACGTTAGAAAATTCCCTAGCTTCTTCATTCCCACGCCTCCTTATTGAGTGGACCATGTCCGTGATCTTGAAACAAACTCTCAATCAGATTCTTTGCGTCGACCAGTCCTAAACCAGGTGTCAGAAATCTGACGGCCTTGATGCGGCAGAATTTCGTAAACTCGTTATCTGGCCATGCCCGTTTGACAAGCCAATCTATACGGTATGGCTCTACAAACTTCTCCATGGTTACACCTCCCATAAGTTTAGTGCGGTAGGTCCGCACCCGTCTGCTACCAAGCTGTCTTAGTAACAGACAGGGTACTGGCCTATCATTTTCTCCTTCTCTGCTGCTGTGGGGCCATCCGCATAACTTCGCTAATCGGTCGGCAGCCACGTGACCTGTTCATCTCTTCGGCCTTTCTCTCTTTTTCAATCACAGCTTCCTCTGTGGGTCGTGACACTCTCTTAGTCATTTCTACACCCCCCTTAGTTGTAGCGCGGTATCTCCGCACCCGTGTATCACCAAGCGTCTACACTTCGTGATACACTGGGTACTGACTTACCCATATTGCTCAACATCAAAATCGACTACATTTTGTCGTTGTACCATCAGCTGGTCGTACACTGACATCACGGCACCAGCTACACTCATACCGCCTTGTGTAATGAGGCCGGTGACAGCTTGATCAAGGGCATCCAACACATGTACCAAGTCCTCATCAGTCACTTTGATGGTATACTCACGCTTCTCCATCTTTACACCTCCCTAGGTTTTAGTACAGTAGGTCTGTACCCGTATACCACCAAGTTCACTTAGTGGCATACTGGGTATTGATCTACACTACATTGCCGACCAGCACCGGCACCAACCCGGTGATGTTATCGATACCACCAATGTACTCACCCCTTACACTTACGGCTGGCCCACATGCCCCTGCCGATACTACCACATCACCGTGTTCAAACTGCTCGGAGAAACCGGCCGATGTTTTGGTGAACCCGATTGCCACCAAATCCCTACCAAGTTTGTCCCACTTGGCCCGTGCCTTGTCAACGGTCACCGACATTTTAATGCCCATGTTACACCTCCCTATCGTTAAGTATCAACACATATATCACAACGCCCTACACTTATAAGGCGCTGTAATATGTAGGCGACTATACACCCAGTCGCTTACGCATATACATGGTATAGGTCACAAAGTAGTCAAATACACTTTTGATGTCAGTGGGGTCGTACCTACACGTTGCGGTGCCCCAGGGGCTGTCGATTACATAGTACTTGTAACCGTCGATTTCAAACCGTGCTACACATGTTTCGGTTTGGTCGTCAAACATCAAAAAGTCGTGGTGTTGCTCAGACCAGTCGTACACAAGGGCGTCAAGTACCTCAAGCGAATGGTACGGGGCACGGTTACACTGTGGGCACACACCTTCGATCAGTTTGCTTTTGCAAACCTTACAACACATTTTACACCTCCCCTTTATTTATAAGTAAAATACACACCACAACCACCCGCAAGTGGTTGTAGTGTATAGGTTACTCAGTTTCCCAGGTACCGTCGTAACACCGTACGGCAACCATGGTGGTACCACTACAATCTACACTTACCCGCCACAACCCATTAGCAAACCAGGGTTGTGTTAACACTACACAAGTCACCGTGGTTGTAGTGTACCAATTATGTACCACCAATTGGTCACCCACTTTTAACTCAGTCATTTTACACCTCCCCATAATACGGTGAGCTACTATTGCTCACACAACACAACCCCCACAAGTGGGGCTGTATTGTACTAGCAATCTAACGTTAGTGTACAATTTATGTTTGTTCTTGTTGTTTCACTTTGGCTACTTCGGTTTTGTACTCCGCAAGCAGTTTACTATTACAGGGGGGGCAAAACCAACTAATACTATCTTTACCACAAACCAAGCATTTTTCATTTTGTTTTATGTCACAGGCATTTTCAACGTCAGGTACCAATTTTATGTCACAGGCATTTTCAACATCGGGTACCCATTTGTATATTTCGTTGTAGGGTATAGGTATTTTAATACCGTCATTGTCAAAACACTTACCACCATCAACATACCGTGTCAATTTTACTACACCCAGGTGTGTCGGCATTACTTCGTGGGTATACCAAACTTCACCCGTCACTTCGGCATCACATATCACATCACTGGTTACAATAATGTCGGGTGGTTGGTCAATCTCCATAACGTTGTAATATTGATCTACACACGCAAATACACCTACCAGGGCATGACCTATTGACGGGGCACAACATATACGTTTTGTTGTGTAGTCACTATCGTCATGTTCCCAGGCATCGTCAGGTACACTTGGTACTAACGGTCCACACGTTTTAGGTGTGTAATACCTACTTACATGGTAGTATTTCATTTTACACCCCCATCATTAAATATCGTAAAGTACACACCACCAACCCCTACAGGGGTAAGGGTTGGTAGTTTACACTTTACACTTGGTCGTTTACAACCCGGCAAGTCTCCAACATGGTGTCACCGTCAAGGTCACTTACGTATTGGTTGTCACCGGTAAACGTGTCAAGTATATTACGTAGGTCGGCAATTTGGGCATTGGTCAACATCAATACCACTTTGTGGGTGTCAATACATACCCCGTCAACCAAATTACTTTGGCAAACCGGGCAAATTCCGGCACACCCATCACACACCCGTTCGTCGTCAAACACGTCACCACATTCGTCCTCAGTCATTACACGTCCACATACACTACACTTTTTGGGCATTTTACACCTACCTTTTTTTGTTAAGTACTTTACCCGTTGTAAAGTACAAACCACTACCCACCACATTGTAATGGGTAGTAGTTTACACACTATATCAAACTACTACACTGGTCCTTTTTAACCCAGTTATTGGCACGTTTAACAGTGTAGGGTACACCCCCCTCACTTTGTAACCACAACCCCCAATAAGTCCAAAACCGTACCAACACATCGTCACGGTGTATACCTACACGGGTGTAACCACTGTGGTTATGGTACAAGTACAACACATCAACATGGGTATACTTTTTACCCATACGGTTTAGTTTACCCCGTAAGTGGGTCAGTATACCTTTACAATTGTCACACACGTTACCATCGGTTTTTTTACCACACATTTTACACATTGTAAACCCCCTGTACAGTTAAGGTACCCCACACTGGGGTACATACCACTACCTACTACACAGGTACTAGGTAGTAGTATATACTGTAGGCAATCTACACCTCGGTACCCAATTGATTTTTTACCGTTTGGCATGTGGCAAGCATGGTGTCGTCGGCAAAGTCGTTTAGGTACCCGTTGGCAACTTCAAAATCAACCAATATGTCTCTAAGGTTTGCCAAATCCTCGTTTGTTAACCGCAAGGTTATTTCAACAGTCTCCATTTTACACCTACCCTTTTTTGTTAAGGTACCCCCCAATAGGGTACATACCACTAGTATAGTAGGTAAACCCACCATACTAGTAGTATGTAAGGTAGTTACCCTGTGACACTACCAAAGGTATAGTAACTACCATTACACAAGTACCTTACCCTGTTACAATACTATACAAAGTATACCATTGTAACAGGTTAACCACCCTATGGGTTGTAGTAACCCCATAAGGTTTAACCCTACTTAGTAACCAGTTAACCCACTTATACAGTTTATGGTTGGGGGTTGGTAGTATAGTTTTTGTGGGTACAATTACACAAACTGTACCAGTAATGTACTGTGGTGGTACCCTACGTTATAACCCGTACACAGTACCCGTACCCTATACTACCAAACACCAACCCCCTGTACAGTACCTTTAACTAGGGTTGGGTAGGGGTTGTACCAATAGGGGTACAGTTAACCCACCAAAAGTAGCAACACCAATGTGCTGGGTTTAACCTAATTAGGGGTGGGTGTGTAACTGGTAGGGGTAGCAACGTAGGGGGTACAGGTTAAACCAAGGTGTAAAGGTGCCCAATTTATACCTTAGGGTATGGGTGGGGTAGTAGTTGGGGGCAAAACAGGGGTAGGGGTTGGGGTACCATACTACAGGGGTACCTTAGGGTTGGTTAACGTAAACCTATTGGGTTGGTAAGGTGCGTTACCCATACGTAGGGTAGGTAGGTAGGGTAGGGGGGTGGTTGGGGTGGGGGTTGTGGTTGGTTTATTTTGTTGTACCCCTATTGTACCACACTTAAGATCACTAATCAGGATCTTTAAGGTTATAAATAAGTTTTAAGTTTAGGGTGGGTGCCCCACTATGGTGGTTAAACCGCGGTTATTTAGGGTGGGGTGACCCACAAAGTACCCTAAAATGGGGGTAAAGTAGGGTGGGTGACCCACCCACTAAATATTTTTGTACAGTACACTAAAATTTTGTACAAAAGTAATGTTAACAAGCATTTGGGCAAATAACTTTTTCCTGGTCGTTAAGGTTATTTACGCAACCGTAAGGGCAACCCCCATATGTGGTGGTTGTTAACTGCCCGACCCCTATATATGGTGGTTTTAGGTACCCACCAAATGGCAAATTTACCCATCATTTTGGTTAACAGTACCATGTATTGGGTGGTATGTACCACAATATACCCTGTACTGTAAAGTGACATTATAGGTTTACCGTAAAACCACCACCTGTAGGGGTATGTAGTACTGTAACCCCCGCATATGGTGGTTTGTGGTGTTTGTACTGGTTTAACATACCATAGTACCTACAAAACCTTAAACGTGCCCCTGTGGTGTTTGTTATGTAAAGTTAAACCGTGTTTTAGGGGGTACCTACCAATAGTATATAATGTATAGCGTTAACACTATATAAGGTATAGTATTATAACAGTGTATGGGTTGGTACCCTGTACTGGTAGGGGTGTAATGTGGTGGGTAAACCAGTATACCAACCGTTAAACGTGCTTACAGGGGGTGGGTGTTTTATACCCTATTAAACCTATAGTAATACTAATTTAACTACCTACTACATGTGTTATGTAAAGTAACCACTATATAATGTGTAGTGTTAACGCTATATAATGTGTAGTGGGGGGGGGGGTACCAGTAGGGTACAGTACAGGGTAACACCCCTGGTAGGGGGTGGGGTACAGGGGGAGGGTACCACCCATAGGTGTAGGGGGTACCCCTGTAAAAACCACCATGGGTAGGGGGTACCCCCTTTAGGGGACCCCTAGGAAACTCAGTGGCTGGCTCCCGCGATTCCCTTCATATTCTTATCCGGAGTAATTCTTTCTTCTTGGCTCAACACAATAGCGGAAGCCCCCTTCCCACGTTATTCGCCTCAGCTCTAAGCGCCTCTAGGGCGCCATTCTTATCCTATAGCATATTATTCACCATAATGGCAACACTCTTATCTCATCTTCTTTGATCTCAAGCACCCATCCCTCAATCCTCTTCCTCGCTATGTCAAAGTATTCTTCATTCATCTCAATCCCTACAAATCTTCTGTCAAGGTTCTTACAGGCTACTCCTGTTGTTCCACTACCCATACAAAAGTCTAATACTATGTCCCCTTCCTGTGTATAGGTCTTGATGAGGTATTCCATTAGGGCCACTGGTTTTTGGGTTGGGTGTCCAACTCGTTTATCCATCCCAAATTGTAGAATCGTTTTGGGATATGAGTGTGTATAGATTTTTGTATATCTTACACTCTTCCCACCCATGATTTCTGTTCTTTTCATTTCTGTACCTCTGACAGGTTTAACTCTTCTGGTCATTTGTGGATCGTATATAGGAGCCTTGTCATAAAATACACAGATATCTTCGTGTTGCGCCATTGGTCTCTTCTTCGCAACTAGATGACCTCTCGCTGTGATCTTATCCCACACCCAACAATACTTGAACATCTTCATATTACTGTGGATTAAGACTGTAGTGAAGGGCTGACTAGCCATAAGAACAATGGCGCCATTTGGTTTGATAACTCTCTTAAGATGTGCCCACATTGGTTCTAATGGAATGATTGAGTCCCACTTACATGCAGTCGTTCCATAGGGCGGGTCTGTCATAACCATATCTATAGACCCATCGGGGATCTCAGACATCTTTTCTAAACAGTTACCCAATATTAGATTTATCATATATCCTTGTCCAGAGTAATGGTCATTGCACCCCGTTCCAAACTGTGAGAGCGACGTGTAGTTTGCATCTGCTTCCATTTGCGCCGCGATGACCATAATCACTATATTTCCTTTCACCACACTTCGGGCAAGATTGGTCTATACCCACCCACTCGAGGCTCTCCAACACCATGGCCATCAGCTTTCCAATTTCGACCTTCTCGAGGGCGTGGGCGAGTTCAGCAATAAGACGATACTCCATTATTGCACCATCGCTGAGAAAATGCGACTCGTCATCAAGGGCGGTGCCACCAATAATGGCAATACGTTGAATGGCCTTGTATTCTTCTCTAACCCACTCGAGCAACCGTTCCAACTGCTTCTCCGTCAACCGTTTCATCACCCACCTCCTCTCTAGTCATTTCTCTAAGATCACCACCCCTTAAACAGTGTTTCACGTGCTTTTGCCTTGATAATTATGGCACCTTTCGTTAAAGCCCCTGAATCCTTAGAACGGTTCTAAGAGGATTCCGTCGACAGATCCTGTCCCCGCTCAAAGCCGAACCACGCCGCCGGCGCTCTTTCAGGATGTGATCTCACTCGTGCATTGGAAAACAGAATAGGCTACCTAGTTCTCTTCTTCAGTATCAGAAAACACCGACTTCAAGATTTTAGCTACCTCTGCTAGAACTTCGGCATTATGTTCATCATCTCGACCAGTCACCTGGACATAAATTCCATCAGGCGGTCTTTCTTCTGGATCACGAAAAGTATTTTGTTTCATGTCATCACCTCCCTGTTCATGTGTCAGCACCAACCGAGTAACACAGCGATAATAAACCCAACCACCATCCCTCCTACCACTGATACTATCCAGCTATCCCACCACCCCAACTTATAAAGCTTCTTCACTTTCCTACCTCCTCACCATAATGGCAATACTCTTATCACATCCACTCAACTTTCTCGAACTACCACAATGATAGCACCTGCCGTCCTTAGTGAAGTCAATACAACTCGTCCTTTATACGCTCCGCAAGTACAAACAAGCGTGTTGCAGTCTGTTGCATGCAGTGTAATGTGATTCTCACGGATGAGATGAGGCCTATGGCTTCGGTACACTTCTCCTCAATCTCATTAGTTCCTGGACCAACAACTTCGATGAGCGTGTGCTCCACGTCCCTCAGGGTATTGTAGATATCGTTGCATTCTTTCAACATGTTATTAGGCGCTTCTGCCATACCTTCAGACATCTCCATTTCCTCCTTTAGTTTATGTAGCTGATTGAGTACAGATTCAGACAATTGTTGAGCTTTCATTACCTCCCCCTTCCTATATTAGTGTCCAAAGTTATTCTTTCCTAATCCCCGCAACCGCATCGGGGTTATTCTCTTGACACCCGGGGCAAAAGTCCAACATGGTCTCCCCCTCTTACCCTACACTGGTGTGAATGCGTTTGGGTCTGTTTGACTTTTTCCACAGTCCTTACAAGTAGGCCACTCCACGGTACCTTCACAAAAGACACATGTATTATTTTCTTCACGAGCAATCCTCCTTTTGGTGTAGTATTCATTCACATCTATGGCCTTCCACCACTTTTCCAACTTACTCATTTGCGAAATCTTTTTCATTTTACACCTCCTTAGGTTTGCAGCAACACCACCACACTATGTCCATGTATTATCACCCACTTTGTCTACCCAGGGTGGAAAGCATCAATGCCCCTACTACCGAGGAAGAACCACACCAACGCTCCCAGTAACAAAACTGCCCCTATGAGAATACCTATGTCGCATCCTGCTATCTCCATCACCTCACCCCTTTCCCTATATCTTACAGATTAGCATTTCTTCTGGCAGCTTCCCCACACAATTCAAATTCATCAAATCCAGCCAACTGTATCAATTGGGATACCAATGCCAACAATGCCCTTGCGTCGTCTTTCCCCAATGTTACATATAGAAAAGGATTCTGATATAAAGTTAGACCCGTCTCCTGTCTTAGCGTCTTCGTAGGGCCACCCTGTAAGCTCGGCATAATCCGACGGCTTAGAAAATTCAGGTATCCACTCAAGGAATTTGATAAACATTTCTTTAAGTGCTTCTCTGTTATCCTCACTCATTACCATTTCCCTAGAAGATATGCCCCAACTATAATGAATAAAAACATTGGAAACATAGCAAGTAGTGCGTTATCTATATTTAGCATAATGATAAAAAACATTGCTATCATCGAAGCATTGATAATAACGATTCCAACACGTCTAAGTATTTTCATTTTCTTTCTCCCACTTCACGAGCCAATGTAATGAATTACCACAAGAGCACTCTACGTCTTCGCGTGGGATATCTTCAATAGAATCAAAATCAGTATGATTCCCACACGGCATAAGCCATTTGTTCAATTGGGACAAATCTTCGTCAGTAATGTAACTAAGGACATACTCCCCGACTACGTAGAGAGCACAATAGACGTCCTTGGGAAGGTTTGGTGGGCCTTCCCAGGGTGGTTCAGAGACAGCAAGACCCCATTCACTCTCCATGTGACCATCTCCATAGAAGTATAAGTGCTATGAGGATGGCTCCGATGATTGATCCAACGGATGACAGGTTCCAGGTTGATACAATAACGAAGATGATCGTGATTACTACTGCAATAGCTATTGTCGTGTATAAGGCAACATCCATAACCTTACGTATAATATTTTTCATGTCTCTTCCTCCCGTCCCCCATACAGAAATCTAATACTGTTAGTCTTCTTTTGTCCCTCTTACAAGGTTCATCATTCGGTCGGCTTCTTTCCGGTCACTTTCCTTCTCGCTCTCTGGCAGGTCAGCGTATTCCGTGGAAGCCTGTCGTTTCCAACGCTCGACAGCCCAATCCGGTAGCGTCCAGGTTCCATCATCGTTATGCGTGCCCTTACCGAACATGTAGTGCATCCAACCCGACCAAGCGGCATGAGCGTAAGCCGCCAGTTCTTCGCGTATTCCAACTGTCTCTTCAGTCATTTTACTCTCCTTTTGTAAATCTATCATCTTACTCCCCTCCACGAGAATATCATATAAGAAATCACCCAGGTTACTGCAATACCTCCAAGAGTAAATGCTAGAATCTTAACACCCTCTGGTCCGAAGAGCTGATTCATCAATGCTCCAAACAATACCAAGATCGCTATCACTAATGTGGTTATAACTGTTGCAATAGTGGCTTTCGCTTTATCACTCATTTCTGTTTGACATCCTCCCAAGCCAAATATTCAATGTATCTCTCAACCTCATCATAGCTGTTTCATCCATGATCACTACGGCATTAGGGTGATCAGAAAATAGTCTCCTATCTCTGTCGTTAAACTCTAACCACACGACGGTTTCCGCAGCGTTACCAAATTGACTATGAACTAATCTTGCGTTATTATATATGCGTGGTCCGTCTATCATTCCTCACATTCCTTATACTTTCAATACTTTATAATACAACCAACGCCTTATCCCAAACCATTCACTCCAGGCCCAATTCCATAGATACCAGAAAGCTATCCGACGGAACACCCATGTCTTGTCGTGGAACACCCACTTTTCTGAATGTATATTGGGTTCGATATATTGTTCAGCAATCCATATCTCACTGGCATCGTTACCGAACTTTGCCTTCACTGAATGTGTCTTTCCCTCACCATATTCTTCAGTGAGAATCCAATCCATTGTGGTCCAATTATTTGGTGGTCCAGGAAAACCTCCACAAAAGTTTTCCCCCAACAGATAAAGCAGTCTACGCTTGAATTTCACTTAAGCCCCTCCTAATCTTCATTGCTTTCACGAGCCCCAATCCAAAGTCACAAAAATCAATTACCTGTTCGATTGTCTCGAGTCCATAATCCCCTTCGTGATTCTGTATACACATTCGTAATAATTGCAACGCCAACAGAACTACCATATCTCTAAGCCATGTCATTTGTTTTCCCCCTTATAATTGAACCTTCCCCAACTGATCCCTTTATTATAAGCTGCGACCATTTTGGGAGACGGGATTTGAATAGCTCTTGGTACTGCTCGCCTAGTATACATAGAAAGTGGAATATTTGTTCTATTACATCTATGTCTATTCTGGCCCAAGCGGGAAGAGACTCGTGACCAAATATATCCCGAATATGTTTGTATTGCCTTTGCATCCAATACGGTAAAATTTCTAGCTCTTTATCTGTTAGCCACGGACTCATTTGGTTATCCTCCTCACCGTCGGTAGCGTCTTAGCCAGTTTCTATTGAATATACTGATTTTCCATTTCGCTTTGTCAACAGGTTTTTTCAAATATTCTGTTAGTTCCCTCTGCAGTTCTTGTAAGTTATCTTTATTTATCACTATCCCAACCATATCATCTTTGCCCATAAATCGTAGACAAAAGTCTCCGCTTGCTGCCGTGTTATACGTGTTTATGTCGTGTAGTTTGGCTTCATGAAGTATCATTCTTCTCCTATAGCCTCTGCTTCCAATTCACCACCATTCATACTAAGATATCCTGATAATCGAATGAAACCATCTGATTCGACCTCTTCGGAGAATCCGCGGAACTTACATCTTGCTGGATATACATCGATCACTTTTCCGTCATCGTATTCCAACACGATGGCCCAACCGAACAAATGTAGGACACGGTTGACCCACCACAGCAGGCCAATTTGTTGAAACTGTTCCCAAGACTTTCTCTCTATTTGGCTCTTATCCATTTGTTGTCTTTTCGCATTCCTCATGTACTCTGTACATACAATTAAGCAAAAAGATACCCCAGATTACACCAACCACAAGAGTAGCGGCTATAATAATAATGAGCTGGAATAGTCCATTCAATATGATACCAACTTGTGTTTGAATATTGGCTACTCCCGCAACAATAAGAATTATCGCTGTTATAGCTGTTGCACATTTAGCAACTCCAATACCTACATATTTAGCAAACTTCCCGAATATATGCTTATTCATCTTTCTTAAAGCCCTTTAGTAAATCTGTCAACCCATTATTTTCAATATCTTTCAAAAGACTGTTTAGTATCTTGCTTATCTCTGACCAGTCCACAAGTTTAGAAAATTCATAGATCCTTTTTAGGTCTTTTTCACTAAGTTCAATCACTAATTTTGCCATCGTCTTTCCTCTCCTTTTTACAATACATCATAAGGTAAACCACACAAAGCCAGTACTGGGAAAAGACCTTTCGCTAAGTCTGCATTATGAATTGCGTCCCCCTGGCTAGCCACCTTCTCATCTGACCAACTTGCTCGTCCAAAATAAACAGCCCAGCAGTTATCATAAGCCACCCCAACTACCTTAATCGCAAATCCATCTCCCGGTTTTACGTCTACAGGTATGGTTGTATATTTGTTAAGCCAACGTTTTACCCTTGACATTTTCTCCTCTTTAATAGAGTTTAGTCTTTCTTCATTGAGGATACGGAACCGTCGCTGCATTTCCTCACTCTGGTTCCTCAAGTATTCGTAGATTTCAGAGATAAGTTCTATGTCGAAGGTCTCCTCTATTGAATGTGCCCCTCGACCCGACAGGTGTTTGTCACGGATACTTCTATAGTGAATGCCCATCCATTCAGGTAAGATTAGGACTTCATCATCGGTTAACCATCTTGTCTCACGTTGATCTTTTGTTTCCTCATCATAGTTGACCTTGTGTTGTAGAACCCCACCAACCCTGATCTCAATCATAACTCCCATTTATCTCTACCTCCCTAAATTATCTTCTATCCAATGTCGTGTCTCTTCGTGTAGTTGTAATTTTTTACAATTTTTTGTATACCACGCCTTGGTATTTGGCCGTCTTTGTGCTCGTCCCGCACCTCGCCAATCCGCTAACATCTCTCGTCGGTACTTGTCGGGTATAGAGAGTATTTTCACTCCTTCTACATCCTCTGGCATCACCCAATACTGCCAATGATGTCTGTTCCTCTTCTGATGTAGGAACCAGGCTTGGTCAAATGCTGGATCACCAGTATCAGTCGGTTTGTAGTAACCAGTCTCATCACGTATTTGCTTCCCCGCATTCTTCCCGTAGAAGTGGGCAACATATGGAAACCACTCAGATGGTCGGAATTTACTCCAATCGTGAATCAACCCCAACCAAGGAATGCCCAACTTACATGCTGCAATGAACACGCCTCACTTATGACGTACAACGTACCAGAAATACTGAATATGTGCTTTCATTACTCTCCTAGTTATCACGACGATACCATTTTGGAAAAATCCGTCCCACCAACCAGACAATGACACAGACTATCACAAGACTGATGGGGACAATAATCGGAAGGTACTTTAAGGCCTCAGGCATAATAATCTCCTTTTTAGTTACCAATAGATGGTTTTCGCAACAGTCATCTCCAACCAGATGTCTCTACACGACCCACAGATCCAACGCTTGGACTTTGTAGAATCCCAGAACCAACCTTTTCCTTCACAGGCTGGACATAAAGACACATCATCCCATGTCGATTCTGTGCCACACCAAATACAAAGGGGAGACACGTCCTCTTCACGGATTCTCATATTCTTCTTTTGACAGTGGGGACATATCCACAAAGTCATATTAGAGAATGAACTCATTGCTTAGCCCTTTTTTACATATCCTCTAGTGCCTGTTTTAGATGCTCAATAGTTATGTCTATTAACTTAGTTTGATTCTCAATACGATCTAGTGTTATTACTGCGTGGTTACTGGCTTGAATTAGGGACCGCACCTTTGCATCTGTATACATCGGTTGTAGTATCCTATCTCCATCATCCCAAACTATCTTTTTCCACTGCTCTTCGGTGAGAGATATATGGATATCTTTCGATATCTCCAAAATCCTAGCCTTAGGGACTAATAACATGCACCATTCACGTATACAGAATTCTCCCATATCTATCATTTCTTCCATGTCATCTTCGTCGGGGAATGGTGGTACATCTCCTAGCCACTTCTTAATTGTTTTTCGAACGAAGTCTTTCATTCTTTACTCCCTTTTGTATGTGGTCATCCATCGGTTCCCACTGTGGGATAACACCACAGTTTTCGCAGTCAATCCTCTCTCCAAGGTCGTAAGCTCGCCCACCGCACTTGTGACATTGCGCCACGGGCGTCTCGGGTTCCTGTTGTGGTGTCCAGGGGCCGGTTCCATACAATGCATCTAGTGCCTCACCTGTTGGTAGAGAACCTCGTTTAATGTTAGCCTCGAATGACCAGTCGTCGTTAGTCATTGTCTGTCTCGTCCAGTCCCTCTAGTAGTGAATCGTATCCATACGTTACATTAAGATTTTTCTCAAAGATTATGGCCCAGATTTGGTCTATTATGATTTGACATTCTGTATCTTCACAAGGTTCGTCTTCTAGTAACCAATCTAACACAACTCCACTCAGGTCAAGCATCACATTATAATCTTCTGGGATCTTCAATAAGTAATCAAAGGTTTCCTGTAACTCCTCAAGTTCTTTCTCTCTACTCTTTCTTCTCTCCATAGTCTTTTGTAGGTAACTATCTATCATCTCTTTCGTTTTCTCAAGAGCAAAGTTAGTCGTCACGATTACAGTTACACAACCTTCACTTTCAAATCTTAGATAAACTTGGCTTTTTGGTTTCAATCCGAAGGAACTTATTTCTACAAGTATTGATTCATAGACATTTGACTTATCGTATTCCAAATGTAATCTATTCATCATATCCCCTTTTTTTATCCTAGTGTGCCCAAGGAAGGAGCTCTTCCAGCCCCAATAGATACAACAGAAAACTTCTTTTGGATAACACCAGCACATTCAATATCTGTTTCTTTCGGAATTACTACCAATTTAATGGTCCCACATGGACAGATAAATGAACTAGGATAACCCGTTTCCCTAGTTATGTCTCCTGCACAAACTGGGCAAATCAATTGTTCTTCCATTATTCCTTTCTCCAATCTACAATAGCCTGGTTGATTGTTCGGACTAATTTCTTTGTTGCTATTTCTTGTTCTGTAGGGTGGTGGTGAGCATGGTATTTCATACAAAAGATTACCATGTCTGCTGCTAACTTTATTTCATCTGCAGTAGGTAAATCTTTATCTTTTGATTCTCCTAACGATGCACACTCTAGGATACCTCTCTCTATACATTCTCTACAGATTTCTTTTGTCATTTTTCTCCCCTAAGTACGATATTCACACGGTTACATTTCTTCATCATGTATCAACCCAAATACCTACCCCCCACCGAATAAACCAAACTGTAGCCGCTGCCAGAGATATTATGACGAGATTGGGTTCCCATATGATCCCAACAACGAATAATCCTATAAAAAATATGATAATACCAGTATAAAGATTAACCTTTTTGGTTCTACTCATTTCCTTATCCTTTCGTATGTCTAAACTTACCCCATTCCACATGGGGATCTGGATGACCTTGTGGAAACTTGGATACCCATATACCATCTTGTAATGTCCAACTATTTAATTGCCTTTGCCGTTTTTGTAACTCTTAGTTCAACCTCCAAAACTTTTGCCACTTAGGACGTAACTGATAATCATTGTTCACAAAGTATCCTGTGAATGTTCGAGGCTTAAATCCAGGCCAATCTGAAACAAGACGGAACATGGTTGCTTCGTTACAAACACAACCTTCAAATACGCCTGGACGGTTGGTTGGACTTCGACTCCATCGTAGTTTACCCTTAACCCCTAAGGATCGTAATTCTTTCAGTTGATCCTCACGTCCTTGTATCCACCCTCCCCAACGAATTCCGTTCATTCTTCTCCAATCTTATTTAGACTGTTATCTCATTCATTCCTGGGCACGCTGTCGATTTTCTTGCTCCGACATTTTACACAATGCTATAAAAGCAGTGTTTAGTTCCAAGGGACCAGCCTCACATGTGTATTCACATTTCTTAAGTTGTTCTACAATTCTCGTGATGTCCCATACCTTGTCAAAGTCAATCTTCTCAATTGATATATGACCAGGACTATCGAACAAAACTTTATATTGCATAAGGCTAAACCTAAATTCACAGCAGTCACAAGTAATGCTTGATGCCCACAGTACAGCTTCTAGTTCCCGTTTGTTGGTTGCTCCACAACTATTACATTCAAATGATACTATCATTTTCCTCTCCCTCGACGCCAATCATCTGAGTAAGACCACCCGTGTTTCCCGACTAAATGATCCCATGCCGCATCACTAAGAAGCTCTTTAGCCTCTTCTAACTTCTTACGTAGGTCGTCCCGTTCCTCAACAATTTGTGTCAGGCTATGTTTCTCCCACACAGCATGTTCGTATTCCATTTCATTCACTTTGGCGCGGAGGGCGTCGCATTCATCTTTTAATCCCTTGATATATGTCGTTTGGACTGCAATCTCACTACGGAAGTGTTGAATGCGAAAGTCAACACGCTCTCGTGCTTTGTCTGGCTCAGAGTGATAGGAGCCAAACTGGAATAACCAGCTATTCACCTTGTGGTGTAGAATCGCCAGCTTCTCGAGTGCGTCATCGCGTTCGACCTGACACTCTTCGAGCGCCTCGATTGCCGCCTTGCCCACCTTGATCACGGCGTCCCGTTCTGTTGTTACCTGCTGTACAGTAGCAATACCCGTCTCGATTGCATCTTTCCAGCCCTTTTCTGCGGTAATTAGCGGATGACACTTTGACGGGTAGCACGGGACGCCGCAGCCCGGTTGCGGCGTCAGGGCCTTGGCGAGTTTCTTTACAACGAGAAGCTCATCGATTATAACACCTTCCCCATCCCTCTCAGCTTCTTCACACCAGACACTGTATATCGCCCGAACAACCGGAGACAATACCGCGATCTCAGCTTCCGTTAACATCAACGTGTCCACTTCACTCTCCCTTGCCAGTGTGATATTCTCCACAGTGCTGGCACTTCCCGAACGCATCTGACAGTGTTGCGAGCAGCGTTGTCAACGCCTCTCTTGGCGAATTACCACGCGCAGATAGAGACCTGATATCAGACGCTCTAAAATCTACACTGGCGCTGTAGCCCTCCGTATGGTACCAGGCCGTAACGGCGACCCGGTACACGGTTGGCCTGCAGTCAAACCTTTTGATCTCGTTCATCAATGCCTCGCACGTTTTCACGTTTCCCCTTTCGTTTTCAAGCTCGAATCGAACCGCCAACACTTCAGATCGCCGTCGCTGCGCCAGAGTTTTCATCATCACTCCCACACGTATCATCCTTTGTCTCTTCAAAGATATCATCCGGGTTCTCAGAACAACGTGGTTCTAGAAAGTGAGGATAACCACCCTCATAACACATCTGAAAGAAATTACACTGTTCACACCAACTGTATGCAAGAATCATTCTTTCTCCTTCCACCAAGAATACAGAAAAATTCCTAATACTATCACTATACTAATAAAACCAGATAAGATGCATTCCATCTTTCTCCTAAATTGTGACCGGTTTGAACCATGATTTGAATATTGGTGCTGGTAATTTAAGTCCTTGTCCACCATGTTGCTCTAATACTACTGTAATAGGAGATGTTGCCAATGCGTATAATAGTTTATAGCGTATACCATCGGGAGCTATGTACCAATGTCCCATAAATAATTTACTACAGCCTATCTGCGCATATTCTATAATATCAAGAGGTTGCAACAATTTATTTGCCGTTTGGGCTGTTTCAAATATCACATCGATAATCGCACACTCTTGTCGTCGCCACTCCTCAAATTCTATTGCGTTATTGATTGAGAACGTGTCCAGGAATGGAGCATAGAGCTCAGTAGCACCTTCCTTAAACTCTTGTACATCAAGCGAATACGGCGCTTTTGGGTAGAACTGCACACTATCTGGGCTTACGATCAGGAATTGCCGGCGGTCAAGATCAATAAGACACAACTCATGACCAATCTGGTACAACGCCCGCCGCAGATTGTACAATGCCTGTGACTGTCCACACTTTCCCCACAGTAGTGTCGCTAACCACTTACGTCGGAACGACCTACCCGCACATACCAAGTAGATCAGAAGTGCCATTTGCTTCCGACTCAACGACTTGTCAAACTGCACGTCCCCCCACCAAATCTGTGGTTCTCCGAGAAGTCTAAATCTAAGTGTCATCGACTTCTAACCCGTATGATTTGTCTACTAATAGTTCTACTCACTATCGACTCCAGCTTCCCGTGTTTGGTAAAAGCCGAACAGATGGAGTAGTTTTAACACCTTGACTTCGTTTTGCACTATTTATGTTCCAACACCAACACACAGAATCAGTGATCCTTTGCCACTCTGCTGGGATCCACGTTATGTCCGTGGGAAATTCCGAATGTACTGGTAAACAGCGGCCAGTACCATCAACCTCAAAACACCAACAGGTTCCTTCTTCTTCTTTGACATACTGTGCTTGTGGTACCCATGTGGTTTTTCCAGAGTAAGATGCGCCACCATCTTCACATAGTGGTACAGATGTTAATGTCGGCACGAACGTTGGTACTGGTTCACATGTCGGCACTACCGCCGCTTCAATAAGTTCTTTTCTAGTAGCTGATGGTGTAACGGGTGGCCATGTTGGTGTTGGTAAAGGGGACTGTGATGTTGTAACACACGCCGTTAATACCAAAAGGAATAGAACCGACATTATTATCTGTTTGTTATATTTCATTTTCTTCCTCCACTACAATAAGATCTTCTTCTAGACACGCCCATGGTTTCAACCAACGTTGGGTGACAGTTGGTTGTACCATAACCACCGAAACATTTTCAATTTTAGTGTAACTTCCAAACTCACAAAAGCGATCAGTCAGTATTCCAACCTGTCGAATTCCATAACCTACGACAATTCCTAACCTATCACTGGGACACCGTAGTAGACAACGTACTCTCCAATTGATTGCATCTTCGTACCCAGCTGGAAGTTTGAACACCAGTGCTCTACGTTTTCCGTATACTTGAGACCATAGATCGGCCTCAACAATCGCGTTTACCTGAACTACATCGCCCTTTTTTAGATTCATAGTTTCATCCTCCTGTCTACGGAGATTTCTTTTGAAATTGTGTATGTAGTACTTCCCAAAACCATATTGCCCATAGAACAACCCACACAAGAAACCAGAAATATTTTTGATTTCCTGAAGAGTTTAATCCAATATAAGTTACAGAAGCGGCTAAAATAGGGACCGCTACTAATAATATAAAACTTTTCCATCTTTTCATTCGTCGGCCTCACCTGTATGAAGTTGTAGCTCAATGTCTAGATCTATTTCGTGTTGTTCCATCTCACGTTCTAATTCCCTAAGTTCTTCTTCTGTCGACTCAGGTCTTTTTTCTTCATTCATCATGACACACCTCTCGATCTATTTCATCTACGACGGCTTTTCCATCAGAACCAATACCACGTCTGCCTTTACAATTGGGAAAACAAGAACATCCCCAGAATGGTTTCCAACTTTGGTTACGTCTAGGTCTTCGTAGAATCATTTTTGTTTTACAGTCGGGGCATGAAGGTTCTGGTTTAGTTTGTATTCCACTCATCGGTCACACCGTGGTTGTAAACGTGTTTCTGATTTACTGTAGAGGATACAAGCTGAGCAAACACTATATGGGACAAACCAAGATCCGTTCGGGGCTTGTGGGTATGTAAAAATGCCTACTGCTGGATTTGTACAAAGTACCCCTGGATCTGTAACAAGAAACACGTTATAACCATTAGCATCTTTGGCTTCTGACTTAACATTTGGATACTTTTGCTTTGTCTGCTTCACTTGATCTGGTGTCGGGTGGTGTATCCAGTTTCCGGGGTAAACCGTGATCTTCATCTTTTCCTTTTACAGTCTTAAAGAGTGTACTTCTCCCAAAAGAACTAGTTAACATGTTAATATTAGCCCAATGGGCTTTTTCTTCTGCAGTCTCCTGTGAATTATCTGCCATCGAAAAGTTCTTCAACTATACCATAAATAAGAGACTCAAGTGCCTCAACCACATCATCACCAGGGCTAGTTACTTCGGAAGTCTCTTCAGTGGATAATATATGTCCTAGTCCTTGTATGCTATAAATATTCTGCCATACACCATTATGCCAAACCATGATATCTGTTGAGCCGTCATAATTAAAACTACTGTTCCTAAATCGTAATTCGTCATCTGTACCAATACTTACAAGTACAAACTCTCCATCAACAGTTATATCCTTACAGTCAACAGTAAATGTCTTTTCAAGTGTTTGTTGTACACGTGACGTACGACTTTTTTGCTCATCACTATTCTTCTTATCCCATGCCGCTAAGGAACGCTGTTTTAGATTCATAATCTTTTTCCTTTTGAGTGTGGTGCAACAACTTTATCCCTTTCTCCCCAATCTGAAAATGTTACTGCCATTGTCCAATCCTTATGCTCTTCGCATAATCCACATCTAGTTTCTCCCATAAGAGATAGCTTCCAGTAGACTGCCTTTGTCTTACATTTAAGACACTTAGTCGGTTTGTTAGGATCACTGTCAGGAATATCTGCTACTAGATTCACTTAGAAGTCTCCATCTAATTCTAATAGTGCTGCTGTTAGTTCCATAGGTGTTTTAACATTTACCTCGACTAGAAAAATACCGGGATAGTGTTTTCGATAAAAATCTTTAAGACCATCCCATAGATGAGGATTAACTGCTATTACACGCCTCTTGTCTAAGTCACCTATACCAGCATCATCGGCGCTACCACCTATCGTCCAACGGTTTAGATCCCAACTACCAGCAACAGCGGCACGTGCCCAATCTAGTCCAGCATCATTTGGAAGAAGTACATACGTCCTTGCATACTGTACCCTTGGAATTCCTCTTGGTGGCTCTAATTCTGGTATCCATGTAACTGTTAGATTATCTAAATAGAAATCATTATGCTTGAACTTCCATAACGCTTTGTATTTGACAAACACAGTTACTATATCAGACTCTGCGATACAACCGATAGATGGGATAGCAGCATACTTATTGTAGATGTAAACAGGTTGTCCCCATTTTACAGTGTCAGCAAATGGACTTTCTCCTCCTGTTGGATCTATACCCAATATAAATTGAGCGTTACCTAAAGCGTCACTCCATGGGTCGAGTCCTAGAACAGGTGGAATATCCTTTTCGTACAGAACCACTGCGTCTGTACCCACCCCTGCTGAACATAAGGGTTTCTCAAAGCAGTCCATATGACCAACCAAGTTGTGGTTTGACCATGCATGTCCAAACGCGTTTACCTCTAGGATATCTCCAACTTGTACATCATCTACACTGTACGCCAACCCACCCTCACCAGTTCGACCAGTCCAAAACCACTTATAAGCACCCAATGAATTTAGAACACGTTCTGGGTAGTCGCTCCCCCAAATATATCCGCATTCTGGCTGGTCAAAGGTTCCTGGGTCGTGTTTCCAATACGCGAATAAAGCCTTCTGTGGTACAAATGCTTCCCCGATCTCTGCTCGGTATGAGATTTTTCCATCCTTGTCGAATATTAGACATTCGTGAGTATAATCGGAATCGGAATCAAAACTGTCGTTGAGTATCACTATAGGACTATTCGATATGTACGGAGGTTCTGATTCATCGATATCGTACTCAAAATCTTCGGCGGGTTCATAGAGCATATAAGTAACCAATCTTGGCATAACCCCTGTCCCAGCGATATCAAAGTTTTCCCACAACGTTCCACCAAAACTACCAAGAGTAAAAATTGTACATCCTACTACTAAATCATCCATCCGTAACTGATTTTCGTACCAAATCAACTGATCAGCGTAGTAGTGTGCTGAATCATCCCAGACCCAAGGTTTAGTATTTTCTTTCCAAAAATCTCCAAGTTCTTTCCATGTCCCAGCAGGTGTTCCTGGCGGTCTGGGGTTGACTCCTGGATCAATACCACACTCAGTTATGACAATCGGAACTCTTAAGTTATTAGGTTCAAGAACCTGACGAATAACCTTTCTGTAACGACAAGTTGTCCACCCCTCATCACCTTGGTCTTCGTCGGGATCCATTTGGTTAGCTCCGTACATCCACCACATCCAAGGGCAACTATACTCATGTAGACCTAGTAAGGCTTTATATTTAGGGGCTTCTTGTAGTGCTGGTAAGAAGTACTCCCACAATGCGAGATCTGGTGTACCAGTTGCAAAGTTCCCAATGACACATCTGTATCCAAGTTCTGACATGATTCGCATACGCTCAATTTCAAACTGTGCGTACCAGGACATAAATCCAGCATCACCAACTGGTTCATTATGCCCTTCCCAATAAAGAATACTATTCGTATTGTATGTATTTAACTGCCAACTCACATATTCCGATGCTGCCTGTTGAGCAGTCTTACCTTGATTCATCTGGAATTGAGCGTCACGGGATTCGCAACGACGTCCAATTATTAGAACTCCATCTGGTACAAATTGGGCAGATCCCCAATCTCCAACAAATTTGATAACTGCTGGCTTTGTTCCAGATATATCTGCTAACGCTCCTGCCTTTAGTACGTGGAAACCTAGCTTATTTCCCATAGATATCCTCCTTAGAACTCGTATGGATTTTCACACCCTTCGACCTTAACCCACTCAAGCAACACCCAACCGCACCGAACATAGAGCGAACGTCCATTCTTAGTGATGATTCGGTGACCGTTATCAGAAACCCAGAGTTTGTCGGGTGAATTTATCCTCATCTTGTGTTCATGAACGAACCCATTTGAATCAACTACAAGATAAGTATATTCACGCCAAGCCTCATTACTAATGTCATTCCATTCATCAAATGACTTCCAGGCAGGCATAATCTTGAACATATTTCTACTCCTTTCGTATGATACGGCGTGGATCAATTCCATCCACCCCCTCAATAAATCTCTCTCTGGGACGGGCGTATGTTCTCCAACGCCATAGCGGTTTTGAATAATCTGTACCATCTATTAACAATGATTCACGCATACAGTTGAAGCACAGAGCTTTCACAAAAATGTTTGGGTCAAGGTACCAACGATGAAAACAATGGGGGCATATTAACCAGATTTTTAGGGGTTCTTTTTCGGCGCACATCTTATTTACAGTATACCAGCAGAAGTCGAGAAGTCAACCAGTTTCTGCAAACTCAAGAAGCTCTTGCTTTAGTTGGTCAAGCTCGTCTTGCAACTCCTTGATCCGCCTTTCTTTAGTTGCCTTAGGGTCAAAAGGAACACAAATTGCAGTACTTACTGAACCACATTCACCATCAGTACAATCAAAAAACTCCTTATGTGGAATTTCGTGTTCACACTCTATGTCACAATCTTCATGATTTATACTATTACAAATCAAATCAGTCATCTTATTTCTCCTTTACGTTAAGGCACTCTGGACATAGACAAGGACTCGTTAACCAATTGAGTATATCAATTTGTGTGTAAGATGAAGGGATAATACGATGTGAATTACATTGCCAACAGGGTTGATAGACATCGTGGTGAGTAGATTTTTTCATTATCCAGTACAGCTCTACCCCTAGCCCAACTTGAGAAAAGAATTCTCTCATGTATCTCATCATCCCGTCCGTAGAACCACACTCACAACAGAATAATTCCGCTCTAACTTTTTCCTCTACTTCCCGAAGGACGTATCTGAAATTTCTATCGTTAATCTTTTGCGATTCTAACATGTCACCCATTTCAGAAAATCTTCTAGTGAGTAATAGATGGGTATTCCATGGAGTTTACAATACTCTTCCTCACGCAAAGCTCCGGGTGATTCTCCTTCCAGACGTAACATCACATCACATTTAGCCAACCAAGCAAAACTAAGTTGCATCCAAGTTTCATATGGCAAAGGATTCACCATATGTAGAAAACAACTGAGGTGTGGACAATATACATGATAGCCTTTTTTTATTAGAAAGGTTGTTATGGTTATTGCCCTTCCAACATTTACAAATTGATCTCCGCCACTGATTGGTCCAGCCACATAGACATATTTCATTTTACTTTCTCAACATCTTACCACATTCTTTACATTCTATAATATCACATGCATCAACGATATCTGGTTTTCCGAATCCTTCGACAACCACCTTCCAGCCAGCCCATTGGCTTTTAGTCCTTGGGAATGATTGTTTTAGGACAGTATACTCTAATGTAGCTTCTCCGGTATCTGTGGTGGTAAATCTTTGACCGTTGGGAAATATAATTGTGACTTCTGCTTCAATTCTTATAGGTCCTACTACATCACTTGGCATGTTCTTCCTCCTTTACAGTTGTTTCAAGTAGGATTCGAATGTACAACCTCTGTGTTAACAGCACGGAACTTTCTACCAATTGAGCTATGTCCACATGACTTGCAGGAACTCTGGCAAGATCCTCTTTGGCCAGCGCAGGCCTTCCTCATCGAAATCCTCAGGTCTGATTGCAGGATCAGTTACAATAAGTACTACCGTCTCATCTCCATTCAAATTAAGCCATGGCTCGTCAGACAGCATCACATAGGGAGCGGGACTTGCAAACCAGATCGGATCAGCCAGCGGCTTTAGTCCCTCGCGTAATATGTTGGCAACCCTGTCTTTTATAGTCGAATGATATAAAACCATAGTGAGCCAGGCTGGATTTGAACCAGCGACCTCCGGCTTAAAAGGCCGGCACTCTCGCCAGACTGAGTTACTGACCCTCGTTTTTTCTTCTAATATAGGCTTCTACTAACCTTTCTCCAAACAAACCTATAAGAAGTATAACTACATAGATACCTATTAGAGTTAATTCCATTGTTTTCTTCTTCCAGGCAGGCTCGGTACGACTCGAACGCACAACCTGCGGCGTCAGAGGCCGCCGCTCTCCCAATTATGCTATCGGCCTTTCATCAACATCCACAGAACAAGCTTCTTCAGATGTATCATCAGAGTAAAATATTGTACAAGGATGACACCCTGGTTGCTTTACTGTTGGATTTGGGCAGTCTTCTTTGTAGTAGGAACATCGATTCGGTTCGAAGGAATCAGCCTTGACAGATATCGCCTTTCCGAAGACTGTTGCTAGTGCAAGTTTTAGTACTGTACGTCTATTCATTTTTACCTCAAATAAGAATCTATGGAACGCGGTGCCGGTCCTTCCCCGGCCAACAGCCCACTCTGTTATAAGGATAAGCGTTACTGGTGTGATTATCTCCAGCTTCTCCGCCGTGGGGCTACAATATGCCTACTGTGTTACCCACAACACCTCATAGATGCAACCTTTGTATGTCATATCGCCACACTGACCGCGTTCTACCCCACGTAATTTAAGAGGCTCGGGTGGATTTGAACCACCATCTTACTCCCATTCCTAGAAGTTGCTTTTACTTAAGCTACGAACCCCCAACCGTGTTTGTGACAGGAGGTACACGACCAACCTCCATATTTTACCAGCGTCGTTGTCAGCAATACTGGTAGGGTAATAAACGGTCGGCGTTCCGCTCTCGCCCAACAGTTCGAACGCCCGTTACCGGCGAGTCGACCTTTGTGGGCGCCGGACACAAGGCATCCTGGCCCACTAAACATAGTATACAATAGGAAGTCGAAAAGTCAACCCAATATTGGTTGACTTCTTGATTTCTGCGTGTATACTGGGTGTATGGAAAATAAAATAATTATTGCTGGTGGTAGAACATTTACTGATTATGATCTTCTCTGTAGAACAATGGTTGAATTCATTACCGAAATTCCCTACACAGAGATTGAAGTAGTTTGTGGATTAGCCAAAGGTGCTGATAGGTTGGGAAACCATTGGGCTTGGGAAAGAGGTATTCCAGTCGCACAGTTTCCTGCCGATTGGGATAAATTTGGTAGAAGTGCTGGTCCACGACGTAACAAACGGATGGCTGAATATGCTACCCACCTAGTCGCATTCTGGGACGGGAAAAGTCGTGGTACAAAAAGTATGATAGATCTTGGAATGAAGTTCAATTTAGTTGTCAAGGTTGTGGGTTACTAGCTGAGATAGCTTAGGGGTAAAGCAGCGGTCTTGTAAATCGCAAACTCTGGTTCGATTCCAGATCTCAGCTCCATTTTACTAGCGAGGAAGAAAAATGAATAAGCCAAATAAGCCTGTTATAGTTCTTAAAGCATTACTAGCTGGTTTAACCGTAGATTTAGGTGGTGTCAAAGTATTCTTGGGGACTGCTGATGACGGTCGTAGAATCTTGGTGCATACTATAACAAATGTCACAGATGGTAACAAACCAAAGTATATCGAAGTTCCCTGTCCCCTAGGACGTTTTCTTGGTATGTGTGAAATAATAAGCGATAAAGATATAGTACTAATTGCGGCCAACATCACTCTGAATGAAATCAAGAACGAAGGAGCAGATCGTAGACCGAGGGAGAGTTATGGATCCAGAAGAGATTGATGAACCTAATACTGAAACTGATAGTGACCAAGAACGTGAGCATGAGCATATGAAGTACTATGGGGATGTATACAACATCCATCATCCAGAACCAGATGTAGCCTTGACGTAAAGGGAGAAGAAATGAAATTCACGAGACGTAATTTTATGAAATTGTTTTCTAAGGGTATATCGGTAATTGTAGGAGATAGACTTATACCAGGGTTTGTTAAACCAAAGGAATTAGAGATTGAACAGAATGATACAGAATCTGTTTCTGAAGACAATGGTGAAGAACAAATCCTAGATCCTACAGAACGTGTTATAGAGGTCTACTGCAACGGGACACGGGACGGAAGTATGACAGGCGGTTATTTTACTCTCCCTCAATCAGATTCTCCACATATCGAACAGCAAGGTACATTTGTACTTTAGACCTCTAGTTAGTCTAATCTTTCTTCTTCTGGAACTATCATTCGGGACAACTGTTGTTTCTGGAAAGGCATCTCAATACGCCCCAGGCGTCATGAGTAGAGTTATCTCTGTCCGTCAAGCTGGGTTAACTGCTTATGGCCTACCGGAAACACTCCCAGAAGGTATAGATGGGTTTATAGCAGTTCTAGACTGTCCCGAAATTGGGAACATTTGGAATATTCGTCATCAGGGATCTATATGGTGGGAACGATTCCTGGTGACGGATTGTGCTGGAAAAAATGATGCTCGAGCATCTGATGGATTAAGCGGTGCTGAGTGGATGATTGGGTATGGGGTTTTAATTGAGGTTGACTATTTGACGGCTGTCAGATGGGGTACTATAGGTAGAATGACTTCAGTCCAAGTTCAGCGGTAGTTGCTATCTGTTCAAGATAGGTTGTGATTGTAATACGTGCAGCTTGTTCTACTTCTAATTTACTTCCTTGATACTCCTCTAGTAACTCAGAATTCCAAAGGGCATCAGTTGCTACATTAAGGGCTAGTGGGTTAATTTTAACTATCATTTATATTCTTCTCCTAGACCAAACGAAAACTCGTTTTACTGTTTGTTTTAGCCTTGACCAAAGATTATTCTTAATCATTTTTTCTTAGTAAGCTGGAGCAATCTTTAATTTGTATGAATTTTTTTAGTTGAATGTATAATCTTTAATCGTTGCCTTTGTGGAGTCCGTCCCATACGGACTAACTAATTGTACTCGATGATTTGAAAAAGTCAACCCAAATTGTCAAAAATTTAAGGTTAGAGCACTAGATTGCTTAATTTGACTCGTTTTAGGTTTTGGTGTACACTGGAAGTAGAATGTTATTTGATAGCTTGTTCGACAGCTTTTCTAAGTCCTTAAGTCAGGAAGATGAAGCTATTGGAACTCCCTTTGAGCGGTTCCGTTGGGATCCAATAGGCTTTGCCGAACAAGTCCTAGGTGTGACCCTGTGGGAAGGCCAACGTGAGATGATGCGTTCGGTCGTGGAGAATAGAAATACATCAGTTAGTGCTTGCCCCTCTACAGGAAAAACTTTTGGTGCTGCATGTATTGCCTTATGGTTGCATAACTGTTTTCCTATGAGTAAGGTGATTGTCACAGCTGCCCCACCCGAACGTCAGATAAAGGATCTTTTGTTTGGGGCGATCCGCTTTCTTCAGAAGCGTGGCCTACGTCGTGGGGTACCGTTGTCTGGTGGTGAACCTAAGACTATGGCAATTGATGCAGATGTGGACGAGTGGTGGATTCATGGTTTTACGATTCCAACTTCTGGTAGCAGAGAAGAAAGAATTTCTAAATTTCATGGGCACCATGGTCGTGGGGGAACATTTGCCATATTAGATGAGGCTCATGGTATCCCTGGTGAAATAGCGGAGGCTATTGATAACTGCTTAACTGGGGAGTTGGCGAGACAGTTGTATTTGTTTAATCCTTTGGCACCAGTAGGGTTAGCGTATAGTTCTACCAGGGATCCAGAATTTAATGTTATTACGTTATCTGCCTTTGACCATCCTAATGTGATAGAGGGTAGGGATGTTTTTCCTGGTATGGTTGATCGTACGACAACTCAAACTCGTATAAACAAGTTCACAAGACCTGTGGAAGCAGGAGATGCCGATTCAAGTGATTTGTTGATTTTTGAGGTCCCATGGACTGGTGAAAGACGAGTTGTTGAAAACCCTGTTTTTTGCTATAAGGTTTTGGGGATCTTTCCTTGGGAGGGTGATAGGGCGTTAATACCATTGGCACATATTTCTAGGATGCAAAGAACTTATGCTGTTCTTATGGATGATGCTCGTAAGTCTGGATATAAATATCCTATAAACTTAACACCGCCAATGTGTGGTGTAGATATGGCAGAGTATGGACAAGATTCTGTATGTTTGGTTACAAGACATTCTAGTTTACTTCGACCACTAGAGAGGTGGAACAGGACTCCGGATCTAGTAACTGTTGATAAGATTGCAAGACGGGCTAGAGAGGTTAAGGCTATACAGGTCAATATTGATGCTACTGGATTCACAACTATAGCTCCTTTGTTACGGGAAAAAGATATCAATGCTGTTGGTGTCAAGGTTGCATGGTCACCCACTCGAGAGGTAGAGGATGGGCAGTTTGTAAGTATGCGAGATCAGTTAGCTTGGTCGGTACGTGAGTGGGCCTCAAGGTTGGATTCAGCGATGCCTCAAGATGAAGATTTAGAGGCAGATATGCTAGCGTTCGACTATTTTATCACAAGGAGGGGAATACGTGTAACTAAAAAAGATGATGTCAGACGAAGTTTGTTAGGTCGTAGTCCAGATGGTTTTGATGCTTTGGCGATGTCTTTCTACAAGGGTACTCAGACTGGTAGGGGGATGGGAGATGGTGTCAAAGTGTTGACGATAAGAAGACCTACAAAAGGAGTTCGTAGAGGACAACTTCTTCGTCGACGTAGACGTTGATATTATGCCCGATCGGGTGTATACTGTAAGTGATGGAAGTGAAGCCATACTCCACCACTTAATGATAAAAAATGGGATGCTCGCTTTCACTTCTGTTACGTCTTAACTTTATAAGGGGAGGAAATTATGCCAGACCTAGGAACTTTTGTGTTGTGGGGTGTTCCACTGTTGGGGATTATTAGTGGTATTGTTCGTTTTGTCAAGTGGTTGAAACCAGATGTGTCAGATAAGATCACGAAGTTGATTGGTGGCGGTTTGACCACGTCCGGAATACTGGGAATACGTGGACTTGAGGTTCTGACGGAGCAGTATCCGGTTATCGGGGAATGGGGACCGTATGTTCTATGGTCGCTGGTAGCGTTCTTAATCTATACTGGTAACTTCCCAGATACTATACAGGGTTTGAAAGTTGTGGCGTCTAGGGCTTTGGAGTAAAGTTTTATCCCATATCCCAAATATATCCCAAATTTTTGTTAAGTCTACTTGACTCTTTTTGGGATATATGGTAGAGTACTTTATGGAGTAGTGTATGCCAGAACTTCAAACTGATGTATCTCAGCAAGTTAAGCCCGTTCGACTTGGACGGCCTTTTCGAAATGCTTCGGCAAGGGCCCGTACTCGTCAAGGTGCTTTGACTTCTCCACAGATGAGAATTTTGAGTGACAGTGGTATTCCCGCTATATGTAAGTCTACTCTTATTGATCAAGCCGTTGGTGGATTATCATTTAAGATTTTGAATCCTCAGGGCGAGGAAGATGCTCAGACTGAGTTCCATACTATGTTAGTTGAGAATGCTAATGATGGTGAGGGAGCAACCCCATTCTTTGAGCGTTTTTGTGATGATGTTTTATCAACGGTTCAGGGAGGTTATTTCGAAGCCTTCACTAACGATGATGGTGTACCTTTGGCGCTTTACAATGTTGATGCTATTACTATTGCTCCAACTTTTGAGGTTGATACACCTTGGGCACAGTTTATAGATAATGAAGAGCCAGTCAGATTCCCATTTAGAAATATGGCTCATGCCTATTGGTTGCCCACTGTTAAATTTGGTGCCAACATTTACAACAAAACTCCAATACAGATGATTTATACATATCTGTGTATTTTGGCAGCATCCGATGATTGGAATTTAGATCTTTTAGCAGATCCATTTCCAGCATCTGTGTTAGCTCTAGCTGGGGCGACGCAAGAAGAAGCAGAGGCATTTAAGTCTTCTTGGGATGAAGCTATTTCAGGTGGTCGTCTACAGGATATTGCGGTTATTTTTGGGTTAGATCTTAAACAGGCTACACAGTTAAAGTTAACTAGGCCGCCTACAGATATGGCATTTGAGATTACAAACCATTGGTATTCGTCTCTTGTTGCTGCTTCGTATCAGATGTCGATTATGGATATATCCTTATTGACTAAGGTTTCTACGAAAGCGGCTGCTGATACTCAGCAACAGATTTCAGCACAACAGGGGCAACGTAAGTTAAGGAAGATTACATCTGAGGCAATGGAGAAGTGGGTACTTCCACAAGGATATCAATGGAAGTGGATAATTCCAAAACCTGACGATGAGCGGACACAAGCAAATGCCTTAGAGAGTCGGTCTCGTGGAATTTTCTATTTGGTACAAGCCTATGGACCAGACCGTGGTGATCAGATGGCTCGTGAGATTGGTTTAATTCCATCAACTGAAGTAAGAACTGGGCCTGAGATGTTACATTCAGAAAATCGTGTTAAGAAGTTATTGACAAAAGCTGATTTGAATGGATACATATCTTCCAAGGATTGGGAGTTTATTCAGAGTTCCATGGGAACGTGGGCACGTACTCCACCGCCAAGTCTTTACGGTCAAGAGTTGTACGATGTGATCGCAGAGATTTACGAAGAAGAGTTGATGGCCGCGTTAGAGATATGGCATATGCAGGTAGAGGAAGATCCAGAAGATGAAGATAAGAAAAAGTTGGCGGCGATACTGTTTTTAGCACGGTATCGCGAAGCTTTTACCAGGGCGGCACATCGATCATATCTTGCTGGAAAACAACGAGATGCTTCGAGTTTGGAAGAAGCTATTGCTATTGCGGCCATAGCGTTTACTGTAGTAGAGCTGCTTAAAATACAAGAAATGATAGATGAAGATGAGAGTTTCTTCCAGAAGTTCAGTGAGGAGCTGGCTATACAGGGAGAAGACTACACTCAGGCAGACTGGAGAACATCTTTGTATATCGCTACTCCTAGGAAGTTTTATTTAGAGGGGATTGTTGCGATGGTGGATCCAGATGCGGATCTAATCGTAATTATTCCCGGTGACCCACCGACTGGACACTGTGATACATGTCCTCCACGGTGGGGAGAATACACATTTGAACAATATGCCAAGTTAGGTGGCCCTCCCCCCAATTGGTGCCAAGGGCATAATAGTTGTCACTGCGACATCGAAGTTTTGCGCGGAAGGAAAAGGAGTATCTAAATGAGCGAACCTGAGAAGAGAAGTAAAGAGAATGAAGTGGATATTAAGCCTGCTAATTTGTGGTCGAAAATCCAAGCACAAGTGCTAGGGACCAACCCATACCTAGGGAATAATGATGATGGACAAACCATTGTAAGGTGTCCGAGATGTGAATTTTGGGATCTCGACATGAACTACACTGCGCTTAGTGTTGTATCTGGAGCTGTACAGTGGTCGGGTGTTGTTAGAAAATGTCAACGTTGTGCTCATTTATTCTGCTTGATTCAGTAGGAGGTACGGATGCCAAAAAAGACTGCTCCTAGTACACTAAGTGGACACGCTGCCGAGATTTTCGAAGCGGCATATGAGGCCGCATGGTCGTCCTGGGATCCAGACAAGACAGATAATGATCAAGAGGCTTATTCAATGGCAGTCGCTTGGACAGCTGTCAAGAATGCGTACAAACAGAACGATGACGGTGAGTGGGTAAAAAAGACGATTCTGTTTAATTTGCGCATTACCAAGGCAACAAGGACAGCGGATGGTGTAGTCAAATGGCATGCACAGGCCGCATCAGATGAGGGTCGAGAGGGTGAAACGGAACTCTTGGATCCTTCACTCTTCGACGACCTGGCGAATACATTCAATATGATTCGTGAGGCAATCGATGCAGAAGAGGAACTACCCAGCTTCGGTTACGGGCCTGCTCAGGAACCGATACTTGATTTCTCTCACTACACTGCTGATCTAGATCCTGAGTTTAGGGATTTGGCGAGGGCTGGACTTGTTACACAGTTATATCGTGATGGTCGTTATCTTCATGCTGGTGGGATCTTTGATGATACCGAACTTGGGCAAATGGCTGCTCAGGCGGCATTGGATGATGAGGAGGGTGTAATTCGTGTTTCTGTGGGCTTCTACCCCGATTGGGGGAATATCGAAGTTAAGGATGATGTTCTCTATTTCAGAGGAGGAAGGAACTTAGCTTACTTGGATCATTTGGCACTAACGACTGTCCCACGGATTCCTGGAACAACTTTTGTAGCGGAGGTTACTATGTCAGATAATACCATACAGACGGCTGCTGAGGATATGGAGGCGATTCTAGGATCTGATGCACAGCCGTTTATTGAGAAAATCGAAGATAAACTTAAGAATACAGAACAGAGAAGTATGGTTATAAGGGCCGATGACGATTCACCCGTTGAGGAGATTCCCAGTGAAGAGGTTCCTAGTGAACCCGTTGAGGTTGCTCCTGTTGTTGAGTCCGTGGTGGAAGCTGTTGTCGAGGAAGTACCCGTAGTGGTAGAACCGGTTCTAGAGTCTGAGGTTTCTACTGAACCGGTTCTCGAGGCGGCAGTTGTAACAGAGTGTGATGTGTGGAAACCTTTTGGAGGAGCTACTTCCTTTGAGGATGCAGTTGCGATTGTGAATGCCGAAAAGGAACTTGGTAGGCTGTATGATGGCATGTATGTTTTTGAAGAGGTTCTCTGGAATATTATGGATGACCCAGAGGTCACAGATAAGCGTGCTGCTATGGGGAAAGCTACAGCAGACTTCCAGGAGTTTATCAACAGCGATACCTCCCTTTGGTCGGCGATTGTGGCCAGGCGGAGTGCAGTTGCAGAGGTCGAGGTAGAGCCGGTAGAGGTGCAACCTGCGCCGTCGGAACCAGAACCTCAAGTGATACAGGATGTGCCGGTGGATGAGCAGCAAGTTGTTGTTCATACCCAATCACCAGATAGTGTGGTAGAGCCCCCCGAGGCGTCACCTATGTCTGTGGTTAATGGGGAACAAGCACCGTCATTGAAGCGTGTGGGTAAAGATTTCAAGGAAATCCTTGGGATGATGGAAAAGATGCCTACACAGGATAGACGGAGAGCTGTATCAAGTGTTATTGCAACCACAGAGGCTGAATTGTCTAGGGCGGTAGGTGCGATAGATCCAACAGAGTTGGCGACAGCCGTGGCGACAGCCGTAAGCGAAGCACTGGCTCCAACCCAAGCGGCTATCTTAGCTGCGTTAAGGGTTAAGCCAGAGAGTCAGGTAGCTCCTGAACAAGCTCCGTTGCGACGGTCTCGTGCGCCTGTTCCCAATATTTTGCCGGCTAGCGTTACTACAAAGACCAAGACATTTGGCGATCTTCTACAGCGACTCCGAGAGAAAACTTTTTAGTAACACACTTTCTTGGAGGTAAGTAAAATGGCTGATCCAACTATCATATCTTCACTGGGGGCGACCCTAGCGTTTGAATACGGCATTACGATTGATCCTACGATCGTAAGCCAAATCCCGTTCGATTCTCCAATGTACGATTGGCTGGAGAGTGGGCTTGGTATGCCGAGAGTACGGTTGGACAAGGCCGCAGTGTTTGGTGTACTGTCCGCTGCTGCATTTACGTCGTCTGGTGATGGAAGTTTTGCTACAGGTGGGGATCCTCCGGGATTAACCACTGACCGTGAACTGAAGTCTGTCACTAAGAAATCGTATGGTGCTCTTGGCGGAGTGAAGGATGTTGATATCATCGCTTCGAGGCTTGCTATCGCCCCTCACAGGGTTGATGGACTTGGTTCGTATGCTGATGATGCAGAATTCCTGTTGAATCTATTGTATGTACGGACTCGACAGTCCATCGATTATAGTATTGTCCGTGGAAGTGTCGCCGGCAATCCTAATAATTTTGATGGTCTTGAGACGAAGATTCTTGCAGTCAACGGTTCGCAGGTGTTAACTGTTAACAACACCTTCAGTAAGGCTTACTTGGACGAGCTGATCATTCAGATGATGTTGAAGGGTATTACACCGACTGCCATCGCGTGCAATCCGGTTATGCTCTCTTCAATTGTAGCTTACTACACAGGCTCTAACAATCAGGCTTCTATCAATCTTAACATGGGAGATGGTGGTTTGACTCTGGGACATTGGGCCAAGTCGATTATGACACCGGCGGGTGAGTTGCCGATCATAACCGATCGTCGGTACTCTGTCTCTGGTACTGCCCCCACCTTCACAGGTGATATCTTCGTGTTAACTCGTGAGCACATGGGAGAACCTATTCTTTATCTTGAGTGGCAGGTGATGCCTGTTGCTTTGGATCTTGCGCGGGTTCCTGGGTTCTACACTAGCCAGGTCTTTGCTGTCTGGTCTCATCTAGCTTTGGTTGAAAAGTCTGATTGGTTCGCACAGGGTAAGCTCGATAATGTGATCGTCACTTATCGCCCGACGCCACCCACACCGCTGCCCTAGTCTAGCTTGAAGTAGCCGATGGGGTGGGGTCTGCAGACCCCACCCCATCGATAGAGGAATAAGGGAGAAGAAAAGGATGAAGATAATTGGATTACCAAGTCATCAAGGAGCGTGTGCGTACTATCGTGTGGAAGAACCTTTACGGTCTCTTCAGAAATTTGGGTTTGCTGAAACATACATTCCACCACTAGTGGATGGAGATAGGTTTGTCAAGGTAGACTTGGACGGTGATACAAGATCCGATGAGCCGGAATTTGTTAACAATTACGACATACTTGTCCTACAACGTCAACCCACTGTGGAAGTAACCAAACTTATTGGACATTGTAAAGAATACGGGATCAAAGTAGTATTTGATATTGATGATAGTGTATTATCAATTACCCCCGCTAATCCAAACTACCTAGTGTGGGGACGTGATCGTCAAAGGATCTATAGGGCGGTTCAAATCTATCAGGCGCAGGGAATTGAACTCCCAGGACCGCTAGCAGGTAAGTCTCCAGAATGGGTTTCAAAGAACGCTATTAAAACCAGAAACAATCTTCTTCAGAATATTCGCCTGGCGGATATGGTCACGACAACCACTCCATCACTTCTAGTAGAATACAGAGCCTATAACTCCAATATTCGTCTTCTTCCTAACCAGATGAATATAGATCATTGGAAGGATCTTAATGACAAAAGCCCTGAAGGAAAGGTTTATTTGTTATGGGCTGGTGGGTATACTCATCGAATGGATCTTGAGTTGATTAAACGGGCGATGGTCGTAGTGCTCAAGAAGTTTCCTCAGGCAATTCTAGTTATCGTAGGTTTTACACAGTCCATAGAGCTAATCTTTAATGAAATCCCCGCTGCACAGATAAAAGTTTTCCCCTGGACGAAAGACAATGGTTATAGGAAATTTGTGGCACAGGCTGATATTATACTGGCCCCATCATGTTCTAACTCATTCAATGCTGGTAAGAGTGATATTAGGGTCTTAGAGGGGTGGTTAGCAGCTAAGGCTCCGGCCGTAGGAAGCCCTACCACATATGGAAAAACTATACGGGAGTCTAATGGGGGATTTGTAGCGGCAACAACAGCTAAGTGGATAAAGCATTTGTCAAGGTTGATTAGTAACGAAGATCTTAGAAAGAGGATGGGTCTAGCTGGATACAAGTACACTGTGGCTAAAAGGACTTACGATGTCAATGTTGATCTGTGGAAACGCGCTTATACAAGTTTGATGGAGGGAGACGATGGCTAATCCTACTATTTCGGAAATCCAGATTAACGCAAATGTAAATCTTACAGCCAATCACGATAATACATATCTTTTGAATATGATAGATATTGTCTATGAGCATGTAAAGGCTTATTGTCTGGGAACTCTTTTTGAACGTGAAACAATTATCGATGAAAGGAATCGAAGTTATGTAAGAGGTAGAACAAGTAAATTGGTGATACGTCTTAGGAAGTTTCCGCTAGTGTCTGTAATGACTGTTAAATATCGAGTAGGGAGTACTGATACCAGTATCGATCTTACAGAAGTGGATTTGGACTTGGTAAACTCTAAGATTTACTTGTATTGGATTGGACCGTTGTATAAAATACGTAGGGGGTGGATTACGCTTACAACCTATGTAGCGGGGCATGCTTCTCGACCTTCTATTGTTGATACTGCCATAGCTTTGTTGGTAGCGGAGTGGGTTAACGCTGATGATAGGGCTGCTAATCAGGAAGGGAATATACTTTCTGGGTTTAAGATCGGTAGTTACGCTGAGTCATACAGTGTCGATAATGCTAAAGTTGGAAATCTTGGATTGGGGACGACTCGTAGTATTCGAGCTGAGATGCTTTTGAAGAAATACAGAAAGCCGGGGGTAGTCTAATGCCGGAACGATGGACACCAACAATGAAGATTTTGGATCTAGGATGTGGGTTGAATCGTCAACCTGGGGCGTTTGGTGTAGACCTGCGTGGTAATCAGAAACACGGTCAACACGATCTTGAGAATCTCCCATGGCCTATGCATGATAATTGGTTTCATGTTGTTTATGCAATACAGATTCTTGAACATTTGGATGAACGTGTAAAGACTATGGAGGAGATATGGCGGATATGTGCGCACGGGGCGTTAGTATTTGTCCAAGTTCCGAACGGCTCGTGTCCTGGGTATGACCAAGATCCTACTCATAAGCATCCTTGGAATCTTGGAACGTTTTTATACTTTTGTCCGTCACAGTGGCCGAAGAATTGGTCAGATCAGGTTTGGTCAGCAAAAGCAAAGTTTAAGATACTTCATTATGATTTGATTACAGAAGCAGGTCGAACTCCGTGGGGCTCGGCTACGTTTGCCGATAATCTGACAGTTATTTTACAAGTAATCAAGGGAACTGAATAATGTCTTTAAGTTTTGGTCGGGTACTATTTCCACTGCGTTATGATATTGTCGCACAAGGAAATATTTTTGGTGAGTGTGTGAAGAAATTTCCACTCCGGTTAAGACCATTCGCCAGGGCGACTGAAGGTACGGTTATGGTTGAGCATTTGGAAGCTCTTACTGATATGCATCTTGCGGCAGGTAGTTTTTTGGATAGGGGGGAATGTTGGCGAAAACGTCGTGTTGAGAGGTATCATTTGGGAAATGTTAGAAAGTTGTTGGGGATTTATAAATCTGTTAAGAAAAGTGGTTGGCAACATCATGGACAGTTAATTTTTAAGGCACTTGAAGATCCTATTCATACTAGAACTATGTTAGGAGTTTTAGCTCCAGACTGTTTGTTTTTAACTAACGGGCAGCATCGTTGTACGGTTTTATGGGCATTGGGATTTCGAGAGTTAAGCGACGATATGTGGACTACAGCTGTACGAGACAGTTCATTTCTTCCCCTTGATACTACAGAATATTATATTCTGAGGGGATTGATGACAGAACTGGACTACATTAAGTTTGCCCGTCTCAGGTTCGATGTTCTGCCAAACATAGTTACAGTTAAAGAGTTGCTTGGTTGGGCAATTTTTTCGAGGCAACCAGCTTGGTTGGCTAGGTTCATAAGATTTCATTGGAGGAAAAGATGATAGCACTAGTTCTCGGTGCGGGGTGGAAGCCGTTCAATCAGTGGAAGTTATCTCCTAAATTGAAGGAAGTGATACCACCAAGAACCCCAGAGTTATTCTGGCCTCTAGGCCCTGGTACTGTGTTATCACGGTATATGCAACAGTTCGATATTATTGGTGTAGATGAGGTTTTTGTATGTATCGGTAAACCAGGCTCTCAAACTAAGACAGTTGAGGATAATCATGGTGGTAGGTATAAGTTTAAGTTAGATGGTTATGGCGAACCTGTTTGGAATCTGTCCCATGTGGATGAAGTCTTTCGTTTGGGGGCAACTCCTATAATGATCCCAGATCCCTTGGCGGATGGTAAGTGTTGCTGGCATACTCTTCTATACGCGTTAGCCTGGTTGGACAAGGTCGGAGTTCAGTGGAAAACTATGATGTCGTTGGCTGGGGATTATGCCTTAGATACAGGATGGCTCAAAAGGCTTGCAAAGGATGTCACTTATCCAGTACAATGTTGGATGTTACCAAAGCATTCAATTGAATTCTTTGATCGTAAAGGAATGGAGATATTTAGACGTTGGTTGTGTGATTTGTCTCCCTTGAATCAGAAAGCAACATGGCTGCGTAGAGGTCAGTTGGAGGCATTGGGGATAACAATGAGGTATATCTGGTCGCAACCATTGAAGTCTTTACCAGAAAAAGTGTATAGACGAGCGGTAGATACTAGGAGATCGGGGTTCTGTGAAGTAGGTCCTGGGGAATATTCATTAGCAGTACAACTTGTTGAAAAGGATAAAATGATATGATAGACTCTATTGCAGTGGTTGTTTCGTTTTTAATTCTGATCCTAGGCGTACCATCAAGGTTCAAGTACTATTGGCAGGGCGCGAAGGTCAGGCGACGTAAATCCGCTAGAGATGTATCTCGGAAGTTTTACCTTGTCAGTTTTGTTATATATTTGCTACAGGTCTATCACAATGCCTATAATGGCGATTGGGTGAACACTATTTTCTGGTCAGTTGGGGTGTTCACAGTTGGATACTGTATAGTTATGTGCCGCCGCTACTGGCATGTGAAAATGCCCTTTGGCCGTTGGATTATCGATAGTTTTCAGGGAGATGAGGAGGGGGGCATCTTCAAGTGAAGAAAGTTTACTCGTATTATGTTATGGACATCCTGCATGATGGCCATCTAGCGATGTTGCGTAATTGTAGAGCTATGGCAGATAAGCTAGGAGGTATCCTTATTGTAGGAATCTTGACAGATGAAGCTGTCATGGAAAAGAAGGTTAGACCTGTTATGTCCTTTGCACAACGGTATCGTTTGGCTCGTTCTTTGGATTTGATAGATATTGTTGTAACTCAGGAAACGTACTCGCCACTCCCGAATGTTGATCAGCTTCGGGTAGATGTTCTTATGGAAAGCGGTAGCCACACACCTGCGGCCATAGCTGACGCTAGAACACTTCTGAAAAGATGGGGTGGTGATGTGGTTGTGGTACCTTACTATCCACTGGAATCATCGACGGCTATCAAAGAGAGGATAAAAGAACACGGCGTTTAAGGCATTGATAATGGGGGCTGTAGGGCTGCGGTGGTTACAGTTGTTCTACCAATTTTGAATACTGTGAATAGAAGGAGAATAGATGTCGTTTAGAGTATTGATTCAAAGGTAGTTTGTAAAAGAGGAGATGGTAGATGGTAGATACTGTTTGCATTGTGGGAGCTGGTTGGAAATGTGGTATGCTTGAAGTACGGGCTGCTCCAAGCACTATTCCGTTTCGTTGCCCAGAACTACTGTTTCCGTTGGGTAATGGTCAAACGGTACTTTCTAGATTGGTTAAGCAGTTCCGATCTTTCGGAGCAAAGAATTTTCTAGTCGGTATTGGTAATCCGGATAATTGTCCTACCATACCGCAAGAGGATATATTACATAAATTGTATGGAGTGAGTTGTCCCGGATACGGACAATCTCCCTGGACACACGCACGTGTGAAGTATGTTCGAAGTTTAGGTGTGGGGGTTGTATTGATGGATAACCCTCTTCACTTTAGTGGTTGGGCGACCTATAGATCTATTTTTGGGAAATTACTTAAAACCGGAGGTTGGGAAAAGGCTATAGGGCTTTCTGGGGATTATGTTTTTAATACGGCTTTTTTGAAAAATGTAATTGCGAATAATGCTTGGCCGTCTATGTGTTGGTTAGAGCCGGTGCATGAATTATTATTTCTCACACATGACGGGTTGACTAGATTTGTTGGATTTATGGATTCTCATGTCAACGCGAAAAGACAAGACTATCTGGGAGGTGGTTGTGTTTGGAAGGATAGAATACGGTTAGGAAAGAAGTGGGGAATACACGGGTGGTCTCCTGGTTGGTTTAAGAATTATACCAATAAGACACATAGAGCAGACGAGTTAGTACGTTTTCAGGAGATTGGTACAAAAGTCAACGAGTGGAAACGTGCCTGTTTAATTGAAAAGAAGGATCCGATATGAGATTGGTCATACTAGCAGCTGGTCGTGGGATTAGGATGGGTACAAGTACAACTGATATTCCAAAGGTACTTATCAGCATCCATGGTCACACTATTATAGGTCGACTTATTCGTAGTTTTGTGCAGTGGGGTGTGACGGAAATCGCGGTTGTAGTAGGGTATAAGAAAGAACAAATAATAGACTTTATCGGACCTGTTGTGAAGGGTGTGAAAGTTACATATATCGTAAATTCAATGTACGCTACTACAGGAACTGGATATTCTGCATGGTTGGCGAGAACTTTCTTTTGTGGGTACGATAGTGTTATTATTGAAGGTGATCATGTTCTTGATTCTAGACTTGTAGGGAGTTTGGTAAGTAACTCTTGTTCGGATTTAGTAATGGTCGAACATTCAGAGAATGAGTTACAAGATGACACCTTAATCATTGGTAGTAAAGGCTTAGTTGAAAGAATGGTCTACCCGTCTAGGACTGTAATCGGTAAAGCAGTGCAACTTGTTCGAGTTGGGCCGGACAGTAGTAAGATACTGTGTTCAGAGTTGACAGATCTTGATAAGGAGTGTGATTGGGTACACGCATTGAATGCTACTTTCTCACGTACTCAGTTTCATTATATTGATACGAAGGGGTTGTTTTGGGCGGAGATTGATACAGTTTCTGATCTGGAATACGTAAGAGAGATAGTCAAGAAAGGATTAGTGTATTATGAATGAGCGTATGTATTATGGAAAACATAGGCTGTCAGGCGATAATCATTGGCGAGCTTATGTTGGGCCTCCCTTAAGATATGATTTAATGGGGGCAATGCAGTTTAATTTATTGACTCATCTAGGGTTACGGGAGACTCATAATTTGCTGGACATTGGTTGTGGTTCTCTACGGGCGGGTAGATTGTTAATCACATACTTGTTCCCGAATAGGTATTGTGGGGTGGAGCCAAATAAGTGGCTAGTACAGAGTGGTATCCGGGAAGAAATTGGTGGTGATATGGAAAGAATTAAGAAGCCATTATTTCAATACCGCGATGATTTTAACTTTCAGCTCTTTGGACGTAAGTTTAATTTTATACTTGCTCAGTCTATTTTTAGTCATACGTCTCAGGAACAGTTGTTGCTTTGTATGAAAAATGCGAAAGAGGTTATGGCTCCAGATGCTATCTTCGCAGCTACGTATAAACATGGTGAGGAGGATTATCAAGGGAAGGAGTGGCATTATCCTGACACAATTCGGTATACACCAGAAACAATTAAACGGGTTGCTGGGGACGCAGGTTTGAGCTGTACTTTAATAGATTGGCCGCATCCTCACAGTCAGGATTGGATTGTCCTTACTCTTCCCGCTAAGAAATTTCATTGGATCCCACTTACCGCTTAAGCGGTGTCGTCATATATTTTTGATTGTAGTTCTTATAGGAGGTAGCAGATGAAAAAGATGTTGATCGTGTTCATGTTGTTCGCTTTGGTCATTGTTGGATGTAAATCGGTGGCAGATGAAGAGTCTTCGGTGGAAGAGAAGACAGTTTTGACGATGGTGTTTACTCCCGGTCCGAGTACAGATCTCACCGTAATTGAGGAGATGTACGGTCCTATGGTGGAAAGCCTGGAGGTCCGAGCTGGTATCGAGGTTAATATGGTGCTGGCAACAAATGCTACAGCAGTTATTGAAGCTTTGCGAAACGGCACTGCTGATATGGCTCGCTTGGGAGCGTTTGCTTATGTTATGGCTAGAGAAGAGATCGGTGTCATACCGTTGGTACGAGAAATTTCCTACGGTGGGCGCGATCACTACTTAGGTTATATCATTGGGAAACCTGGCATCTGGGAGGAACCATTCACAATGGAGCAGTTGGCTGGGAAAACCATGGTCTTCTCAGATCCTGCCAGTACATCTGGTTATCTTATTCCAGTTACTATGCTTCGTGAAGCTGGAATGTCCCTCGACGATTTGGAAGAGTATGGTTTTACAGGTAATCACCCAGCCTCTATTGAGGCTGTAATCAATGGGGCGGTTGACGCTGCAGCGGTACCTGACACAAGAGTTATTCGGGCCGTTGAGGCTGGTATCGCAATTGAGGGTGAAAACTTTGTAATTCTCTCAGAGTCTCCTAAGATCGTACTACCTCCATGGGTAGTCAGAGAGGATCTGGATCCCGACCTTTTGGCCCTGGTTCGGCAGACGTTGTTGACCACGCCGGAGGGGGTATACTTAGCCAATCCGGATGAGTTTGAGGGCTTCGTCCACGCAAGAGATGCAGACTATGATTTCACACGCTCGATGGCCGAAGCGGAGGAAGCGCTTAACTAATGAATTCCGGGCGATTGTTGTTATTCCTAGTAGTTGCGTTTACGTTGATTCTCGTTGTAGATGGTACAGCAACGGAGATCCTCTTTGGGCTTCCGAAGGCTGCCCGGTATGTGGCTAGGTTTGGTCTAAGCCTGGAACGGTTAGACAAGATTGGGCCAAGGGCACTTGAGACCTTGTGGATGGCTGTAAAGGGCACAGTGCTAGGACTTGTAACAGCAATGCCAATCACCTACCTGGCAAGTGGTAACGTTGCTCCTAACAAGGCAGTGTACACGGCTGTCAGGTTTGTACTATCGGCTATGCGAGGCATCCCGCCAGTGATTCTTGGTATTCTCTTTGTGGCGGCAGTGGGATTAGGGCCACTGGCCGGGGTGCTTGGCTTATGGTTTCATTCTACGGCGGTATTCGGAAAGTATCTGTCAGAGGCATTTGAGGCAACTAACCCAGAAATATTAGGGGCAGCATCTGTAGATGGTGCAACATGTTGGCAATCATATATTTTGGTGTTAGTACCTATGCGGGCTAATGCAATTCTTTCTCATCTAATGTATCGGTTTGAGGTAAATTTTAGAGCAGCAACTATCTTGGGAATTGTTGGGGCCGGTGGTATCGGCCTGGAATTAACTAGAGCGATTGGTTATTTTGATTATGGTTCAACTGGATTCATTCTACTTGTGATTGTTGCTATTGCGTTTCTTCTAGATTCTATCAGTGGGGTCTTACGGAGAAAATTTCTATGATCATGTTGCTTAAGTTATTGATGGCTCATGCTATAGGTGATTTCGCTATTCGTACAGAGGCGATGTCCAAGGGGAAAAGTCGACACTATAAAGCAGATTATGCGAAATACCTCCCCTCTGGTCAGAAGGTTGTACAGGTATGGTTTTACTACTTGACAGCGCATGCCTTGGTGAATAGTGCGGCTGTTTGGTTAGCGACAGATGATGTTCGTGTTGCTTTACTTGAGTTAGTGCTTCACTGGGTCATCGATTTCGCTAAGTGTGAAGGATGGTTTAATCCACATGTAGATCAGTTTTTACACATCCTCTGTAAGGTAGTGTACGCTGTGATGTTAGGAGCGGTATGAAGTTATGGTTGGTAGGCTGTGGTAGTCCACAACCACTGAAAGATCGGTTTGGGACAAGTTATATATTAGAGGTAGGTAATGAATATTTAATGATTGATTGTGGGCCTGCAACTACGTATAAAATGGTCCAAGTTGGGATATCTCCTACATCTATCAATGAGATGTTTATTACACATCATCATTACGATCATATTGTAGATCTACCATGTTTTCTATTAACACGCTGGTATATGTGTCGTGGGGATGAAAACCAGTTAAGAGTCTACGGGCCGGTTGGTACTAAGAAACTTGTAGAAGGTATACTGGAAATTTTTGGGTCAGATTGGGAATCGCGGCTAATGCATGTGGCCAGTGTATCTGGATATAAGTTAGCGGGTGGTAAACTTCCACGGAGGTCGCCGTATCCCATAGCAGTAGATTTATCTCCACGTCCTAATTCTAAGATGAAGTACCTTCCGTCAGAGGGGCAAGTTCCATGGCGTTTATCCGTATGTCCAGTACAACATTATCAACCGATGTTATCATCACTGGCCTACCGAATAGATACTGCTGAGGGTAGTGTTGTCTTTACAGGGGATACATATTCCGATGTATGTGTAAAGGAATTAGCCGATGGGGTTGATACAGTAGTTGCTACATGTTGGGGTTTTCAGGAAGAGGTCGATAAAGTCCCTAATAGTGTCTGGGGTACTACAGCGGTGGCTAAATTCGCTGTAGATATAAGTGCTAAGCATTTAATTCTTGTCCATCCTTATCATATGTTCTCGTGTGAGGAGGCGGTTAAAGAGGTTGCCAAGATATATCCGGGAAAGATCACTTTTGGTGATGAGCTTAGTTGTATCACTCTAGGAGAGTATTCATGATAGATAGTCCTAAGTATTGGGAAACTATTGAATACAAGGCTGATCAAGAAGCATTTGACGGTGGGAAGCTAACTCCTCATGAATTATGGTTAATGGCTTTACAGTGGGGCGTTGAGTCGAAAGTTGCCTCTTGGGTGGGTAAGAAGATGTCCCGCGAGATATATCTAAAGAAATGTGTATCGAATCATAAGACTGTTTGGGAGATTCGGGAATCTCTCCCTACACCTCTTGAGGATTTGTTAGTAGGAAAAGTCCTTGATGTGGGTTGTGGTGTTGCAACGTTTCTTGAGATTATGTCGAATGTTCGAGAGGCAGTTGCGGTAGATCCGTGTTTTAATGATTACGTTGAACGTCTACCTCATTTTGCTTCTCCCGGACAGGTAGGAAAATGTCGTTATATCAATGGAGTTATTCAAGATATTCGAGAAGAAGATTTTGACGTTGTGTATTCTTTCAATGCTATTGATCATGGGATTGATTGGGAAGACATTCTAGCTAATTGTGCTCGTGTGCTGTTGCCTAGAGGGATATTACTTCTAGGAGTACATGTCTGTCATTCACCTAGAACGGGATATCATAGGCGACTTACCCACCCATCCCATTTTTCTAGTGAATCTTTATGGAATAGATTAGAAGAGGTTGGGTTTGAAATAGTTTACAAAAATCAACAGACTACTACGTATAATTCATGGCTGAGTCTTAGTTGGTCTAAATTGAAGGAGAAGTGAGATGGATCTACGAACAAAAAGCAATTGGGTAGAACGTTTGGCTTGTCCAGATTGTCATCAACATCCCTTTAAGATGTTATGTTTGGATTGTGAAAGGCATTTTTCCAGAACTGAAGATGGCATTTATCAGTTCATGCCTGCTTGGGAAGATATGCCTTTTCAGAATGTAGAGCAAAGGTATGATACATTTGCTGCTCGTGGACACACTTTCAAAAGAACAGATCCCGTCGGAAGGGCAATAGAGGTAGCTAATCTTCTTAGTGCGTATGGGATTAGAGAATATTTAGACATAGGCGCAGGACAAGGTATCCTTGAGTCAGTTACACCGGAGATGGCCAAAGCTGTCTTAGATGTGAGTATAGGGTATCTTAGAGCTGTGAAGGAGACGGCCCCAGAGACCTTCCTTGTTCACGGGGTCGGTGAGACAATCCCGTTCCTGAGTGAGTCTATACAGTGTGTTGTCGCCGATGGTGTGATTCAGGCAACTGTCGATAAGAAGGCTACACTGAAAGAGATCTTTAGGGTGGTCCCATCTAGGGGGTTGGTTGTCATAGGGATCTTTGGTCAACATATGTATGATTTGATACCTATGGTAAGAAGTTATGGCAACCACGAGATGACCAAGTATTTTGATACAGGGTTACAAGTCGAATCGAGTGAAAAGGACTCGGATCAAGTATGGGTGCTCCTAAGAAAAGAATAGAATGGTTAGAGGCTCAGGTTGAGGAGTTGGATTGGTGGAAGTGGTTTTTCACAGACCATCTTGGTATGTTTAAGACTCGCCAAGAGATGGTAGCATATAGGTACTGTGAAGGTCGGTATATGCTGCTGAAAGTTGGCATCCCACGAAAACCATCTGATGGGATACAACTTAGCGGTGATGTATTAGATTTAGGATGTGGGGCTATTAGTATTTTTGAGAAGCGTCGGGGTATAGAAGTCCTGGCTATCGACCCACTGCTTAAGCCTATGTTGCTTGCACCTAGTCTAAAATCGTTTGTACGACTTGGAAGGGTGGAAACGTGTGTCTATAGAAGTTGGTCCATTGAAAACGTCTTAGATCGGCAATTTGATTATGTATGGTGTTATAACATGCTTGATCATGTTGCTGATTGGAGAGAGACATTGTGGCATTGTCATAGGGTATTACGGTCCGGTGGAGTGTTGTTATTAGGAACAGATGTTCGTAAGAATCATTTCCAAGACGAGAAAGATAAAATGTACCATGTTTCAGTATTCTCACGGGAACAACTTTTTCAGCAATTAAAAGATCTTGGTTTTACTATTGAGTGGAAAACTCGTGAGAAAAAGTTAACACTATATCGTGTTGGTTTAAGGGGGAAGAAGGATGACGAGACGACAGGTCTACGCTAATCCAGCTATATTAATCGCTCATACTCGTTCTGGTGGAACGTTTGTCAATCATTGTCTAAGTAATCATCCACAAATTTACTGTCCGCGTGGTGAACCACTTCTTCAAGGAGCCGAATACTATACAGCTTTTCCTAAAGCCGGCAAACGACAAATTCTTCATCTGGTGACTAGAGCAACTCATTATCGAGTTGGTATGTGTAAGGTGACTTACGAACAGCTGGATGAGGTTATATGGGTGTATCTTAAATCTCGTAAAGCTAAAGTTCTTCATCTAGTCCGAGAAAACATGCCACGGGTAGTTGTTAGTCAGATTATAACTGGTATGGTAGCTAGTCGAACGATAGAACATGAGGCGCATACATTTCATGCTCTAAAGCCAATTAAGGTTTCTATCCCAGCAGATTTAATCATACGTCGTTGCAACAGACAATGGGCGGATATAAAAGCTATGCGTCATAGACTAAGTAAATCTGGATTGAATGTTAAGCATCTACTGTATAGGCAGTTGGTAGGTTACGAAGGCCAGGAAGCCAATCAGATTACAGAATCGGTGGCTTTTAGTATATGCGATTTTTTGGGGGTAGAGAGGCGTCCACTTCGAACATCGCTTAAAAAGGTGAATCCATGGCTGATGAAAGATCTCTTGTCGAATTGGTCAGAAGTCAGGAAGTCTTTGATGAACAGTCCATTCAAGAAGTACGTCGATTCATAGAGGAGGAAAAGAACATGGCAAACGCATTAACGCAAATTCGAAATGATTGGAGTAAGAATCAGCAGGCTAAGACAAGAGCAATCCCTGGGAAACCATGGGGTTGGCAGTGGGGGGCAGAAGGGATATTTAATCAGGTGCGTAAGCTAAAGGCTTTTGACCACATCTTTAATCCAGTTTTGGATGTAGGTTGTGGTGGTGGTAAGTGGGATAAGTGGTTGTTTAAGAGTCCGAAGGTTAAAACAGTCTATGCTATAGATGTTCATCAAACAGCGATCACTGAGACAAAGAAGTATGAACCAAGAGCTATTGTCAGTCTCTGTAATGGTACTACTTTTGAATTTGCTGATCAGTCTGTTGGTACAGTTTTTATCCTTGACGTGTTACTACATCTACCCCAAACTCTTGTCCAACAGTATTTTAACGAGGCGTACAGAGTCGCACAAAAGACACTGGTTATCAATATACCAGATATGGCAACACCTATTGGTAAGATGATGTATCTATCAGCTGTTCAAAGTCACGTATGGGATAGAGTATTCAGTTATGGATACATGTCATATTATCACCGTGAGCAAATTGAGTGTATGATGCGACATGCTGGTTGGAAGCCACTATTCCTGGGACATACCGGAGCACGTGGTCCACGGGATATGGTGTATGTGGGATTGAAAGAATAAAGATGGAACAGAGAGTTTTGATCGTAATTCCAACACGTGATAGACCGTGGATGTGTTTGAGGGCGATTAAAAGCGCTTTGGGCCAGACGTATGTTCATTGGAACATGGTGGTAGCGAAGAATGATAAACTTAAGAAGGAAGAGTATACCAGCATGTTTTCTAGGTTTCACGATCCGAGAATTACTGTTATGGAATATCCCAAAAGCGGTCTAGGATATGCCTTGAATAGAGCTTGTCAGGGGTTTCTTTTAGGATTCGATTTGTTTACAGTTTTGGAGGATGATGATGAGATAGATCCCACATATATTGAGGAGTTAGTGGGGTTTCAGAAGGAGACTGGTGCGGATGTGGTACATTGTAAACAACGGCAGGTACCAGACAAACTTCAGTCTGATGGTGATCATATGAACTTAGTTAATATCCAAAAAAGGAATTGGATAAACTTTCCAGAATGTGTGTTTAAGTCTAGTCTATATGAAGACCATCAGTTCTCCGAAGAGTGTGGACCGTCAACAGATTGGGATTGGCACTTACAAAATGTTATGGTCTCTAATGCTGAATATAGGTTTCTTGACAAGGTGTTGGTTACACATCATTGGCATGGACGAAATTATTGTCAGAAGGATAGTAATTTCAATTGGATGAGAGTTCGAATAGATGTGGGGTATTATCGAAAGTTAAGGAAGGAGAGACGATGTCAAGAATAGTTTATGCTACTCCAGGTGTCTTAGGTCCGAATGGAGGGATGCGAGTAATTTTTGAGCATGTTACACACCTGATGCAGAATGGGCACAATGTTTCGTTATTGGCACCAAGTGCTCAACGTCCGGCATGGTACCTACTATCTGCGAAAATACCAATATATGATTATCGATCTCTTCCGGATAAAGTGTTGAATCCCGATGTACTTGTCGCAACAGGGTTTCAAACGGTTGATTATGTAGCTAAATTATCTGCGAAGAGAAAGTTTTATTTCATACAGATGATGGAGCACTTATTCTTTCCTGAAGGTTCTAATGGGTATACATCAGCTATTCGATCTTACGATGTTGCCAGGTTGAACAATTTCAAAATTATAACTATCGCTGAGTGGTTGGCTAATGAACTTTACAATCGATGGGGGTTTCAATCAGAGATTATTCCTAATGGAGTAAACACAAAGCATTTTTACAAGCAAGGTAAGAAGCAGGGGTATATCTTAATTGAGGGAGATAACCGGAATAGGGCAAAAGATATAGAAGGAATTAGTTGGAAAGTCGGCGTTTATCTCAGAGAGAAGTACGGGGTTAAAATTTGGGGGTATGCGGCGTTACGACACAACTATGTAGATCGTCTCGATAAGTTTGTTCTTACCCCGTCAGTAACCACAATACGAAAACTTTATTCCGGCGCTAAGTTTTTATTGAAGGCAAGTAGGTACGAAGGACGTTCTTGTGCCCCTGTAGAGGCTATGGCTTGTGGGACAACATGTGTTCGAGGGATAATCGAAGGGGATAACGATCTTATAGATAATGCTACTTGTCTTAGACGACCTTATGATCTTAAGTTGGTACGTGAGGCCGCCGATCTTATGATGACAGATAATGTTCTGTATGAACGTCTTACTGAAAATGCTTCCATCTATGTGGATAAGTTTTTAGATTGGAATGATATAGTTAATAGTATAGAAGTTATCTTTGGTGTGTAGTCAGATTCTTGTAAGATTTTTCTAAATATGTTATAATGTATTCTAGGAGGTACGTATATGGCTACAACGTATGAAAACCTTGTTCTCGAAGTCAGCCCAGATGGTACTCTGGTTAAGGCTGTAGGGGGGGGTTATACTGCCATACAAGCCTATCTCGATAATTTGGGGACTATGAACTGGCAGGTTGTGACGATACTCAATACTTCTTCTGGTCCTACTCGAATAGTTCTTAAGAGATCATCTGCTGATGTCTAATGAGAGGTCCTAATCAGACCGTCACAGTGTATGGACGTTCTGGGTCGGGTGGCTGGTCGACCACCGGATCAACTTGGAAATGTTATATTGATCCAATATCCAGAATGATGGTAGTTGATGGAGAAACAACTCTGGTTAGCATGCATAGAGCCATTGGAGATAACAGCACAATAGTTAGTAGGGGGTCTAAGCTGACAGTAGGTACACGTACATTCTTAGTCACTAAGACACAAGACTATAGCCGTCCTGGGGTTGGTGCCCATCATCAGGAAGTATGGATGAGGGAGATTGAGAGACCATGATCCCATCATTTGTATTTCGGTTTAGCCTAAGTTTTCCGACAACACAAGCTGAATATAGTGATATAGTAGATCGTGTTCGGTTGGCTGTTGGGAATGTATTGAGTAGATCCATTGGAGCGTTTACGGCACACGCTCCTGGTAGGCGGTTAAAGAGTTTTATTGTGAGTGAGAGTAGTGATACACCAGATGGTAAAATAGGAGGTATCTTAGCACCATTCCAATTTCAGTATACCCTACCACCTGGAACGGTAAGGCACTTTATTCCTATAGGAGCAGATTTATCATCAGCAGCGGGTGTTCAGAAACGTCGAGGGTATCCGATGCGATTTTACTGGGAACGGGTAGGACATTGGGTTAGTAGATGGTCCGTAGATCATCCTGGGTATCGGGGGGATCCCTGGGATGTTAGAGCGATGGCGGAGATAGAGCCGGTGGTCGAATCTGAAATGCAATCCGTGTGGGATTACATTCAGGCAAGATGGGGAGGGGGGAGTGGCAGTAGATTACAACTTACTGAAGGCTAATATATTAGCTGTTCTTGTGGCGAATCTATCATGGGCAATAACGGAGAAAAGTTTTGATTATTCGCCGATTGACCCCACGGTGGTTTTCGGTAATCTTCCGGCACTCATTCTCGACTTTGATTTACGTGCAAGTATATCATATATCCCTCTTGACCAAGGCTACCAAGAACTGATCCCGTTTTTACTTGAGATCTACGAAGAAGTACCTAGCAGTGACACAACAGGGAGAACATCAGAGTTAAGTATAACAAATAAGTTAAAGGATCTGAGAGACTTTCTTGCAGCTAATCCCAATATCAATGGGACTGTTGAACTGAGTGTGTTCAGGAATGGGAAAGTTGAGCCGATAAGCATTGAAGCGAAAGATATAGGAATTGTATCTAGGGTGGCATGGTTAGCGATTACTGTCCATGCACTTTAATGCGGAGGTTAACAAATGGCAACTCAGGGACAAGTTCTACAAGCTGGAGTCGATGCTGATGCATTTCTAGTTGGTCCTGCAGTAATCTTGTTGCAGTCTGCGGCTAATTATGATATCACAGCGGTTGGCGCCACAGCTATGCCACGATGGATTGATGATATTATCAATGTGTCTAGTGGTGTGGCGATGACAGCAAATGGTTGGGAGTATCTGGGGTATACTGAGAATATCAATCCATCTAGAAATCGAACGGTTGTTCAGCATGACTCGGATCAGGAAGCTCGTGTTGAAACAGTGCATGATACGTGGGAAAATACCTTGACTGTTACGGGTCTGGAAACGTCTCTTGCGAAATGGCGTGATTATTGGGGAGGTAAGACATCTGATCCATCCGCTGTTGCGGGGGCACCTACAGCCCAACGGAAGGTTAGTTTCGGAAACCCGTCTTCGATTATCAACCGTCGTGTAGCGATTATCCACATCGATAAGCGTGGTCTCGCTTGGGCGATTGTGTATCGAAAAGCTGATCTTAGACCAACGGGTGGACCTACGTTTGCTCGAACTGGTCGGGTGGAGTTCCCGTTGGAAATCACAGCCAAGCCCGATACTCGTGTTACGGACACCGAAGATAGGATTATGCGAATCTTCAGGACCAATGCATCTATCGCTTAGGAGTTACTAAATGACAAAGGAAGAAAGTAAACAGAAGAAGATACAGGTACCTGATGAGGATATTTTTGTACCGCCTGAGGTTGAGTGTGGTGTATGGACAGCACAGCCGCTAAGTATCCGGGGCACTGTCCGGTTGGTAAGGTTACTGGCCGGTGCCCTGGCTATGGCTGCCTTCAATGTGAGTAATATCGTAGACGATGCTGGTGAGTTATCAGAGGATGGGATTATACAGTTGTTGTCGATTTTAGATCCTGGTCTTATCCGGCAGTTGTTCTCCATTATTACTGGACTAACAGAGGCAGAGGTTGACGAGACATTTAATCTAAATATAGCCTTTGATGTTTTGCTGGAATTCTGGGACAAAGAAGATTTATCCTCGCTGTGGGGAAAAGCGACGAGGCTGTTCAGGAACCAGGAGTTTCAAGAGAGATCTCAACTTGGATAGCCGCAACTATAGATATCTTAGCGTCAGAGTACGGTTGGTTAGTAGATACGATTTTGGATCTGCCGGTACAACAGGCTCAGAGACTAATCGAACAGATAACAAAAAGAAAATTCTCAGAAGTAATTACTAGAGCGGAATTTCAACAGATAGCCGTTAGTAGATCGTTAGCAGCAGCTTTTGGAAATTCTAGTACACTGGCCCCATGGCCGACTGAGGACGATCTTGTAGCAATAAATGAGCCAATAGAGCCACATACAGCAATGAAGCGTTTTGTTGGACAGGCTCTTAAATAGATCTTCTGGCCTAGAGAGCTGAGGCAGCCACCAGATTTGAAACATTTGGTTTGTGCTGTGTCAGCTTTCGTGTTAGGAGTATGGTATGTCACCGTCGAGTTCACAATTAGGTCTCGAAGCCCGTCGAATACTTCTATTGAGAATAGCTGGAGAGGTTGATCCCTCGGCTAAGAAAGCGGCTAGAGAATTTTTGAGTTTTACAAAATTTGCTGGTAGGGCTATTGATGATGTAGAGGAACGGCAACGGACGTTAACAAGTACTGCGGAAGAGCTTATTCAACTTCGTTATCCCGAAGTGTGGAAAGAATATACTGAGGCAATTAAAGCAAGCGGTACCGCCACTGATGCCCTAAAAAAGAAAACTGAAGAATCAGTAATAGCCATCATGAAGGCTGCCGAGGCGGCCAAGCAAGCTAACCAGGCTGCTATAGCGGCAGCAGCCACTAAAAGGGCTCAGGCCGCGGCTACGGCAGCCCAGACCGCTGCTGCTAAAACAGCTGCTGCAGCCGCTAAGGTCCTAGCGAACCAAAAGACCATTGCCCTAAGAGCGGCTGCTAAGGCTCAGGCCAATGCTGCCAGAGCAACTGCTCAGGCTACTAAAATCCAAGCATCACAACAGACCGCAGCCGTAAAAGCGACTGCTAAGGTTCAGGCCTCAGCAGCTAGAACTCTAGCGGCTCAAAAGACTGCCATCGCTAAAGCAGCTACTCAAGCTGCTAAAGTCCAAGCAAGACAACAAGCTGCTATCGCTAAAACTCTGGCGGCTCAAAAGACCGCTGCTACTAAGGCGGCTGCCACTGCTGCTACTCAATCCACCAAAGCTGCGGCGAAGGCGCAAGCTGCTGCCGTTAAGAAGCAAACATCCGCTTGGATGAATTTTGTCACTATGCTTAAAAGTGGTAATTTAACCCTAAACAATGTGGTTAAAACCATTAAACTTGGAACTGTCGCAGTAGTTGCATTTGGGGTTGGGTTAGCGGCAGTTGGTGTTAAAAGGGTTTTTGAAGATATTGCAGGTATTTTCTCTCGTATAGGTCAACTAGGTGCTAGGGCGTTTTCATTAGTTAGGATGGGTATTACAGACTTAATAGGTATAAGTCTTGAGTTGAATTCAGCTTTCCAACAAACTGAAGTTGTTTTTGAAGGATTGGCTCGATCTGAATCTCTAGCTGCAGACTTCCTGAGGGTTCTCCGTGAGGAGGCTTTACTATCTGGGACAGTGTTCACAGAGTTAGCCGATAAAGCTAAACTGCTTGTTCCATTCTCTGGGGGTGACATAGATAAGTTTCGTGAGTTGGTTAAACTGGTGACTCGACTCCGAGCGATCCGACCGGATTTAGGCGTTCAAACCGCAACTAGGGCTTTGACACAATTCTTATCTGGAACTAGCAATGTTACGTTGTCTCGTCTCTTCGGTATTCCTACGTCTCTGATTAAAGAAATTAAAGAAGCTGGGTTGACTGGTGCGGAAGCGATGGATGAGTTGTTGAACAGATTCGGCATAGGAGATTCTTTAGTTCAATCTCTTGCTAACACTTGGAAGGGCCTCACGAATACGATTAAAGACTTTAGTCAGCGAGTTTTGCTTAACCTAACAAACCCAGCTTTTGAGAAACTCAATAGTCTACTTGGAAATCTAGTAACATGGATTAGGGACAATGCTGGTCAAATCAGGGCTTTTTCAATAAGTATAGGTAACGATATCGGAGGAATTGCTGACGACATCACAGCAGCAATCTCTGGTCCACAGGGCTTCGGCGAAGATACTATTTTCCAAGCAGCCGATTGGGGTATTCGTTTAATCACCAGTCTTACACATGGTGTCTTAAACGGGATTAACACGGTCTTAATACCGACTCTCATTATCTTGGGTGAGACTATTGCTTCATTCTTAAGAGGGGCCAGCCCGCCACCCAGAGGTGTTCTAAGCACGATTGATCAGTGGTTTGGACCAGTTCTACGGGCCTACCTTTCTGGGTTCTCAGCTGCAGACTTTTCAGCTCTAAACGATATCGGTAGTATTATACAGTCTGGTCTAAAGACGGCACTGGCTGCTGGAGATATCTCACAAGAACAGTTTGTCAGTCGGATGATAGCTGCTCGTGGCGCTATAGTTAGCATGGTCGAAGAGTTACGGAGATTTGGGACAGTCTCAGCGAGTGTGTGGGGGCGGGTACAAGAGGCTGCTGGACTTGATATCGAGTTGATTGAAGGTTATTTAGATCTTTTGAATAAAGTCCGTGATGCCCAAAGTCAATTGGCCGATGCTATCAATATAGTACGGGCCGCTGAGGCTGCTTATAGAGTTGAGATGGAAAAGGTCAAGGCCATCCAAGAAGAATTACGACTGTTCGATCTTACAACCTCTGATATACCAGAAAGATATAAGCGGGGTCGTAGACGCGAGTTAGAGTTTAGACTGTTATCTGCTCAGCAGCAAGCACGTGTTCAACAGGAGGCTCTAAACCTAGCCCGTGAACAACAGAAGGCGGCACAGGCTCAGTTAAGAACGGCTAAAGAGTCTCTTAGTATCTATAAGCAGATGTTGACACAACTAGGGCAATTGGCAAACGAGATTGGAAAACTTCTGGATGATAAGGACGGGTTCCCAGCATGGCCGGAAGGTTTGGAGGGGGTTGGGGATGCGGTAGATACTCTACAGGGCAAATTCAAAGATCTCAGAAAAACTTGGGAAGAGTCCTTTGCCCCGATTAAAAAGGACTTCGAGTTTCTCGTTAACTTCTTTAAGGGTCTTGTAGGGGCACCGGCACCAGTGTTGGATCCAGCTGCACCTGAAGGACTTACTTTCTTAACTCCGGTTGGGTACGAGGCGGGGGCACGTCTTAATGAGGTATTTAAGACCCTCTCAGAGAATGTTGGCAAGGTAGGTGTTGGGATTCTTAGTATAGTTGAGGGACTTGAAGGAATTACTACATGGTACGATGGGCAGCCACAGTGGGTAAAAGATTTACTAGGTAAAGCGGCATTGACCATAGCCATTAACTGGGCAACTGGAGGTTTGATAAAAGATTTGGGGTTGGTTCTCGCAGGAGCCGGTTTGTTATTGGGTAAAGCAGGAGCATTGGGCGCGGTTGGTGCCGCTGTTTCATGGTCATTACCAGTAGTTTTATTCTTTGCTGCATTGGCTGGTGTAACGGAAATATTGGCGGCTATAGCAAAAGATCTTGGTTTAGATATACCTACACCTGGCGAGTTTATAATGCAGATCAAGGCTATAATTTCATTTGGACAAGATCAAGGATTAACTTTCCGAGAGGCAGTAGATAAACTGTTAACAGATACTGCAGACTACTTGTATGAAAAGTTCCCGTGGTTTAAGTTCCTTGTGGATCTACCCACAAAAGCAGGTAATCTTGTAGAGCACTTTCAGCAGAACATACAGCAGAACTCACAGCAGCCTACAGGGGCAATCGGATGGGGGGATATTCCTGATAAAACAGATGGTCAAGCCAAAGCGTTGACGTGGCTACAGGGTATCTGGGATACGCTAATAGGGAAGAAGTCTGAGACAGAGCAGGCTGTAAAGGGTGGTCTAGTAGATCCGTTGGTCGAGGGAGCGGAAGATATCTATGACGAGTTGGTTGGTGACAGTATCTTCCCAGACATGATTGAAGAGATTGATCGTTTGTTTAGAAACTTGGGAGTTTTATTAGCTAGGCAGTTGGATAGGATTGTTCTGAGCTTCAGATTTGCGGGACAGTCTATGATGATGTGGTGGTCTTTTCATCTCACATCTATGAGATTTGAAGTAGACTATTTGATAGGCCGTCTTAATGTACTGTTACGAGTTATGTCACAGGTGTTATCTGTTCTTCAAAGGTTACGAGCTGCTGTAGGTCAGATTACAATTAAGATTACAGAAGGTAAGTTACCATCTTTCCAATCTGGTGGGATAGTCCCGAGGCTTGAGACAGCGTTGGTTCATCCTGGTGAGTTGATCATGAATGTAGCGCAGCAGAAGAATGTGGCAAGGGCTTTGGTTGGGGCAGGTGCTGGATTAGGTGGGAGAGTATCGGCTGGAGCTTTGAGTGTTAATCAGGTCTTTACATTTAATGGTGCATTGACCACTGCGGAGAAAAATGAATATAAGGGAATTGCGTATACGGCGGTGAGGGATGTTTTCCGGAATGTTACAATCAGACAGCGCGAGGATTGAGATATGGCAAATGAATGGTACGCGATCGCTTCGACTCCCGCAGGGCTTACGGGTATGAGCAACAGCAACCTTCCGCTCCAGCCGTTCCCAAATACTTTCGCAGAAGGCGAGATCGTGGGGATATCGGGGACTAGCAAGCAGATTGAGGCGGGGTTTCCGAGTGCTAGCTGGACTTTCGATACACCAATAACGGCGGAATTGTGGAAGCTGCTGCGGGATTTTGTTGGATCTAATGCTACTGTCGAAGTCTATATCCGTACCAGAACGAATGTGATCGAAGCCGACGGGTCGCTTGAATACGCCAATTTTTCATGTGTCATGAACAGACCGACAGGGGAGGTTGTGCCTCCCTATCGTTTTGATAAATTCAAGGTCGAATTCAAAAGGTTAATTCCCTTAACGTAAAGGAAAGAGGAAATATTATGCCCATCACAGCTCCAGATCTATCGAAAATGAGGGACGACCGTCAAGCCCAGCTATGGAGGCTCGGCATATTCCAGCCTCTGAACTCATGGGTCGGACAGGTCGATGGGAACCAGACTCGCGGAGCTACATCCATCACGGTCAAGAATGCGGTTGAATCTATAGTCCCGGAAACTTACTTCACTTTGTTGGTAGGTACGGCTCCCGGCCTAAGTGATATCGCCACGCTATACTTCAAAAGTATTGTCGGTGTCACCATGAAAGTTGGGTACAACGACGTGTCCTGGACAGACGGGGCACACATCACAGTGAAACAGGAAATTCGACCGTGGGCCGTCCTCCCCAACATCGAAAATACTCTAGAGGACGGTGACAAGGCTTATGTGGACGAGAACACAAATCTCCATCCCCTAGGCCGTATAGGACCTCCCGCTGCCGGGGTACTTCCATTTGACGGGGTTCATGAGACGGACCTCACGATATCCTTCTGGTCTAACTCTGTAGCGATGGCTAGTGGTGCTGCATTGACATCTCATACGTGGACTTTTGAGAATGGGAATCCTGGAGCATCAGCCATCGCGGGAACTTCTGGTGTTCCGATTGAAGTTGTTTACAACACGCCTGGGAACCATTGGGTTAAGTACGTTGTCACAGATGATAATGGCAAGGCACATGTTAGGTATTCTTGTGTCTATGTCTTTAATCGGGCTAATCCTGCAATTGAAGACTTTAAGGTTACGTCCATCCGTGGTGGGTTACAGAATGGTGGGTGGACTATGACTGTTAAAGTTTTCGAGGAATGTGATGACGATATCTTTGGTGACAATGCTCAGGTAGTTTTGTTTTGTGATGCTTATTGGGATGGTATTCGAGATGATGTTGGTTATAATTGGGAACATCGAGATAATATCAATTTTGTAGGGTATATAGTCAAAGATTCTGTTAAGAAAAATCCTGAGACGAGTTCAACAACATTTGAGATACAGGGGATAGGACCCTTAATGAAAACAATCACGTGCTGGGGAGCATCTCTGAAGAATACAGGTGATGCTGGTTGGCATATGATTCCATCAATGACGCTGGACTCGGCGATCTTTCATGTGTTTACAGAGCATACTAATATTGATCATATTTGTGATCTTAATCTTGATCTTAGCGACCTGGCTTTGCCTGTAATAGATATCATTGAGAGAAGTGTATATGAACAAGTTGTGACTCAGATAGGTGAGGCCGGTAGGGCTGTTATGGCCAGTGATAAACAGGGAAATATCTATCTAGAGCATAACAAGCAATTAGTGTCTGCCGCCGATAGGGTTGGAATAGATTCATATTTGACTATGACTCATGATGATTGGCGGGATGCCCTTGACCTCAATGAAGAGTGGGATATACGACAGGTTAATCAGCTTGATTTCATAGGGTTTACATCAGATTTGGTAGAGTATGGTTCATTAGCACCAGGCAGACAGCACTGGTCGGGGGCGGTACAGAAGGTCATTGGGGTTTTGGTGTCTGGACAGGCCCAGGCTAATACATTTGCTGGACTATTCGAGGGTGTTGCTAATAACGATTTCGCCGCTGTAGGTATTCCAATGCGGGGGTTCTGGCCCGTTTTTGATATTGTTCCCCAGAGATATCTTGCGATGACGTTACTGGCTGAGGATACTAATCGTGGGCTAGTGTGGACTGCTGTTAAGCATTTTGTTCGTGAGGTGAGTTATAACTTTCCTGAATCGAACGACTATGTATTAACAGATCTTGTGGTTGAACAAGATGTCGTTGGTGCTGCTGGAATAGATAATGAAATACCACAAGATGAGCCTCCTTTACCACCGCCCCCACCACCGCCTCCACCAACTCCTCCACCCGTAGTAGAAGAAGAGGAAGAGCCAGAAACAGTGATGATTATTCTAACCAATGAGAGTGGGGGAATTATACTTTGCCGAACTACTGATTTTGGTGAAGTGGCTCCAACCTGGGGACTTACATTAGATCCTCTTTCTTCCTACGGCTATGCACTTCATCCCTACCTAGCCCCCTTTAATGCTGAAACAGCATACACATATAATGCGAATGATAATTTTCTTTTCATATATCGAATTGATGATTATAATACTGCTCTGCCGTCAAAAACTACTATTACTTGTTCTGGCGGGATACCTGCTGGTTTCTCATACACTTTCGGCGGTCACCATGGTCACGGGCTTGGTGTTTCGCTTCATGATGGAGACAAAATTGCATGGATGTGTGACGACTTCCTGACTGGTAGACCACGTTTCAACTATTCTGTAGACAAGGGTGTTACATTTGCTCAGTCGGGCGCATTCCCATCTGAGACTAGTTTTTACGGTAACAACGCAAATGGGATGAAAGGGATATATCCAATCCCTGGAGAGGATGGTTCTTGGCACACAATTCAGCAATGCGGTTGGAATGGACCTACTTATGGCTATCGACTGGATGGGGAGGTTATCAATGTTGGTACTAGGGTTCAAGTAAAAGCTAATGAGATGCTGTTCTCGGCTCAGACATTTGGTGATGTCGACAGTGCGCCTGGTATACTATTTTTCTTATGGTCGGGGAATATCTATTACGGTACAACAGCTGTTGTCTCTTTAGCCGGGCCTTTCGGTACCCGCTTTTGTGGAAACGCTGGGAGTACAGAGATGGCTGTTTTCATGGCGACTGACCAATTAAAAGTCTATACGGGAAGTTCGTGGGATAATAGGGGTGATGTGATGTTGATGGTTAATCCGTCTATGGTAGTACCTATGTCAATTCGTACCGTTGACTGGTGGGCTATTGGACGTACCGCCCCAACAGGTGAGACATTGATTAAGTACACAAATACAGGAGGACACGCTAACGGTGATTGGTCGGATAAAACTGGTAATCTTTGGACTATTCTTAGTGCTTTAGGAAATCCTTGGAATTCAGATGATATTAGTGTACATACTATTACACCACAGTTATTGGAGGCATAGTGATGAAAGTAGCATTAGTAGAGCCTTGGCATATTCACAAAGAATTTGAATACTTTACGTATTTACCATCTTATGCCTTGCCTCGATTGGCGGCTATGTGTTCCGATAGTGTTATTTTCAATGGGTCTATACTTTCAGAAACGGAGATTCTTAACGCAATTGTAGAGGGTGATTTTGATTTGGTGGGGGTCACGGCCCAGACACCTCACAGACATGCTGCTAGAAAGATATTACAACTTGCTAAGCAACAAGGAGCGATCACTGTAGTGGGTGGTTATCATGCTACGGCCCAACCACAATTCTTTAATAAGTCTTATGTAGATCATATAGTGAAGGGTGAGGGAGAATATTGGTGGAAACGTCTTATGGATGGTGTAGAAATTCCTCATATTACAACACTAAGACGTAATGAGAAACTAGATGACTACCCGGCACCGGATTGGTCCGCAGTGTTTCCAGATATCTTCTTAGCGTCTACGTATGATCCATGTATTACTCCAATGCACATAGCTACATCGTATGGCTGTATTGGACACTGTGTATATTGCCTGGCTAGAAAAACTCATGGGATACTACGTATGCGCTCTGTTGAGCACGTTAGACCAGAGTTAGAATATCTGTACGCAAGAGGGGCTAGACGATACTATGTGATTGATGAATGTTTCGGACATAATGTAGATTGGGCACTTAGTATGTGTGATCTATTCTCTGAATTCGAGGGAATGCGGTGGTCGTGTTTTGTTCGTGTTGGGACAGTGACTGCTTCTCTTTTAGATAAGATGGTCGAGTCTGGATGTTGTGCGATAATTGTAGGGTTTGAGTCGGCGGATCAGGAGATGCTGAATCGGATTGGTAAATCTGATGTTAGTGTTGATGATTACTCAGACATCGTTAGGTGGTGTAGAGAAAGAGATATAACGTTGAGTTCCCAATTTATGTATGGACTTCCTTATCAGACTGACCAGCATGTTGGACTAACCGAAGACTTTATTACGAAGCACGCTCTTCACAAAGAGTCACTCGGTGTTACATGGGTGATGCCGGGAATGCCTTTGTATAATTTGTGTAAGAAAGCGGGATTGATAGATGATACATTCTGGGACGGTCCTGATCCTTACTACGTATACAACGGGGGATTAGAGTAATTGTATGGGTAAGAAAGAAGAGGCAATCAAAGCCGTTATAGAGGGCTTGAACCACTTTCAACCTATCTACAAGAGACATCGGGGTATCTTGGGGGATGGAAGTGGAACAGTTTCTGTCCCGGGACGTCCGGGGTTTGTATACATCCGTCCCCGTCCAAGCGCTGATGTGTCTGGTAATATAGAGGCTCTTATGGTGAGGCCTGGTATTCCTCCTATCGAGGGATATCCTGTTATCTTTGGCAAAGATTACGATAGTAGATATTATCAGGTATTGAGTATTGATTACGGTCAGCATATGGAATGGTTGACCAATCAATATATTAAGATGCATCACGAACAACACGAGATGCCAGATGGGTTTGATATAGTTTGGGTACAGAAACAGCAGATTATCCCAATGCTTGCTCGTCCTATGGATCCTGCTACAATGACTATCTATGTTGAATCAGATTACTTTACTTGGGCATCTACATGGAAATTCTTTGTTGGGGCAACATCTGAGGATTTAACAGCACGGGTACCAGTTGATTTCGGTAAGGCTCGTTTTGTCTTGGTGAGTATTGATGGTGCCACGAACACATTGATATATGAGAATGGAACCGTGTTTAATGAAGCGTTCCCTCCTTCCCAAACTGTTTCTATTCCAGCTCCCTCTACTGGGAGTATTCCTATTGTTGCGGTGTATCTAACTACTGGGATAACCGCAATTGATTGGGCCAATCTTTATGACGTTCGGTTGTTTATGCAAGGGATGGGGGGGAGTGTTACACCAGGTGTCCATAATCTTTTGGATAGTGCTGTTCATGGAGATACCCAGACACATACTCCCGCACAGGGTGATGTTATTGTAGCTAACGCTGCCAACGTTTGGACTAAGTTATCTGCTGGTAGTCCTCATGAGTTGTTTAAGTTGGGCGCAGCAGGTTTTCCAGAATGGGATCCATTTGATTGGGATGATTTAGCTACGCCGGCCGCGGCAGATATGGTACATGATCATACTGTAGCTTTAGAGGGTGACACAACAAAAGCAGAGCTTCTAACATGGATAGGATGGTAATAATATGCCAATAGCAGGAATAGCTTTAGCAGATGGACAGTTACCAAACGCCCAAGGCGTATTGTATACGGTCCCGGGAGGAACCACAACCTTTATCAAGAGCATCATCTGTGCCAACACGGGTGCTGGGCAGAATGTGGTAGAGTTATGGGTACGTCTTGATGGTGCTAACAGCCGACGTTTGATTCGAGTTCCTTTGGAAACAAATGAACAATTGTACTTCGATGATGCATTGACGTTGGAAGCAGCAGATGAGATTCGAGGTGTTGCTACAAACGCTGCTGAAGTTGATTATACGATCTGGGGTGGGGAGCAGACGTAATGACACACGTCATTGATGCTGAAGGTCGTATCAAACGCACCACTGGCATTGTCGGGTCTGGTGTAGCCGGTCAGGTTGCCATCTGGTCAGCGGCAGCAGTGATTGCTGGTGATGCAGGGTTCACCTACGTAGCAGCTACAGATACGCTTTCGGCTGGTGTCTTGGAGCTTCCGGCTACTACTGCGTCGGTAGGACAGATTATGCAAGCTGCAGCGACAATTCTCCACTCATATGGAGCAAACAACCTTTTTATCGGAGCAGGCGCTGGCAACTTTACACTTACTAATAACCGCAACACAGCGCTAGGAATATCTGCATTATCGGCACTGACAGATGGAACGGGAAACACAGCCATAGGATATCTGGCGCTATTATCAAATACTGGAGGGGATCAGAACCTGGCGGTTGGTCGAGAGGCATTGATCGCGAATCTCACCGGTAATTTCAATATGGCGCTTGGCAATCGAACTCTCGCCAGTAATCTTACGGGGTTGAGTAATGTAGCAATTGGCAATGCAGCACTGTTAAGCAACCAAAGTGCTAATCGCAACATGGCGATTGGTTCCTCTTCACTATCTAGCAATGTAACTGGCTCAGAAAACGTTGCTGTTGGTAGTTCTGGATTGCGGCTTAATACAGGTAGTGAAAATATTGGAATAGGAACCGATGCGGGTAGAAATAAGACCGGCGGCGATGGGAACGTATTCATAGGTTATGAAGCAAGTGAGGGCACAGGCGCTGCTATTAGAGAACACAACGTCGTGATCGGTGGCAATGCTGGCGAGCTGATGCAAACATCAGATCACAATATCTTGATTGGTTACCAAGCTGGTGATGTCCTGACAACTGGTGACAACAACATCATCATCGGATACAATATTGACCCGTCAGCGGCAGGTGCTAGTAGCGAGTTGAACATCGGTGCGGTGATTTATGGAACCCTGACAGCCAATCAAAACATCACAATCAACGCCTTAACAGTGTCGGCCCACTACGATCTGATGCTGGCAGGTGATGGGGTTCTGGGTCTGAAAGAAGCCGCAACCCCAACTGCCGATGCAACTTATGGTAAGCTCTACTGTAAGGATGATAATCTACTGTATTTCCAGGACGGAGCAGGTGCAGAGCACGTAGTTGCATTCGCATAAGGAGGATACAATGACATTTCCACAGCAAGCACAGGTGATAAGAATTCCGACACGTGTACGAAGGCTTGAGATCAGACTCTATAAGTCTGTTGATGAAGGTGATCCAGAATACCCGCAGGGGATCGAGTATCAGTTTACAATTGATGATCAGCACGATCAAGCAATGAGCCACTTTAATGGTGATGCATCCTCGCATCTGGGGGTTACGCCAGTGAATATTCCCGCTGGTACTGCGTGGTTGACAGTTATCCAAGGTTTCTTTGATCAGCTGTGGGCAAAGGCGAAGACAGAAGCTATCCCGTAGGAGGAAAGAAAGATGACCCATTACTGTGTTGACAGCATGAGTGGAAACGATGGCTTCCCAGGAAACTCCGAGTTGTGGCCTTGGAGGACAATCGAACCAGTAAACTCTGGACACTTCTGGCCTGGAGATGATATTCTGTTTAGATGCGGCGGTGAGTATGGTAGATTGATAGTTGCATCTGGGGGTATCCGTGGAACTCCTATCCGAATCGGGTCTTACGGACGTGGACCACAACCCGTCTTTGTACCAGATGCTGATGCGTTAGATACGATTTTCTGTGAGAAAGAATATGTGTGTTTTGAGAATGTTTACACTACAGTAGCCAACGTCAAAGGAGCTGTTGGGATTAGGTTATCCAAAACGGCACTTGGGAACGAGATTCATAGAGTTTTGGTTGCCGGCATCGGATCAGAGTACGAAACTACTGGAATTCGTACACGCGCACCGGATACCATTATTATGAACAATGATCTCTGCAAAACTACAATAGGGATTCTCGCTATCGCTTCAGTGCCGTCGTCTGTTCTTATCTTCAAAAACTTGATTCATGAACTTACTGGAAAATACATTGGCAGCTATGGAAGCGGTGATGGAATAGTTATCAATGGGGTAAACGAGCCTGATTGCAGCCGGGCAATCGTAGGTTTTAACGACATTTCTGGGTTTCAAGAAGACGGTATAGATATATGGCAATGTACAGGTCTCACGGTCGAACACAACTATATACACGAGCCAATCCCTAACACGCGTGGTTCAGTGTCAGGCATCCGAAGCAAGGGGGTTAAAAGCGGGGCCAACATAATACACTACAACCACATTGTCAATATGGTTAGTCCCCACACCCACGGTTTTGGAATTACACCAAGAGTTGGTCATTATTCTATACGAGGAAACTATATTCGAACAGTCACCTCACGATGTATCTCATTGTACCAAGGTGCTGATGCAGAGATATATGAGAACGCTCTACTTGATTCAGAGTACGGTATTTTCTGTAGTACCGGAGCGACAATGCGAGAACACGATAATATATTTAGGGTTGTTGTGCCTATCAAAGTTTGACCATAGGAGAACCTATGACATATGTCATAGATGCGCAAGGCCGAATAAAAGAATACATTGGCCCGGTCGCGCTAGCTGACCTGACTGATTACAGCCAAGGTGCTGTCATCTATGGCGGCGCAGCGGCTTGGGAGGATAAACTACACCCCGCCGAAGCAAATCGTGTTCTCCAATCTACTGCCGCAGAAGTTGGGTGGTCCGCTAAGGCTGTCACGTTCCCAGCGTCTGGCGCTGTGCCAGTAGGAACGGGAGCTGCTACACAGGTAGCTTTCTGGACTGATGCCAACACCATCGCAGGTGACGCGGGTCTTACCTACGCGTTTGCGACAAACACGCTTACCTTGACTGGGGGCTTGATCCTCAGCGGTGGTGGCTCGGCTCGCATCACCATAAACGACAACGTTGGCAGCGCCCTCACAATCGTGGAGGCCGGCCTTGCCATTGAATATCTACAGATCGAGACTACCGATGCACAGCCTGAGGTCGTCTGGAATGATAGTGGGCTGGATGTTGACCATAGGTGGGAAGCGGTTGGTGCATCAAGCGCATTGTTCATCGAAGGCAGCACAGGCTTCGTTGGGATATGGGATTCAACACCAGACGGTCACTTCTCGGTAAGAGACACCACGGTTGACACAACGGTCACCTACTACGGCATCAAGGCCCATCATGTCAAGACCGCTGGTGCTACCACGAGCGCTGATGAGTTCTATGGTATCCATAACTATACAGCGATGAATGATGCGGACAGCACCATCGGCTACGTCACAGGTTTCTGGAACGAGGCTGTGTTCAGCGCTGGGACACTTGGGTCAGGCGCAGACGACTTCGAAGGCTTCTACAATCGAGTTCGACTGTCTGGTGGAGACGCAGGCAACGATATGCTGGGCGGAACAGACGAGCTGTTACTAGACACGGGCACCGTCGCAGATGATGTCTATGGACGCCGTATCTACCTAGACATTGACGCCGGAATGACCAGCATTGGTGGAGATGCCTACGGTCTCTACATTCGAGTCGACGACGACCTCCCTGTGACCGGCAATGTCTACATGTTGTATCTTAAGGAGCTAACTGGGGTAGATTACGGTATCTACCAGGACGGTACTGCAGATAATTATCTTGGCGGCAACTTGATTGTTAACGCCGACATTATTGTCCCAAAGACATCTGGCAATGGAATCAAAGTTGAGCCTGCAGCTCCTACCTTTCCGTTTAGAGATCTTCTTGGAGATGTCTTTGCACGAAATGTTGGGGCAAGCAAGCCAACGTTTACAGTTTATCGAGATACTGTAGATGATTATCAGTTTGGTGTTGGTGATGAAGAGTTCTTCAAATTCCACATCCCGCATGACTACGTTGCGGGAACAGATATCTTCCTACACATTCACTGGAGTCATACGGGAACATTTGTTACGGGTGGAACTATAACATTTGAATATGAGGCAACTTATTGCAAGGGGTGGAACCAAGCTGCTTTTCCGGCAACCATAACTGGAACGGTCGTTGGGACTGCAAGCACTACGCAATATCAGCAGATCATCTCAGAAGACCAAATATCTGATCCTACTCCTGGAGCTGGTGAGTTGGATACAGACGATCTAGAGCCAGACGGTATTATCATCATGAGAGTTGAGTTACAGGCAAATGCAATGACAGTCTCGGAAGGCGGAGTACCAGACCCATTTATCCACTATGTGGACATTCATTACCAGTCCACAAATATGGGAACCAAAAGCAGAAGCGCACCATTCTATGTTTAAGGAGGTATATATAGGATGGTATAACTTTCAAAGTTTATGAACAACCAGGCTTCGGCAACACACGATTACGCAACAGATATAAACAAGTTTAGGAATATGTAGGTTGACTTTTAGGTTTTTGGTGGTATAGTTTAAGAAAGGAGAATTTAAGATGGGTAAGAAGAAGTTTGATGTAACGCAGGTTATTAAGAATGCAGATGGGACGGATGCACAGTCAGTAGTACCAACTGAAAAGAGATGTGATGCTTGTAGGCAGTTTCTTATGGGGGCTAAACCGTTTACCTTACGGATGGCACTTGTACGTTGTTTGGTTAACGATGAAGTTGATCCTAAGACGGGTAGACCTATGCCTGCCTCGTCAGCAGAGCGTTACAGGCGGGTACGATTAGCATTTCGTATAGAAGATTACGACAAGGTTAGCCTCAGTCTTGAAAATATTACCATGCTTAAAGAACTATCTGAAAAGTTTTTAAGCGCCGTGGCTATGGTAAGAGTTCAAGATATACTAGACCCGCCAGACCAGGAAGAGCTAAAGGTTGCCTCAAAAGACGACGAGAACTAAGTACTACAGTTGTCAATAGTCTGACGTAGTTCTGGAGTTGCCTTTCTACCATTAGCCAAAGCATCATTCATAGCTTTGATAGCTTCTGTAAGATGTCGAGTGTCGGCAGTTTGTTTATCTTCGATATCTCTAACCCTAGTTTTTACTAGTTGTCTCGAGTTTTTCAACATTTGTTTCAACCTCCTGTAGTAGTTTAGATAAAGTTGTAAGTGTGGAAAGTGTTTCGATGTTTAGCTCTACGTAGGTCTTTCTAGATTCTTCAACGGAGACTAATCGATCCTCCCAAGACTTCTTGACCTCTCTAAAAAGATAGATAACTGCAATCCCTAAAGCAATAATTACAATTCCTAGCACACCCTCTTTAAGTAGTCCCCCCAGAAGTTGCTCCTCCATACTATGCCCCCTTGAGTACGTCGACGATTGCTCTGGGCTGTTTATCGATATACCAGCCATTCTTCTTCCATCTTGTGTCATGAACCCCTTGATCTGTTAAAATCCATGTACATAGAGCAAATAGTGGGGTTTCTTCTTGAATATACTTGTATACTTCTAGGGTTCTTTGAGCCCACTCAGCTTCTGAATATGCTGGCCCCCATTCCAGGTCTTCAATATGCTCTGGGCTATAAGCACCGCCTTCTGTGGATATCATTAGCAGCTCTTGGTTCTCCAGGCCAAACTCTAATTGGAATCTGTCATAAGCGGGTTCCCAGCCACGGATGCACATATCATCCACGAAGCCAGGGTTGTATGGGTTGAAGTCCAGGGGACGTGTGAATGGGCTTATATGTACTGCTATTCCAACTTCTTTCTTGGCGAGCATGTCTTTCATTTTTTCGTAGTGGTTATCAGCTAGATACTTTGCCCCATATCGGTAGAACTCTACTGAACTATACTTGGGATGATTTCCGTTTCTGTTAGTGGGGGCCATAGCGGGGTATAGGGGAACTACTCCCATGGCGACTAGGGATAATGCTGCTTCGTACCATTGTTCGTTAACGAGTGATATAATCTCAGGATCATGGTAATCGACACGGTCCCGCCATTCAGATCTCCACTCATCTGGAAGGTTAGGCTCATTGAATGGTTCCACATAAATAGGAGTTTCTGGGGTTGCTAGTTTACTTAGTTCTCGGGCCACATCGTAGAACTCAGACGGTAGAGAATATGGAAAAGCTTCAGCCACATAGAACCGAATGATGGGAGATATTCCTGCTTCTATAAGTTTAGCATACCATTGGAGATGCTCATTTCCATTGCCTGGATTCAGAGCCTTGTACCAACCTATTTCCATAGCTTTCATTTCTTTGATCCAATAGTCTTGATCCTCTATCGGTGGTGGTGATAGTATTGGGGAACCGTGGACACCCTTTACGTTAAGGGTAACGGGGGGAGATGGTTTAGCTACCTGTATCTCTCTCCAAGTCTCTACACCAACATACCTATCACGTAACTGGATCATATCTCCATAGAGGGGATCAATAACCACGAAGTCACCGTCTTGGTAAGCGACGGCTACAACAAAGTGTTGAAGGGATTTAGGTTGGACTTCTATGAAGGCTACGTTCCCAGCCTCTATCCATTCGCGAAGACCTATAGCACTGCTTAGATGTCGAACGATGTGTAGCCCACAGTTGTCCCGGGCCGCATCGTAGTTGACATCACAACCATTGAACCCATTTGGTCCAAGTTCATTGTTAACTGTCTCAGGGGTAGCTTTTGGGCGAATCCCAAGTCTACGCTGAGCTACGGCCATACCTGACATAAAACATCCTTGTTTGTCTATAGTACTGTTACAATCGACCCCTGTTAGCTTAGCGGAAGACCAGTGAGGGTTTCTTTGCCAGGTTGTGTACTGTGCAAGGTTTAATAGCTCATCCGTGCTACAGACGTATTGAAGCTTTTCAGTTAGACCAAATTGACCAACAGTTACGATAGGGATGAACCTGACTCCAGGATAGTGTTCCCAGAAAAATTCCTCTAGGCGTTGGTCTCCAGGCCATACATGTGGATTGATTGCCAAGACAGTTCTTTTGGCAAGGTCACCTATACCAGAATCATCGGCACTGTTGGTCACAGTATATCTTTTCAGCCAGGTGGCGTCTATGGTAGCTTTAGCCCAAGTATTGTCGTAGGATGGTGGAAGAAGAACAACTGTCCGTTCATACTGTATTCTAGGCTTTCCTCTGTTCATTGTTTCTCCTTTAGATTACCGTGGGCCATGGGATTAGGAGTGAAAATCATTACTCTTATATCCGGATCGTTCTTGACAGTATCTGGGATAATTGATCCACTAGTAGTGATAACTCATTAGACGGGCCATATCCACGAGCATGCCAATCAATAGACTACCAAAACCTCCTAGGATTATATATAGCCCTGCATTATTAGGACTCCAAAAGATCGCCACGATAGCGCCTATAACCAACAAAACAAGTCCCATAGTCATACTAATATTTATTATACGCTTGCCCATTTCCATCTCCTTTTTCATCTTAACCGTACATCTGTAATAGCGTCAGAGCCAGCAGAAACAGCGAACGATGTCCCATTCTGCTCGGGTCTGTCAATCCCGGAGCCTCTAATCCCAACAAACCCAAAACCAGTCAAAGTTGTCTTGCTCTGTGCAGTAAGACCTACATTGCAGCCAAGATTCCTATTCCCAGTCACTGCTGAATCTTTGCCGGCCTTGGTTCCAGCAGAAGTTCTGTCAGGCCCAACTGCAGAACCATTTGGGTCGGCAACCGTAAACTTGGTGGGAGGCCCTACAACTGGATGATCTGCGACAGTTCCAGATCTCAGAAATTCCCTCCGATAGTGTTGAAGAATAGCATCGTGCTCACAATCCACCGTGTGCCCGTCGGTCTCAAGGGCCTTGCAACACTGACAGAAACGAGGACCCCCAGGGTCATGTTCAACCCATTCATACTGTCTGAGAGACTTCTTGAGCTCTACTAACCCTGTCGCTGCTTGATCCATCTTAACCCCCATTATAGCGTTCTGATCATTCTGAGGAACAATAACAAATTTGGCAGGACATCCGAGAAATATAGGAAAGTGCGGTAAAGACATTATCTTCTCCTAGAGTATAATTCGAATGCTATGTTGTTTTGACCAGTAGTGATAGATTTATATTCAAGGTCTCTTTGTTTTTGCATTTGTTGTACTAATTCTGCTAACGTTAGCTTTTGTTTTACCGGCGATAAGTATTGATTATTGTATATGGTATACTTGTTGAAACAATACGCACACTGCCAAATGCGGGATTCAATCTTTTTTAGTTCACCACTACAATTTGGACATATCATTGGTAATAACATTCTACTCCTATTATACTACAGATTGTTCAATCTTACTTCTATCTAGAGAAAAGATTGGTTCGAAAACTTCTACACTCTTCTCTGCTTGACGCTTTGCATAGTAAGATCGCCAATCATCTTGTATTTCCGGATAGCGGATTCTGGTAGTATCTAAACGATAAAGCATTCCATCGACAAACCTACATCGTACAATCCACCCACCAATCTGGGGAACCTTCCCCAATCGTTTCAGAAGACTAGTTTGGCCCTCAAAACATCCAGCACCTAGAACAACCATGGGACCGTGATCAAGCATATAAATTACGTGTAGGTGTCCACATAGAATTAACCGAACAGATGGTTTTGGTTTTGTACCCATAACAACATCCATCAGTTCTTTCGAAGCTAGTTGCTCTGCTCCCTTCTGTGCTCTATATGATACAGCATAAGGAATACCACCTATAGGATGCCATAGGTGGGCATCAATATCGGGGAGAAGTGGAAGGTTGGCCGCATCATAGGGGAGCAATTGAATATCATCACGACCAAGTCCTGCGAGTAGTGTTCTGACATCAATACCAACTTCCTTGTAAAATGAATAATCGTGGTTTCCTCCTAACATGTACCACTTGAGATCTGGATGCCAAGGGAGGTTATTTGCTACTGCTTCTGCTTGGGCGGTTCCTGTGTAAGCGTATACCTCACTAGCTTGTCCACGGTAGACCTTTATTCCGGCAAAGGCATCTCCAACGTGCATCATATGACGAACGTTGTATTCATCGTAAGCTGTTTTTACGAAATCTTCCAACGCTGTGATTTGTTCATAATAGCTACCGGCGTGGGTATCCGATACTACACCGAAGTTTACATCTACAGTTTTTGCGCCAGTCTTAAAGAGTGTTTTGATTTGAGTATCTTCAACTGGGGGAGTGATCTTCTTTATGACCCAATGGTCTTCACGTTTAATTCCATAGCCTGCTTTAATCATTGCTTTGATAGCTTGTCTAACCGTATCAAGAGATCTGTCAAATCTATTAGATAAATCTGTTAAGGTTTTAGGTCGACGTGCAATTGCTTGCATAAGAGGTACTGCAGAAATACCGTGGAATTCTTTACTTTCAATCAGTTCGAACTCTTTAGGATTTGCTTTCTTGTATCGTCTACCAGCAGTCTCGGCACAGTCAACGCTTACACCTAATGTTTCTGCTACCTCCGGCCATGTTAGAAACTGTTTCCATTTTAGTGTTGCTGCTGGTTTTCCGTGTGGGTTTTTCTCAACCATATTCACCTCCAGAGTACGGTATGGGCTATTCTTGTAATCCTTTGCTTTCTATGGGGTCGACAACGTCGTCCTCCATTGATAGTTGGTATTCCACAGATACTACACATCCTTTGGCCAGTTCTGTCTTTCAAATTTTGTACTTGCTTTCCTAGCTTCCCACCATAGGTTAATTCTAGCTCTGCGTTCTTCGTAAGCATTGTCAGCTCCTTTGCACGGACAGCCTTGACGCGTACAAATTTTGCATGGTACTTCAACAAGTACTGTTGGACTAAAATCAAACGGACAATCACTGGGGCAATCTGAACATTTCAGACAAAATGTACTAGTGAAACCAGAGCAGTAATTGGCTTCTTTTATCTTAAACAGTTTAGCAACAGTTGATGTAAGAGGACCAGAATATAATACACTGTCACTATAACCCATCTTTTCTTTTTCTCCTTTTTCTTCATACGTCCAACTAATGTGAAATATCAATTGATTATCAGGAGTCTTTTCGAGGGGTTGATCTGTACCATAGAACACACTGTCATCTATACCAAGTTCGTCGGCTATAGAATCCTGGGGTAGCTTGCGAAAGTTGGATACATCCGGTGGGCGTCCGGTCCCAGCTCGAAGAAGGCGTATATTAAGTTGAACTGGGGTCCCCGGGATTGGTAATCCTATATTCTTTTGGTAGATGCGATCTCGTAAAGAGGATCTAAGACACAGCAACCAAAACTCAACTTCCTCATATTTTCCGTATCTCGGGCTTCCACGTCTATAGGCACTATTTACAGATACTTTAGCCAAGTAGGGCATTATGACAGTGACATCTGCATTCATATTAAGTCAAGTTCTTTCAAGAAGAGTGTTATAGCCTTTTTAAGATCAACTGGCCCACTGATTGATTTGGCATCTGTAATATGTCGTGCTGGAATCCAAATATACGAAACACATTTTGGATCTAGTACCTGTTGGACCTTTGTATGTGCTTCACACGTTGGACAGTTTTGTACACATTCGATGTATAGGGGGTTACGTAGTTTCTTTAGTTGGTGGGCGATTCTTAAGCGCATCAGCCAATATCTCCTGTAGACCTTCTGATTGTTCTACGTTGTAGGCCATTGTCAATCTCAAATATAGTATCATATCCTTGTACGAATCAGAGATTGATTCACAATCTGGGGCCTCACCAGCTTGGATAAGATTTCGTATCCTATCAATTTTAATAAAGAGGTAAAACCAGAATACATCTTCTGGGCGTTCCGAGGGGTTAATGTCGTACAATTGACACGCTTTATGTACACGTTTGAAATTAGCAAGCATATCACCCTTTGTTGCATAGTCATGCCCTTTCCGTCTATGCAACTCCATCATCTGATTATACCACATATCCAGCAGTTTCTCAAAGTCTTCTGTTAACATACAGATCTCCTAATCAAATAGCCTAGGGGGACGTGAAGTCTTCCACGGAAGTCCGTGGTGCCACTCTAACATAACCTCTTTACCATAGAACGCTTTCTGGAACTCCCAGGCTTGTTCCCTAGTTGGTGGGTTTGCCAGATGGCAGCTGTTGTGTAAAGGCACGCAATTTATCTCATTTGTAATCAAGAGCAATCTCATCTTGGCGGCAGGTATTCCTTTCGCTTTGTGTCTCCAACCTCGAACATCCTGTCGTGATACTAGTGCGTGGTGCATATCAAACATCCCGAAATGTTCTCCACAACTAAGACACACTCGTGGCCTTATGTCTCCGAATATCAAGTTAAGCCAACCCTTCATATCATTGTAGTGATTCTTTCTGAAATCTGAAGTAAGGGCCGGGATTTCTTCTAACGTCAACCATGAGACATCTAATTCAGTTTTGTTATCTAGTTGGACAGTTCTAATCATTGTGGTCCTTTTCTAATATACTATATCCAGAAACTCTTTGATCGGCTATTGACACTATAGTATTATCTCCATAATATTTCATGTCGAACCGTTTGAAATGTTCATCTGGGTTATCTAAAAAGCCTGGTAGAAAATAACGTTCTTCGGGTGGGATCTTATAGACAAGCCTAAAAGGTGCATCTGGGACATGCCTATAAGTTGTCAGGCTTGCAAGTTCGCATAGGACACGATAGAGATTAAATCTTCCATCCCCTTCGAACAACCATCGTACATGGGCTGCCAGGTATCGGATAGTTGGTCCATGTCCAGGAAATCTGTGTGTCTCTACCCAATGTACTAGGACTGGAATATCTAACATCCACCCATTTAGTGTACAATGCTCTGTGTCTATAGAGACTAACCTGTCCATTAGAATCTCCTGTAATCTCCAAGCACTCTTTCTAGATCGCAGTATTTAGTATGACGTTTTCCAAACTCCCAAGACTTCTGGCACGATGGACATCCCCAACAGTCCCTCTGTTTGTCGTAGGTTCCGTTAGCAAAAATGTCCGATAATGTATTGAACATACGATCTGCCATCGATTTTAGCTCAGCGAATCTATTGGGATATTCTCCTGGTGTATCCATTAAAAATCGTCCTCTCCTTCACAGTGTATCGGATACAGATCACACCACTTACATTTCGATTCTCTATGAATACCCACAAATACTCTTTGTGTGGTCATCAACTTACGAATTCTGTCAACATATACTTTATAGTCTTCTATCTGTTGGGGAGTTCTAGTTGTAGGATGCCAAGAGGCTTTATGAGTATCTTTTCGAACTACACCAAAGGCCATTTGGTCATGGGCCTTAGCGTAAATCCAACTATACGCTGTTAGTTGGGGATCTTTTCTTACCTTAGCTTTAGTGTAAGCCTTACCAGAAGTTTTCCAGTCAACAATAGTTATCTTCCCCATAACCTTAGCAACACAGTCAATTTTACCAACAAATCCCGGAACGCGAAAGAATCCCTCTGAGATAAAAGGTTCAAAATCCATACCTCTCAGCATCTCTGCCATCGCGTTAATCAGTTTGTCGAGGATAGGATTCCATGTATCTGGGCTCTCACCTTTGTTTTTTCCAAGTGTATAACTATAAGTTGCTGCTGTGAAGGCATTCTTTATCATTACATCTGTGATTGTACCTTGTTTAATCATATCCAACATCATTGTTTCCATACCCTCATGGAAAGCAATGCCGAAAGAAAGTACTTGTGACTTCTCCTTAGACCAAAACTTCTTGATGTAGTGTAGGTACCATTGCTTTTGGCACCACGTAAACGCACCAATCTGTGAACATGATAGGCTTCTCATTTTATTTTTCCTTTAGGATGTGTTATTGTAAGGCCGATAATGTTTCCAGAGCTCCAGATGTATTCAGCACCAAATGGATCATTGAATATCAACTGTACGACAGTCTTATGAAACAGTAACCAGATCCAGTGTTGTATGATTCTAGGGACCCACCAAAATATGAGTCGTTTCATTTAGGATCTCCCAAACACGAGAATGCTCTGTATTAACTCTATTAGCAACGGAAGACGGTTGCATATGATTGCCGTAAATACCAAAAACGCTGCTGCGAGCAGTACTATTGTTGTTACTACATTGTTACCTATATCTTTATCACCCATTTCACTCCTTTATCTCCAAAGTAATACGTACCGAATCATCAAAAGCATCCATACGAGTGACATAACTAGATATACAAAAGCTGCTATAAACGCTACAACCAGTATAGCTAATGCGATATCAATTATTCGGTCAATCATTCTGTTCTCCTACGCGAACAGATCGCCCACCAGACTCTTATCTTATTACCCAATGGAACGATATAAGTACCCGCTTCTTTGATTTCATAATTCATATCAAATAGGTTGCAGCAGTCCTTTTCAAATTCTTGTTTTGATGTGTGTTGTATTACTATGACTGGGCGATTCTCTAAAGACATTTCACTCCTTGCACCAGTAATATCCAGTAGACTCTCGTTGAGATTATGATCACAAAAATTGACCAGAGAATTCCTAGTACTAATAAAATTTTCAGTCCCCTTTTACTCATCTTCATTTCGCCCCTGGTACGAAGAACATAAAAATATGATATTCGACTGTAAGAGCTAGTATGATGGCCAGTGTCATTATAAGTATTAGTTGTAGAAGTCTACCCACAAAACTCTGCGGATACATTATTTTGTGTAACACTTTATTTCTCCTTATTCTATCTTTACTTGACATGCAGCTAAAATATGTTCAATACCCGCTTTACCCAACTCGTCTTCCTCCGCGTTCATATCAAGGTCGGCTATGACGATAGACTTATGATCACGGTTTGCAATTAGGCATGGTCCCTCCAATGTAAATCTTATACGACCGTTGGGTACAGGTGGTGGTAAACTCACTACAGGCTTAGTGGTTTGGATAGTCGCATTTAATACGTGTACTGATACCTCTGGGTTGAACAATTGTCCTAAGGCTACGTCCCCTAGTTGCCCACGTTTTAAGGCGCCAGTACTAACCAATAATTTAGACACAGATTGTGAGTATGGGTCTGGAGTAACTAGTTTGTCTGTGATCTTTCCTTTAGAATCGTACAATGTTATTGTCTCTGGGAGTGCTGTTGGTGGATCAAACAACCAAGTTCTAGCCACATTGATTAGATTATCTACTGTTGACGGAGCAAAACCTGTTCTAACCTCTGCGTAGGTGTAGAATTTGTAACTCCATTCCCCACGACATTCTAAAGGTAATGTATCCCACCTGTCTTTCATAATGGTAAGACCTATACTAAGATACACCCCTGCCAGGTTTCGTTGGGCCTTGCTAGTACTAATGACTGTATCAATCGCATGAAACGCACCTTCAGATGTAGGAAGATCTTGAAGATCGGAAACAATAGATCTAACTGCGGCTTGTTGTGTTGGTACAAGTACTATATTAGAAATCGTCGTATCCATCATCGTCATCCTTCATTGGTTCGGTATCGAATTGCTTTTGAGCTTCTTCCCATTTTGCGTGTACTTCTTTACTACCCATAGGAGTCTGAACAACAGTCCAACCGATATTCTCATCACTACTCGTAATGACAATTGGTTCGAATGGTGAGAACATTCGGAGCGTGATTTCTTCTGTTGGGCAAGCCATTATAGCTTGGTGTAGTTGTTGTGGATTAACCAAGATAATCATATTGGGACCTTCTATATCTTGATCGTGTAATTGATCATCCATCCCACCACCAATTGTCTTAATACTGAACCGTAAAGTTTTATCCTCAATGGAGATGGTCACTCCTTGAGATGATTGTTCTTGGGCAGCAATACCGGCGTAGACACTAGCCATATTAAGTACAGGGGAAAGTGTATCTTTGGTGGTTTTGATCCTAACTACATCATCTCGATTGAGTAAAGTTTGTACAATCGTATTGCCTTTAGCTGGATAGACCCCACCCAAAGTTCCCACCCAGATACTGGCAGTGTCTCCTGCAATCTCAATCCATCCAGCGTCACCATACTTGAGAACGATATCTGGGGTATCTACGACACGAAGTAGATTGGTTATAGCTACTAGTGTTTCGGGAATAACTACAACCTCAGTTGAAATCTCCATCGGGAATGATATAGTAGCCAAACGCATACCATCAGCGGCCATGAGTGAATTATTCTTAGAATCAAATAAGATCCCCCGCAGTATCGGAGTTTCGTATACTGTTGACGCAGCAAATCCGATAGTGGTGATATAGTGGGCAAGTTCACTGATAGACAAGTCGAATGAATTTTCATCACCAACTTTTGGTATACTTGGAAAATCTTCTACGTCTTCCGTAGCCAGTCGCCGACGTAGTCCTTCTTGAGTAACTCTAAGTCGAGTGGTTTTCCCACCGTAGGCGAACTTGATTGGGTCATCACGGCAGGTAGACACAATTGATGAGAATGTAATAGCGTCTATGAGGTACGCTTGGTCTTCAGTCTCTGTAATCTCGGATGAACATTTAACTTGTGCGTATGTTATACCGTTCGCGGCTCTCAATAGAACATGGTCATCGGTGAATTGAATATACAGTTTCCGATGTATCACATTGACTGAAGACTTCCCTACAAACCCCATTACAAAACTTAGTGCCTTCTGAAGATCAGTTGAGTTACATACAGCTTTCATCATTTCCCCCAATACGGTGCTATATTGATATCTACGGGACATGGAACACATTTGACGAATTGTTCCCCGGCACTCATCATTTCTCGTCTTATGATTTTTTCTCCTTGCTCAACCTGATCCTTTGCTATTCGGGTAACAACTTCATCGTGTACAGTTAAAATTAGGTCTGCATCAAGACCTGCTTCCTTCAACGCACGTGCAATTTTAATCATAGCTAGTTTGATCATATCCGCAGCCGACCCCTGAATAGGGGCATTTCGGGCCTCATTCATCCACTTAACATCACCTGGACCAATATCTCTAAACCACCGTCTCCGACCCCCCAGTGTCTCGACCCAACCATACTCTAAGGCGTGGGCTTGGTTCCTGCCTGCCCAGTCTTCCACACCGGAGAATTGTTGCTTCGTGTAATCGACCACTATGATTGCATCTGCAAGGGGGATGCCAGCGGTCTTGGCAACTGTTTCTGGGGTAGCCCCATTGATCATAGCAAACCCAGCACTCTTTGCTAGCTTACGCTTATCATCAGACTTTTCAATCGTAGTGTCTTTGAAGAGTCTGTGTGCATTTTCTAAATGAATATCGTCTGTCATGCATACTTCTATTAAGTTCTTATCTTGGGATAACTCAGCTGCTGTTCTCATTTCTTGTTGGCTATAGTCAGCTATAGCAAATAGATATCCCTTACTGGCTACGAACAGGCTTCGGTAGGCCGATAGATTTGGAACGTTCTGAAGATTAGGTTTGGATGAGGAGAGTCTTCCAGTCACCGCTCCAGTTTGATTATAAGATGTGTGTATACGCCCATCAATTGGGTGCTTGTGTTTGGGGTAGTTAAACCCAATTCGTTTCATAGCCTTTTTGTATGCGATGAAATGACGGAGAATTGAAGATTTCCTATTATCATCATGCTTTCGAAGATATGAATCAAGTGTCTTTTCACGGGTGTTGTTAATTCTGAACCCAGCATTCTTAAGAACTTTTAGCATTTGGACTGGTGAATTGAGATTTACTCCACCCACGGTGTCAGAGAAAAGATCGAATGTATAGTCTGGAAGTTCTAAGGCTCGTAAGGTAGCTGAACGCGCCTGACCAGCAATTGCTGTCTCGTTCGCAACCAGTGCGTCCCAACCTTTTACATCAAAGTCAATCCCTAAAAGCTCCATGTCTACGATGATAGGTACAAGATCGTTCTCGAGGTCAATTATGTTTTGGATGGATTGTTCTTCAACCAACTTTTGTTGCTCTTCACGAAGAGGAATAAGAACATCAGCATCGTGTTTTGCATAAGCTATCTGAGTATCGGAGAATTCCGTTGTCCAGGCTGAAAAGGAACTCTGAAGTGTTTTGTCCATGCTCATGGCCAGATGCCGCCATGCCAAAGAAGACAAACCACATCTTGCATACGTTCCAGCAGTGAGTACTCTTTCAACTATCATTGTATCGTACACATCTGGATACTCCGACATCCCAGCTACCTTCAGGAATGGAAGATCGAATCCAGCATTATGAATTAAGACTAGTATATCTCTTTTGAACACTTCCCATAATTGTTCCATCCAAGGCCCTGGTCTAACTACTATCGTTTCCTCGCGGTTTGCTAGTGATACCAGTAGTATTTTATCTCTCAGAGGATCGGCGGTATCACTGTATAATCTTGTGGTTTCAAGATCTAATGCTAATACGTCTGTACACTTATTTAGAAATCCATCTGGTGGTTTATCTAGTAGCATTACTCCCCCTCAAAATACGCGTTAGTTGAAAATAGGTCAAATGGTCGTTCTTGTTCTACAAACGGGATATCCCAATTCGAGTCCATAAACCAGATATTGACTAAGTTTCGTGTATAGGGACTTGCCTTGAGGTCTTCAATGGTCAATGAGTACTGGTTTAGATACTCTTCCATAATTTGAAAGTTACGTGGACTAAGTAGTTCGATGTGTTGTTTGCTACCTTTTCCAGGTGTACGTGAGAAGCTAATGTTCCCCATTGGAGTCATTACGTTTCCAAACTTTCCACCTACCAAGTGAGAACTACTGTCACAAGTATCTATAGGAACAGACTTAATAAAAGTAGGAGATGTAGCTGCTAGCACGTGAACCAATTTATTATTGCGGTGGGCTTCATCGATTAAAGGTCTGTAGAAGTGTGGACTTCTGGCGTGAATACCACCGCCTTCTATTGCTAGAAATTTGTAATCTGGGTTTGCACACAACTGAGACCACCACTCCTTGACGTTAGGTCTAGCAACGTGATACACTTTAATTATTCTAGATCTTGGTAAACCACATCGTTTCATCAGTCGCTCGTGTAAAGCATCTGTGATGTCGGGCCCAAGGAATTGATCAGCATCGAAGTCAAACGCATAATCCCAAGCATCTTCTGAAGCTACCAGAAAATCGGCGTACTCATCTACATACCTTTCGAACTCGGGGAGCATTTTCTTTCCACGCTCTATCAAGGCCGCTAACCCATCGGCGTTGAGGGGTCGGTTTGTGGGACGTAATCCAAATCTAGTCTTGAAGGAGAACACTCCACTATCTATGAGTACCCAGTTCCCTTTAGACAATTCACGATAGTTACGAAGGATCCGGGCTCGTTCAGCCATAGTCTTAGCAGCACTTTTTAGATAGTAGTACGTCAGTAGCGAACTGAACTCATCTCCAGCAGGATGTTCGTGAACTCTGGAATACACGTGCTTCCAGAATACACCTTTTCTATTCGAGACTGTAACAGCGTGTATTAGTCTTCTGGCACCCATTCAATGTCCTCATTGTAGTCTGTGGAGTCAGGGCGTTGTGCTAGTCTAACATCGAACAGTAGACAATCAAACCGTCCTAACCTTATTGTATCACCAGGATTCAATAATTTGACTCCCTCGACAATCTCAGGAACGTTGATGTCGTAGATGATGTTGATCTTACCAAGCCATCTGTCGGGGAGTTTCTTCATTTGAGCTGGGGTTACTTCTAATGTCACAATTTTACCAGCGTCTAGAAGTAGATCTATTATAGACTGTCTCATACCTGGTTTGTCCCAACATGGTCCTATCAATACATGGCTTTCTCTTATTTTATCAAGATCATAGTTGTCAAATACACTCAAGTCTCTGATGAATAGTGTAGGCAACCCATGCAAACGTCCTTCAATCTCAGGCCCTGTCCAGGCTTTCCAATCAGCGTGAAATGTATCTTTCATTTTAGTCCCCAAAATAAGTTTCTGGTGTATGCGGAAAAAGAAGTGATTTCATAGGCTTATTTCTCATAACCGAAATCATTCGTTCAGTGGAATGATTGTAAGGTTCATAGATCCATGAGACATCAATACCATCGGCCCGACCGAGTAAATCCCAAACTTTGTCGACCGCTGAATTAACATCAAGATATGTGTATAGATGCCGACTGTGGTGTTTACCAAAGACTTCTGGGAACGACCTCCAATTGGGGTAACACGGGTAGCAACCGAATGTAGTTGCTTCAAGTAGTGTCCATGATGTAAAGTCTTGGGAGGCACAGTTGAATTGAACCTTAGCTCGTTGAAGATATCTGTAATACTCTTGCTTAGTAAGCCCAAATGCTACTGTCAAATTCTGTGGGAATGTTACTTGGGCGTGTCTTAGAAAATCAAGTAGATATTTTTCATTACTTTTCATCTCTGGGTGGCTAGTTGTTACCACAAATTGAACTGTGGGATCACGTTGTATTACTTGCTTCATCACCGCAAGGAAGAAATCTGGATTCTTTTCCACATCCCACCTAGACGAAAAGACCACCATACGTTCTTTTGGTCCATCGTATTGACCTGCTGTCTCTAGTACTTCTTCACTGTTATATGGAAGTCCTGTGAGAAAAATACCTCTGCGAGGTTCAAGCATGGCCGCTTCTAGATATTCTTTTAGAATTGTATTTGTGACAAAAATACCATCTAGACACTGTGTGATTCCTTGTTCAAAGTATCTCATCCAATGGCGCATCGGGTATGTAAAATCATATGTATCTACAGACTGTGCATGACAGAGGGCGTAGATGCTAAACTTGTTAGGACATTGTTGTCTGATATACGGAAGAGCCGCAAAGCCTGGTGCCCAAAAGTCTTCAAGGTAGACAACGTCTTCAGTAGTGACTTCCCCACGATCAATAAGAGTGACTAGGTTAGCCATCTGGGTCAAGCTCCAGTGGCTACGACCTGCGGCGTCTAATACAGTACCAGTCTTAATCTCTTGCGAATCGTTCAGTGGGGACCCCTCGACTCGTACATAATCAACATCGAGCCTTCGTAACTCTCTCTCAAACCAACCGTCACCAGCACGACTAAGCTGGCACGTGTATCGGGCCTTGTATGGTTCAAGTGGTAGGTAAAATAGCTTTCTCATCCTTTTCTCCTTTGAGTATAACTGTTGCTTCATTTTCACCATCTTCGGAACAAGTCACCATGATTTGCCTAGCAGGAAATTGTAGTAACAACCAAAAGGCTAGATCCTTAGCAAGCATTTCACAAGATTGTTGCTTAAAGTCACATCCCCCATAAGCATGTGGATAGGATCCTTCAAATAAACTATCGATGTTTGCCTGAAGAGTAAAGAATTCAACTTCACGATCTTGATGAGTAACTTCAATGGTGGACTTGAATTTGAATTGATGCCGATGACTGTTTCTCAGAAACGAAACATGCTTGGGAGCATTTATCCATTGATGGAACCCTACGAACTCATTGGTTACACTGATATATGTTGAGTGTTTCATGATTCTCCTATTGACCCAAGAAACTCTTCTCGAGTAGTTGAACTATCGCGGAAGACTCCTCGCATCTCAGTGAATGTCATATCTGGAACATCCGGTCCCATATCTAACATCTGACAAGTATGCATCGCTTTGACAACAAGACCTAGGCCGGCTGGTGCAAGAGCTTTCCAGAATCTATCTGCTAGACATTTGGTCATAGTCTCCTGTAGCCAGGGTCGCGCACAAAAGTCTTTGATTAACTGTGGGACCTTACTCAATCCCACTAAGGCTTGATCCGGAATGTATCCAAAATATATTGTCCCGAAAAATGGTAGCATATGATGTGAACAACAAGACCAGAATGAGATAGGACCTATCGTAACCATCTGGTCAATGCGTGGAAACTGGTTAAGGAAGGTTGTAAAGTGTAACTCTTTCTCTGGCCTCCTCCAATAATTTAGATAGTGAACTAAGCGGAATGGTGTCATCTTGGTGTGCTGCGTAGTTAAATCGTAGCCCATATTTACTAACATCTCAGCCATAAATTTTACTTGGACAATATCAAGGTTGTCATACGGTGGATACGGTTTTGCTAAAGACATTAGGTGTTGTTCTTTAGGCAATACATATTGTTCTTTAGTCTCTGACATTACAAACTCCTTTACCTTATGTTAAGTATTTTGTGGATTTGGTACGAAAGTCTAAAAATAGTTGGTTGAATGTGTATTAGGCCAAGACAGATTTCTATACTTTTAGGATCAAACCATTGAGGTTGAACGAACACTTGATTACCATGTAATAATCCTTTATCATAAAGTTCTAGGGTTTTACTAAGTATACGAGAGACATCATCTTGTGTTACGATCCATTTGATTTCATCGGCACAAAAGAAGGCTTCATCTGTAGGCAACTGTTCAAACTTTGGTGAGATTGTAATCCATCTAACGTGCCCGTCTTCGCGTAATCTTTTTAAGACTCCTGTCTGCGTACCGTTTGTTTCAATGTGGATGTTATATGCTGAACTTAGTCGGCAGACCAATTCTACGATACCGGCTTGGATTAGGGGCTCACCACCGGTTAATATCGCAGTTCTATATCTAGTTTCTAATTGATCACAAAGCGCCTCAATTGTATACGTTTTGAAGGGCTTTAGATTCTTTGTTCCCTTTTTACTATCCGGGCTATCACACCATTGGCAGCTTAGATCGCAACCAAAAAATCTTATAAAGATAGCCGGGATCCCTGTATAAAATCCTTCCCCTTGAATACTCTCGAAGATCTCTGTTATGTTATACTTTTGTCTATTCATAGTAATCGACGCAGGCTGTATCGGACTCCCAAACACGCACGCGTATGAGTTTAATAGGTCTATACCATGACCATGCTTTAGTTATCTGTTCACTAATCCACTTTGCTACGATTTCGGCTGTTGGTGGGATGTCCCCTATGACATCATTTATAGTATAATGATCGAGTTGCTCTAGAACGTGGTGTACTGCCTCCTTGAGTTCGTGAAAATCTACGAGCATCCCCAGTTGATCAAGCATCGTTCCCCCAACTGTCACCTCAACTTTCCAAGTATGTCCGTGCATTCGACTACACTTTCCAGGGTAGTCTGGTAGTTGATGTGCCGCTGCGAATTGTTCGATTACTGTTGCTTCAAACATTTTATTTCTCCTTTAGAAATCGTCTCTAACGCTAGGATAAATTTTCTCAAGACCTTCATATAGTCCCCCTATCCCACTCATCGGTAAGCTAGGATCGGCGAACCTTACAATACCGGGAGTCCAGTTCAGACTAAACCATCCGGTTGGACCGTTCTTGTTTTTATGCACTAAGACATAGGCTTTGTTCTCTGAGGGTAACCACTTCGGTAATGTGAATGTAATGTTTTGCTTCCGCATCTGAACTGGATTGTATACTTCAAGCAGTACTTCTGCTGCATGCCAACCTGCTTTAGAATATCTAGTAGCCCAAGGACCGGCTATACGTTGATCGTTTGTAAAGGCGTCACCCGATACCTGACTGAGAACTACAACTGCTGCATCAAGTTGTCTTGATAGAGATTGACAGTTTCGGTAGATATTAGATAGTCTCAACTCCTCTGAAGTACCCTTGTCAGGAACCAACTCTGAGTAGTCTACGCCTACGACGTGTACACCACCACGTTCAGCTGCTAGGGAGATGGTATCACAAACAATCTGGGTTGATGTCATGTCACCCTCATCCCATAGAATAGGAAGCTCCTCTATGAATTCAGTAGCTAACATTAGGCGATTGTATTCATCACTACTTGTGTCTTGAAGGGCAGGAGATAATAGGTTTACCCCCGATAAGCATGAAGCCATACGACCAACAAACCTGTGACCTTTCATTTCGTATGTGTTTAGTGTACACACCCCCGGAAGGTTGTACAGTTTTAACTGGATAGCTGCTCCCAGTAAAAATTGAGCCAGGAGTTGTGACTTACCAATACTAGATAACCCAATAACAGTTACTAAAGAGGCTCTAGGTAGGAGCCGATACTTCTTTGAAGCCTGCCAACCTACAGGAAGCCATGTAATGGCCTCACCCGAAGCTTCAGTAGTTAAGTAGTTTCTAAATTCGGCGGCAGCTTCTGTGATAGGTCTGTACGAAGAGATTACACTGTTAGCGTTTCCTATCTGAGTTAGAAGATCTTGTACAAACTCTCCGACATCTTCAATCTTGGTTATTGCAGTCTCGATGTCTTCTAATCTAGCGGCAGACCCGACCAGAATGCCCTGGAGCAGTCGTAGGCGCCCAGCCCCATCTACTACGTTAGACCATAGAGGAAGGCCGCTAGTATCCCCTATGTCAAGAGCTCTGAGAGTTTGCGATATCTCTACTAGATAAGATTCCCCACCAACTAGATTAGTGGATTTGCCTAGTTTGACTGCTATAGATGCTACATTGATTTGCTGTTTTTCTTGGAACAGTTCCAGCATACTCCTGTAGATCAGGCGATGGGCGTTTGACTCTGTATCACCGGGACCATAACCAAAAGCGATCTCAGGTAACTCAGGAGCAAGTTTGAACATTACTCCCCTGTCGTGCATAGCTGAAGACAGGATAAGTTTTTCGTATGTACTAAGGTTCATACTACATCGATCATAGGTTTGGGTTCATCTTGCCCGTCATAGCCAGGAACTTTCTTGGTTTGAATATAGCGTAAATCGTATGGTACTTTGAACAGTCGATCTTTATTCGGACGGGACATTGACACAAGAAGTAGACCATTACTTGTAACAGTTTTCATAACATCTACATATTGATTCGCGGCAACCAGTCCAAGAAAGATATTTTCGGAGTAAGTGTAGAATGCATGCTCTGACCACATCTTCGACTTCGCTAGTGGAACAGCGTGTATCATCATGCCGCTTGGTCTACACATCATATGTATTGTTTTGAACAAAGCCATCTGGTCGAAAATATGCTCTCCAGTTCCTAGGTTCGTCACAAGATCATACCAAGATTTGAAACTGTTAGATCTTTGCAATTTCCAACACAGATCACGTTGGTTAAGGTCTCTAAGATGTTCCCCATTACTATTGGCATCAATGTACATATATGTGGTGATTGCTATAGAGGCATAAAATTGTTCCACTGTTGAGAAATCTTTTACGAGATCTCCTTTGATGGATTGGGATCCAAGCTCAAGGACAGACTCAAATGTTACCCCACTTTTGATCAATCGTGTGGTTACTGTATTAGTGATAAAGTCAGCGATCTCTCTACTTATTCCCATTTTCTTCTGACCTCACAAGAATAGCGTCATGTATTTCTTCGTCATCGCCTTTAACTTGAAATGTATCTGGAACATGTTCTTTGTATTGGGGAAGAACTAGTTGACATCCTTCCTCTTTGCCTAGATGTAAATCAACTATTATTGGAATCATTTCCCCTCCCAATGAGGTGTAATTTCAAATTCAACTGGTATATGCCTTTTCCGTAAGATGTCTTTCTTAAAGTCTTCTACGGTGTTACCAGCTAATCTATATTCTGTATAATCTTTAACCACTTTCGGGAATGTGTGTACACTAGAACGTCCGACAAAGTTTGAAGCGATAGCGTGTCCTTTGACTAACTCCCCGTAGTCCGGTACGACATAGATATGTTTCACATTGATAAATAGTTTAGTCCATTCTGGCCTCCATGAACCTTGCCCAGCGGTGGGACTTAAGGCTATCAGACCGTCTTGTTGACCTAGTATCGCATCAAACTCTCCAATAAAAATCACAACAGTCTCTGCTGTGTCCAGAAGATATTGATTGAATAACCTTGACTGTGAACGATGTCTAAGTCCTAAGTACTTTGGATACATATCGGACAAAGATGCTCTAAGACGTACACTATACACTATTGATTGTCCCGGTGTCCCTTCCCATATTGGAATGACATAACGTTGTCCATTCCAACCTAACTGATAACGATCAATCGTGTCGTCTGTTAGAAGTCTTTTGTGGTAGTAATCACGTATCTCGTCAGTGGTTTGATTGTACCAGAAATCTAAGATAGATTTTTCTATTGGGATAAGATTCTTCTTCTGTGTGACTATCTTCAGGTTCGAGATTGCTGTGAACTGTCCCGAATGATTTGCTAACCATTCAACAGCACTAAGAAAATTACACTGATCACGTTCTTGGACCCACGCTATACTATCCCAATGCTTTCCACATCCAAAACAGTGTGCATGACTGGGTGGGTATACTACCAATGATGGAGTGTTTTTATCTGTATGAAACGGGCATAGTCCTTTGTAGATAGGACCTGTTGCACGTAGGGAGACTGTTTGACCAACCAAGTCTACCATACTAATCCTACTTTTTAACTCAGTTACGTTGACTTCATCTTTCCGCATACTTCTTCTATTCTGTCTAACACTCTATGAAAGCTCAATGAGTAAGAAGTTTTATCAGCAGTATATTTGATTACCCTGGCAGCCATGACACCATCACCGTCAACTCTTTGTAGTAGGGCTTTTGCCGGTCTTAAATTAGCTTTTATGCCTAATGATAAACTTCTTCTTACACCACCAGAGTAAGTCTGTCTTAGACATCCTTCAAGATATTCAACTAACCGCCACGGAGTTGGCTGGTTTTTTAACCATTCAGGAACAACAAACTCTTTTGATAGTGGGTTACATTGCCTTGGAGTAACTCGGATGGGATTATCTCTAACCCCATCCAAGTTAACGTTAAGTCCGTGATGAGTATTACGGGCTAATAAACTCACCAATCGTCCCCATCTTCAACCGTAATGCCTAAACTCTCTAAGATTGTTGCGACGTTAGCCTCAGTCATTTCCTTAAATTTCTTTGTCATCTTGTTCTTGATACAGATGGGGGCTAGATACTTCTTAGCCCATTTCTTACCCGTATCACTCAAACCACCAGAGGGTGTAAACGCCTTACCGTCAAACTCCTCTTCGGTCTGAGCTACAATTACGTCATATAGGGGCTTAAGGAAATCACCTTCCAAGTCCTCAGTATCAGTTTCTATTACAGAACTTGGAACGCTCGTCCCTTCTAGAATAGCCAACATACTAGACTGATCTGGTTTTGCGTTCTTTGCATTATTGGGGACAGCTACATTAACAAAAATCAAGTGATCCGTCTCTTTATAGAACTCAGCTAGTCTAGCTAACTCCTCCTTCTCTGTACCGAGCATGGCCTCAATAACGCTTGGGGCCATTGAACGGATGAATGATAGTGTATTCTTGTTAAGCCAAACGTCAATTGGACATCCGGCCATCGGGGACTTGGAACCAGATGCGTTCTTCTGAACAAGGAACACGGCTATAGCAAATGTCCCAAATGCCCCCTCTTTCCACTCTGGTTTACCACCATCACCAGTGGTCTTGAAGCTCTGGAATTTAACGAGGTATTCCCCCTCAGGAACACGCATTCCGCTAACATTTTGAACCCATCCGTTCCTGACACTAACATTGACTGTCTTATCGAGGTTCGCTACTTCCTTCTCAAGGACGATCAAAGCCTTAAGGTCGTCGTCCTTTGGAAGGATACTGGGATCACCACCGAAAGCGTGTAGGAACAACGCTATCTCGTGGGGTTCGAGTGACCCAGGAGGTCCTGACTCTTCACCAAAGAACGTTCTGTAACGTGCTACAAGACGTACTCCACTCTTCCCTTCTTGCGTAACGAAGTTTGGGTTGCCGGAGTTGTCTTTGGTAAATATCTCGATCCGGTTCACTTCGTAATTCCCGTCCTCAAATTTTTCGTATGACTTTGGTTTTAGTGCCATCTATCTGTTCTCCTTTGACCATCTTTTCCTGTCTTCTAGAATATCTTGTGTAGCTGCCCATCGCATAAACTCTTTGAACCACTCTGGTTCTTCTATTGGTTGTTCTGTTGGCATCACAAACGGATCCATCGGAATACCATAACCAACAGACGTATCTCCTGAATGATCTTGTATCATTTCTTGCATTATAAAACTCCTTTAGAAATCATCTGGTTTTTCCTTTGATTTTTCCTTTGATTTTTCGTAACCAAACTCGTTATTAGCTTGATTCACGAAAAAGAGACATGCTGGTATCCATGCCTCCAACGAAGATGTTATTAGCTGTGCTAGTTGTTCTGGATTTATAGTCTCTCCTTCTTTCACACCCTTGACTGGAAATGCAACTTGTAACTTCCCAGCCGGAACCATAGTAGTTCCCATACGAACGTTATCTCTACCAACATGAACATCTAACCATGGACCCATCTTTTGGATCTCTAATACAATGTAACCATCCTTAACTGCAGTAAGGGTTGCTTCTACTGAGGTGGATTTTTCTACAGAGTCTGTTGCCATTGGCTTTTCTCCCATCAATTACAGTATACCACAGGACATTCGAAAGTCAACCTGTAGTTTTAGTTTTATAGAACTGAAAGTATATCATTTACCAGCATGTCGATCGCATCAAGCACCACTCCCAACTCCAATATACCTTCTGGGTAATCTTGGTACTGTCCACTAGCAGCATATGTCAGACCGGCCTTTACTTTCTTGGCAGAGCCATTCAGCATTGATATGATTAGTACGTTCTCCGCAGCGCGTTTCATTCTAGCACCAACTTGATCGGGATCATATCCCGCTTCACGCAGTTCAACCTTGATCTCTTCTGGCGTGTACGGCACAGAAGAATCAAATAGGTCGCCCACGCGAGCCACAAGCTCGGCACTAGACAGCGTCTTCGTCATCTTCACCGCTCCTTATACGTTTATCTGGTGCAACTGTGTCAGGAGGGGGTCTTTTGTGGGTTCGCATCGGCTGTACCAACTCCTGCAAGATCGGCAAAAGCATCAATACCAAAGCAACTAACACCATCGCAATTTTAGCATCTGTACTCATCGTTATTTTCATCTCCATATACTATATTATATTTCTTCATTACCTATCCACTACAACATTTTGGTATTAATCCTACAGTTATAATACACTACAGAATTTTCTAAAAAACTTCTGTTATCTTCCTTTCATTTCCGATACGTTGTACCTCCTCATCTATTTGGCTAATCAACTCTACTCCCAACCTCTCAGCCAACTTCTCGTCTTCAATAAATAGTTTGATAACACGCTTTGTTACTGTACGAACAGATGTGGCTAAGACTGTAACAAACACATGAAGCTGTGCAGACGTAACGAACTTCTGAAGTTTCTCTATCCTAACAATTTCTGTCGAGGCAATCTTTCTTTGCTGCTCAAACAGTTTGCGGATCTCAGTCCACGTTGACCAATGAGCTCTGTTCGCTAACATTATCTCTCCAAGTCTGTTGAACTCATCAATAGCACGTCCCATATCACCAGCTTGGAGAGCTAATCCAAGAGTTTCTACCACATCTACTAACTCTTTAGGATCGTATTCGTCCCCCTTGAGTAAAGACTTGACCCGTGAAATGATAATAGATATTTCATCAGTCATGGCTAGAAGAGCTGTGGGGTCTTCTACAAGTCTTTCATAGTCCTCTCGTATTGACAGATCCCCCAACGCTTTGGAATACCTGCCTGTAACGATGGGTCTTCCACCACGTCGTCCCTCTATCTTACCGGCACCATGGTTGACACACACCACGGACCATGATTGGGAAGGATTTCCACATTGGGCCTGTGCCCAATATTCTGGATCAACACACGTCTCGTCAGATTCAATAAGCCTTTTCAACTTTGCTTTTGAAAATGCCTGGCATCTGTGTTTACCAGTGGATAGTGTTGCAGCAAAACATTCTTTGGTCTTTTTCCGAAGGTCTTTAGGAATTAGGTAGTTTTGCAATAGGTATCTCCATTCCTATACAATGTTCTAACTGTGCGACAGAGTATGTTATTACATTTTCTAGATGTGCCCATGAAAGGTCTGTGTGTCCTACCAATATCTTCAACGTATCCATGTCTTTCGTAGTTGTTGTACCTTCTTCAATATTCTTAGCTAACAATGCTACTCTAAAAAATTCCTTAGCAGTTATTTCCATCTTCAATCCTTTCTAAATAGAAAAATATTCTCGTGTGTGAAGAAGCTAGTCCCATTTTTGTTATGTCTAGACTTCCAAAGGTTTTGCGTATGATCTCTATTCCCCCGTATATCCTTAACGTAAAGAGCTTTAAGCTGATATCCAGAAATAAGTGATCGCCAAATGTTCATACCTAAAGATGACAAAGGTATATACTGACTGTCCAAATAGATGTCTCCAAGGACAAGTGCCAACCAACCCTTATGCTTCAAGAATATATCTAACTGATAGCCTACCTGTTGTAAGTCATGAAGGAATATTGGAAAGGTAGGACAATTAGATAAATCTTCTTTTTCTTCTGAGAACTTAATGATGTTGAAATAGGGTGGATGAAGGATGATAAGATCTACACTGGACTTTGCTACACGTCCAAGCCCATCCCAATCTTTATTATCTAGTATTTCTGGAAGACTGTTGGGGGGACCAATAAGCCAGACATCGTTCGCATCAGCCCGAACTACGTCTTCTCTGACAGGATATATATCTGAGGCTAAAACTTTACGATTAAGAGCTACGCCTACATCAATGGCTGTACCTCCACCGGCCATCGGATCCCACACAATATCTCCCTCATTGGTGTACCGTAGGATTAGATTTCTGTATATTTGTGGAATTAGTCCACCATGGAATGTTTTATCCCCACCTGTACCACGACGTGGGAAGAGCCACAGTGAGTCAAAAATGTCCGGGTAGTCAACAGCTAGTTCACGCCAGCTCTGTCTATCCTTCATGTATCCTCCGGAAATAACAAATGGTAGCGTCAGGCACCCATCTTAAAAGTAATCCCATCATATAATTCCAATTTCCACCACCGAGCCCACAACCAAACTTCCATGGAAAGTAAAGATTGGGCACGGTGCTTAGTTTATGGAGACAATCTTCTACAGCAGAGTACTGTGTGAAACGCCCTTTGTGCCCATATTCATCTTGAGTAGCCAAGTTGGCCACCCACAAAGCCCCATTGCGAGAATGAATATGAACTAATTGAACCTCACTCAGTCGTGGGATATCGTTTACGTAGGTTTCATACACCTCCGGATACTTCATCACGATCACTTTAGCCAACCCAGCTTCCATTACACCATTCGTATTAACAGCATGACAGATAGTTCCATTATCAATAGTCAAAAGATCCTGCTCGATAACCTTCATAGTAGCTCCTCTTCGATCTTTACACTTTGTGGGACTGACTTCTGTTGAAGCATAGCAACGGCTTCAATATGATAGCACCATCCCTCATAACGAAAACCTTTACACGTACAACTCCCTCCACAGTTTTGATACGTGACGTTATACACTGATTGACCTGTAAGACTTGTGACGTTCCAATCCGTGTCATTGATCTTTTGAACTAATCCGAGGTCAATTAGTCTCTTGGCTTTGGCTTGAATCGGCTGTATTGTTCTCATAAAATACCCCTAGATAAAAACACATAGTTGGAATAGGTCCTCGAACAATCTGTATACCCAAATCCTCCATCCACTCTTTTATGTCACAGGTCTTTATCAAAACTTCTGTTGCAGATTTACCAATTTTCTTCTTATAACTCCTAAGAGAGTTTCGCATAAATTCCTTTGTGAGAACTCCCTTCTCCTCATTAACCCATGTGTATCCAAAGTAGAACTTCTTGGGCTCTGATGCTGTAAGAACAGTATTGCTTGCATACTCAAGCAGCCCACGTTCGCGTTCTAGTAGCGTAGTCACATATACCTCTTTTAAGAATCAGTAAAAATACGAACCATTAAGATTCGTAATGAGGTGGATGGGTAAAATGATTTGCACACTGGACGGTGCGGGGAATCGTTGGTAAGAGACCCATCCACCTCTTACATTATATTATATACCCGAAAGTCCAGAAGTCAACCCATTTGTCAAGACTTCACAGTGAATTCTTTGGGCACAACTCTTCAGCAAATGGGCGTCCAGATAAGCCATAATGCTTAACCTCTTTGCGGCACATTTCACAACGCCACAAATCGTATAAGCCATCAGGTCCTTCTACTGTCATTAGATTAGCTTTATGCCATTCATGTAGCCCGTATTTGTCTGGAGATAGGGGCTCGGAGAAGTCACCAATGCGTGACTCCTTACCTGTCTCTGCGTCTGTTACGATATAACACAAGTCTGGCAGTCGCTTAACAACATCTTTTAGGAAGACCTTCGCACTCCCCTTGTGTTTCCACAGTCGGGGCTCATCACGCGTATTGTAGAAGAGTTCACCATTTGAATCGCAAAGATGGTAGTAAGACTTCATTACCCGATTCCGAGTATCGTACCAGCTTTTTGGATCTTTTTCTATCGTTACATGTTGGGTATTATCTCTCATCTTAAACTCCTTTCTTGATAGGATTATGATGTACAACTGGGCATATTGGGGCAAGCCGTTTTACCTTTGCACTTGTTAGGACGATAACAAAACGATGGACAAATACCCAAACGTTCATCAGAATATTTATTTATTCTTGGGTCAGCGGGGTAGGGAATGATGTTACAACTGACCGGAGTGTATCCCAGGTCTGTTGCTATCGCCCTGGCATCATCTACATTCTCGGCCTCAACACATCCCGGCCCTCTTTTCTCGAATGTCATCCAATAAGCATGCATCTCAAACTCCTTTTAACTTATCACACCACGTAAAAGCCCAACGGTTCTAGGTCGTGACCGTCTGCATAATCGTCTACTTCGAAAGGCCAATATATGATAGAATAGATGAGCTCTTCTGCGTTGCAAGCCTTCTCACAATCCCAGCATAGGTACCAAGAGTCACCCGTGTTGACTGCTTGTGGTTCAATTTTGTCACCACAATCGGGACACACATCACACGGTGGATCTGGCATCTTCCAGTCAGGGCGGGGAGTCAATGGTTTTCTATGTTCTGTCGCTGGTTCTGTCGGTATCTCTTGCTCTGACGCCAACCATTCTGCCGACATCCCCGCGCCCTCACGACCATACTCATCCCAAGGCCACATTCGCAAACGTGTTCCATCCGCGAATACCATCACAATGACATAATTGTGACGCTCTACATCAATAACCGTTTTGCCAACTGCACGTCGCCATACCTCAATCATCTCATTCCCCCTTTAACTTCACTTGTACTCAACGGTTAGGATAAGTTAAGTCGTCATAATACCAATCCGCATCCCTTTGACACTTGGTGACAGTGGTTTCTAAGACTTCTCTACAACCATCACTGAGAGCTTGTACGACATCTGTAAAAGATGTGAAATCCCCACATTGTGTCAGTGGTATTGGCACAACCTCGTCGATTGAAACACCTGCTTTTGAACCATTATCATCCTCGACTGTAATTTGTAAGCTAATCTTCATCTCGGCTCCTTTTACTCACTAGTAACCTTGTCCCAAGCGGCAATTGCTTCCACAAGTAACGCGAGAGGTGTGGGCACAGGTTCCGCGGGGGCCTCAAGTGGCATGGCGGTGACAAGACTAGCAGCCTCCGCCAATCCCTCGGCAGCCTGGAGTCTGTTGATGATCTTCCTTATCGAACCTTCTGGTCCCAAATCTCCAGCCGACCCATCTGATAATGCCATCGCTAATAGTACCGCCTGCTCTGTACGATCCTCAGCCGTCTTAAGCTTCTCATGTAATACATCTATAGAATTAGTTAGTTCATGCGCCATTTCACCTTTATGGTCACGCTCTTTTGTTCTTATATCTAACTTAAAGCACAGGAAACCGCGTTCCTCACGGAGAATATCACGTTCTGCCGTCACCTGTTCGAGTTCGTTCCTTAGGTTCATCATTTCTAGGTCGCGCTTTAAGGTTGTTTCTTCAAACTTGGGCATTATACTCCTTAAGTCTTTTTGTCATTCAGTACTCGAGACCCATCAACATAATCAAACGCAAGTTCTATTGCTTTCTGTTTCAAGTTAGCCCCGCTCTTAAAGATAGCGTGGTTCATACGTCCAACACGAGTTGGTTGATGGTGATCGACGTATTCCATAACTGCATTAGCGGCAGCATAATAAGTACCACCGCTACCAGGAGTGTTATTCGTAGGAGATTCAAACAACTCTTGAACGGTGTTCCTATGAAAAAGAACACGTTTGGTAGGTTGTCGACCATCCTCATCGCGTGTCGAAGGGAATAACTCTTGTACATACTGGTTGAAGAGTGGATGTGTAATAGGTTCATTAACTAGTCTTTGAAACAGTCCCTCTAGTTCTTTGAACTTCTTTGTGGCAAGTCCGAGTAACTCGGGAGCCTTAAGCAATCGTTGGTGGACATAACGAGTATGACGTAGACGTACAGACGCTACATTATTACTGATAGCCATCGATAGCGTATTAGCACAAACCACTCTGACAGGTGTGAGGAGTGCCTGGAGGGATTGTAGACTGTCGTGCCCAGATGTCAACGTAACGAAGTTTACAAATTGATCCTCGTTGATGAAGAATTCGCTGGGCAACCTTGCTACAATAAACATCTTCGCCCCATTGTTCAAAACCCCAACTGAATCATAGACAGCTTGATCTTTACCAATTACTTGATCAAAGAATTTGAAAGCCTCCGTGTAGTTAATAATCTGATATCCTTCAGACACAATGCCAAGCACCCGATC
>SDBS01000016.1_pt1 | contig 108509 bp, 174 predicted proteins | sample 2277091 | NCBI WGS metagenome assembly SDBS01 (sample SAMN10404972, study PRJNA504765) | marine sediment metagenome | isolation source: marine sediment core GS10_PC15, 163 cmbsf | place: Arctic Ocean: Southern Knipovich Ridge | collected 2010
TGTTAATACCGATTCTGAGGCTCAATCTCATGCTGTTTCTGCGGGAGGCTATTAGGTATGAATCGGCAATTAACCGGCAAGTCGTCGCCGTAAGTCTGCGGATTCATTCATCATTTGACTTTTGTGCTCGATCGTGGGAGAATGCGATCGTCGAGCCGGACTTCCCGGCTATGGCATAAGCAAGACAAGCCCCGACAAGTAGGAGTACCGTAATGACCAAGAAAGAACTGGCATCAAAGCGTAAGGAACTGGCGAAGCTCGAAGCGTTCATCGCAAAGCACGAATCGAAGGGTACCAATGCCTTCACCGTGACCGAGAACCTGAAGAATACCGAGGAGTACGGTGCTCGGTACGTCTTCATCGGCATCGAGAAGGGTGACGACGAGACTCGCAAGGCGCTCAAGAAGATTCGCTGGGGTGCAAAGGGACGCGGAAAGCCTCGATTCTGCAAGGAAAACGTGTCGTGGAGCTGCCTCGCCGAAGGTCTGAAGGGTACTCCGTTCGCCGTGTAGCCTAGTCGCTAGCTTCAATGGTTCAAGGGGTAGTACTAAAGACCTTTGGGCTATTGGACGTAGCTTCTATTATAGGGTGTATTATGGTCAGTTTCTTTCAATCTTTCTACCTTAGGAGACACGAATGGCTTACAAGCTAAGTAAACGTGCATCTCTGATGGACAAGTACCATGCTGCCTGTCAAAGGGTACGAAGACAAATCGTACGAGTTGAGATTGAACAGACCAAGGTTCATACTCTGGAGGTGGCGCTGAATAAGGCTAAGCACAAGCTCAGAGTGAAGGAGAAAGAGCAACGAAGGCTGTTGAAGATTCAGTGGGATGTCCACGCTGGATTCACCCCAAACGAGCAGAGGAGACACGAATGAAACATGTGATACTTGTCACAAGAAACACCGGAGCAACTGCGATCGGACCTTTCGATACATACCAAAAGGCTGAGAAGTACCGTGACAACTTGGTCACGATACGAAGGGCAGAAGAGGACGACCCCAAGGAATACCCTATCAAAGGGGCCATGGCCTTCTTCATCACTCCGATAGATGCCGCCAAGCCCGAGGTGCTGGCCCCTCCGAAACCCAGGGTGTGCAAGTGGGTTGGGGCGTGTGAATACAGGGAAGTATAGCCTAGTCAGGCTCAGTAGCATAGCTCAAGGGTGCAGAGGGTGGTATTAAAGACCTTTGTGGCCTTTGGTCTATGATGCACGCTGTATCATAGCCACAGGAGATCAAGATGGATTGGCCCGAAGCGGCTGTAACAATCGCATTAACAATCGCATTGGTTGTATTCCTATGCGTGGGCATGATCTGTATGACCTTGTAGTGCTCTTTACTAGGGGTTTTTACGGTAAGTTTTCTTCCTTTTCTTTGGCTTAGGAGATACAATGAGGTACTGGGCACTGATACTGTGTGTTGTATGGCTGTCAGGGTGCTGCCTTGATGTTGAAGAAAACCTGAGGGTAGGTAACATCATTACCTATGAAAGAGGTAAAGTTTGCACTGACTCAACGCAGCGAGGGCTGTCCTCGTCTGCTAAGCTGTGCTTCAGTCGTGTCTGTAAAAGGAGGCTCGAATGATCCTTTCTAAGCTGTTGCCATTGAGTACCATCGAGGCCGAGACAGAGACAGCGGACGATACTGAGTACCCCGCTGGGTGCTACTACGACGAGTGCTGGTGCCATGATCCTACGTTGTCACACGACCGGTACTGTGCTCATTGTGGGTGTGGTCCCCGTGAAGACTCATAGGAGGTCAGGATGACCGAAGAGACATCGAAGGAGGTGTGATGATAGACCAGAGTATTAAAGACGTGAAGGCTGAGATCCAGGTCATCAAGGACCAGCACGCAAGGCTGCGGCAGTGAATGGAAACCCTGGTCGAGTACTATAAGGCCAAGACGCAGCAAGACAGAAAGCTGGCTTCGGATCTGGAAGCGGGCGATTTGAAGGAGATTTGATGCGAAGATTCAAAGCTGGATTCGTAGAAGTACTGAAGTTTTGGTTCGTCAAAAACCCAGACAACTGGGCATCGCTGTTTGGTCGTATCATGGCTACCATACTCATTGTTCAGCTATGGTACGGTGTTGGCTGGTGTTGTATCAACGCAGTTAAATGGCTGATAAGCTAGAAGACTCCGTTCGCAGTGTAGCTGATCTGGAGTTTGAGGGTTAGAATCGTTGGTACTAGGGGTTTTACGGTAAGTTTGTTCCTTTTCTTTGACTTAGGAGGTCAGGATGAAGCTGGCTCTGACCACGGTGATAACGACGGTGATACTGGCTGTGCTGGCAGTGGTATCCGGTGCGATTGTGGTGTGGGTACCTGGAGCTGTGATTATGGGGTGCATGATGGCCTTAGCTGGGCTGCTTGCCTTCGGCATAGTAGGGTTGTGTGTCTGGGAGTCATTGGGTACGAGGTGACGAAGTAACATAGCTCAATGCCACAGAGGGTACGACTAGCGACCGCTGGAGGCATTGGTCTATGATGCATGAGGTATCATAGCCACAGGAGTGTCTAATGTACATAGTCAAAGGTAGTACGAAGCCTGAGAATCGTGAGGTCGAGGTAGTCAACGAGGCCAATGGCGTTGCCTTCAAGGTCAACGGCGTCGTGATCATCAGGCTCAGCGATAACGACGATCGGGTCATCTTGTGCAACGATGTCTCAACGGCAGCGTACACAGAGTCCCTCAGTACGTCTGGGAAGGCGACGTGGATAGCTCCAAGTCGTACAAGTCGGCGTACTAGCGCTAGCTTCAATGGCGCAGAGGGTTATATTAACGACCTCTGAGTCATTGGACATAGTGTCTGTACTATGGGGTATTATGGTCAGTTTCTTTCAATCTTTCTACCTTAGGAGGCTCGAATGAAGCAACAACGAATCACAATGAAGAGACACAACGAGTACGAGCTGCTACGAACGAAGAGCTATGGTGATTATACGTCCAAAAGGCCTGACTTTGGGCTGTGCGACAATGACCTTTACAGGTACTTCGATATCTCGATGGCATGCTGCAAGATTGACATCGTTCTCAGTACCAGAGAGTACAAGGACTCATATGCTGTGAAGCAGACGGACACAGATTGGATCGAGGGAAGAGATCCCGCCGACACGTTGTGGGTTGACGAAGAACTTGCCGCATGGATAGGCGAGTACGCCAAGGCAGCCAAGCAGGAGTGGGTGTACGTGTACTTTGAGTTCCCGAGTACACCCGCAAGGAGGCTCGAATGATAACTCATTGCACTGAGTGCCAGCATGAGGCACAGTGTGTAAAGAACAACGAACCCTGCTCGTGGTGTAATGCACCGATGAAGGCCATTGGTGACGACTACATGAGTAATAGCGATGGCTCATTGTCAACAGACGAGCCGCTCGGAGGCACAATGAGCATCATCGAAAGCGAGACAGACACACAGGACGACACCGAGGAAGCAGAGGACTCGATGGACCTCGAACAACTGAGCCAACTGGAGCAAATTCTGCTCCGAGAGACAAGCATCATTGATCCCGATGACGTTGATCTGCTGATGAGCGTCATCATCAAGGAAATGACATAGGAGAACCAAATGGCAATGAACAAGTACAAGGACACGACAGGCAAGGAGTTCATGTCCTCCGATGGTCACGAGGAGGTCAAGATCGGAGAGCTGAAGGAGCTGATGCCCTCGCTGGGTGGCCCTGGCACCGGAGAGCTGGGTGACCTGTGCGCTGCGGAGCTGGGCTGGGTGAAGATCGAGGCCAAGTAGGCTGTACTATGGCTCAATGGCGCAGATCTTAGGGCAAACCACCAGACATAGGGCTCTTGGAGCTGTAGCCATTGGTCTATGGTGCGTTATCATAGGGTGTGGGTTGGCTGTTCTTTAAGGTAGATTCTTACCTTTTCTTTGACGGCATGGAGTCAGTATGAAGATACTCATTGAACTCTCAGGCTGGACAATCATTGAGATCGAGCAGCCTAATGATGTCTGGGTTGGGCATCAGTGCTCGTTCAACACCAAGCTCTTGCTTGAACGGTACAGTTGGCATCCAGGTGAAAACCCTGAGGTGTGCTTGTACTGTAGAGACGAGGTACCTGCTGATGTCCAGGCGTTGGCTATCTTGTACGGCTATGGTCTTAGCTTCAAAGGGAGGTAGCATGAGTTCAACGCATCGAAAGAGCACAGGCGCAGACAACTGGGTCGGAGGTGACATAGACATACCTCTGATGCAGTTGGTTGGTACTGGGTGGTTTAGTACCTGTCTTTGCGGTAACTCTCCGAATCTATTTAGCCCTGACTCTTTGACGTCCTTTGAACAGAGGTTGATACGAAGCCAGAAGTACGGAACACCGAAGGCTGACTTGATGGAGAGCGTCGTGGCAGAGGTACTGTTCAACGACCTTGAGCTTACATAGGAGACACAATGGACTGTTTGATGTGCGGCGAGCATGTGAAGGACAATGAGCTATGTGATGCGTGTACTGAGTACACGTTGGAGTACATCCACCCCAACGAGAACGGAGGTCTAGATAACTAGACCGTAGGAGGTAACAATGGGTTGTCTCTATGTGTATCACCACCCTTGGTGGACACCGAAGAACCTGTGGCGTAACCACTGGCTCGGACAACGTAAGGCTGTGGCTGATGAGCTACAGAGACAGAGGAAGGACGACACAACGCTGTTTGACTCTGGTATTGCACACCTAGAGTGGGTGTTGAAGATGCGAGGGCACCACACCGAGGTCGATCCCAATGAGAAGAACTTCTTTGATGACCTCGTTTACAACAAGGAGAGACAATGAAGAGATACACAGCAGTACTGTGTGCGGTACTCATGCTCGCCTTGAGCATGGGGTGTGGCGACGGCATGACAATCAACGGTGAGTACCACGATACAGTGGGCATCTTCACGCTGGATGAAAAGGATCCTGATGTGTGCTACACAGTGATCGTGGGCAACGTGGTGTGGTCGGTCCTTCTAGTAGAGACACTGGTATTCCCGGTGTATTTTGTCGGCTTCAGTATCATGGAGCCCACAGACAGGACGTTCTGCCATAGGAAGCAGTGATGGTCGAAGTTCTTTTCTCTTTAGGTGACTGGAAGATCAAGCGGGACACCGAGTACCCTCATCTTAAGGACAGAGACTTTGCGTACTACGCAACCCACAACTGCACTGAACCTTCGGCTGCGTATTATGAACTGTCTTGGTTCATCTCAGATGACGAAGAAGGTAAGCTATCTACCTGCTACCACTGTGATAAAGCTGTGCCTGATGAGGTGCAAGGGCTGTTACGTTTGCTAGTATCCTTCTAAGGAGGACACGATGGCCGAGGTACGGTTCACGATGGAGGACAGAGAACCGCTGACCGGCAAGGTGACTAGTACTCAGGTCATAGTGGAGTCAGGGTTCGACAACAAGTGGCAAGCTGAGGTATGGCTGGCTAAGGGTGCTCGGTTGAGGGTGCTCGGTTGAGGGTGCTCGGTTGAGGTATGGCCGTGCATTTTGGCATCGCTGTGCTAAAATCGAAGTGATTGAATCGGAGGTAACATGAGCAAGCTAGCAATCGAGACGAACAAAAGCATACGAACAGCAGTGAAGAGAGGGCGAAGGGGAGAGATGTATCCTGTCCTTGACTCCAAGGGTGAGGTGGTAGGCCGCACCTGGAAGCGTGCTTGCTACTGCCTGAGCAAGGATCTTGTGATGATGAGCGAGACAACGAGATGCCCTGCCCATGGTAGTACCATCGGGTCACACCGTGCCCGCACTCAGAATCTAGGACTACGGAAGTAGATAGCATGGGTATCGACACGTTCGACATGTTCGACACCCTGTTCACACTAGGTGACTGGGAGATCAGGAACGACCAAGGCATGGTACCATGGGCAACACACACATCAAAGAAACGATGCCCCATATCAGCAAAGAATACGATGGCGTACTCTTGGATCATCGGTGATACAAGTACAACGTGCCACTACTGTGGTGTAACTGTGCCTGATGAGATACAAGGGCTAGTACTGCTCCACAACTACGACAGAGTAGTGAAGGGGACATAGATGGATGAGTATAAAATTCTAATATCCATCGGTACTTGGGAGATTAAACACAGAGTCGATGGTATGGGTCGAGCATGGGCTCATCATAGAACTTGTAAGAGTGGGCCTTTTATATCTGGCGGGCACTCTTGGTTTGTTGAAGAGGTACCTGCTCGTTGTACGTTTTGTAAGAAGGCTGTCCCTGCTAGGATCCAAGGCTTACTTATACTACTTACATGGCATAGTAGGAGGGGTTGACAACTTGCTCGACTTGTGGGATAATGTGGTCGATCGGCAAGCAGATTCATTGACAGACTGACCTGTCAATGGATGTGTTGGTCAATGGGATCAGCACACTGAGGGTTAGCTTGATGTGGCATAGCGCCGCACCATGAGGCCCTCAACATAGGAGCAATACAATGCCCAAGAAGCAGACCAATGCAGAGATGAAAGCGGAACTCAAGCGACTCAATGCCGTCATCGCAGCGGAAGAGGCCAAGTCCAGCGACAGCGGGTTCGCAAGGGTCATCGGGTACCGCAACGACAAGAACAGCGACGAGTACGGAGTGGAGTATTCGTTGCTCCAGTTCGTGGACGAGGCGAATCAGCCCATTGGCAGCCCGAGAGGCGACGCCGAGGCCGAAGGCGTGCTGAAGGAGATCAAGAAGATCCGTTGGGGTGCATCGGGGAGAGGCAAGCCTCGCTTCAACAAAGCGGCAGGTGCGTGGAGCATCCAGACCGAGCACGTCCCGGCCTTCGTGGTGATGGGGACTAAGAACGCTAAGGGTGTGTTCAAGGCCAGCTAACACCATGCCTCATAGGTGCAGGGTTGGTACACGCTAAGGCAATGCCTACGGCGAGCACCCTGTATCCTATGGTAGATGGTGTTGAGGTAATTATAATGATGTTAATTAAAGTAGGTAACTGGGAACTTAGAAGGATATACAAAAGGCACAACGGCATAGGTATCTGGCATCTGAAATGTCCTACTTGGGACCGGCACGTGAAGGGCTGGGGGTCTAGGGCGGCTAGAGCAGCAGGCCCGCCAATGACACCCACTGATACTGATATCTCTAAGTGTTGGCATTGTAATCGGCCTATACCAGAGGAAATGCAAGCTCTCTTCATACTTCATAATGATTTAGTTTGACAAAGGAGACACGATGAAGCTATCAGAAGCGCTGAGCATAGTGATAGGCGACAGCCTATGGCACTCAGATGATGAGAGGTACGAGGCACGCCGCTTGATGACAGGGCACCTTAAACAGCTAGTCAAGCGTGAAGAAGGGCGCAAGGACAGCGAGTTGACCGAGGTACAGGTGTATCAGGAGTACCACCATCAGAACATAGGTGACGTAGGTGTTGCCTTCAACGAGGACAGAGTGTGGGTCTGCCTTGATGGTGTGTCCCTGTTCAGAGCGAAGGTTATGGGTAGGCAGATGTTCACTGAGTATAAGGAGAAATAGTATGTGGGTACTACGCCTCGGTGAGGATGACCATAAGGGTGATATTAAGTTGTTCTTCGGTCCCTTTGATAACGAGGCTCAAGCACGAAGATACCTCATGCTGTGCTCTGCTGACTATGGTGAGATAAGTGAGGTGATACCAGCATCATGCCCTGATTGCATGGGACCAAAGCCAGACGGGTGTGAGGCACTACTGAAGCGGATAAAGTCAGAACTAGGAGGGTTTACACTCCAAGGGAGGTAACATGAGAGCTATACTAGAGGGTGGTGATTACCTAGAGGCGCACGATCCAGAGACATGCGAAGGTAATGCGTGTTGTATCCACAACCCAAGCGACCACCACATGGTACGATGGCCCCAGCATTGGAGGTCTGATCGAGGCATCATGGAGCGTATCTGTCCACATGGTATTGGACACCCTGACCCCGATGACTTGACTCAAGACAGAGTACACGGGTGCGATGGCTGCTGTATAAAGAAAACGACATGAAGCATGGGCCGCTGGTTACTATGGTACATGTTGTAATTCTTAGAAAGAAAAGCTATAATAGGTACGGAGGTAGACTATGGGATTAAAGAGAGGGACTAAAGCTTGGGATAGGTTCTGGAGCAAGGTGAAGCGAGGGCCTGAGTGTTGGGAGTGGCAGGCCGGGTGCTCAAATGGATATGGCAAACTCAGATTTAAAGGTTTAAGCTATCGGGCTCACCGCGTATCCTATGCAATGGGGCATGAGATTCCTGAAGGGCTGTGTGTCTTACATACTTGCGATAACCCACCTTGTGTGCGCCCATCGCACCTATTCTTAGGTACACAAGCCGACAACGCGGCGGACAGAGTGAATAAAGGAAGGCAGGCTGGTGCTCCTGGAACCTACAACGGAAGAGCAAAACTCACCGAAGGGCAGGTAAAGGCCATCCGCTGCGACTCTAGAACACAACGTGGGATAGCCAAAGCTTATGGGATAAGTCATGCTCAAGTAGGGAACATTAAACAACGCAAGTGTTGGAGGCACATTGACTAAGGAGACATAATGAAACACGGACCGCTGATCTTCTTCAGTATCATAGTCAGCTTTGTGGTATTGTCGTATGCTGCCCTACCTGTGTTCTTAGCGGTGCTCAAAGCAGGGATGGCGTTGTGTATTATTGTTGGACTGTGGTTTCTACTGTTTCATTGGTGGGTAGCGCCGGTATCTAAGACAGGCTGGGCACCTAACTCTAAGGTACCTGATGTAACCGTTCAGCCACGCCCTACGCCTAGTGCTTCGGCTTGCTTCAAGGTACTAGCACGTAGACAAGCTGATCGTCTAAGTTATGACTCAGAAGCATTGGCTGAAGTTCAAGCATCATTGAAGAGGAGACTGTAATGGTAACATCAACATGGAGTATGCTGGCACTATACGCAGTGATCTGCGTCGGGCTTGTTGGTTTCTTTGTAACCCTTGGCTGGATCATGCAGCTATGGCCGAAGAGACAGACTGATGAGGCAAAGGCACGGTGTAGCATGTGGTGGGGTCCACCGGGTATTGGTAAGACAGGCAACATAAGTGTAGATCACGGTATTGTATGGCCGAGGCATGGTAACATCGGGGATATCCTACGTGTGGACAGGGTGTACCCCTCAGCGTACTCACAAGGGCATGATGTGCATTTCAATGACCCAATCGAGGCGTACAATTACGTGGTCGAGGCTGTCAAGCAGAAGAACCTGATGGTAGACAGGCTGGAGAACACAGCACACAGAGGAGCACAGAACAACTACGAATGGCTCTGGGTTGACACTCAGATAGACCGTGAGTACTGGCTGAACCGACTCAATGAGTTCAGAGAGGACGTATGACTAGATGTATTCCGTCGACAAAGATCCTTGTAAGGTAATACTGTTTGAAGAAGATGCTTGGATCATAGCCAGTTGTATGTACAACGACAGGTTAACGGTTTATGCCGAACACAAAGTCGGGTGTGCTTATAAAGACGCCGATGAGGTATGGAATATGGACATAGCTTATTGGAGTTGGGAATATACAGATCCTGAACCAGCGAAGTGCTGGGAGTGTAAGGCTGAGGTGCCTGCTAACATTCAAGGCATGGTTAAGATGATGAACTGGGATAAACTATAAGGAGACAAGATGAGACTAGACCAACGTCACTACGATGCTGAGAGCATCAAGAAGTTCAATCAAGCTGACTGGAAGGAGAAAGAGAAAGAGTGGGTACAGTGTGACAAGTGCAAGTCTTGGTTGTGGGAAGAGTTCTACTTCAAGGCACAATGGAGGACTGGGCCTGCTTGGTATTCACTGTACCGCAGTATCAGCAGCGATTGGTCAGCCTCAAGCTACCGGATCTGTGCTGTCTGTTGCCCAACCAAGCTTGCTGTGGTAGACTACCTCACTGAGCAGACCGAAGAGAACAAGAAGTCATACGACAAGAGCTACAAGAAGCATGAGAAAGAAGAGAAGAAGAAAGCAGCCAAGGCTACGTGTATCATGGACGGCAAGACATACTCAATGACGTTTGAACAAACAGGAGAGTAACATGAAGTACCTGATCGGTGCTGTACTAGGGTGGTTCGCTTGTCTCCACTATGGAGCTGCTGTGATACTTACCCTCAACAGAATGACAGGAGTACTACAATGACTGTTACTGTACTCGACCCGAAGGACATCATCAAAGACCCAACGATCGGGCCTGTGTTTGACTTGAACGACGACGACGAAGGGATGGCAGCTCAGTTCACAGTAGAGCTGCTCAAAGAATATGTCAACGAACACGACAAGCTACCGGCCAGTGAGTACTTAGCGGTAGTAGAATGGGGGCTGCGTCAGCCTACTATGATTGGCTTGATGCTGGCTAAGACTGTAGTTACCAAGGCGTTCCCGATGGAAGACGTTGCGAAAGAGATGGCCGATACCCCTGTGTTCAAAGAGATGTACACTAGGTACGGTGTGATACTGGACACCGCAGGGAACAACACGCTCGGTCAGTACTGTCGGCTACGTAATAACCCAAAGACTGTCTGGCCTCCAGGGTATGCACAATGATTGAGGTACTGAAGAAGTTAAACCAATGGTTCGACACCTTCACAGGTGCGTTGGCGATGGCTGTGTTCTGTTTCATTAATGTAATCGGGGATATATCAGTAGGGAGTCACGGGTGGGCGTGGACGATGGGGGTGTGTACCCTGTACTGGTTGTACAAGGTACGCAAAGCTACCACTAAGAAGCTTGAGGTGGAGCTGACCCCTGACCAGACAGCCAAGATCGAAGAAGCAACAAAGACTTTCCGTAGTACCTTAGCGGAGGTCGAACGCGAGATGATACAAGCAGCAAGGAAGAGAGCAGAGAAAGAGAAAACAGAGAAAGAGAAAACAGAGAGTGAACAGAAGGGAGAGACTGATGCGTAGAGGTAGAGTTGCTAAGGAGGCACGACAAGCCGCAGCCAAGACACGACAGGCTGAGCGTGATGGACGTACCAATGAACAGCAACTAAAGAAGCTCATCGGTGAAGGGCACGGGCATTGCAAGGAAGCACGACGGCTTGCTGGTCATGTGCCAGAGGATAGGATCGTTGAGGTGGCAGGCGCATGGATGGAATCGGCTTCGTTCAGAGGGGAGGTACCTGAATAATGGAGTTCCTCATCGGGATGCTGGTTGGTGCAGTGATTGCTACTGCTGCTTGTTTGTTTGACTGTCATCGGCACAAAGTCAAGCGAAGGGTGTCGTTGGAGTATGAGTACCTCAAGCTACGAGGTCACGTTGAACAAGCAAGCGCAGCTATTGAAGAGATCATCAACGGGAGTAAATAATGAATTGGAAACCTATGTCACTGGTATACGGTGGTTGTGCAGTAATAGGTATTGCTGCTCAGGATATAATTGTGTTGGGTACTTTCATTGGAATAACCATGATAATACATGGTATACTTCTAGTCGTGAATGCCGCAGTGGGTCCAGAATGACAGATTTCCTAGCTTTAACAGCAACGATAGCATATGCTGTCGGGTTAATCAAGGCAAGCAGAGTAGGAGGTATCATTCATGTGGATAAGGGACGGGTGTGAACGGTGTGGCTTCGCATGTGCTGAGGTTAGTTGCGATGTGTGCGGTGAGAAGATGTGCTGTGGTTGTGCAACCATGCTCGACTGTGCTGTCACGAATAGCGAGGGGCACACGTACCTCCACCTATGTGAAGACTTCTCTTGTCAGTTGGAAGTCAACGAAGCAGAAAGAACCCTGCGACTGGTAGTTGACAACACGAAAGTTATAGACTATGAAGTGTAAAGTAAAGCGATGCCGAAACTTCTTTCTGCTGCTGTACGCAGCGTTCGGAGCACGGCGTACCAAAGAGGTACCTGTGTGTCAGCAACACTGGGATAGACACTGTGATGACGAGGATGAGTTCGATCTTGTTGAGCACTTCTATCCAAAGGAAGGAGAACAACATGATAAAGGTTAAGTTTCGTGTCTATGTTACAAGACGTTGCCGGATGTGCAACAAGATCCATACCATGCCTACCCATAGGTACCTTGACCACATAGGTGAGGGCGGCTGGCAGGGTGTGGTAGCCCAAGGGCACGCTAACTTTGTCAATCTCTTGGAGAAAGAGAACACAAGGGCTGAGCGTATCGACCGAAGGAACCGTAAAGCTAGCTCCGGTCGAACGAACAACAACCTGTATCAGCGGCCACTGTACCAGTGGTACTTGGAGGTAGAGTGATGATCGAAAGTAATCATGCAGTAGACATCATCGAGGAGAAGCTAACTGTCTCTTACGAAGCAGTCGATTACTGGGAGTCAGAAGATGGCACCGAGACAGAGGAGATTCCTGCGGCAGCGGTGCTTCTAGTTACAAGGTGCTGCGAGATCAACCATGATCATATTGGACTGGACAAAGAACAGGCCATGACTCTAGCTACGTGGCTTGTCGCCTTCGCCAATGGAGAATACGATGACTGAACCAAACCTGAATCCTGTGATTGTTGAGACTATTGAAGGGCTAAGGGCTGGTATGCCTGCGACTGTGACTCACGGTGAGTTCAACAGGCACATGTTCATAGAAGCGGTGGTTGTGAAGGGTGGTACTGGTGCAGCCATTGACGAAGAGGACATACGCAAGTACGCGAGCATCACAGCTAAGGAGTTCATCACCATCAAGGATGAGTACATAGCTAAGGGTATACTCAAGGAAGAGAAGAACATCTTTGATGTGGTACTCTATAGCCTACAGTACGATACCAATGAAGGTGGGCTTGACAACCTGCCCGAAATCGAGTAGACTGTTGGAGGTGAGTGAGTGAATGAGGAGAAAATCAGTGATGAATCTATCACTACTACACCGACCGAAGAAGATCAACAAGGGTACGAAAACCTTGTATGTCTACCACCCTTCAGTCGTAACAACCAGCGCCGTGCTTGAGCCCGGTGATATACTGCACATCCTCGATGTGTTTGAGGGTAGCACCCCATCAGAAACTACCCTCAAGGTAATGAAGCAGGATGATTGGAAACTCCATGAGTGGGGCAGGGGGATGCCATTCTGTATCAGAAAGGATGTGGATACAAGGAGACATGAAGGGGAAATGTGTGACTGTGGGAAAGAACTGAGTGAGATGAGCGATGACCTCAAAGAGATGGTTCATTACGTCTTGCTCACAGATGTGGGGAAGTAAACATGAAGAAGGTGTATGCTCATTACAGGATCGACAACATGGGTACGCTTCACCACTCCGGTGGTGTCACAGTGTATGGTGAGTGGGAACCTGAGACAGGTAGACTGAGGGCTATGGGTGCAGTGTGTACCCTAGAGGACAACTACAACTACAAACGAGGACGACTCATCGCTAGTGGTAGATTCAAGAAGTTCAAGGAAGGAGCGCCTCGTACTGGGGATATCAATGTACACCACCAGTACACGGTAAAGGATAGCTTGGCCGTACACCGATGCTTGGGGTACGTCGCTGATGATCTGGCTGCATACATCAAGACCAACGGAGAGCCAATGTCACTACGCCGGTACTACAGATCGGTGGGTGCATTCGAGGAAGGAGGTACAGGAACATGATTGTCCTTGAGTTGATAGCAGTATTGGGATTGCTTACTGTGCTGTTGTTGATCTTCCCTATTGTTTTAGTGGCCGGAACGCCAGGGTCAGAGAATGGTGGAACGTGGCCGTTGCTCATAGTGGGTAAGGGTTTGCTTCTATTGAATGGTGGTAGTATCATATGGTGCCTATACCGCCTTTGTACCATGTGGTAAGGAGACAACATGAAAAGCGCATACGATTACTTCACAGCAATCAACGCCAACACAGCAGATGAGATGGCCGAGCAAGCAGGGCTCGACTTCAATGCCATCAAGCTGCCGATCAAGTACGAGTACACCATCCCCCAAAGCGACGCCGAGCCCGAGGTCATGCCTTGGGGGTTGAATGATAGGGCTAAAGTAGCATGGCTCCAGCAACAGCTCGACAAGGAAGAAACAGTACAAGGTACAGTACCGGACAAGGTACTGGTGGTACGAGAGGATGATGGTCGTTACCTGGGTACAGTGGGTACGAACCGAGGCATCCTTCAGTACCGTGATGTGCTATCCTTCACCGAGTCACTGGTGGATGATGGCACAGCCTCGTATGTCACAGGTGGCATACTAGGCAACGGACAGCAAGCGTTCGTTGTGATGAAGGCGAAGAAGCAGATCAAGCTGAGTGGTACGGATGATGTGGACTGTTACTTCTACATCGTCACCTCACACGACAGCAGCAAGGGGCTGGAGATTGTGTTCGCTCCGTTGAGGAGCACCAATGGCACCATCCTCACTGGTCCTAAGTCACAGCGGATCCACTTCAGGCACAGCAGGAAGGTGGAGCAACGAGTGAAGGCAGCAGCGATGAGCATTGACAAGATCGGTACCTACTTCACGGACATGGAAGAGAACTTCCGATTGCTAAGATCAGTCAAGCCCACCGTATCCCAGCTCGATGTGTTCTTCAAGTCTCTGTTCCCCGATCCAGAGGAACAGACGAAGAGAACAGAGAACATTCGGGATGAGATCTATGAGATCTACCGTACCGGGGCTGCTTGTCAGCTACCCGCAACGCAAGGCACCATGCTCGGTGCTTACTTCGCTGTGGTTGAGTGGGTTGACAAGATCCAGAGCACCAAGACATCGAAGGTCAGGCCCAACGAGTACGATGCTAAGATCCATAGGCTGTTGGAAGGTAGCGGGGCAGAACAGAAGGCGACAGCCTATGCCTTCGCCCTCGATCTGGTTGACAAGCTGAAGGATGTGAACATCCTCGGCAACAACGAGAAGTAACCATGAAGGTTCCGTTGAAAGACTGGGGCGTCGGTGATATAATAGCATCCGAAGGTACTTGGGCGCTGAGACATGCCGATACCAAGTTCGACTTCATACTTCACAATGTTGTATTGATCCACGACTGTGAGATAGACAGTGACTACACCCACTGGGGGGTACCAGGACAAGAGAAGGAGCTGACGTGTAAGTACTGTGACGAACAAGCACCAACCGAGCTAGTAAAGCAATGGTTCGACACCACCAAAGAGGAGAAGTAAATGGGGGCCAAGTTTGACGAAAGTACAGGGAACGCTGAGTTGTGGTGCGATATGTGCCTTCAACCTTTAACCCATTCCGATAAATACGGAATGCACTGTGACAACGAATGTGAAAGAGAAATCGACAAAGCGTGTGCTTCAATCTTACCGTGTATTGTCTCGTGGCATGACGGTATTTCAGATGAAGATATAAAAGAGCTGGCTGAACTACTGACCAAAGAGGAGAAGTAATATGGGTACGACAGGACAGGAAATCTGCCACCAGAGTGTAACTGAGATCCTTGATATCGTGTACAGACTAGGGCCTGAGTTTGCCACGATGATCTGGGGGCCGCCGGGTATCGGCAAGACAGAGGCAACCAAGGCTGTGTTCTCAAGGAAAGAGGATCCGCATGAGATCGTGCTGGTCCTGGCTGGTTGCTCTGAGCCCACGGACATCAGTGGTGTGCCGTTTGAGTACAAGCACAAGGGTGAGGCAGTAGCCACACGGATACTGGCTCCCATCTGGGCATACCACGCCAGCACCGAGGCACCACCGGAGTACCTGAACAGGAAGATGGTCATCTTCTTTGATGACATCGTGACTGGACATGAGCAGACTCAGGCTGCCTGCTTCAAGGTGTTCGGTGAGAAGAAAGTAGGGAACCTTCAGCTCCGTGATAACGTCTATATCATAGCTGCGGGTAACAGAGTGGAGGATAAGTCAGCGGCATTTGAGATGCCGATGGCTCTGGCTAATCGGATGAAGCATTACTACGCCAAGACTGACGTGGATGCGTGGTTGGAGTGGGCCATCGAGGCTCACATCAATCCTCTGATTACTGCCTTCATTCGGAGACAGCCTCAGAACCTGAACACCTTTGCCGAGGTGGTCAAGCTGGCTGCAGCAGAGAAAGCCTTCGCTACTCCGAGGACATGGGAGATGATGTCGAAGGCGATGCACAAGATGGACCCGAGCGGTGGTGTCCAGGGTGACTGGCTCTACAAGACAGCCGTTGGTTGTATCGGTTCTGGCATTGGGATTGAGTTCTCGGCCTTTGCCAACAACACAACTAAGCTGATCGCACCCGAGGAGATCATCAAGGATCCGGCCAACGCACCGATCCCGCCCAAGACAGAGGTTGACGTACTGTACGCCACCATCTCTGCGCTTGAGCATCACATCAACATCGAGGACAACTGGGGTAAGTGGGACAAGGCACTCCAGTACGTGCTACGGCCTGAGTTGGAGGCTGAGTTCGGTCTGCTCATCGCCAAGATGGCGACTATCATAGCTCTCAGTAAGCTGAGTGAAGAGGACAGAGTGAAGGCCGCTCAGAACAAGTACTTCAAGGAGATGTACGCTGAGTACGGTAGTTATCTGGCCAACAGTGGGGCGTAACATGAAGGATGTACTCAAGGAAGGTGACTGGTGGGTCGTGGTAGACTATGGTAGATACCAGATCCTGCACCACTGCGAACGGGCTGTGTTCTCTTGGGCTAGAGAGCCCGAGTATCCAAACAGAGACAGAAGGATGCAGTTGAAGGTAGACCAGAAAGCATGGGCAGCGGTGAGGAACACCATCGGTAGCAACTATCGCACATGGGAAGGTTGCATAGCGTGTAATGCTGTACCTCCTGAGACAATGAGAGGGTTCGTCAAACTCCTAGAGTGGGAGAAGTAATGACCAAAGTTGAAAAGAGATTCTGGAGTAAGGTAAAGAAAGGACCAAGGTGCTGGCTGTGGCAAGCTTGTTGTTACACTAACGGGTATGGTAAGTTTAGCCTTAAAGGCGCACCTCAATATGCTCATCGTGTATCATATGCAATGGAGCACGTCAACCCCAAGGGGCTGTGTGTCTTACATACGTGTGATAACAAGCTGTGTGTGCGGCCATCACATTTGTTCTTAGGTACACAAGCTGACAATACCGCTGACATGATGAACAAAGGACGACAGATAGCTGGAATTTCTTATGGAACTCACAATGGAAGAGCAAAGCTCACTGAAGCGCAGGTAAAATCTATCCGCTTAGATCCTAGAACACATCATGTGATAGCCAAAGACTATGGAGTGGGTTCCACCACAATAGGATATATCAAGCAACACAAAACCTGGAAGCACATAATGAAGTGAGGTATGGGTATGAAGAAGATTGATACCGACGACCCGAGAGAGAAGCTGACTAAGGCTAGGATGCAGCTTTTGATGGCGTTCCCCTTCTTCGGGGAGCTTGTGATGAGACTAGTCTTTCACGAGTCTAAAACCGCAGGGGTGGGCACTACGTGCATAGACCACAAAGGTAATATGTATTACCACCCTGACTGGGTAAGAGGGTTCACCTCTAACCAAGAAACCATGTTCGAGTTGGCCCATGAGGTCATGCACCTAGTACAACGATGCACGGTACGATTTCCCAACGGAGGGAACCACCAAGTCTGGAACATCGCCGCTGATATTAAGGTAGATACCATCCTCGTTGAAGCGAACATGAAACAATCAGCGGTCAGCAAGAAGAACATCACCGATGAAATCATGGAGAAGTACCGTGGTATGACGACAGAGCAGATCTACTACAGTATGATCCAGAATCCAGAGGAACAGAAAGCCTTTGGTGGTTGCCCTCACCCTGATGGTAAGGGTGGTGAAGGCCCTAGTGTCAAGCCGGGTAGCCAAGTCGGTGATCGTGGTTGCACATCAGGTGCGCTGCACAATGAGAAGGTGGACGCTGAGACAGTAGAGAAGTGGAAGCAACACGTCATTGCTGCTGCCATCAACGCAAAGAACAGGGGTAAGTGCCCTGGGTTTGCCGATGACTTCTTGGCTGACATTCGTAGGCCCAGCGTGACATGGAAGGAGTACCTCCGAAGGCAGGCTACCTCGATGTTCCGGGGTAGGTACAGCTACCACCGCAACAACAGGAGATCCCGAGCCATAGGAATGAAGCTCCCGTCAAGGACACGTAGCCCCAACGGTGCGGTCATTATGATCGACACCTCTGGGTCTATCAGTGATGATGACCTGTCCCAGTTCGTATCGGAATGTTCCGGTATCCTCAGGGAAACAGGGTGTCAGTTCCTCAAGATATACTTCCATGATGTTGAGTGCTACCACATTGAGGAGTACGACCTCAACACCATCAAGAAGATCAAGGCCACACGGGGTGGCACCTCACACGTTGATGTCTTTGAGAAGGTAGAGGAAAGCCGAGACAAGGTAGGCATGGTGATCGCCTTCACTGACTTGGAGACTTCGTTCCCGACCATACCCCCGGAGTTCCCGGTGCTATGGGCACACCCGCCAGGATACGAGAGACACGAAGTACCCTTCGGGACCAAGGTTAAGATCGAGCTGACCAAATGAGTGACCCCAAGGCAGGTAACGGTGATAATACTGAAAGGGAAGTAGGTACGACAGGGACTTTACTTCAAACCGACAACGGATGGAACCTTGAGGTTCATGTAAGCGACAACGGGCCTGTATTGTACCACGATTGCGGGTATTATATCGTGGACTTGAACCGTAGGTATCCGTTGTGCCGTAAGTGTGGTGATAAAATACCACCCAGCATGATCTCAGGGTTCACCATGCTTAATTGGAATCAGGCTGACGATGATGAGTACTTCGTTCCTTTCGGTCAAGAAGTATTGGACTTCGTGTACAACGGGCACTTGGAGGCCCAGCTCATAGGTATAGGTAATCACCTCGATGGTGTCAGGATGGTGACCGACAGTGATGTAGACATGGAGCAAGTAAACGCAGCCATAGCTAAATGGAAGGAAGGGTTGACATGAGCGGAGCGGTGCTTAGTAATTGGTACTCGATGGATGGAGAGACAATCACCCACTGGTGCGGAGGTGTAGAGGATAGTAAGAAGGGCAACAAACCGAAGGAAACACAAGTAGAGATGACTAAGTGGTTCAACCCTGCCCCTTTGGATGAAGAAACCAAGGCACGCAAGTGCTCAGCTTGTGGTGCTGAGTGGCAAACAGGTGAACCCTTGACAGTACTAGGGAGTTAGCATGGCACACTGGAATACACACAAGTTCGTCAAAGCGTTCATGGAAGGAGCGCTGGGTAGGAAGCGAGTACACGGTACGTATAGGGTGTTGGTAGGTGACCATTGTAAGCTACTAGTTAGGGCTAGTACTGAGTATGGTAGACCTTCAGGCAGCGAACTCATAGCTATCAGGCTAGATCACGATGAGCTAGACGTGGGTTTCTTTCATGGTCACAACACCGGTTGCTTTACATACAGAATGAACCGTGATATGGATATGTACAACGCACCCAAGCTACCTGGGAGCGTACTAGAAGGAGACGACCCCAATCTCAAAGCCTCAGGGGTCATCGACGTTGAGGGTAACGATGTACTAATCGAGATAGGAGACAAGCCGTACCTGCTGCACCGACAGTTGAAAGACGATGGAACACCAGCACAAGGGTGGGCTATGAGCGAGGAAGCTTCCCTTAGTAACACCTACATCACTAGGTTTGAGTCGCTAGACATTGTGTCTAAACGAGTGGCTTCGGTGGCTGCGGCTAGGGAATTGGTGAAGGATCCAGTAGGCATGAGTATTGTGTGTAATCTGTGGTGGGTAGAGAAGATGCCGGATACCTTTACGCCACCACCTGTAGAGGACAAGTACAGCGAGGCACTCCAATCACCAATCAATCCGTTCGACCATGGGTATAAGATAGAAGATTGTTCAACAGCAATAACCATCGCTGATGAAGGAATCAATAGGATCAAGCCGGACGCCGTGCTTCTTAATGAACCACACGATCACAGAGCTAAGAGTTACCTTGCAGCTAAAGAAGTTTGGAACATTGCTTGCAAGAAGATCCACAATCGTACACCCCTAGATTGGAAGGGTTTGACTTCTAAGAAGAACAGGTACTCATACTCCACCAGTAAGGAGGAGCGGGTAGGTTACATCGTTACAACTACGTCAGGGGTGTACCTTAAAGGAAAGTTCTCAAGTGTAGATAATTGGGAGACTGCTACTAGACTAGATGGGTGGCATAAAGCGCACACTCAGTGCCAAAAGGTATTACTCAATGAGCATACAATCTAACAACCCCTACTGGAACGATAGAAACAACAGGAACTTCAAGCACCTACAGTATGAGGAGATAGGCCGCACCCAAGTATACCTCACTGAAGCTGAAGAGATCGCACTGATTGAGGATTACACAGTAACACGGGAAGAATTGCACGCTTATATTCTGTCGAAGAGAAAGTGTAGGAAATGGTATCTTGATCTGTTCAAAGAGACACAAGCAGCAGGTAAGTCAATCACTAAGCTACACGTTAAGTTCAACCCAAGAGTGAAAGGACTCAATGCTACCTTAGAGCACGATTTACAGAACAAGATTAAGCTGATGGGGACCAACAACCCAGCATCACACTCCGCTGCGGCTTATTTGATATGGCTTATGAAACCGTCTGAGTATTGCTACTCTGAGATGGAGAAGCTAATGTCTCGCACTAAGATCCTCACTAGATTGAAGGATGCGGTGAGTGAGATAGAAAACACGCTGCTCCGCTCTATGCTCATGGCAGCACATGAGATAGCGAACCGTAGCTCGTCTAACATCCTGAGTATTGATGAGCGTGACGCAGCACAAGAGGTACAGTTGTACTTCCTAGAATCCATACGTAAGTACGACCCTAACTTCAGGACACCGGAAGGGAACCGAGTGAAGCTGTGTACCTATGCCTACGGCAGGGCTGAACGTCTGGTGCAAGAATGGATACTTACTTCTAGCAGACTGGTACGTGTACCTCGCTCCAAGATGGGGCGCGTACTCACTGTTGTCAAAGCATACGAATCATTGAGTGAGGATGTTGTCAACCTAGCTACGCTGACAATGAAAGCGAACGAGCTTCAGAAAGACAAGTGTGTGATGACAGACAGCAACACCTTTACAGCACAGGAGGTAGATGAGATCATAAAGATACTGACAAGCAACTTCATCCACTTGGATCAGCCTTTCAACAAGCACAACAAGTCTAACCCCACCACCATAGGTGAGATGCTAAGCACCAATGAGCCTTGTGTAACTGAACTGATAGCAGCGCAGGACAAAAGGGAGTTGTTACTTGAGAGACTACAGGACAGCTTGACTCCGGTTGAGTTCCAAGTCATATCACTTCGCTACTTCCACGACCCAACGGACAAGATACCTAAGGCACTGAAAGAGGTGGCTCCGTTGCTAGTGTCAGTGTATGGAGGTAAGAGCTATAGTAGAGAGAGCATACGAAAGATTGAAAAGCGAGCAATAGCTAAACTGAAAGGCCTACGGGAGATTAAAAGACTATGGTAGAATCGATCCTAATAGGACTGGTTGGCCTTGGTATTGGTGTGGTCACGACAGTAGCATTGGCGCTGCTGGTTGTGATCTACAACAACGTCAAAACCCCATCAGATAAGTCGAAGGATGATGAGGAAGAAGGTATGTTCGCTATGCCAATGTCCGCCCTGCTTGGTGGTGGAGGTAGAAACGTTAGTATGGCTGAACTGCAAGCCTACGCAGCACAACAGAAAGCAGCACTCGCAACAGCAGGCCCACCTGAGGATGCAAAGAAAGCAACAGAAGCCGGGGGTAACTACATCTAATGCCTTACATCAAACAGGAGAAACGAGAATATCTCGACCCTGAGATTGAGCTGCTTCAGGATAAGCTGGAACATCTAGGTAGTGAAGCAGGCGACCTCAACTACACAATATCCAGGCTGGTAGCACATCAGTTCTGGAAGAAGCCTAAGTATGTGAAGATTTGCATGGGTATCGGCACGCTGATGTGCGTGGCACTGGAGTTCTATCGCCGTGCGGCAGGAGGTTACGAAGACAAGGCAATGAGAAAGAACGGAGACATTAAAGAATACTTTACACAAGAGGAGGCGCATGATGCTACCTGAAGGGTACGTACACCAAGCTACATCGGAGAACTTCCCTCAAACAGCGAAGGCCGTGGTTGGCTACTCAAAGCTGGATGGTCTGTACATAGTACAGTTGGAAGAAGAAGGAAGAATCGTTCAAAGCCTAGGCCCTCTCACCAAGGCACAGCTTGAGTTGGTGTGCCACGCCGGGGCTAGTGTACTGGAGGGGTAGTATGACTAAGAAACGGATACGACGTGTACCTAAGAGGAAGAACACACCGTTCCTTAAGCATGGCATAGAGGAGATCAATAACGAGATCAAGAAAGCCTACGTCAAGGTGACAGGACAAGACAAGCTATGGAAGACGTATGCTAAGATCACGGTGGCTGATGCAGAAGGATGCTTCCATAACTACCGTGGTAAGTGTGTGTTCTGTGACACACGGCTCAGCTACCTAGGTAGAGGGACACGGAACGCAGCACGGCTGATGTTCTATGTACCCCTCAAGGTAGGAGGTGAGGCAAGGCCAGACAACCTCATCGTAGTGTGTGCTGGCTGCAAGCATGAGTACAGGGACACACGCAAGCTACGCCAGGACGTAGTAGGATTGGATAGCTTCGCTGACTGTTGCGAGCAGTTGTTCATAGCAGTGAGAGATGGATACCCTCAGGCTAAGATAGACATGCTGAAGAACAGGATCAATACAAGGCTGACCGATGTGGCTACGTGTATGAGGTATGTCACCACCCCTGACTGGCAGCCTGTCAAGATGGAAAAGCTAAGAGAAGGGGTGAACACAATGGCAGAGACACTGGTGGATATGGCTGAGGGTGAAGATGTCAAGGCTGATGTCACGGAGAAGGTGAAGCAAGTAGTAACAACCAAGCAGTACAACATAATGAGGGAGCCAACCGATGGGTAGTTTTAAGATGCGTAACCGACCGAAGAAACCGGCAGAGCCGATGCACGTCAGCATGAACATAGGTAACTGTGTAGCACTGGACTACTTGCTGGGTAAGATTGAGGTATTCAAGGCTAAATACCCAGACGTAGACCCAGCGGACATAATGATCGAGGCTGAAAGTAATGACTACTACGGCTCTCAAATTGAGTTAAATGCACCACCGGAAGCTCAGTCTATCTACGATAAGAAGCTTGAGGCATATAGAGCTGAGTTCAGAGTGTACGAAGAGTGGCGTAAGAAGCACAAGAACCAGATCGAGAAGCATCAGGCAGAGAAGAAGAAAGCGACAGCTAAGACTAAGCTGGAACAGACACAGACAATGCTGAACAAGAAGCTGGCAGAAGTGAAGGCTAAGCTGGAGAAGGCTTGACCGAAGCAGATGAGCACGGCCCTGGCGGGTTCACACCCATAGTAGAGGGTGATTGGAAGGTGAATGTTCACCCTCAAGATGGGCTTAAGACACTAGGGTTCAGAAGGTACCACAAACACAACGATAATTGGTACCATGTAGTACCCGTTAAGCACGTCGGCAGCGATGGCTACGATGTCGACGTTAACGACTTGCAGTGTAGTAACTGTGGTGAGCCTGTGCCTGCTGAGATGGAAGGCTACATCAAACTAGCAAGGTGGTCAACCAATGCTAATTGAATTCGATAACACCGTAGCTCTAGTCAAACCAGAGGATGACGGTGAGTTAGAGATGTACTGTCAGGTACGGGATGAGGTCAAGACTATGGCCCCTGGTGCCCGGTACATGAGGACACACAAACTGTGGCTCAAGACACACGGAAAGCAAGGGTGGAACGGCAAGACCAGCATCCTGAGTAAGCCTCACCCTCAGACCGGAAGCGCCTTCTTCCCTACTGGGCTACTCCCCTACATCCATACGCAACTGATGTGCAAGGCAGCAATGCCGGTGACGTTCAATGATCTACGACACAAACCAAGCGTAACGATACGAGCAGCAAACGTACCACTAAGAGATTATCAGCTCATCGCTTTCTTCGATGCTTTGAATAATAAAGTGATGATGGGCACACCTCATGGGTTCTCCTGGCCTCAAGGCGTGCTTCAGCTATGCACGGGAGGAGGCAAAACAGAGCTGGCCGTGGCCTTGTGCCAAGCACTGCGAGTGCCCACTATGTTCGTGGTACACCGTAAGCACCTAGTCACCCAGGCTAGGGAGAGGTTCGACAAGTACGGAATACAAACAGGGCAAATAGGCGACGGAGTATTCAACCCTGATACACAAGGTGTAACAGTGGCTACAGTACAGACACTTGACAGGCTGTTCAAAGAAGGAGACAACAACAAGGTCAAGCAGTTCATAAGCGCAGAGCAGATCTTCTTTGATGAGGCCCACCTCGCTGCCAGCAAGATAGCGGTGGGCAACCAGCTTGTAGCAGTGGCTCGGCAGTTTCGCCGTGCCTATTATAGATGGGGGCTCACTGGAACTGCCTTCATGAAGGATGAGTACTCGAACCAGCTCCTCATGGGGATAACCGGCGACAGGCTAGCCCATATCACCAACGATCAACTCATCAAGAGCGGGCACCTTACCCCTCCTAAGGTGGTGATAATTAAGATGCCTGACATTGGAAGACCTTACAGTTGGCCGGAAGTATTTGATCACGCCATCACGCTGAATACGGCTCGGAATGAGAGGATCATAGAGGAGTTGGTTAAATGCCCGAAGCCTGCAATTGTATTTTGCACTCGATTGGCACAAGCAAAAACATTAGCTAAGATGGCGGAAAATAAGGGAGTCTCGCTTCCTGCAGTATGCTCCGGAGCCACACCAAACAAAGAGAGAATGAGGCTGATTGCTGGGTTGCAATCTTCTAAAATAGAAGCTATAATTGTCACAACGATTTGGGACGAAGGTGTCGATATTCCGAACTTGCGTACCCTCATCTTAGCCGGTGGGGGTAAATCCAAGGTGGCAGCACTACAGAAGATCGGTCGAGGCTTGAGGAAAGCAGCAGGGAAACATGAGGTACTTGTTGTCGACTTCGATGATCAAACAGGAGTTATATTGAAACGACATTCAAAGATACGCCGCAAGATCTGGGAGGAGGAAGGGTTCACCATTGAAGAGAAAGATTAAGAAAATTGAAGATAGATTCTGGTCTAAGGTAAACAAAGGACCGGACTGTTGGGAGTGGACAGCAGCATGTTATCCCAATGGATATGGTATAATAGGTTTAGGTCGTCGAAGCGACGGAACTACACCAGCACATCGCCTTTCGTGGGAGTTAAAGCATGGAAGTATTCCTAATGGTTTATGCGTGCTACATACTTGTGATAATAGGAAATGTGTTCGCCCAAGTCACCTGTTCTTAGGGACTAAGAAAGACAACGCTCAAGATGCCATACAAAAAGGAAGATTAAACCAAGGAGAAAACGCACGACACGCCAAGTTAAAGAACAATGAAGTGCGTGCTATAAAGAAAGACAACCGAATGTATACAACGATAGCACAAGACTACAACGTATCTCAACAAGCAATAGCTTGTATTAAGAACGGCCGAACATGGAAGCATATAACAGAGGAGACGGTCGATGCGACTACTTAGCAATTCGCAATCAAATGCCAAAACAAAGAAGATGCTGGATGAGTTCGGATACGAAGGAGTCATACACTATCTTGCACCTGATAGGGTAGCCGGTAAGTGCCACACCGTGTGCCCTTGGGCATCACCTGGGTGTCGTGCCTCTTGTCTGTACACAGCAGGCAGGGGTGCCATGCGTATGGTACAGGGCGCTCGTATCCGCAAGACAAAGGAGTTCCTCAAGGACAGGCAAGGGTATGCAGACAAGCTGACTGAGGAGCTGGTACTGCTGGAGAAACGGGCGTTGAAGAAGGGCTACACCCCGGTGGCTCGTCTTAATGGAACGTCGGATATTCTCTGGGAGAACTATATCTCTATGGACGCCATGCCCAACGCCCAGTTCTACGATTACACCAAGAGCTACGATAGGATGCAGCGGTTTTTGGATGGTAAGCTCCCTGACAATTATCACCTGACCTTCAGCTACTCAGAGGATACATCAGCTTTGCAGGCATGGTCCATCCTAGATAAAGGAGGCAACGTGGCTGTGGTGTTTCGGAAAGAGATGCCTAGGTTTTACTTCGGTTACCCTGTAATCTCTGGCATGGAGCACGACTTCAGGTTCCGAGACAAGGCAGGCTGCATCATAGGGCTACTGGCTAGAGGCAGGGCCAAGGTGGATGACACCGGGTTCGTGGTGTACTGATGGAGAAGGATATACCTATGAAGTCAGAAGTCCTAGTAGATAACATCAAAGGATGGTCAGTAGTAAAGCTTGGAGAGTGCATCCACGCAGAGCATATGACTTGCAAGAAGAGGATCCGGCCGCGCGAAGCGTTCGAATACTCCTGGGAGTTGGAAGACGGTACAATGCACAGATATGACAATCCGAAAAGTAGAATACGTGAACGTTGCTACAGATGTGATGGGGTGGTACCTGATGGTGTTGTAGCTTTGGTAAAGTTTGCGAACTGGGAGAGAGTATGAGTCGTCAACACAATGCTGCGCTCGGAAGCGTAGATCAGGAGTTACTCTCCAGGTACCAAGAAAAGCTAGTTAAGATAGGGGATTGGGTGTTGCTACGAAGAGAAGACAATCGCATTGGTAACTATCGTGTTATGATAGGACACCAATGCCCAGCACGTCTACGTTTCTACGTTACAAATGGAGAGTATAACCAACCTTGTAGTGCGTGTAAGCAGCCAGTACCGGATGAGATCCAAGGGTTATGGACACTCTGCTGTAACGATCAACGAAGAGGATGGGACAATGGCAGATAGCACAAAGTTCAAGAAGTTCAAGCCGAAGAACGTTAAATGTGTAATCAAAACGGAGCAAGAAATGGATACCGAACACAGAGGTGGGGCTTTCAGGCCCATGAAACCGTTTACCATCAAGGATCCAGCTAAGGATGTGAAGTACCCGTCGCTATGTACCCCCAAGATAGATGGAATCAGGTGTGTTACCTTCAAGGGAGGCACACCTATGAGCTTCAAGCTGAGAAAGATCCCCAACCTCTACATCCGCAAGACCTTGGAGGCGTATGGAGTAGAGGGGTTGGATGGTGAGCTGTTCATCAGAGGTGCCAAGACATTCGGTGAGTCGTCTGGTCCTATCATGCGGGAGAGTGGTGAGCCTGACTTTATTTACTACGTGTTCGACATCTACAACAACAGAAGCTGGTACCACAAGAGGGTAGAGGCACTAGATGAGCTGCCCAAACCCATGCCTCCTTGCATTGAGCTGGTCAAGCCTTCTACTGTCTACGATGCTGAAGGGTTCATGAAGTACTGGAACAAGTGCGCGAACGATGGCTTCGAAGGAGTCATCGCAAGGCGGGGGGTGGTTTACTTTCATGGGCGTAGCACCAAGACACGAGGTGAGATGGGGAAATACAAGAACTTCCAGGATGATGAGGCTGAGATCATTGGGTTCGAAGAGATGTGTACCAATACGAATCCCAAGAAAACCAACGCTCACGGTAGGTCAGAACGAAGCAGCGCCAAGGCTGGTAAGGTGCCCAACGGGCACCTTGGTAAGTGGCTTTGCCGCGACTTGAAAACAGGCATCGAGTTTTCCTGCGGCACCATGAAGGGTGTGAAGAAGGCGCAGCGCAAGGAGTGGTGGAGTAACAGGCAGATCTACATAGGGTACGTCATCAAGTACAAGCACCAACCAAGGGGAGAGACAGCCAAGCCCAGGTTCCCCACGTTCCTTGGCTTCAGGCATGAGGATGATCTAGAATGACCAGCACCCAGGACTACACCTTCGAGGTACTGTTTGAAGAAGGGGACTTCAGACTAGCCCGTGCTTGGAATCCAGATACTAGGAAAAACCCGGAGCTTGCTCCCCCTAAACACGGTAGATGGGTCATCATCCAGCACCGTTGCCACCCAGATGATTACCAAGAGCGGACATTCGGCAAGGATGGTTGGTCGATGTGCTGGCAAAAGAGCAGGACTTGCTCTATTTGTAGGATGCCCGCACCTAAGGCTATGGACGGTCTACATAACCTGTTCATGTGGAGCAACAAGATGGACAATCTGTAAGGAGACACGATGAGGAAGTACAAATACGATGCTGACAAGGTGATGTTCACTGCCGATACTCACTTCGGCCACGATAACATCATCAAGTACTGCGACCGCCCCTTCAAGGATGCAGGCCACATGGATGTAGAACTCATCGCTAACTGGAACGAGGCGGTGGGGCCAGATCAGGTGGTGTTCCACCTCGGTGACTTCACATTCCACGGCAAGCGGAACGTCCCTAACCTACTGAACAGGCTGAATGGTGAGGTCATCCTGATCCAAGGGAACCACGACAAAACCAATACCCTCCGGCACTTCAAGGATGTGCATGATCTGGCTGAGGTGGTGGTTGAGGATCAGCGCATCGTCATGTGCCACTACGCCATGCAGAGGTGGAACCATAGCTTCCGTGGGTCATGGCATATCTACGGTCACAGCCACGGCACGCTGGCTCCTAACTGGGGTAGAAAGACCTGTGATATAGGTGTAGATTCATGGGGTTACAAGCCTGTGAGCTTCCACCAGCTAAAGAAAGAGATGGTGATGCACGGAGAAGAAACAGTGGATGATCTCAACAGTGCATTCATCCAGATATACGGGGAAGATGCGGACCTACTCAAGCATACACAGAAATAACGCATTCGCTCGAATTGGAAGGTGAGGTATGGATAACTACAAACAAGAAGTATTGTTTGAAGACGGCGACTGGCGGATGGTACGTATTATATCTCCATATAATAGCCCCGGCTACGGTAGGTGGATTATCATTCAACACCGCTGTGGTGGGAATAACTCTAGGTTTAGCTTCGGAGAGTGGACGTTTTGCGTAGACACTATAAAGTCATGTCAAGAATGTCAAACGGAAGAGCCAGCTAAGATACAAGGACTGCACAGCTTGTTCATGTGGAACAACGAAGACGATCTACTATAGGAGGGCACCTACATAAATAACACCTAAACTATACATCCGCTCGAATTGACGAGCATGAAAACGTGCCAAATGAGGAAATATTATACCTCGGCACAAGGAGGAAGTATGAAATTCGATGAAAAAGCATTCATCTATGCCTTAACTGTTAGACCGGAAGACAGTAGAAAGTTTTGTACTACATTCAAGCCTACATGGCTTAATACGGCTGAATATGTTCCGATCTTATCGGAGATTTTTAGCTTCACTCGCAAGCATGGAGAGCAGCCGTCCATCGCCACACTACACACAGTGTTCAAGGACAAGGATGAAGAAGCGTACAACCTGAGATATAAAGCAGCACTCGATAGCATCACCGATGAGATACCCGACCGTTCAACTCAGCTATACGTCCTAGACAAGGCGAGGGATACAGGGGTGGTGCGTGATCTCCAAGAACTACAGGCCGACCAGGGCTTCTTGAAGAAGCAGGCTGACCTTGAGGGAGGTGACATACTCAAGGTGCTGCATAAGTTCATGAACAAACACGGTGACAACGAAGGCGACAGGACAATGGACGTGAGGGAGGCGATCGACCACCTCATTGACAGCCATGGATTCACACCAGAACTCATACGAGTACCGTGTGGTATCCACGTCATCGACAAGTGGACAGGAGGTGGGTTGCGGACGAAGCAGCTTGGTATCATAATGGCCCCCACGGGGGAAGGTAAGTCCAGCATGCTGGTAAACATGGCACACAGGATGGCAGCACAGGAGCAGCGGAAGGTGTGGTTGGTGACCAATGAGCTGTCACTTGAGGAACAGACAGAACGTGTGCTGTCCAAGATCACTGGTGTTCCAGTGCAGGAGATCATTGATGACCCAGGTGTAGCCTATACGCCAGAGTTGGGTAGGAAATGGAAGGAAGATCTGCACGAGTGCCTCCGAATTACGGAGGTGAACCGGGAGGTTAGCGTAGACGATCTCGAATCTGAGATGATGAAGTGGGCGAACCTGTTGGGGTGGAAGCCTGAAGTGCTGATACTGGACTTCATCGAGAGGATGAGGCCGTGCGATAGCGGGTACAGTAGGGATAGAGTATGGGATTGGCTGGGTGCGATCAGCCGTGACCTCTCCCGCTTCGCCAAGAGGCACAACATCCTGGTATGGACAGCAGCACAGACCAACCGCTCGGGGTTCGGGAAGGATCCGAAGAAGAGAGATCCTCTCAGCCTGGAGATGGCACAAGGTTCGGTCAAGCATCTGCAAGAAGCAGCATCCATCATCGGGATGAGGCAGCAAGAGATTTCTGATGATGAGGTGGTGATGGAGATGGTTGACCTCAAGCAACGGTTCGCCAAGAGATCCAAGCGGAAGGTGTACCTCCAGATAGACCTCAGCAGGATGAGTATCACGAATAACGAAGTAGAAATAGATACTTGCGAGACTGATGGGGGCACGCAGAAGAGGGCATACACCCCTGAAGAGAGACAGGCTCAAAGGAAAGAGAAGAGGGAACGACGGGAGAGGAACGCATAAGTTGCAATTCCTTTCAGGATAAGCTATAATAGAGTAGAGATTGGGAGTCTCGCTATTGGAGGGAGGTACCCCAACAAAGGGAGCTATATGAAAGCACACCTGTTACAAGGATGATCGTGCCGCAGCACTGCCTTGCCTAGAGAATGATACTCCAATGCGTTCTCTGAAAAGGATTCAAAAAGCGAGCAACACGGCCAGAGGCCACCACGAAAGGCTAACGACAAAGAGAAGAAGAAGAACATGATAAACAACATAAACGAGATCAGTAACAAAAACAGATCTCTCTCCCTAGGGAGAGTTGTTTATATATCTTATACTGGGCATAGTAATAAAGGCCGTAGGCCCGACTCCAGTATAAAACCCCCTGAGGGGCTGTTGCATTCGGGGCAACTGAACGAGCTACTTAAACTTCAGGGAACACTTACTCCAGCAGGTTTCTCTTGTTCTCCTGCTGGTTCCAAACCCCACCCATGTACCGTTGGACTTCGCAGCGGCTTGCCTACATGAGTGGGGTTCCTCGTTTCAATCACGGCCCTAACTGGGTTGGCAAACACGGCTACACGAACGTCGTTGAGTTAAAACGGAACAGAAACATCTCATACTGGAAGCCAGCACCAGGAGGTCAGGACGTGTCCATTGAATGGAACGGTCGGCTCTACAATGATGCCCCTACGTACTACAAGGAAGTGATCTTGAGCATGCCTAGGACAGACGGTGTCGTACTAGGGGCAGGAGCACATATCGAAGTGATATCTCGGCTCACTGATAACGGGATCTATGTCGCAGACCTGTCAGACTCAGACATCTACGTGGATGGCTGGCGGGTCAACGGCAGCTACCTGACACACAAGCACCCGGAGTTTGGCTACGTTGAGACTGCGTGGTCAGAGGGTGTGATTGAAGCTGACGTGCTATCTAACGGGGCGTGTGATCTATGCCGGAAGAAGATCCCTGGTGAGATTGCAATGATGCACCACTTTTATAGGCTGGACGGATGATGAAGATTAGATTTGAGAGAGAGCTGGGAGGTAAGTGGAAGCGAGTCTACAGGGTGGGTACAAAGAAGGTGGCCTGTGCCAGGACAGGGAATGGATGTGAGGATCGGCGTGTCCACCATGAGCGACCGGATGTACCCCGAGGTATCCAGTACGTTGAGGTGAGGGCTAACTGTGTAGGCCCACAGTTCTGTTCAATAGAGTGCATGCTGTACATGAAAGGGATAATGAAGGAGAAAGAGGATGAGAAGTAAGAATTCAATGTGGCGCTCCGTGTTTATTGAGCCTTGGGTCACCCTCAAGTGGTGGATCGTCTGGAAGCTGGAGCCGTGGTATGAGGAGAGAGCCAGCCTCGCCCTTGAGTGGCGTATCTTTGCCCAGAAGCACAACGCAGCAGGGCATCGGCCTCAGTGTGCGTACAGGGGCATGGAAAAAGACTTCAAGCCTACAGATAAGCTGGTGCTGTATGAATTCCCTTACGGGCCTGACTCAAAGCACGAGCCTATAGACCCTGCGTACCTTCAGAAGGCTCATTGGGACGCAGCCAAGGAGACGGACAAGAGGAGTCAGGTGACATGAGAAGGAAACGTAAGGACAAGCTTGACAGAGCGCTCAATCGCATCTGTGAGAAGACACCTAAGTTCTTTGCGCGGTACTGCGGAGGGTGCGAGCAGGAGGTCCGGGGTGAACCTATGTGGCGGGTCAGTTCTTGGGACTATGGAGGGGAGCGTAAGACCTGGAAGTGCAAGCGTTGTGCTCCTACTATCGTAGACTTGATCAAGTCTATGCCGTATGAGTTCAAAGATGTAGATATACTGCCCCTCGTTGACGATGATGCACGGCGGGCTAGAGAAGAAAGCATGAGGGTAGATTGATGCCGATCTACGAGTACTTGTGTAAGCAAGGTCATGAGACTGAGGTCCATCAGCGTATCACTGATGAGCCACTGCTGCTGTGCCTTAAGCCAGGGGTGGACCATAGAGGTAAGGAAGTGCAGTGCTGCTCTGAGTGCCACAGGCTGATCTCCAACACCAGCTTCAAGTTCAAAGGTGGACCTCCCACTCCGAAGTACCATAGCTAGGAGAATCGAAATGATCACACTATTCTTCACCGGCATAGCGTACATCCTGATGTGGGCTGCGATCATAGGCATCGCACTGGATAATTGATGAGAGTACGAACGAAGCATTGGTGGAAGTGGTACAACAGACTCAGAAAGGAGCGCGGGTGTAGCCCTCGTTTTGCTGAGCGTACTGCGTGGACGATGTTAGTAGCTACCCTCCCCAAGGAAGACCTACGAAAGGTGATGGGACATCATGAGTGACATTGAAATACAAGAAGAATTCCAGAAGGAACAGCAGAGATTCGAGGCGGCGCTGAGGTTTGCCACCGTGGAATGCGATGAGCGAGAGGGAGGACGCATGGACTACCCAACTTTATATAGCGCCATCGGTATGGCCGACGAATTGCTCGCTAAGCTAGAGGAAACGAGGATGAAGAAGTGAGCGCACTTATTGACAGAACAGGCCGACGGTACGGGCGGCTCGTTGTGCTGCGCAGGGATGCTAATGCTAATTCTGGTAAAGCCAGATGGCTCTGTCAGTGTGCTTGTGGGGCTGTGGCTGTTGTTCGTGCTGAGTTGCTTGCAGACAGGCGTACTACCTCTTGTGGGTGTAAACGTAGAGATACTACGAGCAACAAAAACACAACACACGGTATGTGTGGTACTAAAACATACACAACGTGGGCGGGTATGAGAGATAGGTGCTTATATAAAAAGAATGTAAGCTACAAAAACTACGGAGGACGCGGTATTACAATCTGTAAGGAGTGGTTGAATAGCTTTGAAACGTTCTACCAGGACATGGGAGACCGACCAGAGGGCACGTCGATAGCCCGAATTAACAACGAAGGTGGGTACTCTCCTGCTAACTGCCGCTGGGCTACTCGGAAGGAACAAGCTAGAAATAGGAGGTCGCTTTCTCGTGAGTGACTACAATAAAACTGATACAACTCAGTGGATTCTCGGGGCGTTTGCTGTGGAATCTAAGAAGGGTAACGAGTTGAAGCTCCCGTGCCCTGAATGTGGTCGTCCGAACTTCTATTATAATGTTGGAAAACAGGTTGGGTTCTGTCATCATGCTAAGTGCCGAGAGACCTTCGGTATTGATAAGTTGATTGATAAAGTGGGCTACGGCCCTGCATTAGCCGGGTATGCTCCTGCTCTTGACACTATTGACACTGTGCAGGCGAAGCCAGTAACCTTGCCCAAGGAGGCTAAGCCTATTGAACAGTACGATTTGGACGTGGATGCACTAGGTTATAGGGGTGTGACGTGGGATCTCATTCAGAAGTTTCGGATTCATCAAGATGATACCCGTCTCTACGTTCCTGTTTATGAAGATGGAGAGTTAGTGCAGTACAACTCACGTAGGGTGAACAAGAAGAACCCACCTGAGTTGTGGTTTCAAGCAGGCCCGAAGCCGTATCGTTATGCCAGCGGGCGCCCTATTACTCATTACCTCCTAGGCTGGGACGAGTGCAAGTTATGGGACAGTATCGTACTGGTTGAAAATACTTTTGTCTCTCTATGGCTTCGTGACCTTCATGCCACTTCAACTTTTGGTTCCTATTTAAGCGACACACACATCGACAAGCTAATACACAGCAACATCAACCACGTCGTATTTCTGTGGGATCAAGGCACCGCCTATGCCTCACAGAAGGCGCAACGCAAGCTGAAGGAGCTGGGCATACCCAGCAAGGTCGTTTCTATCATGGGACAGCCGGATGACTTCACGAAGGATGAGATCAAGGAGCTAATCAATGGGACAGAGTAATATTGAAGTACACATCTGTAACAAAACCCTCGGAGGCAACGGGACAGAACTGAGTATGCGTCCGATCCCTGGTACTGATCGTTGCACTATAGATCTGAAGCTCACCAGGACTCGCGCTGATGATGACGATAAAGACACAATCGCTCATTACTACGTTGAGGTGGACATAGCTGAGTTGCAGAACGCTGTCGATCTGATCCGAGATGCAAGGTACGAATCGGATGATGATCAGATTCCTTGTGAAGGGTGCGGTCGACCATGAAGATGCTATTCTGTGACGTGTGTGAAAGGAAGATAACGATAGACCGTGATGAGGAGTTCAACCACACGGAGGATGGTGGTGGGCCGTATTGTGACGTGTGCTGGTTCTTTATTGTGGAACTCCAGACGCTAGAAGAAAGGATCCGAGTCTTGGAAGGAAGCTAGATGACAGTTTGTTGTCGATGTGGACGTCATTTCTGGCCTGGGAAGGGGCTTTGCCCTGGCAGGCCATTGCAAGTGACAACACCAGCCACCGGGTGCAACCACGACCCTTGTGATAAATGCACCCATTACGTAGACGCAAAGGAGAAGAGTTATGGCAGGACATACACCGTGGAAAGAAATAAGAAGAAAGAAGCACGAAAGAATCGCAAGACAAGCAGTTGAATGGTGGCTTAAGGATTGTATTGCGACAGGACGTAGCACGGGAGATGGCATTCCGGATCTGAATACTAATCAAACGAAGCAACTACTTGGTCAGATACAGCAGGCTATACAGATAGCTAAAGAATCCGTGCAGAAGCTAGCTGCGGCTCAGAAGGAGTACATTGAATTTCTTGAAGAGGGACTTAGGGAACCAGCAATGTTTGCCGCTCATCATGGTATGGAACCATCCATAAAAGACATAGAAAAAGGGGATCGACTTCGTGTGAAGCTCGCCGCCCTCCGCACAGACACTGAAGTAGGCGATACCTTCAAGCGGCTCGCTCGCGAAACTGTCAAAGACAGCCGAGAGATTCTTGATGCCTTGGAGAGCAAGTGGGATTCAGTAGATGTGGAGCCAGCTAGGTATATTTGGGCGGTCGAGCACAGGATGTTGTACTTTTATGATAGTTGGCGAATCCTCTCTACCTTCCTCTCTTATGAGGAGGCCTGTGAAGATGTTAAACATCACGATCAGTTCAGAAGTAAGAGCTGCGAATATCGTGTCATGCTATACACCCCTGAAGACGAAAACGACAAACAGGAAGGAGAAGAGATGAATGAGACTAAAACCATTGTAGACATAGTGGACCGGCTTCGGCTCATGAATCAACCGGAGGCTGACGAAGCTGCTACTGAGATTGAACGGCTGCGGGAAGAGAATAAGGATAATGGTAGGTATATGGAACAACTTACAGATGAAAACATTCGACTCCAAGATGCACTTGGGAAGATAGCGGCGATGATTCGTGGTCTCGACAAGATTGCTCGCGGTGCTATACCCGGAGGGGACGATGGGTGCTGTGATGGATGACAAAGAGGAGCTACAAGAAGAGGAGCTACAAGAAGAGGAGCTACAAGAAGAGGAGCTACAAGAAGAGGAGTCTACAGGCGCTCTATCTGAAGAGGATATGGCTGATATTGCATACTGGACAAGCTACGCGTTGTAAGATTATTCTACGAAAGGAACTCAATGGGAGCTAAGGCAGGGCGTAAGAGAGGCAGGGGTTTCAACATCTTGACCCGCAATTTGTGGTACCATTACCGTGACAAGATGAGGCGCAAGACAGCCCAGCGTGCAGCCATCAAGGAGCAGGAGTGCATCTGTGGCCTCATCGAACCCAACAAGGCAGTATGCCGGTGTGGATGTGGATACTGCTGCCCTGAGGAGAGAGTAGGTGGGTGACTGGCACACAGCCTGGACGACAATGAAGCTGAAGGCCGTTCGGGTCGTGCTCACCCCTATATTGAGGCTTCATATCTGGCTAGAACTGAAGAGAAGGGGGCAATAAACCATGGGTGAGAGCTGCAAGGTTAGCCTACACGGGGAGCCAAGGTGCAAGCTAGGGTCGTTGACCAAATACGTACAAATCTACGGCTCACGGGGCGATGTGCTCGCCTCAGCAAGGCCTGAGTCTCCTTCTAAGACCAAGATTATGGTGATTTGCAAGAGTCCAGACAATAAGGATGTCAACGTCATAGGAAAGGGCAGGAATGTTGAGAAGCTTGGTGAACTTTTGGCCTTGGCAACTATAGATCCGGCTGACGTCTACGTCACAGGGCTGGTCAAGTGTTGCCCTCCAAAGCGAGACCCCTCAGTACAGGAGGTCAAGAGCTGCATGGGCCACCTCGCTGAAGAGCTGAAGGACGTGGACCCTGATGTGGTGATCCTCATGGGGGCTGCCACCCTTCGTGCCTTCAATCTCATGGGCGAGGGGGGGGTCAACAAACTTCACGGTAAGATCATAGAGAAAGCTTTTCCTCATGACGATACCAACGACAAGGTGTATAAGATCATGGTCACCACTGACCCCAACGCCTTGTTCATGAATCCGGATCCGCGTCTCCATGGCACCATCGTCAAGGATCTGATCCTCTCCAAGGCTTCGGTTGAGGGGCACCTCATCAACCCACAGCAGCAGGACGTGGATTACAGGCTGATTGAGAACGAAGATGACCTCGCTTGGATGGTTGCTAACATCCGGAAGAAGGGCATGTTCGCCTTCGACTCAGAGTCAAGGGGCCTACCCTGGAGCAAGGAGCCTCTCATCTGTTTGCAGTTCTGCTGGGGGTACGGTGAGGATTCTCAGACTACCGCTGTCCTACCTATCTACAACCACGACCCAGACGGAGGGGACTGGAAGCTGAAGGCTACGTGGGACAAGGCCCACAAACTAAAGATCATCGAGCAACTCAAGGTGATCTTCGAAGACAACCAGATCCCGAAGGCTGCCCACAACATCAAGTACGACATGTGTGTGCTGCGGAAGCACCTTGGCATCGAGACGAAGGGCTTCCTTTTCGACACCATGCTCCTCCATCACATCCTGTGGGAGCACCCGCCTCATGATCTGGAGTACCTCGCTGACCTGGAGCTGAACACAGGCAACTATAGCAAGGCACTCCACGACATCACAGGCCACGGTAAGGTGCTGAAGCACACCTATGACTGGGTGCCTGACCACATCCTGTGGCCCTACGGTGCCAAGGATGCCGAGAGCACGTACCGCCTGATGTGCCGGTACTACTCCAGACTGAAGGAGCTACCTGCACAGTGGGCGCTGTATACTGATGAGGTCCACCCCTTCATCCGCACCATGATGAAGGCCGAGTGGTACGGCACTGACCTAGATACGAATGTGATCGATACCCTGACTGATGAGTTCGTGAAAGAGAAAGCAGAGCTAGACGTGAGCCTCAAATCCAGGACGTGGCCTGAGTTCAACTGCGATCTCTCCGATGATGTGGCGAAGGCCATCATCAACGCAGGGTACGGGAAGGACATCGAGACACCCAAGACAGCTAAGGGCTACAGCACGGACAGATCCAGGCTGCTGCCCCTGACAAAGAAGCTACCTATCGTAGAGGAGTTCATGAGGTTCCGCTCGCTGACCAAGCTGATAGGTACCTACATGAAGAATGCGAAGGAGTTAGTGAAGGGTGGTCGGGCTAGGATCAGTGTGCTCCTACATGGTACTGTTAACGGTCGGCCTTCTTGCGGTTTCTTACACCAAATCCCACGTCTAGATCACGAACGGATCAAGAAGGGGCTAGGTAACCTTCGGGATATGTTCGTCGCTCGGCTTGGGTACAGTTTTGTGTATGGTGACTACAGCCAGATCGAACTGGTTGTCTTGGCTATCAAGTCAGGTGACGAGGCCATGCTGGAGGTGTTCAAGTCAGGCCAGGACATTCACAAGGCCACGGCTGCTCAGTTCGTAGGAATAGAGGATGATCAGGTCTGCGACCACAACCGCAGCCTCGCCAAGCCCGTCAACTTCAGTCGGGTGTACGGTGCGGTGGAAGGGAAGTCGCTGATGAAGCTGACGTGGATGGACCTAGATGGCAAGGAACAACCGGTGACCCCGGAAATGGTGAGAGACGGGTATGCTGCGTTGGATATCAGGTTCCCAGGTGCGGCTACGTACTTCAAGGATACGGTGGCTGAGGTGTCAGAGAACGCTGGCATCCATCAGACCCCGTTCGGTAGGGTCAAGCACATGGGCAGCACCCTCAACTCAGGCAATAGGTGGATGAGGGAGAATGCTGAGCGGCAGGCAGTGAACGGCACTATCCAGTCACCGGCCGCTTCGGTCACAATTCGTACGCTTAACGCCATGAACGAGTACCTTGAGGAGCAGATCGAGGCTGGTGTCATGACGGAAGAAGAGGCAGCCCTCATCATCACGGTGCATGACTCCGGGTTGTTTGAGGTGAAGGATGAACACCTGGGTTGGTTCGAACCTAAGCTACGTGAGATAGCGAGCCGTCCCGTACCCCAGCTTGGGGGCCACTGCTTCACCATGAAGGTAGGCATAGGCCAGAGCTGGTCGGAAGCAGAGCTTAATGCTAAATAAAGGAGGAACAATGGCAGACAATATGACAGTAGCAGACAATATGACAGTAGCGATAGATAATAGAAAACTATGTGAGTGGATACCTTGCAATTGTAGCACGTTCGATGATTGCAATAACTGTGGTGGTCGAGGTGGGTGTTGGGTACCGGTAGAAGCGGAGTTGAACGTGAAGTAAAGGAGAAAGATTATGAACAAAAGACACCAAGAAATAGCTCAGCAGGTAGTTGAGTGTTGGCTTGAAGATTGCGAGGCGTTATCCGTTCTTGATACAAAACAAATGGAGTTGCTGCTGCATCATATAGAGGTTGGTTTAATGAGAGGAGAAGAGATGAATGAGACTAAAACCATTGTAGACATCGTGGACCGGCTTCGGCTCATGAATCAACCGGAGGCTGACGAAGCTGCTACTGAGATTGAACGGCTAAGAGAGGCAAACGAGCTTCAGTTTACGCTGCGTACAATGGAAGGTGCGGAGATTACACGTTTGCGGGGAGCGCTCGCGTCGGTTCGTTTGGAGGCTAGGTTTGCCATGAATAGCAGCCAGTACCTCCAACGCATCATCACGATTTCCGACGCTATTCTGCACCCAAGCGCCGAGGTGAGCGACGACTTCAAGAAACTCGCTCACGAAACCGTCAAGGACAGTCGAGAGATATTGGATGTTCTAGAAAAGGATTGGGATGACGGGGACGAGGCTGCAGAGCTGCGAGAGATAATCACTGAAGCGCTGGCGGTCTTTGAAGAGGACGTGGGGTCGCTGGAAGTGGACTACATGGCACGGGGCTGCAAGATACTGGCAGCAGCCCTCATACCGAAGGAGAAGAAGTGACGCAGACTGAAGAGCCTTACATTGAGCGGCTCCGGAGGATCATCGAGCTACAATACGAAGACCACCCGACAGGCTGCGGCGCGAGCTTCGGAGAGATTCTGTGCTGGGAGATCCACGAAAACGGAAAGACCTTTCTCTGGCTGGCTCAGAAATGGGGGATCAGCGTAACCACGCTTGGGGATTTGATTGCAGACCATTGCCGCAAGCTAGAGGAAGATCCGTGCGTGCAACATGAAGAGGAGGATAGCTAATGGTTCAGGAATATGAGAAGTACATGCGTTCTGTTAAACGAGGTATCATAAAGGCTATGGGGTACAAGCCTCAGTTCACAAAGGTGGTCATTTCAGAGGATATTGCCGCTGTGATGGAAAAGAATGTTACCCACCGAGCAGCGGATGGGCAGGCTTATATCGCAGTCTCGATAGGAAACGACACAACGTGGGAAACGGTACCTTTAACAGTGGATTCAGAACTACCTAGGTGGAGTGTGATCTACCTTTGGGATGAAATGGAGGATAGCTAATGGTTACAGTAGAGGTTCAATACTTGGTAGAGGGTGAATGGGTAGGTAACACAGTGGAGCTGGATGTCGAGGCTGACATGCAGCTCAGTGATGAGACGCTTGACAAGGACATGTGCGAGCTGCCTAGGAAGATTGCGTACTACGCAGAGGTGGCGGCTGAGTGTCTGGCTTTTGCCTCCCGTAAGAAGAACGAGGTAGAATCGGTAGAAGCTGTGGTAGCACAGGCATTTAGGAGTGCGGCTGCCTTAAACAAGCTCAAGGTCACGGAGGCTGGGATCAGAGAGCACATCGTCCAGCAGGATGAGGTGACTGAGGCACGCCATGATTCCTTCAAGGCTCAGGCTCAGTACACCATGGTGGATGGATTCTACAGGGCCCTGCGAGAGAAGGCATCTCTGGCTATCGCCCTGTGTTATAAGCAGAAGGAGGAGATCAGAGTCTTGAACAGCCCGCTTGAGGGATAAGTTGCAATTCTTGTCAGGATAAGCTATAATAGAGGTACAACCAATTCGACAACGACGTCGATACTGAATTAGGAGATACAAATGGTAGAGGATAACGGCCTGCCCGCAGGCTTTGGAGAGGTAGATTCAGACTTCCAGAAGGAAGCGTACGAAGAATCCAAGAAGATTAGGGATGGAGGTGACGGGAAGACTATCTTCTTGAAGACTGGCATGACTCACTGTCGTGTGCTACCTCCGGTTAAAGGGGCCAAGTCTTGGTTCCGTATGTACAAAGAGCATGGACTCAGGACCGATGGGAAGTACGGAACCTTCACTTGTCTTGGTGAGGATGGGTGTCCCATCTGTGAGATTGGTACAGAGTTGTATGCGGAGAAGGGGGACATCAACATCAAGAAGGCTAAGAAGTTGTACGCGAGGGCATCGTACTTGTACAATGTCTACGTGTATAGTAGCCCTGATGACAAGACACTGGCTGATGGGATCTACGTGATGAAGTCCGGTCCCACGGTGTACAAGCAACTGATGGAGTACGACAACGACCCGGCTGGTGATTGGGGTGACATCTCAAACATTCAGAGTGGCGTTGACATTCGCATCACTCGTACTGGCAAGGGTCGGTTCGACACTGAGTACGCGGTTATGGGCGTGCCTGCACGTTCAAACATTGTGGACAAGGTGGCTGCACAGGGTGTAGAGTTTGGTGAGCCTACTGACTTGACCGAGATCTATCCTGCGCTCAGTTACGACGAGTTGAAGACAGTGTATCTCAAGTCTGACAACCACACACAGGAGGCACCGGTAGAATAAGACTGGTGGGGGTGGAGTCCGGTTGCCACCGGGCCACCCTCGCCCTTCTACGGGAGATAAACATGGAAGACGAAAAGCTAGCAGAGATTAGAATTACCGAAGACGGTAAAGTCTACATGGTAGACAGTGTCGGTAACAAGTTCCTACTCAAAGATACTAAAGAACATGATTGAAATCATTATGACATGGCTGAGTTGCAACCCAATGGCATTTCTCTTACTAATCCCCGTGTTTGTCTTTGGTGCGGCGTTTCTGTGGGGTTGGCACGACTGTCGGAAGCAGAATAAGCTGGAAGCTAACCCGATGAAAATGAACGAGATTGAGTACCGAAGGTTCAACTACAAGAGATGTAGCAGCAACAGGAGTGATAGTGAGTAACTTCGATGACATGTTTAAGGAAGTAACCAAGAACACCAAGAAAGACAAGAACACAGCCGTCTTCAAGCCGGGTGATATCAACATCAAGAGCCACATCCCCTGGGGTATTCGCACCGGACTCCCTGAGTTAGACTTCAACATGGGTAAGCCGGGTTGGCCTGCGGGCCGATGTGTAGAGCTGTATGGATTTGAACACAGCGGTAAGACAACCTTAGGGTACCATGCCATAGCTGAGGCTCAGCGTGTGGGTGGTAGTGCGTGGTTCCTCGATACAGAGAAGTCATGGGATGAGCTACGTGCAATGGATTGTGGGGTGGAGCCTGAGCTACGGTTAGGCATTGGCGATCCTGACTCAGTAGACGCTACGTTTCGTCAAATTCAGTACATCCTCGCAGGAAGGGAGAAGTTCAACGACGGTAAGCCTCTGGTGATCGTGGTTGACTCCGTCACAGGCGCAGCCACCGAGGGTATGAAGCAGAAGGAGATCGGGGAGGTTGAGAAGATCGCACAGGATGCCAAGGCTATCCGTGGTGCTATCCGTAGGATCCAGCCCGACATTGCTGGGCTCAACGTCAACCTGTTCATGATCAATCATGCCACGGCTAACATCACAGCTAACAAATACGCCAAGCAGAGCGACTCATCAGGTGGGCATGCCATCAAGCTGGCGTCCACCGTCCGCTGTTCGATGAAGCACTACGGGTGGATCAACGATAAGGAAGCGGGGATACGGATAGGCCAGGAGATCAGCCTCAAGATAGAGAAGCTGAAGGGATCTCAGTTGGACTACCCTGAGGTATTCAAGACTCCGCTACTCAACACAGTGGGCTTCGACACTCAAGAGAGCCTGCTGCGGGCTGGCATCAAGTCAAACTGGATTGAGCATAAGGCTGGTTCGAAGGTCTACAAGCTGTATGACGAGGAGTTCGAGAAGATTGCATGGCCTGACCTTGTGTTTGGCCGGGGTGGTGTCGATGCAATGTACACTGAGTGGATTGAGTGGTGCCTTGAGGATGGGTGCATGACTAAATGGGGACGGGGATTAGAATGAAGCCAGATAACCACAAGCTTTACCAAACAATGTCAGAGCCCGGTAACATAAGAGAACATAAGCTTTATGTTGATGAGAACTGGAGTCTCTACGGGAAACCAACTTCTTGGTGGAACTCTGATACAAATTCTTATTTCATCCATCGGTGCCCCAAGTTTGAGCTACCACATTTGCATCAGTATTGGATCAATGACATTAGTGAAGAGGGCGTTCTCTGTGATATTTGTTGCCAGAACTGTCACACTTCAGCACCTTACGGAATCCAAGCACTTTGGCGCTTTCATAACCCTAGGCTCGAATCGATTCTTGTTTTTATAGAGGCAAACAAATGAAGATCCTAATCTTCAGCGACATGCATCTGCACAACCACGTCTACGGGTCCAGTATAGTGGACTACGACTCTTGGCAGTACAAGGGTATGAACTCTAGGCTGCTTGATGGGTTCAAGGTGTTTGAACAGATCGCCACCTACATCAATGACAATCCAATAGATGAGGTTGTATTTTGTGGCGATCTGTTCCACACACACGGCAAGTTAGACGCTGGTGTGTTGAAGGTGGCGTTCGAAGGCTGGCAGATGCTCATGCAGCACCACGACAAGCCAGGACATGCGTACGCTATCGTGGGCAACCACGATACAGCGGACAAAACCATGAACACTCATGCTTTACACTGGTTGGATGCGCTAGGTGTCTGTGTCATTGATAGGCCCTGTCATAACGAGTTCAATGGTCTGCCTAGGAAGCTCAGCTTCCTGCCGTACACTGAAGATGTGAAGGTGATCGAGAAGTTCTTTGAAGACGCAGTGAAGAAGAACGATGCTGCATACGCAGGGCAGGCAGGAGGTACTGTCTGCTTCATGCACGCTGGGATCGACGGTGTACCTATGAAGTCAGGGTTCGTCCCTGGTTCAGCGTTCAACACAGGCATGATTCCCGACGGTGTGCAGCACGTATTCTCAGGGCACTACCATCCGTACATGAGGGTGACAGACAATGCTACGGTGATAGGCTCACCGCTGCAACTGAACTGGGCAGATGAGGGAGACAGGAGGGGCTTCATCGTGTATGACACGGACACAGATGAGCAGGAGTTTCATGTGATCGACGCTCCGAAGTTCATTACTATTGATATGGATGATGATTCATGTGGGTGGGCTCGCGGACAGCAAATCCATAACAACTTCATTCGTGTCAAGAATTATAATGAAGCAGACCTAGAAGATATAAGGGAAACGTTCATGAATTTTACCGGCGTTTCTTTAACTTGCTGGGGCGGATCTGCAAGATCCGTGGAGTTCGTCGTGAAACTGAAAGAGGCTGACCGGCTGCAGCCTCTGAGTAGCGACGAACTCCACATCCCCGACATCATCAAGGAGTATGAAGAGCAACACGAAGTGACACCCGAACGGAGTAGAGTAGGAGAGGAGCTGAGGAAATGACGATGGAAGAGAAGCAGCAAGCTGAAGCAGAAGGCAATGCTCATGTATTGGCCCTCACGATCAAGGCGCTTGAGGAAGAACTCCCTGAGTGGACGTCGTTGAACTTGGCAAAGTTCGCCACTGCCATGGTGGCTGCGTCTATTCGGCACGGAGGGAACTACACCAAATGAAGCACACAATTGAATTTAACTATGATGGGTGTGGTCTGTGGGCTTATAATGGTGGGCCCATTATGTCTGCTAATGAGGTTATAAGTTACATTGGAAGAGATGCTTTCTTAGAGGCTCAGAAACGTAGTGTCTCACGTACTGCCTCATTCAAAGTTACTTTCGAAGTGACCGTGGAACCAATCGAATGAAACTACTCAGCCTCAAGGCCCACCACGTCTTCTCCATTGGGGACATAACGCTAGACCTCAAAGACAGAGGGTTAGTGCTGGTCACGGGGTGGAGTGAAGACGACAACAACGGGAACATGGCGGGTAAGTCCAGCTTGGCTAACCGGGCTCTGGTATGGGGGCTGTATGGCAGGACAGTGGGTGGTATCAAGGCCGACGCTGTATGCAACACCAGCATCACACCCATGAAGCATTGCGGCGTGACCCTTCACTTTGAGAGCGGTGGGGAAGAGTACAGGATCTACCGGGCACGCAAGCCGAACTGTCTGGTGCTGTCACAGAAGACATACGACCCACAACTACAAGTGGTGTGGCAGGATTTGTCCAAGAGGAACGAGAAGGATACCCAAGAGCTAATCAATGGACTGTTGGGGCGAGACCACAAAACATTCATTCAATCGGACTTCTTCGGGCAAGGGAGGGAGCGGTCTTTTCTGGCACTGCCGGGTAGCGAGCAACAGGCAGTGATTGAAGAGATCCTCCCCCTCAATTCTCTTGAGACGTGGAAGGAAACAGCGAAACAAGAGCTGAAGCTGGCACAAGAAAAGGCTGATGCAGCAGAGATAGAACAGCGCACGGCCCATGCACAGGAGGCTATGGCTACCAACCACCTTAACACCCTCTCCTCACAGGAAGCAGGGTGGGCTACGAACCACAGGGTGGACATCTCAGAACTACGCCAGAGGCTGGACAAGATCAACACCAGCGACGAGGTGATTGAGGCTGAGATTGCTATACTGAGAGATTCTCTCCCTAAGGGGTTGTTGTCTGATGTACTGAAGACTCAGAACGGTATTGAGGGAGCGTTGCATACCTCGATCACCACTTTGAACCACACCATCGACAACCTCACCGGGAACATCGACCGCTATGCTGCTCGTCCTGATACATGCGCGAGCTGCTTGCAGTCTTTACCTGAGGAAAGGATCAAGAAGAACGCTGAAGAACTGGAGAATGACCGAACCAAACGGAATGAGCTGGTCAAGCTGAGAGGGGAGAAGGAAGCTCTTCACTACAACGCTGCCTCTAGGGTAGCGATCTGCCATGAGGTACAGGCGCTGGAGAAGAAGCTAGACTTGAACGGGCAGAAGCCCGTGTTACAACAGCAGATCGAGACACTCACCCAGACAGCCAATCCATTCACGGTCCTGGTCTTAGACCAGGAAAGAGAATTGCAAGGGGTACAGGCTGTGGTTGAAGAGGCACGGCTGAAGTCTGTCGAGTTGGCGGAGGAAGTAGACCACTACAAGTTCTGGGCCAAGGCATACGGGTCGGACCTGAAGACAATGATCTTCAATCAGGTGTGCCCTTTCCTTGAGCGAAAGACCAACGAGTTCCTCCGTGACTTGGACAACGCTCAGATCAAGGTCAAGTTTCGCACGGTCAAGGAGTTGAAGTCAGGCGACTGCCGCGACAAGTTCTGTGTGACCGCTGCCTCTAGTACAGGTAGTAAGGTGTTCGAACTATTCTCCGGGGCTGAGATGCAGTTGACCAGCTTCGCAGTGGGTATGGCATTGTCGGAGTTGGCATCTATGCAGACGGAAGGGGCCTCGTCATTCATGATCTTGGATGAACCCTTCCTGTATCAGTCCCCGGAGAACTGCGAGCGTATCATCAACTTCATTACCACCCATCTTGTAGGTGATAAGGCGACTATTTTGCTCATATCCAATGAAGATAACCTAGTCAACCTTGTACCTAACCGGGTACATGTCGTGAAGAAAGAGGGGGTAACCTCCATTGGCAGTTAAAGCAGACACAGAACTACTCAAGCTGAACCTAACGTTCGACCGAGGGTTGGACGTTGAAGGTCGTAGGATCTACATCTTCGACGTGATCGACGCGGTTATGGCGTCGAACGTTGTCATGGGGCTGGAGTATCTATCCCTCACTGATGGGAAGATAACCATCATGGTCAACAGTCCAGGTGGTACAATGGCAGATATGTTCGCCATCTACGATGCGATGCGTGCCTGCCCTACTCAGATCCACACTATCGGGCTTGGTGAGGTATGCTCGGCTGCTGGGTTGTTACTGGTAGGAGGAGATCGCAGCTTCGCTTCAAGGAACTGTCTGTTCATGGCGCATCAGGTGAAGGGTGGGGTTGATAATGAAGGGGACCTTGATCTTAACGAGGCCCAGATCGCTGCGACTAGGATGTCCTGGGATCGCTGGGCCGGGTGTATGGCTGAGCACACTAGTCATACAAAGAACTGGTGGAAGAAGGAGATGCCTAGCAAGCACCATGAGCTGTGGCTGACCGCTGAAGACATGATGCTAAAGAAGCACGGCATCATTGAAGGAATATGGGAGTAACCATGGGAAACTGGGCACTAGCATTACTGATCACAATCGCACTTATATCTGGGTGCGTATTGATGGTGAACGAAGCCAACAGTGAGGAGGTTATCAAGCGAGGCCCTGCTTATATATTGCCACAAGGGGACAAGTCTCGGCATGTGGTGCGAGTTATCTGTAAATGGGATGGTGGTAAACTAATATGCGGGCCTGCTATAGGCACGAAGTGGTTCAAGGAGTGGAAATGATAAGTAAGATTGTTGGTGTACTGCTATGCTTGCCCGGGGCATTCTTTATAATAGGGTCTTTGACTTTGGCTGGGTTGGCTGTTGTAGATGCCATAGGCAAGGAGACTACCACCCTGGAGGATGCGCTTGAGCGCCCGGTCAAGGTGGAGAAGTACGTGGACAAGGAGAACAACGTGGTCTGCTACTGGGCTGATAGGTACCCACAGTACCTCGCCTGCGTGCAGATCCAAGAAACAGGGAGGCAAGTCAAATGACTGGCGATATTAAAGAATTAATTGACTGTGCTCTTGAAAAGGTACGGTTTGAGTTGGTCGCTGCCTATGAGAAGTTCCCTGACTTCCGCTCTGCTCATGAGGGTGTGGCGATCATTGACGAGGAGTTCCAAGAGTTCAGAGACGCAGCGTACTGGCCGCACAAAGAAGAGACAGGCGAGGTAGAGGTAGAGGTAACGCAGCTCGCTGCGATGGCTGTACGTTACCTCGTAGACGTATGTTACAATGAGGAGACACCAAGATGACACTACTTTACGCTATATGCGTCTGGTTCACATGGACCCCGGCTACGGATGCCACGCACTACGACACCTACCTAGACAATATCTTCTATGAAACGGTAATAGAAGAAGTAGAGATATGCTCGGACGAGATTCCGCTGAGAACCGGTTACATCTGCGATGACTTCAACCGCGTGGGGCTGGGCGTGGACTGGCTGGTAAAGAACCCCCAGTTTGCGGTCCAGTCAGATCAACTTACGGAAGTGTCGGAGCTTAAGTATCATAACGCACAACTACTTTGGAGCGGGACAACAAACACCACAGACCAATTCGGTCGCTTAGAAATCACGTTTCATAGGGACAACTCGCAGGGGTTCATCTTCCGCAGCACTCCTACGAACGGGGGCGTAGGCCCACACTATGAGGTACATGTTTCGGGCTCACAGGTGAGGTGGGAGCATGTGATAGATGCCTCGTATCAGAATCGTCCGGACACATGTACACTCTCAAGACCAGCACAGGACGGGGACTGGTTTGGGGCGACAATCACAGGAACAGGCAACGACACGGTGGTGGAGGTGTTTGTTTCGGCGATGGAGTTAGGCCCAGATCCGAGCGCCTGGCCGTCTCCGGAATGCACGCTGACGGGCGATCCGTCGATGCCGGTAGACACGGGCAACCGGGTGGGCGTCCGCTCCTATACAGGCAGCGGTACCAGGGATTCATACATGGACAACGTGTGTGTGGGGGACTCAGAGGATCAGCTCTTGCCAGACCCCGACACTTACTACATTGAACACACTCTTTACGTAGTAGGGCTCAATGATGCTGAAGAGGAAGGCCCAGCCAGCGATGCCCGTGAGTTTATGTGGGTACCTGACTTCGACCAGGATGACGACGGAATCGTAGGCTTTGCAGACTTCGGTGCGTTTGCTAAGGCGTTTGGTTCTGATCACCCCTCTGATCTATGGGCTGATGCTGATGGGAGTGGGAGCGTAGGGTATCCTGATTTTGGTAAGTTTGTGCAGCGATTTGGCAAGTGCAACGACGGTGTTTCTGAGGTTGAGTGTGGGTAGGACGAAAAAGAAACGATGCGTTAGGTGCCGTGTTCTAAAGCCAACCACAGAGTTTCCTCCTTGTAAGATGGGTAAGGATGGGCTCTATAGTTATTGTAGGCCGTGTCATAGTGAATATCAAAAAGCGAGGCACCCTAATAGAAAAGAGATTGATGAAAAGAAAGCTCGCCGTACAGGATTAAAGAAGCAAAGTCTAAAGACCTGTAGCTCTTGCAAAACCGTGCAGCCTTATGATGATTTCTATAGTGATCCTAGACATACTGACGGTAAACAAAGTATTTGTAAAGATTGTTGGAGTATCAAAGGCGATGCAAGATACTTAAAGAAAGAATATGGTTTAACAGTGGATGAATTTCATCAATTATTAGACGCTCAAGATGGTTGTTGTGCGATATGCTATCGACCTCCGAAGAATTACCGATTCAATATAGATCATTGTCATAAGACGCACCAAATTAGAGCGCTACTTTGTGTCAACTGTAATACTAATCTTTTGCCTCCTGTTGAAGCCCACCCTGATTGGGTGAAAAGAGCTTTTGATTATCTAGAAAACCCACCGGCTTTTGAAGTTATAGGTAAGAGACAAGTACCAAAAACAAATCAAGCACGTAGAAAGAAGAAGGAGGAAACAGATGGGTAAACACACTGGTAAGAGACTTGTTTTTGATTTGGAAGTCTCCCCGGCGGTTGTTTGGATTTGGAAGTGTGGGTACGGCATCAATGTACCAACTAGCAATCTCATTGAAGAGCCGAAGGTGATTTGCATCAGCTTCAAATGGGAAGGTGAGAAGAAGACTCATCATTTACAGTGGGATAGGAACCAGAATGATCGAGCGATGCTCGCTAAGTTCGTTCCTATCATGCAAGATGCAGGGGTGATTGTTGGGCACAATTCAGACGGGTTTGATATCAAGTGGTTGCGTACTCGGTGCTTGTATCACAGGCTCCCCTGCCCGCCTAACTTCGTTACCATCGACACTTGGAAACAGGCGAAATCTGCGTTTCGTTTTCAGGGAAATGGCCTAAAGTACATCGCCCGCTTCCTGCAACTCAAGAAGCAGAAGATTGTGACCCAAGAGAACGCCGGGTTGTGGCAGGACGTGGTATTCAAGAAGAGTGCCAAGGCACTAAAAGAGATGATAAAATACTGCGACAGGGACGTAGATGTCACCATGGAAGTTTACGAAGCGTTCATTCCTTACACGGCGGCTACTGGTCACGTTGGCGACAGGATGCAAGACTGTCCGCACTGTGGCAGCAGCAACACCAAGTGGGAGCAAGATAGATTCACGGCAGCAGGTACAAAGCGTACTCAATTTCGGTGCCAGGAGTTCGGCGCTTGTGGCAAGTATACCACGATTGCTGCCTCCAAGTGGTACAAGGACACTCCACTCAAGAAAGGAAAGGGAACGAAGAAGAAATAAAGGAGATAAAATGCGTATCTATTTATGCGGACCGATGGACGATTACACTGAAGAAGAGATGGGGACTTGGCGGAAAGACACGACTACCTACATGCGTTTCAGTGGAATCGTGTGCCTTGATCCAACGGACAGGCCCTATAGGAACTGTTCGTATAAGGAGGATCCTGAGAGTGTGCTGCCTGATCTTGTAGAATCAGACAAGGTTGACATCGAGGCATCAGATATAGTCTTGGTCAACTACACTAAAATCAGCGTAGGGACCAGCATGGAAATCCTTTTGGGGTGGCAGAAGGACAAGCACGTTGTAGTGGTAGCGCCTGAAGGTATGCACCTGGGCGCTTGGGTGGTCTATCATAGCCACAAGATCTGCAGAAGCCTGGAGGATGCGTACGAGCACATCATTGACTACCACAATCGCATGAAACGGTGAGCGTTCGCAACTGGCGGGAGTGGTTCGTTGGTCCTGAAGAAGAAGAGCCTGCACACCAGCAGGAAGAAGAGATCAGACTTGTAGCTGGTGCTGGGCACCGGGAAGAGGGCAAATCTCTCCACCTCAGGAACAAGCTACCGCCACGCTGTGCCACATGCAAGAAGTTTATGGGACATGAGTCAGGCATGCACATCATGCTGACTCAAGACTGGCGAATCCACATCAAATGCTTCAGCGAAGTGATTGAGGCCCATCTAGCAGAGGGCGAGGTACTGGATCTTGGCACAGGTCAGGTAACTAAGCTTGCGATGTTCACAGATTGACGCATGAAAACTTGCAATTCCTTTCAAAATAAGCTATAATAGGTACTAAGGAGGTGACATGGGAAAAGAGCATATTGAGTGGGTGTTTGACGATGCGAAGGCTACTATCATTGAGCGAGGCACAGAGCGAGATCAGCCTGATGGAGAGCGTACCATCCCCCGCTGCGTGGCTGCGTTCAACGCTATTACAGGGCACAACCTGTCGAATACAGACGGTTGGGCTTTCATGCAAATTCTTAAAATGTGCCGCTCAGCCCAGGGTTCATACAAGTACGACGACTACCGGGATGGCGTAGGCTACGCCGCCCTAAGGGCAGAGGAGGCACGGATGGAGAACGAAGCTACTTCTGATGCTGCTGTTTATCCTTGCAGGTGTGAGGGGTGTAGAGGAAAGCCGCCACCGGATGATTCATCAGTCAAAGGCTTCGCTAAATGTGAGTGTGGTAAATGTGAAGAGAAAATAGGCGGAGTGTTCGTACCTCCGGAGTGTGACGACCGCATCATGGACGTCCCCCGTGCCGTCGAGTTGGTCGTTGAGCACGACAAGAAGGCGCGCGCACGATACAACGACCATAGCCGCTGTACTTGTGGTTGTGGGGCTGACCGAGGAGACCCCTGTAAATATGTTTGACAAGAAGGGTAACTGGGTAGGTAAGACGAAAGAAGAGGTTGATAAGTTCGTCTCCTCCCTTGACGAGGAAGCATTTGCGATTCCTAAGGAGCTACAGAATCAGATCCAAGCCCTAGGTAATCAGGTACTGGGTGCCAACAGCGCCTTGGTGAAGTCGAACAAGAGCAGGACAGCAGCACAGACCAACATCCTACGGAAGGGAGTCAAACCAGTTGACATCATCGTCCCAGTGTACGGTGGGCTCCACGTCCTGGCTCCGTGTCTCTCCTCTATCATGCAGCGTACAGGCTGGCCTTATAGAATCATTGTCGTTGATGATGCTTCACCTGACTACGGTACCCGAGGGTGGCTGCAGGCGTGGAGTAAGGAACACCCCGACCACCTTGTGATCTTCAACAAGAAGAATCGAGGCTTCGCAGCCTCTGTCAACAGGGGCATCGAGGCAGGAGAGAATGAGTACATCTGCGTGCTTAACTCAGACGTGCTGGTCACGACAGGCTGGCTCCGCAAGCTAGTGATGGCGCATGAGACAGATCCGGAGCACAACAAGATCGTCAACCCTTGCACCAACAACACTGCCGTCATCAACGTTCCTCTCCAGGAGGGCTACGATTACAACGATATGAACCGAGCCTTTGAAAAGCTGGCCTCTCACGGGTACCCGGAGATCATGCCCACAGGGTTCTGCTTCTTCATGCCCAGGTCTCTAATAAATGACATCGGTACCTTCGACGAGGGGTACGTGTCCTACGGCGAGGAGACCGATATGTGGATGCGATGTATCACTCGGATCCACAAGGGTCAAGTGACGAACTGGAAGGCTGTCCTGGCAGACGACACCTACATCTTCCACGAGAGAGGCACCTCGTTCAGCGTGATGGGGAATGAGGAACACATGGGGTTCCGGAAATCAGGAGCTGCAAGGTTCCATGGTATCTGGCCTGGGTACAAGACGTGGGCGAAATCCTTCGACGTCAAGAAGGCCTTGGCTGCTCTACGTGCCCCGATCGCTGAAGACCTCATCAAGAAGGAGAACCCTAGATACCATATCTGCTTCGCGGTGTTCAGCACTGAGAATTGTGGTGGTATGAAGGTGATCGCTGACATTGTCAACCATCTCAATGAGATAGGGATAGATGCCAAGGTAGCCCACATCAAGCGTGACCCCAAGATGAAGAAGAACGTACTACCTGCGTTGCGGTCAGAGCCTATCGTATTCGAGGGCATACCTGACTTCATCAACAACTTCAAAGATCGAGTGTTCAGCGAGGGTATCGTGGTAGCAGGGACGGGTGAGTTGATGCCTCCGGTAGCGGCTGTGACTACCAATACTCCTAAGCTGACGTCGCTTCACTTCTCACAGAGCGATGACCTAGCTATCTCCCCTACCAAGCAGATGAAAGCATCCATCAAGAACGCCAACATGCTGGCTGACTTCACCATCACCAACAGTAAGTGGACGGCGAAGAAGATGAAGAAGGAACACAAGGTACACGGCAGCATCAGCCCAGGGTATGACAACCTCATGTTCTTTCCTAAGGGTAGGGAAGAGGGCGATGAGCGGCCTACTGTGCTAGTGTCCCTTGGTAACTTGGTGTACCCCTTCAAGGGGCACGACCGAGGCATCGAAATGTGCCAGCACCTACACAAGATGTGCAGGGAGAACAAGAAAGAGATACGTATACTGGCTAACGGGGTGGATTCCGTAGCGGGTGCCCCTTACATCACGGGGCTGGGTGTCATGCCTCAGACCCGGTTCGCCAAGGTACTTGGAACAGAAGTAGACGTCTACGTAGACCCAGCTAAGAACCACAGCTATGGGCTCCCTTCTCTAGAGGCTATGGCCTCTGGTGCGGTACCTGTGTGTTGGAACAACAAGGGTATTCTGGAGTATGCAACGAACGACGTTGATGCTATCATCCTCAACAACAAGACAGTACCTGAAGTCATGGCCGAGAGGATCTACAACCTCCTCTTCCTTGAGCCGAAGCGGATGGAACAGCTCAGAGAAGCAGGCCAGAAGACAGTTCGAAAGCTGAGTAGACAGGAGGGGGTGCTTAACTTCGTCGGTCTACTAGAGAAGACACTCAACCTTGGCATAGAACCGAAGAATATCGCAATCGTCACACCCCACCTACGTAAGCACGGTGGACCGACTACGATCCTGAACACGGCGAACCTGTTGCAGAAAGCAGGGCACAACGTGTGCCTCTACACCCAGCATTTTAACGACATCGACCCGATTATTCAGAAGAGTTGTGAGGTACCGCTGAGGGTAGACTGGCAGAACATACCTCCCTGCGACCTATTGATCACCAACTCAGACAACGAGCATAACCAACGATTCATTGAGATGGATCATATCAAGAAGAAGGTCATGCTCAAGCTGTCACACAACCCTAGGTTCCAGGTGCTAGAGGCTGACTCATTGAAGCTGAAATGGGACGGTATAGCCACCAGCACACAGTGGTTGAAGGATGTATGTGAGAACGTGACCGAGGGGTGGGAATATGACACCCACAAGAACGCTAAGAGGGTAGGGTGGTATCACTACGGTCACAAAACGTTTAGTGAAGTAGCAACTAGGCGACGTTTTGGCAATAAAGAGATCGGCCTCACTCTAGGGACACTCATTCATCAGCACCCTCTTAAGGGATCAACCGAGGCGCTTCGGGTCATGGAGACTATGGCGCATAAGTACCCTGGTAAGCTCCAGTTGGTGGGTGTAGGTGAGGTGGTTGCGTTTGCTAAGCAGAAGCCTGACTGGTTGAACTATGTGTTGTCTCCATCGAGGGAAGAGATGGCTCATATCATGAGTCAGGTAGACATCTGGATCATTGCATCTCATTCGGAGGGGTTGGGTCGCATGACCTTGGAGGCTATGTCTGCTGGGTGTGCTATCGTGTCCACGGATACAGGGGCTGAGTTCCTGAAGGATGGGAAGAACTGCATGCTCGCTAAGATAGGCGACGTCGATGGGCTGACGGAGTGCGTTGACAAGCTGTATCATAAGACAGAACTCAAGGAGAGTCTAGTAGCTGACAGCTTCAAGACAGCACAGGAAGCGGCTGATCCAACAGAGTACATGAAGAACTGGAACAAGATCATAGGAGATTTGTTTAATGGCTAAGTTTAGAAAGAAACCGGTAGTGATCGAAGCGTTCCAGATGACTATGGCGCGTCGTTGGGATAATAGCGAGTGGCCTGAATGGCTACATGCAGCATGGCAGATGGAGCCTGGAGTGGTGGGCGCGGTCTGGCCGAAGCCAGAGGATGCCCGAGACATTCTCCTTATCTCAACGCTGGAGGGTGGCCTGGACGTACAGTGGAACGATTGGATCATCCAGGGCGTTCAGGGTGAACTCTATCCCTGTAAGCCCGATATCTTCGAAGCAACGTATGAGTTTGTTGAAGGATAAAACCATAGGAGATTTGTTTTGAAGAGAGAAGAACTACTCAAGCAGATTGAGCAGACGTTTGCGTATGCAGCACCGGGGGAGTTTAAGGATACCAAAGAGGCCTTAGTGGTAGTAGGCTCAGCCCTCCGGTACTTGGTGAATCAGTGCGAAGACATGGAAACAGTAGAGGTACCTGATGGACCCGAGAATAAAACTACTGATTGAGCAAGTAAGAGTGCTTCACGCTCCTACTTGGTGGCACTTAAAGGATGTAGCCACACTAGAGGATCCGTGGTGTGCAGGGTGCATGAGCACCTGTATTCATAAAGAGTGCCCCGTACTCAAAGTAGCAGACGAATTGGAGAAAGAAGATGGTGAAGAGAGCAGTCGCGATTAGTACGTACAACCGAGGCGACCGCATCGGTGAGGTGATAGAGGGTGTGTTGTCCACAGTACCTAACGGTACTGATGTGTTCGTGTGCGATGATGGCAGCGATCATGAGCACATCGCCCCTATCCTTGACTTCCCTGCTGTCTCGCTGTATGCAGGCCCGAACCTCGGCGTGGGTGCTAATAAGACACGCTGCTTGTATCTCATGAAGAATCACCACTTCAGTTGCATTCTTGAGGATGACCTCGTACCTACGGAGAAGAACTGGTTTGAGGTTTACGAGGCTGCGGCTACCCTCATGGATGTACACCATTGGTGCCGGGTTCAGGATAAAGTGGTACCGGAGACGATGCCATCCTTCACAGCGTACATGAAACAGGCTATGAATGCTACTCCAGTGTACGCTTCCTCACCACGCGGTGACTTCACCTTCTTAACTCGTAAGGTGATAACCACAATTGGTGGTTTCAACCCAGCGTTCCAGGGTTGCGGAATGGCCCATGGTGAATGGTCCGGAAGGGTGGCGAAAGCAGGGCTTATTTCGCACCCGTTGAAATGGATTGATATAGCTGAAGTACGGGATAAATTCAAGCAGATTGGCGACACAGAGGGAGGTCGCTGGGCTGATGATCCGGAGAAGATCAAGAAGCAGATTGCATACAATAAGAAAGTGGCCCGGCACCTTGAGAAAGAAGAAACCTTATACTGCCCGCTAGTGTTACGATGAAAGGGCGGGTAGGGCGGCCGCCTCGGCCAGTACAAGAACGTTTTGAAAGTAAGTACATCAAAGATCTATCCGGATGCTGGCTATGGCAAGCAGGTAAAGACTCTAATGGGTATGGAAAGTTACAGATATCAGGAAAATCAACCGGGGCACATAGGATTTCTTGGGAATTGACAAACGGACCCGTTCCAGAAGGGATGCTTGTGCTTCATACATGTGACACCCCTAATTGTGTAAATTCAAATCATTTGTTTATCGGTACGAATACAGACAATATGAGAGATAAAGTTAGCAAAGGACGAGATTTCAATCTCAATAAAAGAGTATGTATTCGTGGCCATGCGTTTGATGAAAAGAACACACGACACCACATGCGACCAAGTGGAGAGTGGCATCGTACGTGTAGGGCTTGCGATGCTTTGAGATCACGATCCTATAGAAAGAAAAGGAAAGTAAATGTCTGAGATAATTCTAGGATGTCGAAGAGATCTAGATAAGAGAGGAGACCCTATTCCTTCTTACTCTGATTCAACATACCAAGCGTTGATAGACTTGGGGCATAGCGTGACCTTGTTAGGTGAAGGACATGCCCATGAGACATTTGAAGACCTGTCTAGTAGTTTCTTAAATAGACAGTCATTGTTTATTGATCTCGATGCCGGAAGAAACAAAGAAGGCAACCTTTCTCTCCACTGCTTTGAGAAACGAGCCCCTATCCCTAGTGCGTTCAGAAGCGTAGACGCACACGGGAGCCCTAGCCTGCATAGAAGAGCAGCTAAGAACTACGACCACGTCTTCTTTGCTGTGTACGACAAGCGGGACATCTTCGCCAGCCACCCTTCCGCGCATTGGTGTGCAAACGCCAGCGATGCGAAATACTTTTATAAGGATATACTCCCCAGTGCGCATGGCTCCAGACCGTTTGACATTGGGTTCTTCGGGAGTAAACACGGACTTAGTCGAGCCGACGTCTTGAAGCCTATCGCCTCACGCCACGAGTGGACGCTGGATGTCCGACAGCTTGGGGCGAGCGCGAATAGGTGGCCCCATACGGCTGAGGCTATGTCACAGTGCAAGGTGCTGTTCAATAAAGGTCAGAAGAGAGATGGGCCGAACCAGCGAGTTTTAGAAAGCATGCTGATGGAACGCCCCTTGGTCACAGATCGTGACCCCAGAGACGGCATGTCAAAGCTCTTCGAAGAAGGAGAACACTACCTCGGTTACGCGAGTGATTCAGAGCTAGCAGACAACATCGGGTGGTGCCTCCGAGAACCATCCTTGGCTGGGGGTATGGCTAAGCGAGCTTACAAATTGGCCTACGAGAAACATCAGGTCAAGCACAGGGTTAATCAAATCTTAGAGGTGACAGGTGTCTCTTGAAGCCGCAGCTTTAAATCTACTTCAACGTTTGGATAAATACATCGATCGTCGCGTTGATGATGGCCCTGACTGGGAGTTCACCAAGCTCGATAGGGCAATGCAGGAGCTACGTGACGCAGTGAGAGGAGAACAATGACAAAGATTGAAGGGCTCACCCCGATGGTCTTAGCACTAAATGACCAGTACTGGTTGCCCTACGCCCTTGAGTCTCTCAGAGGTAGGTTCAATCGCTATGTAATATACGACGCAGGCTCAGAGGACCAGACAGGGGACATTATCGACTGGTTCACGGAGACAGAGGACGCCGAGTTTTTCGTCCGGAAGCTGCCGTTCGCTGTGCCTGAAATCCAAGGGACTTACCGCAACAGCATGCTTGTGGAAATGGAAACGGAATGGGGTTTTATGGTGGACTGCGACGAGGTGTATCACCCCGATAGTCTTAATAATTTGGCTACTTCGTTTAAGGAATCTCGGTTTGTTCCAACGGCAATAGAAATAAAATACGGAGTAGTGCAGCGCACGGAGATGGCTACTGACCTGACCCATCGCTACGATGAAGAGCGGACACACCACCGCCTGTACCGACGTAACGCTTACTTCACCGGTAGGCACCCAGGAGAGGCACCTCGGTGGAAGCAACGAGAAAGCAATGAGTTCAAGATTGATGACGTAATGTGCTACCACTTCCACAACGCTCTACGCTCACCTTTAGAGGGGTCGGTGCCGAAGAGGCTGGATCGAAAGTCACAAGGCACGTACCACCCAGGAGAGCTGGTGGCTTTCGATCTGTTGAAGGAGCTGCCTATGCTAAGGGAGCCGATCAACGACTTCCCCGTCAGCCCTGACTTGGAGAAGCTGCAGCATGCCGCTCGTCAAATGTAAATGCGGTAGGTTCACGCAGAACGGATTCCTCTGCATATCATGCCAGAAGGACTCCTCTATCAACCTGCTGCACTATGCCCCGGAAGAGGTCGAGAATGAGGATGAGTTTGATGAGTACGGCTTCTTAATTATCGACAGTCTAGAAGGGTATGACGACGGAGAGGAAGAGGAAGACTAAAAGTCTATCTCGTACTCCTGCTCCTTCCGCTCCCCCTCCTCATAACACATCAAATCGTACGCTTTCTCAACCGAATGCGTGTGATCGAACATGAGCTGCCACTGCATCTGTATGTACAGGCACATGACAGGCCCCCACTTGTACTCAGGTAGTGCTTTGTTCGCATCATGACAGGCGTTGAGGTGCATGGACAGATGAATTAGCTCTTCGGTCTGGAACCTATAGCTATCCGCTAATAGGTCACATGGCATGAATATGTACCGCTTTACTAACTCTGGTTTGGAGTGGTCTAGAGGGGCACCCGGCCTAGCCCCGGCTGCTGTAGCCAATAGAAGGCACGCGACTAGAGCGGCCCACTTCACTAGGGGGCTTTACATTTGATGCTGTACACATCAGCAATAGCACTACCCAGCCCTGCCACGTACATACCTTCCTTCTTGAGCAGCGCGCAGTGTAAGAGGCCGTGGCCTGCGTCAGCAGGAGATTCAGCGTATGCCTTGCAGAACTCCCAAGATTCTCTGATTTGATCCACCATTTCTACTTCAAACTCGTACCCTGAGATCAGCTCCTCGCACGTCAGGTCCTCAAGCAGCCAGTCGCCGGTGAAATCAGCACTGCTACTCCGATTCGTGACGAAGAATAGAATCGTTAATATACACGTTATTGCCGTTGCACATACGAGTAGTCTAGTAATCATGATCTCCCCTTCTTTGTATACTCTCTGCGGAGCGCCTCAAGTAGCTCTTCACGCGCTCGGTTTCTTTCCTGTCCAGCCCACTGGCCTGCCTGTCCTAGCCTGTTGTTGATGTCTGCTCGGGTCCACTGCCTCAGCTTCGGATGATGCCCAAGTCTGTCCGAGATACCCTTCAGGTACCTTGTGTACTTCTCCTGTGCCACTGACGGGCTGTGCTGGTACTGCTCAGCGAACGAGCCTTGGATCTCTGACAGGATGTTCACGATTTCTATTTCATTACCCTTGTTGAGGTGGTAGTCAAGGTTCTTAGCGAGATGCTTCCGGACCTTGTACATGTGCTGCTCTGTCTTCGACTCGTTGGCGAGCTGCTGCTCACCTGTGGCAGCGTACGATTTGTACACCCCGAAGTTGTTGAGCCAGAAGTCGTTGGTCATGCTGCCAGGGCGCCCGGTCATCGGGTCGATGGCGTTGCCTGTGTCGATCAGCGCCCTGGAAATGTTGGTGACGCCTGTGGGGTCGCCCCACAAAGGCACATCAGGGGTGGACATCTTGAAGCCGTACTTCTGGAGGAAAGGAGGGGCCATGAAGCCAATCATCCCAGCGATTGTCTTGGAGATACCACCTCCTATGGTGCCGTCACCGGCTGGCTCACCGTAGGGCGTCTCGCCTGTGAAGGCAGAAATCATGGGTTTGAGGATGGCGAGAGGCTCAGCGGGCATCTGCTCCAGCAACCCAGGCAAATCCTGCCAAGGTGCGTAGTTGCCGCCGAAGTCCGGAGAGTTCGTGGTCATCATGAAGGTAGAATGCGGCAGGAAATCCAACATCGCACCGCGCATCTGCTCAGCATGCACCTCATCTGTGCCCATAGCGGCAAGGAACCCACCAAAAGCACCGCCTGCAAGGCCACCAGCGTACGCAGAGGTGGCGCTCTTGCCGAGGATGGCACCACCAGCCGCACCGAACAGCGCACCTGTGCCTGCGCCGCCTATACCGGCAATAGCCTTCCCCTTTCCGACAATAGTGGTGTAGGACTGAGCCCAGAAGGGTAGCTGACGCTTGGTTTCTTTCACCTCTTCTGGATCTCCTGCAAACCCCATGCCACTCATCGCTGACTGTATGATTTGGGGTGCTCTGAGCCAAGGAATCATCCGGAGGGGGTGGTCTTGGATGTTGTTCTTGGTGATCCGCGTGGCTTCAGCAGGGAAGGTAGCCCACGGGAAGGCGAACTTACGGGTAGTCTTGATGGCAGACCCCACAGTACCGTACATAGGCAGCCTACGAGCCACCTCAGTCACGGCCGCGCGCCTTGACAATCCCTTGCCTCGAAGGTGTATGAAGTACGTCATCTTGGGGACCATATCTTCAGCGAGATACGCCTTGGTCAACTGGTCGAACCACTTCGCCTTGTCGTTGAGTTGAACTGCTTTCTTGGTCTTCATGTAGGCTGAAATCACACCTTTTGTGAAGATCTGCTTGTCCGACATGGCGTTTGCCATCCTCTCCAACGCCCTAGAACCCTCGATCTGCTCAAACGCAGACGCTTCAAGCAGCTCCTGCACGGTGGGGTCAAAGAACTCATCAGCGAGGTCGAGAGTCTCTCCCTTGAAGCCCTTCTCTGTTCCGAGGTCGATACCCTTGAGGACCCCATCCTTGTCGAAGAGTGTGCCACGCCGAGCCAGCCCGGCTTCGTTAGCCTTCATGTTGATCTTGGCGATCTTGTTGAAGGTCTCGGTCATTCTGCCCATGAGTGCGATGTTCGCGGGCTTGGTCACGTTGAACCCAGCCTGAGCCAGGAAGGACATGTTGCCGGTGAGGTTCTGGATGTGTGTCGGGATCGAACCGGCTGTCTTCATGGTCTTGTAGACTGTGGTCATGACGTCCATCAGGTTATGAGAGATCTGCTGCGTCTGATCCATCATACCATTAGCCCCGAACAGCCCATCAAACACCTCGGTCTTGATCCAAGGGAGGGAAGCTTCCGGATCTCCTGTCTTCTTGGCGATCATGCGCCTGAGGGTAGCCGCCGCGCCTTCACCAGCGCCGTCAAGAGAGGTGTAGCCCAACTTCGCCATCTTGACCTTGCTGAAGCCAGACGCTTTGACTAGGTCAGCAGGGGCCACAACCTGCATACCGGCCCCTTCTCTAGTCACCATGTCCCTGATGAATTTGAAGTTGGAGTGGAGCATGCCGTCAGTCATGTAACCGTTGATGGTAACGTCAGCCGAGTCGGTAATTAGGTTACCTGACATCAGGCTATCGAAAATGTCTTCATGGGTCTTTGCACGGTGCAGCATAGTAGGCCCTGAGAGCTGAGGGTGCTTGGCAAACTTGACTGCGACGTGCTCGAATTCCCCTACGGTTTTGATCTCGCCGCCTTCATCGATCAGGCCGGTCGCCTTCTTCACACCCGGCTTGGGCGGGATGGGTACCATGTGCTGGGTGGTAGGTCCGACGCTACCGATGCCCGGTGTGCCCTTCTCCAGAGCAGGAAGGTGAGCAGGGCCGATAAAGTTGCGGGTCTTTTCGGTAATGAACCCGTCTGCGAGCATCTCAGACTGTCGCTTCTTCGCTGCCTCAAAGTAGAAGTCAGCCCACTTCTGGTTCTTAGTGGATAGCTTCCCGAACTCTTTCAATGCTTTCTGTTCTAGCCCTCGACCGGGCGCAATCCTACCCAGGAGGTACGCATAGATGGATGCCCCGTCCTTCTCATCAGGCATCTCACGGAGGATGGTGCCTACTGTGTCGTTCTGCCACAGTTTGTTGTGCATCTCATGGAATTCACTCTTGATACCACCGTTTGCAGCGTCATCAACCAAGGCGTTGTAGGTCTGGGCGAACCGTTTGTCGAACTGATGGCGTATCTTCTCCATGGGGTTGAGCGGCTGTTCGCTAGCGGCCTTCTCTGCCCTGACTTTCATCCGCTTGTAGCTGTTCATAGCGACTTCTTGCTTACGCATTATCAGCACTGTTTCAGGGTCGAGGTCGGCGTACTTACTGATCCTCTGATCGGTTATCATACCTAATTCTTTCCACGTATCGATCTCTGCTCTCTCTAGGGCAGTACCTACCTTCAGCTTGGTAGCCATTTTGCCTACTTTGAAGGAGGTTTTCGCTGCCAACGCAGCCGGGAATAAAATGGTACCAACCAGAGAGGTGGTGGCGAGAGCGTTCACCCACACAGGCTGCTCAGACCACTGCTGCTTGGCATTCTCCACGCTCCAGGACCAGCCCTCACTGTCGTGTGCGATGCCAACGACGGCTGCTTCGGGGCCGAACAGGAAGTCCAGCGTCTTGGTGGGGAGGCTGTCCTCTTGAGGCTTGCTGAGGTGGGATACCACGCTGTACATGTCAACGGTACTTCTGGGTGAGAGTTCACCGAGGCCTGATCTACCCATGTCCCTTACAGGACGGCCTGAGCTGTCTGGGCTTGAGCTAACCACTCCCATACCTGAGCTGCCTATCTGAAGCCCGCTTTCGGACGGAGGTGTAGCCAGCCCTCGGACAGCTTCGTTCTTAGACAAGAGTGCGGAGGCTTCCGCTTTCCTACGCCCCAGTATGCCTTGCTCTTCCTCTTCCTCTTCGGGGGGTAGGAGTCCTGAAGGTTCGTATGCCACAGGCTACTCCTTAGGCTTCTTCTCGGGGAATTTCTCTCTGAAATCAGACGGGTATTCATCCGAACCGTCACCGAAAAGGCCTCCGATTGCTGAGGTGACTCGACTCAGACCGGCACCACGCGTCCTACGCTGCGGGGGCTTACCCTTCTGTTCCAGCGACAACCCACCTGTGTCAGGACCTGTAGCGAGCCACTTGGCAGCAGCCGCTACAGCCTCACGCACAGCCTTGAGGTAAGGAGCTGCTTGCTTGTTCATCTCATCGACAGTCAACCCCTTGAGTTGTTCGGTCATCGCTCCACCTTCTAGGATATCTCTACCCTCTAGAGCCGCAGGGAGCCACTCGTCGTTCATCCACGCTGTTGCTTCTGGCTTCGTGAGACCGTCTCGCCTCATCTTTTCATTACCTCTCTCGACAGCAAGCGTAGCAGTCTTATCAGTTAGCTCCTCTGTTTTCTTCTTGTCAGGGTTGGTCGTAATGTCGTACTTGAACGCAGGCGCAGGTTGCGGCTTCATATTAGGTCGACCTTCAGCAGCAGCAACCGCTGCATCCTCACCCCATTCTCGCTTGAACCATTCGTACATGGCTCTCTCTTCCATTGCCGGACCTTGTGAAGCCAACCACCTTTGGGTAGTCTCTTGGTTAACGTCGTTGGCAGCTTCATCGGGTGTCCATTTCTTACTTCTGATGAACTCGGCGGTTCTTTCTGTTAATTGCTTCTGAAGGAATCCGTTGTAGTCAGACGACTCTAGTACCGCCTTACCTCTGATGTCGTTTCTGAAGAACCTAGCAGCCTCTGCTGGTCCCTTATTTCGTACAACAGCGTCTGCGTTGTTGTATTTGCCCTCTGTCTGGGCCGTAGATGCGTCAGCTTGGCGGGTGAGCGATTTCTTATAATCGATATCAGCCTGCCCTGCTTCTAGCCCCTGTCTGTTCTTTGCGCCTGCCATGGTACCCTGCGGGTTGAACTGAGAGGCTAGCATCTTCATTTGGCTTTGCATCATTTGGCTGATCATGTTATCGACGATGGGGTTGTTACTGTACTTCTCTGCAGCTACGTTGTTCAGACCGATCTGCTTCTCGGTTATCTGACTCATAGCGTCTGATTCGATCTCCCCTTGCAAGCGTACTGACTGCATCTTACCTTCCGGAGTACTCATGTCTATTTCACCGATAAGTTCACCTGTGTTAGCGTCCAGTATTTTCCCGTCTTGGACGGCTCTAACCATCTGCCCTGCTGTGTCGCCAATCCTTTGCATATCTTCTTGGTATTGGTCGTAGTGGTTCTTCCTGAAGTTGGAGAACTCGTTTTGGTGCCACCGGTGCTCAAGCAACTTCTGTGTTTGTTCTGCTTTGGCTGTCCAATAGTCCTCGTAGGACTTGTCAGGACGCTGGCCCCTAGGTGTATAGCCGCCTCCTTCGAATGCAGCACCGATCTTCCTGTAGGCACCACCCATCAAAGCATTACTCAAGCCTCTGTATGCAGGACTATTCACGGCCTTACGAGCTGCGACGCCTACCTTGCCACCTTTAGTGTTCTCTTCGTTGTACTCGGGCATTTTATCTCCTATCCTCTAGCTATATTCCAATCGTCTGTTTCATAACCACCAGCGTAAGGACCGACCGGGCTATCGTCTCCTCCCTCTCTCCATTCGTTAAAGTAGTCCCCTCCAGCCTTCAACATGCCACCTACATCACTTACAAATGAGCCGTAGTCTGGTTGACCTCCTCCTCCGCGCTCGCCGCTCCTGGGGGTGTAACCCCCTCCGCTGGCTGCTTTAAGCGAAGAAGAAAGAACGCCTTCTATAGAGGCACCGGCACCTCCACCACCACCGACGAGTCCACCGACGATTGAAGGCCCAGCCATGATAGTTCCTTCAATGAGGTTCTTAAAGAAGTTGACAGGCTGCTGTGTCATTCTGGTGTCGTATGCTTCTCTAATAGCTACGTTAGCCATCGAAGATGCTTCGATCTGCATGCGTGCGGTATTCTGCATGGCGTCACGATAAGAGTCATTTACTAGCGGGAGCCCTTGCATGAACGTACCCGTACCAGCAGCTACCCGATCAGCGTTCTGTCGGACGGCATCAAAGAGGTGAAGGTTAGCCTGCCATGTCTCTTGTACACGGCTCCGCATGGCACGCTCACCGGCTATTAGCTCGTTGGCTTCGAACATGGCAGTACGTCGGGCCGACCCACCCTTGGCGGCTTGGTTCTTCAGCTTCCGCATGGTGTCCCTGAGCTGGAGGGCTGAGCCCTCATTGATGACGCCAAGAACAGAGCTACTTAGCATGTCCCAAGCAGGGCCCTCTTGATTGAGGAGCTGCTCGGATTCGGAGACGCGCTTGCTTTGGATCCGGAAGGCGGCTGAGTTGGAGATGGCAGCAGCGTAAGAATCAGGGTCAAGGATACCTTCTCTGGGAGTTCCTAGGAGTCTCTCTCTACCGTCCTCAGAGTATTTTCCCATGTCCCAGAGAGCTTGGTTGGGCTGAGACAGCCCTGTACCGCTCTTATCAAATAGACTGGTGGGATCGTCAACGTTCTTGACGTTTGTGTGGGCAGTCATCTTGTTGCCTGTACCTGTGTCTTGACCTAGGAGGCCATACACAGCCATCTTAGCTTGTTCACCGGCGATCCCTCTAGCTCGCTCACGATCAGCGGCTTCCATGGCTTCCATGGCAGTCTGCTGCTGTGCTCCAGCAGTCTGTTTAGCCAGCTTGATGCCCTTCTTGTTGGAAAACAACCCTGAAAATAGACCCATAATTCCTCTCTAGTAAAGCGCATACTCCTACCTAATTATAGGAATTTCCTATCTTATTTGCAAATCATGTCTCTAGACATCACTTATCGGCATCAAACTCAGCTTGTTCTAGGCCTGTCCTCTCAACCTGATCGATCGGTCCAGGTAGATCGACAAAGGGTCTACCTTGAGAGGTATGAATTGGTCCATAAGACTTCCAGTCGCTCGACAGGTTAAAGACCTTATATGCCTTTTCGAGCGGTGTCTCGTTCAGCACCCCGTTGGTAATGTTCGGCCTTCTCCACCCGGCATTAACCCAATCCCCTGGGTTCCCGGCGACGTCGGTGGCAAGCAGACCCTGCCCAGGGTATGCGTACCGGCTTACTGTAGTCCCACCATCAGGGTACCCGGCCGCATTTATATGATCTGCCGGTTGAACAAGACCTTCTTGTTGACCTGTTCCGTTTGGTAATCCATCGATTTTCCACTCTATAGGTGGTAGCCTCGCCTCGATCTGGTCCCATGTTGAATCTGCCACACCCGCTGCGATCTGTCGTAAGGCATCCTCTGTCCACGGATCATAGATACCGAGGCGATGCGGGGAGAGAACGTCGGATACCCTACAGTCATCAGACCACGCGTTCGTACCCACACCTTCGGCTGCTTCAGTTGTAATTGAACGGAGGAAGTTCACACCCCCTCTGTATAGATGGTTCCCGGTATCTCTGAGTGTTTGGGACGTCGTTGAAAACTCTCCATCAATAACTGCTCCGAACTGCCACAGGTGTACTAGGTTCTCGGCGAAGATATACTCATACGCTTTATCGATTCTTTGTTTTGAGTTCTTCTTCCAGTCGATATCCGTTCCGTAACCTTGGTTATACAGGTAGTGAAGTGCGGTTAGAGAAGAACCTTGACTCGGATTGTGCCTTCCATCGGTATGATAAGAAGCAAACGATTCATCATAAGGCATGTGGTACCAAGGAGCACTATCTCTTTGCTCAGCGTTTCCTACGTTGAAGCCCATACCGTCCCAGTTATCAATAGCTACATTCCACATACCCATTTGATGGATATTGAATGTACCATTGTTCACCTTCAGGTGTGATCCTTGATAAACGCCGTGCTGAAAGAAGGAGTTCGGACCTCCAGAAGGCATACCTATTGAATAGATGTAGTCGTTTGTAAGGTCTTGGTTATGCTCTTCACGTAGGTGTGAACCCGCACCGGAAGGAGATTGAACAGTAAGCAGCGCGCCGTCGGCGACGCGTTGATTTAGACATATCATCTTATTAGCTGCGAAATCGTTTTTATCATCAGGATTCTCTTCATCAGCGAGCCGCCCGTTGAAATACACTCTGATCTTTGGTGTTAAGCTAGTGCCACCTTCACCAGACCCACCTGGGCCTCCTTCGTAGCAAATTACAACGAACTGCCAGTTATAATTATGAAAGAAGAATGTTTCATCGCCCCCCCATAGATAAGAGTCGTCGTCTTCATCAGATATAGGAGGGTTGTGATCACCAAAAGTATAGTTTTCCCACTCAACGTTTAGTTCTTCATCTGGGGTACCTTCTGAATTGAAGACTTTAACCCCGAGCTGCTGTTTCAACTCTTGCCCTTCGGGTGCGCCCGTCACCAGGGCTGCGGTCATAGAGACTTCAATAGCATTTTGGTTCCAAGTGTACTCATCGGCTACTCCGGTGTATGAGCTTCGTCTGAAGATAACGTTTTCTGCTGCGACCTTTGCCCATTCGAGGTTCGAACCCTGATCAATCATTACTCTGACGTGCTCAGTTTCGAGTCTTATCCAAAACGCCAAGGTCCATGCATTATCTATGATGTTGTAGATCTTTGGCTGCTGGGCCATGTACCAGCTTCCCTTGGTGACTGTATCGTAAGGAGAATTTGGATTCATCTCCCGTCGCAAGAGTCGAAGAGAGTTAAGGTGCGGAAACACGTAGTCAGGGTTCCCCCCGTCCCACGGATCTTGAGGTACATTGTCTCCGAGTCCATCGAAGCCACCCCACAGAACGAGGGATAGATTCACCTCATCCTGTTCTGTCTCTCGACCTAGTGCCTGTAAGAAGAAGGTAAATGTAACCTCGTCCTCGGTAGTCTTGACTGAAATAGGGGAGAACATAACAGACTGGCTGGTCTCGAAACTACCAGGGCGTACGGCTACCGGGCGTATGATCGACGCAGCGTGAGCTTGGTCGTCTAGGTTAGCGAATGATTCTGTAGCGGGATACATTGTGATAGTCTGCTCTAATGTGGCTACCTCGGCATCGAAGACTTGGTTAGCTCCTTCCATACTCCACAGTCTGAACACTGCTGGCTCGTTACTAGTCCCAGCCGCGTATTTATCTAGAACCACGGAGCCCCAGGCATAGATACTGTAGCCGTCGTACAAGGTGATATGGTCTTTAACCATCGTCCCTAGTGATATCGGGGTATTCTTAGACCCTTCAATCTGCATGACGCTACTACCCATGGTGAACTCAATTGTCACAGCAGGGGACGATGAACCATCTCGTCCTACAGATTTCACTATTGCTGTGTACGTACCGTTGACGTTCTTGTATCTCAGCTCATTGGTGTAAGATGACTTAGTTTCAGAATCTCCTGTATCATTGTTCGTGATCTTTATTTCATACCGTAGATGTTGGTCTGAGTTAGCCGCTTTCCATACCAGCTTTAGATTTCTATATCCGGTGTAAGCCACCAGTCCTGTAGGCGGGTACAACAACCGGTCATGTTTGTTTTTGGAGGGTTCATACGGATTAGATGCCTGTCTGTTGTTGAGCGCAGCATCCATCAGATGCCCGATCCTCTGCATCAACATCTTCTCGTCGGGAGGTAGCCCTCGCATCCTACTAAGCCTATGAAAGATAGCGTTTCTTCGTCTTGCCATTACCCTACTCCTACTTCTAGCGTATTGAGGTGGCACCATTCAATCAGTGTAGAATCTTCGGATCTATCTCCGCCTGTTTCAGTTGTTGTTAGATCCCACGCCACCACTCGGACAGCAATAGTAGACCCAGGATCAGGGTGCAACACCGGGAAGGGCCCAATACTCAATGAGTTGTAGTGCTCTCCAAACGTGAGTCGTTCGTACTCTTCATCACTCACTAGATTGCCACTACTGTCATAAACAGCCACCCAAACCGAAGCTTGTATCTTTCCATTCCCAAAGAAGGCACAGGCGGGGTCAGCATATCCTGTAATGAAACCCCACACCATGCTAGTGCCGTCGGGATTGATCGGCGTGTACTGTAGATCTGTTCCCGTTCCACCCAGGAGCGTATGTGCTGTGTTTACTTCTAGCGTAGTGTAGAAGCTTTCAGCACTATGAGATCTAAGTTCAAAGAACTGTGGGCTAACAAGCAGTCCATCCGAGAAAGGGGTAGTTGTACCGTCTCGTCTAACCCCTCGTACTCTAACATACTTAGCAGTCTGCAATCCTTCAAGTACAATGTCTGTTCCAAATGTCTGAAGTTCAGTGAACGTTGAGAAGTTACTGAACGTAGATATGTGCGCTTCGTAGAAGTTGATCCGTTGATCTGGCAGCGCAGGCCAAGAGATAGTTGCCCCAGCTATCGATTCCGTTGACGATAGCTGAGGGATAGGTAAGCTCTGATCAGGCTTTCGTTTCAACAGCCTAAGGGATTCATCCAGGCTCGTCATCTCTTTCATGTTATTCAGATCAGCGAACGCCCGGTCCAGCTCTTGTCGCTGTGACTTGGTTAAGTTCGTAAAGAACTTTGAGAAACCGCTTAAGAATTCACCAGCCATTAGTCAGATACCAATGTTTCAAAGATGTTAAAGTTCTTGACCTTACAGATAGCATCGGACGAATATACAAACTTAGTTGACTGATTCGAGTCGTAAGGGTAGAAGTCATTCTCTCTTCTACGAGAAGGGGTTACCCTTCCTTCAAGTCGTATTGAGTAGTCACCAGGTTCCAACGTTGAGAACTTCTGAATGAAGGTACCACACCTCTGATTTACCCACGCTCCTTCTGACTCTAATGCTGTACTGTAACCTTTTACTCCAACCTTAAACGCATAGAAACCAGAAGACCCGAAGCCTTCGTTAGAACCGTATGTTGTAACGAAGAACTGTCGGCCTCTCTGCTCATAGCCCGCTTCCTTTCCTGTTGCTCCTACGTTTTCCATCCATCTAAACTCGCAGTCAGACCACTCTATGTTACCTTTCTTCGAACTTTGAGATACGTTAGCCGCCCAGAGTCTTATTACATCCACCTTATAATCAAGGGAGTAGTACGCTTTCCCCCCGATCGCTGTGTAATCCCTTTCAAAGACAGGAATCCATGGGTTATCGTTCCCGGCAGATAGCCTTGTGCTTCTTTCCGTACCGTCGTAGAGTCCATATGCTTGACTGTACGGGGTAGACGCATCAATCACATCTGACCAGGGCCCTACCTCTCCATCCTTGGTGACTACTCTGATCCTCAGGTAGTATGTCGTCCCTTCATTCAAACCGGGCCAGATGTAGTTAGTATCAGGCGATTGGAACTGATCGAAGTTGAAGAACCCTTCTGTTGCACTGAGCTGATGCTCATAGAACAGGAGATTCTTGATGCCCTTAGGGGTCTCAAAGTTTACCCTGATCTCTTTGTAAGAGATATCGGTTGTAATGTCCTGAGGTACGATCTTCGGTACGAACTTAGAGAACGTACGCTTCGGAGACTGCTCCACCTGAGCAGCGAGAGAGACACCCACCGCCTGCTCTAGGTGACCAAGGAACAGCTTGAGTTGAGAGACCCTACCTGCAGGCCATTTTCGAAGCCGCACTTCAGACAGTGTTGCTAATGACTGTACGCGGCCCATTAGACTATCGTATCATCAACATCCGTCTCTACAAAGTTACCAGACTGCACCTTGTAATAGAACCTAGCAGCCAGGAGCTTGGTATAGACGTCTGCTTGGGCGTTCCGGAAGGTAAGCCTTACGTACTCCCCAGGTATAGTCTCCTTTGATGGTACTCTCTTTCTAATCAGGGAGTTATTGAGTCCAAACCGTAAGGACAAAGTAGAGCTACTGGTAGCCAGCGTCTGTGAGATGCCCTTAGCTGTCTCGACTGTAGCTGTCCAAATACAAGCGTCATCGTTGCCGATCCTCATCTCTACCGTGTGGGGTGACATTCTACCTGTAGCTTCGTACACCTCAGCACCCAACGATCCAGCTCGTAGATAGTGGGTTCGAAGCAGGGTGTCGATGGGGTATTCAACCCCGGCCGCATCCACCCAGTTCTTGGAAGAGTCATTGAACAGTTGGTAGATCATCCCATCGTCCCCACCTGCCAAGAGCTGGAAGTCTCCGTTGGAGTCTTCGATCTCACAAGCGTCCAGGAAGTTCAGGTTCGCTGCTGTAGGAGTCACGATCTCGGACCAATACCCCGCCTCAACAGAGTCAATCGGGTACTGATACTGGAAGATCGAGGTGTAGCTCCCTGAGGAGTCTGGGTTGAACTGGAGGATTGCGTTCTTCGCCCTACTATGGACAGTGTGGATTAGCTCAATGTTCACCTTGTCGATGTCATCGTACTTGTCACGGATAGGCTCACTGATCTTCTTGGTCTCGCTGAGGTCGAACAACCTCATACCATCACGGTCAACTGAGAAGCCGATCAAGCGAGCGACACCAGCAGCCCTACGACCGACACAGCCCATACCGTGTACGATCTTATCGAACGAGAAGTCAGGGTTATCACCGATGAGCTGCCACTTACCTGTCTCAGTCTCGATCACAGCCCCTGCATAGGTCTCGTAGATGGCCGTGATCTTGGCATCCATGTCAAGGGCGTTGAGGAGCGGGAAACTCTCGGGCTCGTTGTCCTCGGAGTAGTACAAGGTGTACGGGTTCTGAGGGTCACCGGCCATCAGGATAGTCTTCTTCCAGGCATACACGATACCACAGTTGGGAGGTATGGAGTTGTCGTCTGAGTAATCCCCTGCTTGTGGGGCTGTCTCGTTGCTGAGCCCACCATCTCCAGTGGTGTCTGAGTAGGTGGTAGTTACGTTGTCGAGGATCTCATCGAGGTACTGGTATACTGTACCACCGCCTACCGTTCGGTAGAGCCTACGTGCAGTAACTTGAGTATCCGGCGACACAGGGATCCGAGTGAGTTCAATAGACGCATGATCAGCGGCAGTAACTGATACAGAACCAGGGCCAGTGTTGCTAAGCTGACCATACTTAGAAACATAAACAACCTTATAACGATATGCCCCAGTAATCTCACCTTCACCGGTCGGTTCTGCAACGAGGGCTCCTTCATCTGTCTTCTGATAGCTGTCAATCCGTAACCCGGCGGTGACAGTTTGGGCTGTCTGGAGGTAGAACTCAAAGCGGGTCCGTTTGATGACTTGAGACTGCGGGTAGAAATATCCTGTTGACTGTCCTCGCGGGGAGTTTGGTTGTGATCCACCGGGTTCTCCTGATGCGAAGTCAAGATTGATCTTGTTCCATCCTTCTCTAATGACTCCGTTTGTGATGTCAAATTGCCAGTTGTTGTTAGCCGTGGTCTCACTGTCTGGACTGACGTACACAGACAACACAGGGCCCGATGTCTTGAAGCCTTGGTTTGTCGGATAGGTCAGTGACTTGGTCAGTGAGCCACGGGGGAAGTAAAGGAAGACGGATACCCTATTCCGGATAGCCTCAGGGGTCTCTCGGTCGTCACCGTGGGCGTAGAAATAGTCGTGCTCCTTCTCGAATGAGAATACGTCTGATGTGTAGAAAGGAGTGGATCCGATAGGGGGCCCACTCTGCCCTGCAGCGTCGATTCGTACAGCCGAACCGTCCCAGGTGACGTGGCCTGTGGTGATGTTGCTCTGATCAGAGAGATCACACAAGGTGGGTGTCCAGGACGAAGCGTCGTCGAACTCATCAACGACTGTGACTTCTGCTCCCGGTGGCTTCACACCCCAGTTGGTCATCACAGCCCCGTCGTACTTGACAAGGTCGTCGCCCACGCCCACCTTGTCGGGGTCGTAGTTGGTGATATACGTGAACCTGTCCAGGGGAGTGGAGGTGTGGTAAAGATCAGGTGTTCGGCCTGTAAGTAAGGGGGTGATCAAACCGTTCTCAACCCTGCCTAGTACGCTCCCAGCAGCACACAACGTATGTCTGAGGATGGTACCGTCGAGGTCAGCCGTCTTGTGGAACTCGACCCAAGAGATCTTCGCAGCCGATCCATTCTCTAGGTGGGGGGTGTTTAGGATTCGAGAACTGCCTCGTATCTTGGCGATGGATCCATACTCTTCGAAGAAGTCACAGTTCTCAGCAGCAGAGAGCTGCTCAGCCTGTAAGACCTCAGGGGTACTCTTCGTGAAGAGGCCTTGAAAGCCTTTGATGTCAAGGTACGGCACATGTTCTCTTCCCACCTTAAACTCCTACTATAGTTTCACGCATCCCTGAAGTGAGGCGCGAAGGGTGTTACACTATTCGATGAGATTAATCTGTTGTCAATGAATCGCTCCCAGTCTAGCTCCCACTCTGCACGCATTCTAAGTAAGCTCCTGGCTCTACCCTCCTCCTGCTGCTGCTCCTGATCAAACAGACCTACAGCGGCATCCAGCACTACAAGTTCATCAAAGATGGTAGGGAAGTCAGAGTGAAGCTGATCGTCGTTTGCCGTCAACTCGGTGGGTGTGGTACACCACTCCAGCCGGAGCTGTCCAGCCACCCCTACTAAGGGCGCAGGTTCAAGGACGAATCCGCTACCGACCGATCTGTATGAAGGGAGGTAACCATCCCCGGTACCTGACGGGGCGGGTTTCGAACTGTAATGCCGCTCTTGGCGTTGGATAGGTACGGTCCGTCCATCTGAGCGGACCAGCTCCATCTTGAAAAGCCGTTCAAAACCAGTCGGCCATGCGTATCGTTCCTGCTCGCTGACTGTATCTCGGGTACCGACCACGGTGAAGTAGCCTTCGTATGACATTATCAGTTGAGCGCAACGTCTCCGATAGCATGCGTTGAATACTTGTTTGATGAGGGGGTTGTCCCAGAAACTATCTTCTTCGATTTCCTCACCTACGTATCTACGAATCCGGACGATATAGTTCGCCAGGGTTCCGGTAAGTTCTGCCATACTCGGTCTCCTTTATAGGAGTTAAAGATCTTCGATTCGTTTCAGCCCCACGTCTGCGTCCTCAAGCGGTCTGGACAGTCGACTACGATGCCCCTGACCAGCATAGCTGGTTATCGTTTCCTTCTGTGGGTTCGTAGGTGCCGTGATCCCACGACTCATGTTGTCGCGAGCGTTGCGGGTCAACCACGAATTCTCTTCTTGCACCGCTTCGAACATCTCTTGATGGGCATCTTGTGCCTTCTCTTGAGCATCTTCTTGCTCGTCTCGGGCTTGACGATTCCAGGCGATGGATCCGTAGCGATCACGGAACCGGGCTTGAGTGTGTAGTCTGTTGGTCAAAAGTTCGAGGTATTCCCCTTCCTTGGATTCAACACGCACTACGTGCGCCCAACCGTGTGGGTCACACAGTCGCCACACATGCCACGCACACTCGGGGATTGGGGCTCCGTCACCGTCTGTGGTGACAAAGCCCCATACCTCTTCGCCGTGTTCCCGGTGAATGCTGAAACGTGGATCCTCTAATTCGCCTTCGTATTGATTCATCATGTCATCCCAGATCGTAGCGAAGGGGTGGTACACGATGTACAGTTTCTCATCAATACTCTTCAGAGAGTCCATGAACCAGGAAGGTAGGTCCTTCCCAGGCTTGCACTCTCTGTAGTTCGAATTACTTGGACGTAGCGTACTAGGTAGTTTCATCATCCTCTCCCAGGATTATGTTGCGTTTCTTAGTATCCAATAACGATCAGAGTCTGAGCTGTCACAGCCGGGTCGCGGAATGTGATCAACTTCTGATTTGCACCAGTACCAATAGTCGCTGACTGGTTCTGAGTCGTCGAGCCAGCATCAGCCCTCGGAATCAAGATCGCAGCAAAAGGCTGCGATAGTCTACTTGTGTAGCTCTGGTCATTAGTCACTGAAGTGAAACGCACAACTTCAATCTTGAACGGACCCAGAGCAGCGATGATCGCCTTGTCGGGTTGTACTTGAGTAGCCATTATTTACTCCTTTTCTTGAACTCATCCTGCTTCTTCTTGCGGCATGCGTCACAGTACTTCGGAGCACGACCCTGAGGTCGCTTCCGTTTGATCGGCATGCTACAGACAGCGCAGCGAGTCATCTATTATGTCAGGTCTTTCGAGTGTGCGTCGCCAACTGCCAAGTATCTGAGTTCGACTGTGTCGGCATCACTAATTGCGATCACAGTGTTATCACCTACATTCTCCAACGTATGAATCTTGTTGGTAGAACGATTGAAAGCAAGCATATGCAACTCTTCGTTCGAAGCAGCAGCACCGTCGTATGCTCTCAACTCAAAGTCAATGAAGTCAAGAGTATCAACACCAAGAGCTTTAATGGTTCCATTAACGCCGTCTAGTGCGATACCAAGCTGGTCAACGGAAGCAGCAATTATACCCCAAACCATAACCTTTTGCTGTACCTGTTTGCCTGAAGTAGTGTTACCGCCGCCGGGCAGCAGTACACGACCTAGTTGTTTGATGGAAGTAATATCGCCATCAGCCATTTCGTTTCTCCTTTATGTGAGTTCCGGAGCATCAGCATCATCACCGATTGCCAAGAACCTAAATGTGATCACATCACCATCGCTTGGTTTTGTTGAGTTAGATGCACCAACGTCTTCAAGGACGAAGATCTTCTTGTTCACTGTGTCGTAGTCAAACTTAAACAACTTCTCTTCTGTCGAGTAGGCCGCAGCCACCAAGACAGGTTCAATCTTGAGGAAGTCAAGATTAGTCACACCAAAACAACTGTCGCCGCCGAGATTGTTCACAGATACGCCTGCTGCGACGTATGTAGCTGTAACTTCACCGACCACAAGAATCTTAGTGTTCTTCTTAACGCCGTTTGCATCTTGACCGCCACCTAGTGACTGCCTATACAGTACTTTCACTGCTGTAATATCACCATTACTTGTTGCCATTGTTTACTCCTTTACACCAGTTCCGGTGCGGTTGCGTCTTCGCCGATGACGAGATAGTCGATCTCGATCAAGTCACCAGCAGTCGGGATTGCCGGATCGTCTGCTCCAACTTGATCAACAATATGAATCAACCCGCTCGACGGCACAAACTCGGCCAAGAACTGAAGCTCACTTGCAGGATTAACTGCAGCCGAGGCTCCTGCTTTCCGAACTGTAAGACTGTAGTAGTCACAGCCATCAGCGTCGTTGACGCCCAAAGCACGAAAGCCACCGCGGGCACCTAGATTGAGACCTGCAGTAGCATACTTCCCTTTAATCCTACCCCAACGAATAACCTTGTTGTTGATAGCTTGTCCAATTGAGTTGTGTCCTGCTCCGGGAATCGGAAAACTCCCCAACTCTTTGATTTGATAAACGTCACCAGCAGTATCACCCAATGCCATTTCGTTTCTCCTTATTCATCAGCCATCCAATCAGGCTGTTTGATGTTGTGACGGCACCGAACACCTACTCCGGGGCCACAGCTATCCCAGGAACCGAAACCACCGCCTATAGACACTCCGATATAGAGAATCCAAGGTGCTAATCTGAGGTACCAGGGTAGTAATGATCTTGCATGCACACGTAACGCCTTGTCAGCGAAGCACTTTGCTCCGTCTGTCATGGACCCTGCCTTGTGGCAGCGAGTGCAGTAATGCCAATCATGGACTCTACCTGAGAGCGACAAGTGATGCCGCCGGTAGGCCCAGTCAGGGAAGCCACCAGAAAGACCATCATCCTTAAATTCAGGATGTTCTCTCCTGATGACGTCTAGGTAGTGTGTGACTTTCTCGATTCGGTTCTTCATGGTACAGGTACCATCCCTTTGACGGCACCTTCAGCGATCTTGCCGCCTAACTTGGTAGCATTGTCGCTGACGCCTGTGTCCTTGGTGTCGTACCTCAATTTAGCACAAGGACTTTTCACAGTTATTTTAGTCTCTCCTGTGCCTATAACAGTAGACGCAACCACAGCACAGAGTTTACCATCAGAGCTGTAAAACTTGTTGTATGTGTGGGCGCACCCCCCTAGAAGGAGGGCTAGCCCGATCACATATATTGCAAGTGTTCTCATTACCTCGGATCGTCCGGTGTAGCTCTACCTGGGAAGGAGTTAACTCCGTCATGTACAGAAGCAACGATGTACTCTGTACCCACTGTAGCACCATCAATAGCCACTGTAGCACCATCGGGGTGAACAAGATAGAAACTCGGATCCGTCGCACCTGATGCGGTCAGTACGGCCACATCAATTGCATTCGGAAGCTCCAAATGATCCGAAGTGCTCGAAAGAATCTTCACAGTAGACAACAGAACTTGCGTGTCGTCTCTTAGATCCACGAACGTTTGCCTGGAGGGAAATAGTTTAGCCATTATTTATCTCCTTTACTTCGGCGCATCGGCGGTTGCACCGCCTGGAGCGAAGTTTACGATACCGGTATGCTTGGAAACAACTGTATATTCCGTGCCTACTGTCGCGTTGTGCCATCCAACACATCTATTCGAGGGTCCGGTGGCTCCGCCCGCGAGGTAGAACGTAGGGTCACCTGTATCCGTTGCTGGATTCAGGTTCACTGCGTCTACGTATGTAGGCAGTTCAATGAAGTCATGTCCCGCAGTAATAGCGGTAACCTTAGAAACAACAACAGTTGTTCCGTTGCCTTGATCGACGGAAACTTGTTTGGAGGGGTATAGCCTAGCCATTGTTTAGCCCTCCTTAAAGTACGCCGTGTCCTGAACCCATGCCAGCAGCCGAGCCACTGAAACGAATGATGAGTTTGATAAGGCCAGTTTCAACACCAGCCGCGAGTGTCACTTCACGCACCGAGTCGGCATCGTCGTCGTCTGCCGTTACCTGCACGTCACCACCACGACTACCGTCCACTACGATCTGAGAAGCTCCGATCACGTTATCCGGAACGAGGACGTCTGTCGCCGTACCAGTAGTGTGATACACGTCACAGATCCAGTAATGATTGCCATTTCTGTCATCGACATGAACGACATTCTGTAGGTTGGTTGTATCGGTCATTCTAAATCTCCTTACATCTGTTTAGTACTAAACTTGCATGCCTGTGTTACCAACATCCCTCCTCCTGGTAGGAAGAGGTTGTTACTTTTGAAGTTGTTGCACGGTTTGCATAGGATTTGTAGGTTCTCTAGAGAGCCTATACCTCCGTATGATACCGGATGAATGTGGTCGAACTGAGGTTCTTTGTCTGAGCCACAGAGCTGACAGACTTTGTCTCGGTCTTGTACTTGTTTGAGTACGCCTATCAAGCAGCCGTTCCTTTGTGCTATGGCTTTTAGTCGGTAGTGTTCTGGGTCAGAGTGGTAGCGTTTACGAAACTTCTCACTAGCGTATTGTTTACCGACTTCTGTTCCATACCACTTTCTATCTAGTTCTCGTTTCTTAGTTCTACCTTGTGCTGTGTTTATATACTTACGTTGAGCTTTCGCTGCTGTCGCCTTACCTTTATCTGTCTTGAAGTATGCCGTTACTTGTTCTTTCTTACAAGGCTTGCAGTAGGTTTCTTTACCATCATCATGACATCTGTTATTGTGAAACTCTAACTCGTCTTTCTGTTTGTCGCACTTCGGGCATCGCTTCATTTGCATCTCCCTATACAAACATAGGGCGAGAGGCGTGAACCTCCCGCCCTACATCAATGATCTGCTTACAGAACTAACAACTTATGGATCAATAAGTTGGAGTAGTCAAACCAGTCAATTTAGCGGTCTGGTTGACCATTCTCGCAACATTTTCGCCATAGTACTTCATCAGCACTGTAAAGGCGTCCTGTCCGGGTACCCACGCCATATTGACACGCTCGTCAATAGACAGGGGTCGGACAACGCCACGCTCAATAGCACCCAGGTTCAGTTGAAAAACCTGATCCGGGAGAGCGGCCCACGAGATCAGCCAGGGACGGCCTTCAAACGTAGTCAGCTCTTGCTGAGCGCCCAACTCCAACCGCATGTCGCTGAACCGACGGAAGGGCAAGGAGATTTCGGTGTAACGATCATACTGTTCCCAGTTACTGATCATCGCGAAACCGTCCAGGCTTCCAACATCGGTCTCAACCAGGAGCTGACGTCGCAGGCGGCGAAGCAGGGCTTCGTCAAGAGCAACATCACCAGCCGCGATAACCTTCGACTGAAGGATCGGGTACGTGGTTCGAGAAAGGTTGTAGATTGTTCCGGTGGCCGACACGATTGCCGGGAGACCAAGAGCGGTCACTTCAGTCGGGGCCGAAGCCTCGGACTGCTCACCAGAGATATAGATACCATCGTTCGCACTACCGGAACCAGTAACTGCACTGGAAACCGTAATGGTAGCGCCACTGATGGACTTCGACACGACCGTAACCGGACCAAAGATCCGCAGGCCAGTCGAGTTACTCAGACCAACAATGACCTGACCAGAACGGAAGGGTCGAGCGTCGTCCACCGCAATACTGGTGGAAGCACTCGGACTCGCCGTGGTGTTGGTCAGACGACCGGTGCCGTCTCCCCGAAGGAAGTCGACTTCGAATCGTGCGCCTGCGCGCTTGACAGCCTGACTAATCGCGTCAGTAATGCCACTCGCAAAGGCGTCTTCCCCGCCCCGTGCCGAAACAGCTTCGGCGAGACCGGAGAATGTCACTGTGTGGTAATACTTCTTGGGTCGAACGCGCGCTTTCTTTACGTTCTCATTGCTTGCTGTCGGGAGGACATTGTCGTCCGTCGCACGCCAGCCACCGCCCGCTTCATTACCCGCAATACGAATCGCGAAATAAGCACCATCGCCAGAAGGCGTAAAGTTGCTGTTCTCTCGGAGTTGCGTATAGATGGGCGCGGACAGATTCTGCATCTGAGCAATAAAGTCCACGATGTATCGACGCAGAAGCATATCACCAAGGGTGTTAAATGTAATCATGGTTCAAAGCTCCAAAGTTGAGCTACTTCTTGTTCCGTTCCAATCTGATGGTTTGAGCCAAGGCATCCTTGAATTCGTCTTCACTCAGCTCCGGTTCGATTTTCATCCTACCGCCTCCGAGATCCACTTCCTTCGTTTTGCCCCAGTCCTTGCCCATCAGCTCTTTCAACTCCTCCTCAGGAGTCTGCGGAACTTCAGTAGCTTCAGGTGTCAATACTTCAACTTCTTCAGCATTGAACAACGCTCCACGCGGCATGCCGTACCTGTCAATGGTCTCCTGGAATCCTTCAGTGAGGATTGCAGTAAAGTCTTCTGGTGCATCAATCAAAGCGTCCCAGTTCACCTTCTCTTGAAAGAGATCATTGATAACGCCGAGGTCTTCGGCATTATAATCTTCAGGTAGTGCTTGCAACAGTCTCTCAGCAGTAGCATCAACCTTAGCTATCAGTTGATCGGATTGAACATCTGCCTGAGTGTCCCGCATCTCATCCCGTGCTTCCTCAAGAAGATCCTGGGTTTGTTTGAGTGCGTCCTCCGGTAGTTTCGTTCCTGCGTCCACTTCCTCTTTGATGTCTTCGATGCCTCGGAGTTTGTGATCGATCGCGATAACGTGATCCTTCATCTCCGGGTCGTTTACGAAGCTCTTGATCTCATTGAGGGTCGTAACGTCTGCTGCACTGGCTTCCAGAAGTTCGTGTGCTTTAACTAGCTTATCCTGCGCTTCCGCAAGTTGATCACGCTGTCCATCAGCTTCCTCTTTGGAGGCTTTCAGGGCGTTGTTGATCTCATTAAAGCGACTCTGAGGGACGCGATTCTCATCGGTATCGTCCTTCGTATCGACTTCTTTGGTGGGGGTTTTCAATTCTGTTTCCGGAGTCGATGTGCCCTCCAGCGCACGCTGTAGTTTTGCTTCTACATCGTCCTTATTTACATCGGTCTCTTTCTTTTCGTCTTCCATACTGCATCTCCTTTTACGCCTGGGTGTGGCGGATAAGAAGTACCTTTACGTGGGAGAGCGGGCCACAACGCAGCTAACTACGGGAGATACTTCGCACTCTCTCTATTCAATTATAGGAATTTCCTCACTAAAATGCAACTCTTGCTGTAAAGTAAAGCCACAGCAGGGGGAGGAGGGAGAGCAACCCCACTGCTGTGGCAAGCCAGATGACCCGTAAGCCACCGGCAAATCAGTCTTCGATCTGGTCCAACAGGCGGCGCGCGTTGCTATTGAGGCCAGCCCGGCCTTGCTTGGCGCCTTCTTTGAGAAGGTCTTTGACCTTCTCTTTCTTCTTAGTCTGGGTTTTCGCTGCGGCCTCAGCGGCATGTTTATCAAGCAGCGCCATTGCCTCATCTAAAGTTAGCTTCTTATCTGCCATTACTTCTCCTATTCTTGAGCTTATCCTGGACTGCTGTACCCAGGGTCTCTTTCTCAGCACGGGCGTTCAGCTCTGCCTCAGGCGAGCCGGGGAGAATCCCCGGCCGGGGCCTAGGAGGAGCAAATGTTTCAGAGCCTTGGTCGAGGCCCATCCTCTCAGATAGGAGACCTTTCTTCTTCTTCTTGATCTTAGGCTCTTGTTCGTTCGCTAGCATTACTTAGCTCGCTTTTTAATCCTGTCTTTGACTCTTTTCTTTCTTTCTGCCAGTTTCTTAGCGTACGCACCGAACCCTGACATCCCGCCTTTACTGAAAGCCTTCTTGGCTCCGCGCAGCGCACGCGATGATCGGCGATCTTGCTTCATCGGCTTCGTAGGCTTCGGCTCGGGAGCAGCTTTGGGTGTTGACCTCTTGGTTGCGCGTCTCCTTGACATAGCTGCTTCGTACCTGCCCTGCCCTGTCTTGTTTTGTTTCCTTGATTTCTTTGCCTTTAACTTCCTAAGCAACTTCTCTCGGCGGCTGTCGATCTTATCTCTCTTCTTCTTACGAGCCGCGGAGCGGACTGTTGCAGAGCTACGAGTCACGCTTCTTACTATACTCCTCATTATTGACATTTGCTACTCCTTTGTTTACTTTACGTATTTAGCACGGTAATCAGCAATCGACATACCGCGTCGTTTAGCATCACGTGCGAAGAAGTTTGTATCGTTTCTTGCTTCCCCGGCCGGTCTGTTCCGAGCAGTCACACCATACTTAGCTCTGATCCTAGCTGTCTTCGCCTCACGTTTGTCTATCTTCTTACGGTTCCCGGCTCCGGTAGTCCTGAGCCTGCTGGTTTTTGCCTCACGTCTAGCTACTCTCGCCGTCGCCTTCGCCGTTCTCTTAACCTTCTTCGCCGCAACCTTTTCAGCAACTTTCTTCGCAAGGAACTTCTTTACCGCAGTCCTCTTAGAGATAGCCTTCTTCGCCGCAACCTTCTTAGCGACAGCCTTTGCCATTGCTTCAGTAAATGTTGACATGGTTACCCCTTTCTGCCTCGGCGCTTCATTCGTTTGCTTTTGATTTTGTCTTTGACTTTGTCCTTTACATCCTTCTTCTTGCTGTCTCCTTCCTTGTCTTCCTTCTTCTTCTTAAGCCATTCTTTAAAATCAAACTTCGGTTTCGCTTTCATCTGTTACTCCTTCGCGCGTGGGCGCTTTGATTCTCGTTCCCACCGACGGGCGATCTCTTCAGTATCGTCGAGGGTCATTGGTTTTCCATCCGCCTTCAAGCCCTTCCTTGTACGGGTGGCTGCTTCGATAGATCCATATCGCAGTTTGTTGTACTCTGCTTCTCGTTTGTTCTTGTCAGACACGCGCTTGACTCTGTTGTAGATGTCGCCTGCGAATGCTCCAGCATGGTATCCTGCTACTGCAGCACCACCGATGCCTGCCGCACCACCGACCGCAGGTTTGAGAACCTTAGGAGCGACCTTACGAACACCTGCAACTATTCCGGAGAACAAAGCGAGACCAGCACCTATCTGAAAACCAGACTCAAGTGCCTGCTCGCCGGTAGCTTTAACCCTTTCTCGCTGGTCGCCTGGAGAATCCATAAAGGCGCTAGCAACATCAGGTATTGCGAACATGGCAGTACCAACACCAAGACCGAGACCAAGGCCAACTCCACCGCGAAGCTTCGGACTCTTGATCGCTGCCTTGAAAGCTTTTGAAACACCCTCTCCAACATGTGATCCAATGCCAGGACCGGTCAGAGGTGCCTGCACTCGCGGAGCTGCTTTAGGAGTCGGGAGGTACGGAGCAGGGCGTGTTGTAGTACCTGTCCGCAAATCGGGTGATCCTGTTCTACGGGCAGCGGGGCGCCTCGCTTGCTTGCCTTCTGCAGCATCAGGCGTCCCTGTTGAGGAAGCCCTACGCGGTCTCTTCGGTACATCTCTTCTGTCAGCTTCACCCCTAACGAATGTTCTACGCTCCACATCGGGTATCCGTTTCTCACCTGGAACCACGTTACCTTCAGCTCTCTCACTCTCGATCCTCGGGAACTGCCGAGCGCCCGGTAGGTTCGTATCCTGTGCGATACCAGCCCGCTGTCGCTTCAGCTTCTCCAGGGTCTCCTGACCCTTGTGTAGCTTACCCGCGCCAGGAGCTGCGAGCCGCTTCTCAAGGTCAGAGATCCTCTTATCCATCTTCTCAATGGTATTCGCCCTGATCGGGTCACCGCTGTACACCTTGACCTTAGGCATTAGGTCAGCTTCAACATCCATCTGCGGGTTGGGGATCCGGCGGTTTGCCTTCGGATCCCATGTTGACGTAGACTCTACCTTGCCTGTACCTTCGATCTCATGCGTGAGCTGATTGATTCGTGTAGCAGCTTCTCGCGGGGCTGTATCACCGGCACGCCGCTCTTTCTTCTCGCCTCTTATCTGGCTTCGTAGCTGATCTAAGGTATCCTTGGCGAGAGTATCACCGCGCGCGGCAGAGTCTTTAAGCTCTCCTACGTTAAGGTCTCTCAAGTTAGGTCCACGTCGATCCGGCATCCCGCCGGGCCTCTGGTTCTCGGGCTTAGCTAGCTCCTCACCGATGTCCACAGGCTTCCAAGTCGAACCCTTCTGGCGTCTGTCTCCACCGGGTTGCTTATCACGCCGTGTACCCTTCTTCGCACCTACTTTCTGCTCGCCGGGTCGTTCAGCACGGTCAGATTCAGTTACCAACTCGCTAGCTTCGGCGAGGGTAGAGCGGGTGCTAAAGTTTCGACGTGTAGTTTCTCCACTACGTCGGTCTCCACCCTTACGTAGATCCTCGTTGGCGTCGGCAACAGTCTGCTTCAGGTTCTCACCTTCAAGGACGGTAGTCACACGCTCGCCTTCGTTATTGAGGCTAGTACTGAGGATCCTTTTACCCTTGAACTCAGCCATATCAGCAGTAAGCGTATCACCGGGCCTCGCAGCCTCAGCGATCTTCTTACCCAGCGTACCAGCACGAGCCTCAGCTTCAGCGATCTGGATGCCTAGCTCTTTGGCGTTCAGCTTGGCTTGCTCCAGTGGGGTGCGGGTAGCTTTAGCGTTCTTCGCTTTCTTATCCCATTCCTCTGTGACAACATCAGTCTCAGGGGCCTTCTGCTCCGGTACCTTTGTCACCTTGACACCCTGCTCTCTGATGAGTTCCTCAGTGGGGCGGCGCTTGGGTAGGGGCGGTGCTGTGACAGCCACCTCTACAGGCTTGGCTCCAACGACCGCGGGGTTCACCGCGGTGGTGGTACCCCTCCGGACTGAGCCTTGCGCTTCAATACGCTTCTGCCTTTCGTTGTAGAACTTCTGAACTGCCTTCTTCCGCTTCGCTTCATCCGCAGCAGAGGCCGCAACCTTAGTGTCACCTGATGTGGTGGCGTTTCGCGAGGGCTTCTCCGCGGTATCAATGACTTCCCGTAGTTCAGCCGCTTGTACTTTTGCATCAGCCAGGGTCGCACTGGGCTTACCAGCAAGAATGCCTATTGCGTCCAAAGGCCTCTCAGGTAGACGCACAGGTGTTTTGGTTGCAGTCCGTGTTCGGGCTGCGGCCGTGTACTTCTCTGCGTTCTTGACGGCTGCCGGATCGGGACCGAGAGGGTGCTTGACGGGTTTGATCGAGGGCTTCGGCGCAGCCTTTTGCGGAACCGGGGGTTTGGGTGTAATCTCCTTGGCCGGGTCGTGCCTTGACGGTCGTCCGCTATACGTGGTACCTGCCTTCTTAGCCAGAAGCTTAGCATTCAGCTCTCTTGCAGTCTCAAGCTTCTTCTGTAGGTTGGTGTCTATAGCCGGGGCACCGCGTCGATCAGAGCCCTTCTGGCGGCGTGTGGATTGCTTGGGACCTATAGTCCTAGCTCGGCTCTCTGATTTCGCACCAACTTGAGTCTGTCTTGTAGCCTGACTGCGCTGTTGTCCAACCCTCTGCTCGCCTTGGCGGCGCTCATCAGGCGTGGTCTCCAGCTTCTGCTCGGTCTTCACGTTCGGCTGCGCCTCTGTCTTGTGGATATCTGTGCGAATCTTGTCGGCTTCCGTCCTGGCGCGAGCTACGTCCTTCTCCTTGACCGCTTCCACCTTTTCCGGAGAAGCTACAACAGGGCCACTGACCTTAGCCTTAGCCTGCTTAGCTTTGGCAGCCCCTGAGCGAGCACGGTTTGTTTCAAGCTTCGCTTCAAGCTCTTTCTTCCTGGCAACAAGCTGATCAGGAGACTGGCCCTCAAACTCAGCGGGGGTCGGGTCAACCGGAGTCTTGATAGCACTACGGGCAGCCTTGGTCTCCGCGATGTTCGGATCAACGGCGTCCTTTGCTTTCGACACAACTGTAGCGGCTGTCTTCGTAGCGATGCGACCCGGAGCCTTGACGACTCTCTTCACGCGACCTTCAGCCTTGGGATCAACAGGGGTCTGGATGGGTGCGGGCTGGGTTTTGATAGCTCTCTTAGATGCCGCGATCTCAGCTTGCCCGGTCGTGGCGGCTCTATCGCTGGCTCTATGCGTAGAAGCATCAACCACCTTATTATAGGCAGCAGGATCACCGGCGGGTCTTGTACGTCGCTCAGGCTTCGGTGCGGCAACCTTCGCAGGCTGGCCGTAACCGGCGTATCGTAGCTTGGTACCCTCGGCTGCACGGCGTGTGTCTGACCTTGCCTTCAGCTTCGGACTTGCCTGAGCTGCAGCGCCCGGACTTACGGGCTTCACCTTAGGTGCAACGACAGGCTTGCGAGTACGGGCAGCAACCACCGCCGCGCTCTTGTCCCTCTTGGGTTTTACCTTTGACTGCGACGTTTGTCTCATCGCTGTACCTGCTGAAGCTACCAACAGGCCTGTTATAACCCCAGCAGTACCTAGAGCCTTGGCGATTCCGCTAGCGGAGAAAGACTTGGTTGCTTGCTTCGGAGCAGTAGGAGCCTTAGCTTCGACTGCGGGTTTGTCCCACCACGTGGGTCGTTTAGCAGGGGCCTTGGGAGCCTTAGCCTGGGGAGCAGTACCGCGCTTAGACATCTGGTTGCGAGCCATGATTGCGCCCTTGATCTTCTTAGCAGCGCTGGGGTTCTTACCCAGGCCAACTATGGTAGTCTGGCCGAGGGACTTGCCAGCTTTGTTTTTACCGAAGCCGACGGTAAGCTTCCTGATACGCTGGTTGTCTTTGGGTAGATGCAACCCATGCTTGCCTGCACCAGGATCGGCTGTCCCGGCAGGGCGTTTGGACGTGGGGTAGCTCATGACACCCGGATGTTTCGGAGCTGTTCTCTTTTGGGGCGGTCGTTCGATCTTCCAGCCTTCATGACTCGGCTTGACGTAGTTTTCTCTACCGGCCGCGTCTACGGTGTTGGTCCCGGTCCTGCCGGGAGCCAAATCCTTGGCTTTCTTCTTCTTGCGATCAAACTTCTCGTAGACTTTAGCTCTACTCTTCTCGTCCATGGCTGCTCCTATACGCGGTTCTTAGTATTTATTTCATTCCCATCCCAAAAGGAACCCAGTTAACTTGTAACCCTATCTTTCTCAGTCGCTCTACCATCGTTGGTCCGGCGTGACTGTTCCAGGTATGCACAATCCATTTCATCTTTTTATATGATCCGAATGTATCACCACAATGCACGCTCAGCCTTTCAAGATACCTGACGATTTCCATGCCTGATTCTTCCGATCGTGTATTCATGTAGGGCGTCCCATTAAGATCGTGTTCCATACGCACCTCAGTTAACACGGTGCGGTAGTTATATAGCGTTGTCTGAGCCTCCTCGAAAGTCTTGCACCAAATTGTATTACTCTGATCCTTTTCGTTCATTCTCTGATACGCCAGCACTGCACGTTTTGGGTCAGGATCAAGGAAAAGAATCACTGTAACCTCCTAGAACACTCTGCTTGTGAGTGATCTCCTCACCGATCCTAGCTCCAAGTTCTTTGTTACGTACATGTGTGCAAGCTGAGGGTTCATCCGAGGGACGTTTGCGTTTCTTGTCAAAGTAATGAACGGTTGTGCCCAGTTCTTCTTCCTTGTCTCTCTTGTCTGAATCACTTCTTTCTTAAACCTTTGAGATGGTGCTGTCGTTGACTGCGGCGACGGAGCCTGCTTCAACGTTGTTGCCCATCCTACGTTACCTATCGGTCCTTGAGGACCCCATCTTCCAAACTTCTTCCACCAAGCTGCACTCGGTGCGCCAAGAGGATAGGTTTCTAAGGTGTGCTGTTTCGTAGGGCGTGAAGGGCCGATTACTCTGCTGCCGCTCATCAGACTACCAGTGCCACGTAGTGCTATACCACCACCCCGCGCCGCTCCGATTCGCGTCCGCGCTGGCATCGCTCTTGAATTCCAACCACCTCCACTGCCGCTGCCTCCTTTGGCTCGTTGCTCGCTTAGGTAGCTTGATAGTGCTGATCTTTCCCTTTCACCGGCGTAGTTTGTAGTTTGACCGGACTTAAATACCGAGGGGTCTGGTCCGGATGCCATGCTAAAAAGGGACATAGGCCCGCCGCCTGCGATGAAGCCTTTAATACCCATTACTTGCGCCTCCGGAGCTTCTCTCCTAACTTGTATGCCATCTTCTTCCTCTTAGCCCCTTGGGCCCTTGAGTTCTGACGGTTCATTTCCTTCAGCTTGGCAGGGTTGGTGTTGTCGAGCAGACCTTGGGCCTGCTCCGTATTACCCTTCATCCTGCCACGGACGATGGCGTATGCACGTCCTACATTCACTGTGGCTCACCTCCACCACCGCCGTCTTCCATTTGTTTCTGCATCAACTGCATCTGCATGATCTCCTGCTGTCTCTGCTCAGCCATCTCCTTATACAGATCCACCAACGCCAGGAGCACTGTCTGCTGCTCCTCGTTGAGGTTATGGAAGCCATCGGACTTCATCTCCTCCACGAACATACCATACAGGATGAACGGATCATCCTCAGGTATCGGAACAATCATCTCAAAGGCTTCCTGTCGGATCAAAGCCATGATGCGCTTACCGCGTGACACGTCCGCACCCTGCGGAATCATAGCATCTTCGTAACCCAACTCATCAAGGATCTTAGCTTGCAACCCAGGCGGCATACCCTGCATATTGGTCCAGTACTGGACCAGCTCGATAGCCTTGGCTTGCTTCGCTTCCTTGCTCGACAGCGCCATGGAGGCCGTGTCGATGTGGACAATGACGTTGTCCGTGAGGTCCGCACCACTGAAGGAACGAATAGCCAGTGTGCTGGACTTGTCACGCGCCAGTATTCTTAGTCTCTCTGCGTACCGGTCGTCGTCCCGGATATGCTTGATGACTTCCTGGAGGATGATTGAGCCTTCCTTTTGCAAACCTTCATCCCACTCCTGCAAGATTGAAGAACGGCCTGCCAGGGCCTGTTTGCGGAGGATGTCAATCATCGCCGCTGAGTTGACCCCAGTAGGCCGCTGGCCTCTCAGGATTTCTTCCGTACCAGCAATAGCTTCCATCTCTGAAATCTGTTGCTGTCGTTCATTCTCTGCCGCCGCCGGGTAGGGCGGTGGATAGATGGGCTCTGGCGCAGCACCCGCAGTTCGTCTCGGGTCGTACTCCCAGATCTGTCCTGGTCGTCCTAGCCACTGATCCTCGATAGGCTGCGCGCCCTTGGGTATTACCCACGCAGACATGGGAACAGTCCTACGCCACATAATCATGGTCGTATCGATCGCATTCACTCTCTTCAACTTCGGCAGGAGCTTACATACTAGCGACCTACCGTGCATGCTTCCGGCCATCGCTTCCCAGCGATAGCGGATATAAGGGTGCCACCGTTTCGGCCAGCGAGGATCGTACGCCCTTGCCCCTCGCTTCTTCGGGGAGTCGTAGATCACCTGATCACCGGCTGTGATTACTGTCCTGCCTCGGGGCCACTTCGCATTCGGCTTTCTATCAAAGATCCGGACTATCGTGTACCCATCCCAAGTCTCAGGGCTGCCTACAAACATAGAGGGCCCTGAACCTTCAACCATGTCTCCGATTCGTTCCCACCACCAGATAGGGAGGTTGCGAGTATTGGTCGTTGCTGCCCCCTTCAGTCTGTCCAAACGCCAGCCGTCGCCTTTATTCAGCTTCAATCCTGGAGCCTTGAATCTGTCTTCCAGTGCGTCCATGTCTGTGTAGTACTCGCGCAGCACCCAGCCCATGTCCTCTCCGTCCCACCAGTGGACCTGAGGAAGGTGCATCTCAAACGGACTGACGATTGTAGCGACGATATCCCCGTACTCTACCTTGTCGGTATAAATAGGGCGTCCTCGCTCATCATGGATCTCTGTCTCTCTGGGTATCGGTAGCCTAATCTCACCGGCACCTACTCCTGGCATCACTGAGGATTCAGAGGTCTCAGTCTCCGGAACCGTCATACGCCGTACGCATGTCTCGTCATAGATCACTTCCAGCCAGCATACGCCACAGTGGAGAATAATCCTGGCGATCTCTCTGTGCTTCTCAGGCAGATCCAAGGCTTCCCACATGTACTCCATGGTCAGCTCTGATAGCTGCGCTGCATCCTCGTCCTCTGCTCTCCCTGACTTTGAGTCGATCCTGGGGATCGGTTTGTTCTCGGTCAACAGGGCTATATTCGTTTCAACGTACCGTCCCAGCAAGTCATTGACAGGCTTCGGGATGTTGTCTGCAGCTTCCTGTACAACCGACTGAGATCCTGAGCTTGAGTCTCTAGTCAGCCGAGACACAAGGATATCATCCATGTAGTGTCTGCCTAAGGAAAAGAGGAAGTTCTCTACCCACTGAACAGCTCTCACCCAGAGGCGGCTTTGTCGATTGCTGTTTACTTCGTCTGCGTAAACTGATATGGCATGCCCCACCGACTCATCCCCATAAGGGATAGCGTCTATAGCGTGAAGTCTACCTTTCAGCCATTGTGAGTCCGGTGTGGCTTTTGAGTTACCCATTAGCTTTCATCATTCCCATGTATACTAGCCGGTCCATCTGAAGTGCGCATCAGGCCCCTGGCTAACCAGGAGTCTAGATCATCCGTCGAAAGCGGTCTCTCAAGAGAGTTCAGGTATCCCTCTGTAGTCTCGTGAGTGATACGAGCCCTATCTATATCCTCTTGCTCTCGGGGAGTACGAGCCGCCTCCTCTTTTTCAATCTGTTGATCACGGTACGCCTCAGGAGCACTGGCCGCAACCAGTGCATCCTGAAGCCTAATGATTTGAGATTGCAGCTCCTCTCTGTCAGCCAAAGCCGACGTCAGAAGAGTTTGCAGAGACTCTGCTTTCGCCTCTGCCTGATACAGCTCCCTCTCAATATCCCTTTTGCTGGGCACGAATCAGTCTCTTTCCCAGGGACACTCATCCGGATTTCCAGTGATGATTTCACCATCATCGCCGAATCCCTCACGTTGAACAGCCGCCGGACCCTTCCGAGCGTTCGAAAGCTGAATTGTGATGTTGCGCTTTGTTGAAGGATCCTTCATGGCCTTAGCGATGACTTTCTTCATATCCTGCTTAGCCTTACGGTCCTCGTCTTCCCGGCGCTCCATCTTCCTGGTCCACTTTTGAATTGTTGCCGATCCATCATCAGGCATATTTATCTCCTTATGGTCTACTTAATTATAGGAATTTCCTCAATCTTTTGCACGCCTTGGAGCTACTGTTGCGCCTCCTTGGCAGCGTGCTCAAGTAGCTTCTGGATCTTGACTAGGAGAGTAGCGTGAGCGATGCTCTCCTGGCCGTTGAGTGTGGCTTTGGATAGAAAGTAGCTGAGTTGCTGTAGTTCTTTGACGTCAAACACTTACAATACCTCCCTCTAGCTTGGCGAGTTCTTCTTTGAGTGTTTTAATATGAGCCAGTCTTTCCAGCTCATCCTTCTCTTCGGTCTCCGTGAGCCAGACTTCCTTGGCTGGCATCGGGTTCTCGATCATCCATGTCACAACGGCCTGTATATTCTGAGGATCAACCTCAGCCTTTTGCAAGCCCCTGATAACCCATCGTAGTGCTTTTGCTAGCTCTTCATCTGATACCATGACTCCCTCCTTAGCTATCTCTTGCTGTTTCTATTGCTGTTATCTTATCTACAAGTCTTTCCTTTTCTTCTTGAAACTCTTTCAGCTCATCACGAACCTCCTTAAGTGCTTGTTTAAGTCTACGCAATTGTCTTTCGTGTTTCAGTTCTTTCTCTGTATCCTCTACGATAAACTCAGCACCGTGAATATCTTCTTGTGTTTTTACAACCCTAACGTAGAGCCTTCCAGTTGCGTCTTTTCTATATGTTTCTGTCTCTCGCATAAGCTCTCCTTATTTAATAGCCAGCTCTTTGCCGTCTATTTTAAATTCTTTCCCTTTGATCTCTACTTGTGGGTTTTGTACAACGATAACTGGAGAATAGGTATACCCCCCCACGAAAGCAGCTCCGCTCGACTTTCGTAATCTTAATACAATAGTATCACCGCTATTAAGATCGGCACCGATAAGTTGTAGTACCCATTCTGTTTCCACATATTGAGGGGTGCTGTCTGCAAGTAACCATGTAAGAACACCGGTGAACTCGTCACCGAACTCGTCGCCTTCGTTAACCTGATTGTTGTCTACTTTAAAAGGGGTTCCGCTTGGTATTAGCGGAGTTGTATCGTCTCCTTTATTATAACCAGCTACATTAGAAGACACATTTTTAATCACAGAAGAATTATATTTAACTTGTGTGAATGAGCCACCATTATGTGAATAATACAGTCGAAACTGCCCTGAGTCCCAATTGACATTAAGGGCAGTTAGCGCTATCTCAAATCTTACTCTAAAGTTTGTATCAAGAGCAGAAGCAATCCAATTGGTATTAGTTGGTGCAAACCATGTGGTATCGTCGTCTTCATCAACAGTATCTTCTCTTCCTCTAAATCCACTTTGTCTTTGTATCCCTTGAGCGCTGCCCATAACTAATTACTCCTAATCGCCTGAGCTTTAGGAAGCCTAGATATTCTCCCCTCAGGATTCTGCACAAAATCTTTATCGTCTGCTGATAAGTATAAGATATCCCAAAACCTTTCTAGGTTAATCCAACGCCCTTCTTTAAGCGCAGAGAACTGAATATTATTATCAATACGATCTTGTAAACCAAGTGCGTCCATACCGATCCATTTATTCTCTTCGTCTAACGCATAATAATCTCCATTTACGACTTGATCAATTCCTCTACCATTTTCTATTGGCTGTTGGATTACTACCACTCCTTGAGTAGGGGCGTCCTCTGCTTCGCCATCTAAATTAGAATACGTAGAATAATAATCCTTCGCTGTTGGATCGTGGTAATAAATCTTCCACTTGATTAGAGGATTCGCTTTATTAGTTATATCTGTTACCCTGGGCATACCCTTACCCTATTAATCCAAGTGATTGTAAGTCAGCTATTAAAGTTCCCAGCACATCAGCAAGCGTATCATTACTTGGAGGTGCGTCTGCATTAAACGTTCGAGTTGGTGTCACATTTGTAGGAGTATAGGCAGCAGGTTTAGCTGCTGGAGCGACATTAAAGAATCCAATCTTATTCTCAGCTAGATTGATTTCATTGTGTCCAACCCCACCCCCCATAGCACCACTAGTTATGACAAATTCATTTTCACTATGATCGGCTCCTACAGACCAAGCAAGAACACCATCCCGATAATAAGAAGTAATACTATCATTACCCGTCTCACCACTACCAACTGTTATCTTAGCAGCAGCTCCTTCAACAGTAACCGGCATGTAGAAAGAACCGGTGGCATCAATACTCACACTATTAGCAGTACTTGCCAATGCAATAGATGCGCCTTTAGATATTAACGACTTAAATTGTAGATCAACAGAACTCTTCTGAGCGAACAAACCTATACCAGGAGACAGGTTACTGGCTGTATTGATCTCTCCGTCACCTCCACCGTTTCCCCCACCAGAAGAACCTCTAAAGTTTACCATAACCTCATCGGTATTAGAAGAGTTCTGTATAACATAGAAGTTAGCTGCTTCAAAGTTTATTACACTGACGTCACTAAATGAAGCAAGGCCGTCCGACTGTTTAACAGTAAGATAGAAACGGTAGGGAGAATCTCCTGATGTAATAGCTTCAATCTTATCTCTAACAGCGTTCTTAGTGGGAACACCAAAATCGTTATCCCAATTACTAGCGTCATAATTGTCGTCCGGTACAGTAGGAGCTGTAGTATCAAAGTCCCACACACCAGAAACAGTCCACGCGCCAGAAACGGTTTCAACAGCAGCCTTGTCTAGAAGGTTTTGATTTTGAATACCGGCTATAGGTCCGGCAGCATCTCTAAATGTGATACCACCAAGATTTCTAATAAATGCATCTTCAAGATGTAGGTCATCCCCAATATAGAATTCACCTGCGTGGAAGCTGGGTGCTGTTCCTGTATGGTTGATGAATAATCTACTTCCATCTATGTCTGCACCTATTTCTGATAAAATACCAACGGCATTATCTGAATTAATCTGATCCTCTATGTGGATACAAGTTTTATTAGTGATGTTCCCGGTGGAATCTAGAATCCATAATCCACGATAATTAGTTATCCCACCGCCTCCAACGGCTACGCCGCCGTCGCCTCCCTCATCGAGATAAGCGTACCCGTCAGTGATAACCCCTTCCTCGATTGCTCCTGTAATTTCAGCCTCAGAAGCCACCCCCCCGCCCATTGCGATTGTACCGGCAGCTTTGTGGCGCACGGAATAACGCCCACCGGTAAAGCCCCCAGGCGCTGTCGGTCTGGTGGAACTTACGGTGTTGGCTTCACCTGTGAAAACGAAAGCGTTGAGGCCGTAGTTCTGTGGGCTGTTTGTCATGGCGACATCGGTATCAATGTCCACAACTGCAAGAAGAGCCCTTCGAGATAATGACTTTAGTGTTCGTTCCTTTCTGGTGACAAGCTTGTCTACTGTATCGCTTGGAGTGACTGATGTTGGAGCCCCGCCAAATCGACTATACGCATCATTCTCGTCTTCTGCTACGAAGATAGCACCAGTGAAATCAGTATACCCGGATCCAGTAACTTGTGGGTCTATACGAAGATTGGTACCATCGTAATAAATACTAGCGTCATACCCTTCACCGAAGAAGATACCAGTAGAATCAGAAAGAACAGCAATATCAAACGGAGAGGTTACCGTGACATAACCATCTACAGTCAGCGAAGTATAGAACATACCAATGCCAGCCTCTACCCTACTGGACTTGAGATCATTGAAAACATTGAGGTTCTGCGAGGCATCGAAGTGCCCTGCGTACTTACCAGCAGTAGCAAAAGCAAAAGAGTTATCAGCAGCAACAAGCTGGAACAAACCGGTATCGGCATCACTGTTCCACCTAAAGTCAAGATTAGCGGCACTGGCTTTAGACGCTCTCATGTTGAAAGGCCCTACGGATCTAACCACTGCTGAGGTAACAACCATCCGTTCAACGCCGCCAGCAACAAATGCGAACTGGTCGGCAGAAGACTTGTGGTATATCCCGGTATTAGGATCGTCTGTCCAGCTAAAGGCTGAATCGCTTACAGTTCCATCCTGCGTAGCAAGGAACCGATCGGCAGTTACTGGGGTATAGAAGTCCGGAGTAGTAGCTAGAAAGATCTCGTCAGCATCGCTGGTGACACGGATTGTGACGTCTTTCGACCGGATGGACTTAAATTCTAGAACCTCATTGGTCTTCTGAGCGAAGACACCAGCGCCCGCTCCTACGTTAGCGGCCGCATTGACCTCACCTGTAGTAGCAGCACCACCGCCGCCTATAGCCACACCAGGAACACCGCGAAGGTCAACAGTATCCTCTACAGTCCAAGTATTACCACCACCAGACTTACCGAGTACAAGTTCGTACAGTAAGATAGAGGTTCCGACATATGCTTGCGGGATGTTGTAGACAGTCTTACTATCAGAGTCCGTCTTCGCAGCGCTTACGGTGTTATACCCTCCAGTCGGTACATTTAGGAAAAGCTTCGTATCCCCTGAGTTCTCATTCACGACCATCCAAAGGACAACGGTGAACTTATGCGCGACACCAATCGCACCCTCTCCACCTGTGGCGTACCGCGTAAGATTATTCAGTCTATCAATCGTGGTGTACGGAGTTGTGTCATCGTTGACAACGAAGATGAGATCAGAACCTTCTGTATCCAACACAGGGCTAGAATGCCTGTGCATCTGATAGCCGGTGCCTGCTTCAATGCGTACGTATAGAGGATCGGTCGTTCCACTGTTGTCTACGGTGATAGAAGACCCAGAGCGCCAGACAGCAGGCTCGTTTCGAAGCCTTTCAGCTATCGAATGAAGGTGACCCCGCTCACCTCGCTCCCCAGACCCAGCCCCCTGCACCTCTTCAATATGGTCTGTCCACGCGTGTATCTTCAAAACACCGTGAGTTTGAACGCTTGCTGCGTCTTGAACAACTACAGTACAAACTCTGGCATGGTGCTCGCCGAGAGCATCGCTAGGCCAGTCTGTAGTGGACTTGGCAAGAAAAGGAGTCGTACCGGAGAGTTCGAACGCAACAAAGTTCTCAACAGGGACTTCATCAGTACCAGCAGTTAAGGCGAGGGTCTCTGCCCCTCCGCTAGGAGTGTATGTGTAGTTCTGTCCTTCGAATTGAACTTCCAAAGGTGAAGTTGCAGATTTACCCGGCGCAGCATTTGTGATAGTAAGCGTGATAGTAGCGCCGTCTGAAGTTACAGTCATCCCTAACGATTCATCATCACCAAGACCACCATCATTCAAATGGGACAAGTTAACGAGACCTTCATAACCGTCTGTGGTGAGGATTGATCCGTTGAGGGAGACAAGCGGTTTCCCATCGCCGCCCGTAGACACGTAGAAGCGCTGTGAGTCGAACGCTACGGTGTTATCGAAGTAAGCAGCACCGCCTATCTCAGACTCCTTGACTGTGATGACGCCTTGGTAGAAGAGACCGAGGCCTGCCTCCATGATACTGGCGCCGACCTTGTTGGTGACGAACAAGTTCTGGTCATCGTCGAAGTACCCTGCGTCTTTGCCATCAGTAGAAAATCCTAGAGTACTAGCTGAAGGGAAATACATCCCGGTAGTACTATGATTCGCCCCCCTGAAAGAAGGCCAAGTCTTCAACCCGTCAGGCGCCGCAAAAACAGTGTTGTTAAAACCTGTGATGCCAGCCCCGGAGACGGTCATCGCGAACGAGCCGCCTATAAGGAAATTAAAGGTCTTTTCCGAGCTTATAAAGAAAGATATGCCAGCCGTTTCCCAGGCTATTCCTACATCAGAAGCATCTGAGGGTCCGATAGCGCGGGAACTTCCTGACCAAGTGGAGGTGGTTGGCCTCGCTAGAATAGGTCCATCAACACTCAAACCTGTATAAAAGTTACCCGTACCGGCTTCAACATGACCGGCCTTAACGTCGTTGGTTACATGGAAACTTTGGTCATCATCAAAGTACCCCGCCAAGACCCCTCCGGCGGCGAACCCAAGCTGGTCAGCCGCTGGCTGAAACAACCCGGTATCGGAGTCAGGGAAGAAGAAGATGTCAGGAGCGGCAGCAGAACCGTCGCCTGCAATCTGGAGGTTCTTAGGTAGGTATACCCTGTCAGTGAGCGCACGCAGGACAGCGGCTCCACCGGACACCAGCGCTAGATCATCGGCAGCTAGGCGAGCGAGACCGGTATCCGTATCACCCGAGAAGGCTACGGCAGGAGCGGCTTCCGAACCGTCGGGGTGGAGGAGAGCACCTGTCATGGTATCCCCTGCGATGGCTACAAAGTCCTCGGAGTAGAAAATCTCTCCTCTGAGGTTGAGTAGGGTCTCATTAGAACGCCCGCTGGGTGACAGATAGAAGTGGTCTACGTTGACCTTGAGGACGTGGGTGCCTCGGGCTGTGTAGCTGTCGTCAGAATGAGCGACAACGATACCGTAGAATTCAACAATCTGGGAGGTGGACTTCAGTGTGATCGAGTTAGTCCCGATCGTAATCTCCATGTTCTCACCAGCCACAAGCCCTTTGAACGGAAGTACAGTACCAGCCTTAGACTTAACCAACGAGACGCCGCCGTCGCTCCTGGCAGTGTTAGCCTCAGCGGTACTGGTAAGGGTCAGATCCAGGCTGCTCTCTGCTACTGAAAGCACGCCAGTAGCCTTGATGGTTCTGAATTGGAGATCCACACCGGACTTCTGCTTGAAGACTTCGGCCCCGGTGCCTACATTACTGGCTGTGGTGGGTGTGGTCTGCTGGGTTACTTGACCATCATCGGCCACGGCCCAGATAGGGTACCAGTGAGGTACTGCTGAGGTTCCAGGCGGTATGTTGGCTTGGATCTCAATTTGGTTTTTGTCCTTGTTCCAGTAATGGCGTACCTTATTGTGCCAATCTTGTTCGCCTAGTTCAAACGACTGCATGGCTGTCTGCTCTTTGGAGTCTAGTGTGCTAAAGTCACCGTCGGGGTCGAGGCCGACACCACGAACAAGAGGAGCGAGGACTGCCGTATCATGGCGTATATGCGACCACTGCTTATTGAGGGCCTTGCCGTACGACGGCCAGGGCGCATAGAACGTTTGCTCGACTGTATCTTCAGATGCCATTCATAAAACCTTTCTGCTCGATAAACTCCTCAGCAGTTTGTGTATGCTTTGTCAAGTTACACTCTGGACACGTAAGACAAAGATTAGCAACCCAGTTACTTCCGCCCCGACTAAGAGGTGTCATATGATCGATGTGGTTCTCTTTTTCAATACCGATACTACAGTAATAACACCGCATCCACTGTATCAAACCCATAGCTCTAATGTCTGCTTTGGTGAATTTCCCTCCGACCTTAGCTATGCGTGCTCTTCGTTTGTGACCGGCTACTCTTGCGTTCGCTTTACCACGGGCTGGATTAGCTGCGTACCACCTTGCTGCGCGGGCACGGTTTTCTTCTGCGTGAGCCGCGGCGTACTTTCTTTCTCTTTCACGGAGATGCTCTAAGTTCTGCTGGCGGTATTTAGCATCCTTTTCTTTTAGCTTTTTCTTATTATTCGAACGATATACTCGTTGATTAATCTTTATTTGTTCTGCATTCTCCTGGCGGTAGTTATCAACAGAAGCTTTAATTGTTTCTTTATTCTCTTGATAGTATCGACGGTTGCGAGCACGCAGCGCCTCTTTTGATTTATACGGCATAGAAGAAATCTCGTCCAGTGAAGTTTCTTACGTACCAACTCGGGGTAGGGGTGTAGAAACTATCGGTCCAGTAGTCCCTACCAACGAAGTTACGCGTATAGAAGTTCCCACCTGGGTACCACATGGGAGTCCAGATACCTGGGAGGTTGACCACGATCCCTGTGTAGAACTCCGATCCTCCGGGGTACCACTGGGGCGTCCACCAATCCGTACCAACGAAGGGGCGCACGTAAAATGCCTCGTCCTTCGGATAGAATTCCATGTACGCATCATGATCTGGCGTGTATCCATCATCTGCTGAGTACTCCGCTTCCCCGTACTGGATCTGAGTTGGTATCAGGTCCATGTCTTCGGGCCTGATCAGTAGTTCTTCTACGTTCGACGTGTCGCCCATGTGCCCACTATGAGCGGTAGTATCCGGTAACTCCCAGTTAAGGGAATCGTGCTTCAGGTCTATCGAGTCCTGCTGGATAAGGTATTCGCCGACATAGAAGGCCATGCATCGTGCTTTCGCTTAGGTACCGGAGTTACTGTGAAATACAACAACACTACCGTCTGCGCCACTACAAACAATCTGAATCCCCTTGTCGGCTATAAAAGAGGCTGACCACTCATCGTGTGTTACAGTAGCAAGATTAAGCTCACCGATGAAAGTACCGTCTGCTTCATTTATTGTAAAAACCCGAGCAGCTCCGCTGCGATTGTTGAATTCTATACCATAAACACGGACAGGCTGTCCGCTGCTCACGTTAAGAGTGAGGTCCGATGACGTGAACTTCTTCCCCGTGATGCGTGCTGCAACTACCATATTATTTCTCCTTGTCCCCTTTCGGGGGATTAGCTATTTCGTAGTCTCGGATGGAATCCTGGATGAAGGCCAAGTACCGACACGCGTACTCCATGTCTTCCTCATCTATGATCCGCTCCTCCCGCCACACGGGGGGCCACTTGGTAAACGCTCTAAGCAGATCTTCCTCCTTGTCAGTACCTATCCACCCCAGCATGTCTTTCAGCCTGTGCTTGCCGAATCCGACCAGTACCAGCCCTGGGGTTCTTTCCTTTTTCTCCTTGGTTTCGTTCATGCAACTCTCCCTGTAAGTACTTGCTCTCATACTCAATTATAGGAATTATTGCAATCTTTTGCCAGATAAGCTATAATAAGGGTAGAGATAAAGATATTCTTTGGAGGAATTATGAGTAATGCCTTAGATCCTGAAGTTGTAGAGCTGATAGAAGCTATGAACAAGTTCCCTGGCGTCGAGACAATTTCATCTTGTTGTGGGCACGGGAAGGATGTTTTTAACATTTGGTTCGTTGTAGAAGATTTAGAAGATTTGCCTGAACTTCTCTACTGCGTAGACGTTTGCCATAACGGAGTATATGGGTGGAGCGTAGAGGTGACTACCGATTGTGGAGCGAGTCCAGTCCACTTCAGACTTCATTCTAAGTCTCAAGGAGAAATGGCATACCTAGAAGCAATTAAAATAGCTGAGTTTATGAACAAAGCTGGGCTGGAAACCGATGAAGAACCTGAAAGGTAGGCCCAATACGATCCGAGCGAAGGAAAGCCTCTACCGTAATTGGATAGCTCCGTTCCTCGCAGACGACGGCTCTAACCTTGATGAAGCAGTCACTACATGGCAGACGGATCTTGCGCCTGCCACTGTGAAGGTACTTCTTTATCTAGGAAAAGAACATGTCCGAGATGAGACTGGAATAGAGCTAGACATTAAAGAGCACGTAAAACGCGTAGGACGCTCTCAACAGCAGATGCCACCTAAAGCCCTCAATAAAGAAGAGATCTCTCGTTTAAGTGCCTGTATAGACTCCGTCAGCCCCTTGCATCTGGCGTACCACCTAGCTTTGAACACTGGCTGCAGGCGTGGCGAGGTGATGGGGCTGAAATGGGAAGATGTGGACTTCTTGAAGGGTCAGATCCTAGTGTCTAGGAGCTACAATGGGCCTACTAAGAGCGGGAAGAGCAGGATCATCCCGCTCAGCCCAGCTCTTGAGAAAGTGCTGCTTGCAAAACTTGGATGGAAAAGCTATAATGACGGTAGGACTAAAAGATCGGGCTGTATCATCAAGTCGACGTTCGACCCAAACCCGTACTTGAAGCGCTTTTGTAGAGAGGCAGGGGTGAAAGAGATAACGTTTCACGGACTTAGGCACTCATTCGCAACTCTTGCGTTAGACGCAGGAAAGAGCCCTGTGCTGGTATCTAGGGTACTTGGCCACGCTACCGTGGCAACAACCCTCTCCGTGTATTGGAATGCTACCAACGAGAGGCTTGACATGGACTTCTTAGAATGAAGAACCGCAAGGATAACGATCTGTGTGAGAACTGTGGCGTGCTGGATGGCGTCAAAGTCGTCGAGTACAGGCTGGTCTGTCAAAGATGCAGCCGTAAGTTACGTAAAGAAATCAAACAAAGGGAGAAAGAGGATGCAATTAAAATACAACAGGGACAAGCTGGTACAGTTCATAAGCAACGTCGACGGAGAAATCTTGAACATGTGCTCCGGAGAGGGCAAACACCGTCCGGGGACTCTTCACTTTGAGCAAGGAAAGAACTCCTGTCCGGTGATGAACCGGCTGGAAATCCTTAGAAATACACCCACCAAAGAGAACATGGAGAAGTTCCTAACGCTAGCAGTTCAGGACTTCGGAGCCCCGACCGGGGAATACTTCAGAAGCATCTCCTACGGTATCTTCAAGGTGCCGCTGGCGGAAGTGCTGGAGGCTCAGAAGAAGGCCAAGCCGTTTGACATATCGATCAAAGACGCCTTCTATGACATGTTCCGCACAGTTCATATCGCAATGGACCCAAAGCAGACCGAAAGGATGGAGACTCTTGCTCTACAACTGGCCGGGGTCTTCCAAACGGAGATCTCCAAGAAGGTCACAGAGACCGTGAAGATTCAGATCGGAGCCTTGGTATCTACCCTCAAGCAGCAGGAAGAGCAGAGAGCGGCGGCGCGGCAGATCCAGGAAGAGAAGGCCGAGGATGCCGATGCAGACTTTGACTGCGACGCCTCCGAAGACCAGGAGGATAAAGGTTAAAGTTCAAGTTGCAATTAAAGTTAGAAGTTCCTATAATTGAGTAGGAGGTAGAGATGGGCAGAAAGATCAGCAACAAGAAGCGAGCGTTGCTACAGCTCAAAGAACAGATTGTCGGATCCTACCAGGGCGGTGGATCTCTGAAACAGGTGGCAGATTGGTTTGACTCTTCTGTAGGAACCATCAGGAGCATCCTGGTGGCTGAGGGCGTTGAGCTAAGACCACAAGGCAGACAGAAGAAGGAGAAATGAAATGGCAGTAGTTGCAAACCTGATAAATCCCACCCCGTTTGACGTGAGTATCGCGTACCAACAGGGTATTTTCATCGATATCCCCGCTGATGGCGAGGTGAACATCTCCATGCAGCAATTGGACGACTTCCGCCCCGGCAAGCCTGGGTCAGAAGAGACGCAGAAGATCCTGGATTTTGAGGGTGTATTCCTCCAGGACTCGAATCTCAGCTACGACTTCCAGGCTCTCAGAACCTTGCAGGCGTTTGTTGCGGAGCGTAAAGATCGCATCCGAACCTTCATTGACAGAGTCAAGGGTGCTCGCACCCAGCAGGGCGTCAACGTTGATGACGACGTGATGGACGAACTGAAGGAGCAGGCTGGATACGGTAACATGCAGCGCAAGATCGACAAGGTCGTGCTAAGGATCAAGATCCTTGAGGAGCTGGTAAAGGCTGACGTGACCAGTGGTGTTGTAGGAGCCGCACTCGACCCAGAGCGAAGTTGCCTAGTGATAAACCCGCCTCGACAGTTCCCGTCCAAGACGGCGCTGGCTATGTTCCTGGCTGAGCATCCGGACATCAAGGTGAAACACGATGCCTTGCTGGCACCGGCTGTGGTAGAAACTCCGAGCGAGGTTGCCGACAATGACTAATTTCGAAGTAACAGCAGACTCAGAGATCATCACGATTGAGAGTCTTACGATAGCGCCTGCTGAAGCTGAGAACTTGAGATCGGCTGTCGCCTTCGCAGGCGCTATGAGATCTGTTCCTAATCTACCGCCTCAGATTGACTACGAGCAGTTCGTGGTCAAGTTCTTTGAGGATGGTACATTGGTCTTGAACAGAAGCTCGGGCGACGGGGGAGTGATCGAGTTCAGCTTCAGTACAGTGGATCAACTGGTGAATACGGTGACGTCAGCACTAGGGGTCTCCGTTGACAGGAAACGACTGCGGCCTTCACCTAGATCCGTAGGCGACCCTGGCTTCATGGCTGATGGAGAGATCTTCTAAGAAAGCTTGCTAAGGGAGAGAGGCCCCGGGTGCGCAAGGTCTGGGGCCTTTTCCTTAGTAGGTGAGCCATGAAACTTCATCCACGACCCCTTCTTGTTCATTGAAAGTTTTGATGATGGTCTTCAGGGTCTTCACAGCCTCTACTGGATGTCTACCTATCGCCGTCTCTCCTGCCAGCACTAAGCCACTGACGCCACTCTCCAACGTTTTAACTATGTCGTTCACCTCTGCCCTCGTTGGCGTGGGCTCAGACAGCATGCTCTCCATCAGGTTCGTAGCGACATGGACTGGCGTGTTGTACAACCCAGCCTCCTTCACGATGTAGTCCTGGGCATACGGTATCTTCACCAGCGGCACATCTTTTGATAAGTCACCCCTGTCGATAAGGATCTCATCGCTTACCTTACAGATCTCTTTAAGGTTGCGAAGCCCTATGCTGTTCTCTATCTTGGATACAACTTTGATGTCGTAGTCGAAGCGCTCCCTCATGTCCGCAACATCCTCCTCCCAGGAACAGAACGAAAGGAACACGGTAGATACTTCCAACTGACTGATGTACTCGAATATCCGGAGGTCATCTCTAGAGAGACACTGCATGCCGCGGCTGTTCCTGTTTTCCACTCCTCGGGTGTCTGGACACACGGGTTTATCAGTCCACGACCGAAGCGTGTTGTATACGAACTCAAAGTCCTCAACGGCGGTGTGTGACAAGTTGATCCGGAACAAATCCACCCCAGCTCTATCCATAGCTCTGACGATGGAAGGAGCAAAAGACGCCGGTCCAATAGTAGCTGTGATCTTCTTATCATTAAAACTCATATCCAAACTCCTCTATGTCTTTCCTGAAGTGATCTCTAACCAAGCCTTTAGCCTCATCGCTGTAGTAGTGTTCATACCCATACCCTGCATTGGACGTATGCATCACCTTTAGTTCTCTAACTTTAGGCATCGGGCAAGCTGCGTTTTCAGCTATAAGGCTTCGTGCTTTCTTATAGTCCTCGTCAAAGTTTTCATGTCTTCCAACAAAGTCAACTATGATCTTCCCATTAGCATCCGTTATCCAATCTTTACACGGCCAGTGTATAATCCTTTGGTGTTCACAGAGGGGTCGTTTTCTTGAACACTTTTCAACGATACGGTTAGAAAGAACATTAACGGCCCACTCATTAAATTTATCAGGGTTTGTGATGTCGTTGAGGGTTAAACCCCACAAACTTCTCGCATGTTTTGAACGACAGATAAATGTGAAATGAGAAAGCAAGTGCCCCCAAGGATTTCTAACAAATGCAAACTTGAACCTGTTGTTAAAGTCCTCTTCTCCAAGAACTTGTTTCCACTCCAGTGCACTATTGTGTTGTGGATGTGACCAAGGTATGTCAGAGTAGTACAAGTCCTTGTTTACTGCTTTAGCCATACCAGATTGCCTAAGATTCTGAATGATGGTTGAGCTTCCTGTCTTGGTGATAGCAACAAAGAGAAAATTGAATTCAGGTTCAGAAATCATGCCAGCACCGTAGGGAACTTGTCGAAGTTTGCAACCATCCAATCAGGTAGCCTTTCAGGAGGTTCCTTCTTCCACTTTGGAAGAGGAGTAGCTGGGTACTTCAGGAAGTTAACTTGCTTACCCAGCAGACTTTCAAAGTGTTCAATACCTGGGACATCTTCAGGCCGCTCTACATTAAACAACCAAGGTCTAGTTCTTGCCTTCTCCCATATCTCTTTAGCACTAGCCGCACAGTTCGTAAAGTGCCAGCCTATAGTTTCTCCACCAATACACCGAAGACGGCGTTTCTTCATTTGTTTATGTGCAGTAGCACGTATCTGCTCTGTAGATAAATCAGATCTGAAGAACCTCCATGCTGGCCGACTACCCATTGTCTTACAATCAACTTGATGCATGTACTGTTTCATATAGATACATGCCTTTTGGTCGTCGCTGTCTAGTAACGCTGGCACCCATTCATCGAAATGCTTTTGGTCAAGGATCTCATCTACATCAATATTCAGTATCCAAGTAGTATTAATACCATGTTGACTGTGATTCCAAGCTCGTCTTACGGCATCGTTATCTCTGAACGTCTGGAAGTGTGATGTTATCGGAGGCATCATCATCTTATTAAGATGAGCCGGGTACTCAACAAGTTCAATGTCGAACCTATCAAATCTAGAAAGGTTATCACGGATATAGAGGGACTTCTCCCTACCTGCTGTGTCGGTTCTACTCTCAACGATAATAGTGCGCTGCACTAGAGTCTTGTGTTCCTCAAGGTGCGCTTCCAAAAGGTCTAGCTCATTATGAACTGAGATGACTTCTGTGATGCCCCGTACGAGTGTCATAGATACCTCTTGATCGTCCCTGTAATGTACGAGATGTCGTTACCGTTGAGCTTCAGGTGCATAGGGAGACTGAGTATGCGCTTGTACGCCCTTTCAGTCTCCACTAGATTCCCTGGATCGTGCTGCTGGTACATTGAGTAGAGGTGGTTCGGCTTGTAGTGGACGCCAGTCTCAATCCCGTTTTCAGCCAGTCGATCGTGCAACTCGTCTCGGTTATCCACTTGAATGACACAGAGGTGGTTAGATGAGCCGGTGTTTGGTGTAGTCTCCAAGAACTCTACCTCTGGTAGTCTGGCTTTGTACTCACGGCGCAGGAGCTTACGACAGGTATTCCAATCATCTAGTCTTTCCAACCCTTGTACACCTAAGGCAGCAGCAATGTCATTGGAGTGATACTTGTGGCCCACCTCAGTCACATCGTACTCCCACTTGTAGTTCCCCTCAGATCGGGCGAACGTAGTCTTGTCAATACCCAGCCACGTCAACCCTCGCAGCTTCTTGTAGATCTCCTCATCATTGGTAGTGATCATCCCACCGTCACCCACAGGAAGGTTCTTCACAGCGTGGAAGGAGAAGCACGTCAGACCGAAGCTTCCAATAGGCTTTGGCCCTGAGTACGCACCGCAGGCGTGAGCTGCATCCTCGATCACCTTCAGCCCGAACTCATTGGCAAACTCGTACAGTTTGTTCATGTCGAAAGGATTCCCAGCGTAGTGGACAGCTATGATCGCCTTCGTGTATGGGGTTACCTGCTCTCTAGCGAGATCAAGATCCAGCAGCAGCGTCTTAGGATCTACGTCAATGAATACCGGGAAGGCGCCTGCTTTGAGGATTGCGTGGTTGGTGGAGACAAATGTCATCGAGGTTGTAAGCACCTCATCTCCCGCTCCAATCCCAGATACTGCTACAGCGAGATCCAGCGCAGACGTAGCGGAGTTCGTCATCACGGCATACTTAGCCCTGGTGTACTTGGCGAACGCTTTCTCGAACTCATCTACCACAGCGCCTTGCCCTATCCAGCCAGACTTAAGGACTTCCTCCACCTTGGGGAAGAACTCTTCTGGTATGTGCGGATGAAATAGCTTAATCATTAATCTTAAACCTCTCAGCTACAGTTGAGAAAGGTGCCTTACCTTTCTGGCGCTTCAGCCTGTTCAACAGGTTACTTCCGTGGATCACCTGTAACCATGTAGGTTGACCCGATCTAACTTGTATAACAGGATGGCCTGTTTTATATGCTTCTGTATGCGTAACTTGATACGTAGTCAGCAAATCTTTAGGAGGCTCTACGAAAGAGATAAACGGACTATGTATGGAACCCACAGGAAAGACATCACCGTGGTTATATTTCAGTCCTCTTTGTAAGTTGAGCCAAAATCGTTTCCCGTTCCAATTCTTACTAGCATGTCGCTGTATCTTGGCAATGTGGTCTATGGCGACACCATCGTCGTTGTCTAGTCTGGATGTGATCACGTAATCCGTATCCTGTTCACCTATGTACTCCCTGAGAGGTTTGGCTATATACTCAAGGTCGATAGAACGTTGCATGATGTGACCTTTGGTACCATGCCCACTCCACTTAGGAGACTCCCAATCATAATTCTCAAAGTCAAAGTAGAATACTGTAGCAGGGTAGGAGTCCAGAACCTTTTTGAATTCGTCCGGTGTTCTGGAATCCGACACTAGAATCCACTCAAAATCCTTGCTGGTCTGCGCCTGAACTGTAGGGAGAGTGAACTTCTCAAACAACTTCTGGCGTTCAAGGAGCCACTCCATATCTAACATGTCCACGTTCCATTCAGTGATAAGAAAGTGCTTCATCTTTTAAGCCTCCTACACCCAAGGAAATCCGTAAAGATCTTCCCAGTCTAAAGTATTATACTGTCCTGCTTTACCTACTCGTTTCTTTATACGAGCACTCATTTCAGAGATTGAATGAGTACGTTCGAGCAATACACCATGCCAACACCAAATATCACAATCCTCTTTAGGTTCTTTGTTGTGAACTTGAACCCTTGATTGTAGTACTTCTTTAGGCCACGCTCTATAGAACTCATAATCCGAAGTCTTATACAGCTTTGGTCCATTGACAACGATGCTACTCTGCTGGATTTGCGTTCCAGCTTTCCGAACGTTCTTCCAACCAACTCTGTATGCTGTGTGAGATCCAGTTTCTAACTTCATCTTCACCTTCAGCAAGTTCTCTTCGTTGTAGATCTCATCACCATCAATGAAGAACACCCAATCATGCTTGTTAGCGTAGTAGTTCTTTAATCGCGTCCACTCAGTACCTGCGTTGATACTATCTCGTTTGTAGCGTGGACTTGGCATAGTGTGTTGGTGGATCGGTATGTCAAAGCGTCTTAGACATTCTAGCGTAAGGTCAGTACTCCCAAGATCAATCACTTCTACTTGAGGGAACACCTCGACCACGCGGCTTAACGTATCCTCGATAAGAACCTCCTCGTTTAACGTAGAGATATAGACACCAAGATTCATCGTCTGAACTTCTCAAAGTAAGGATACTTGCTGATTAACCGTTCATCAATGTTTCTGATCCATTTGTCAGGCCACACTCGATTAGCGGATCGTACATTGGGTTTCTTATACAAAGAGTTGGCAGCATTCGTGAACCAAGGCTCAACGATAGGAAGCTTTAGGTAGTTGCACAAGTTCATAATGATCTCTCTAGGTTGCGCGATGATCTCGTCGTTGTACAGATCAAAGTGATCATATCTATCTAGAAGCTTAGCCGCATGGTCGTAGAATCGCGTGTACTGTCTAATAGCCATACGATACATATTGTTCCCTGTTCCCCATCTCCTCTGGTACTTTGGACTATCAAGCCACGCACAAATATTGTCGTAAGGATCTCTAATTGTGTGAATCACTTTTAGTTCCATACCCATATGAGTAACAAACTGGTCTAGGACTTCTACAGAAGCCTGTCCAGCTCTCAACAAGCCAACAGCATCATATCCCCACTTATCACCTACGGCCAGTCTCGGATGCGCTCCATCTACCCAAGTGCCAGAACCAGGAAGTGCTTTGAGTTTTCGTTCTCTACCCTGCCCGGAGGCTAGTAGGTGTGGCAATATTTTATCCCGTGTCCAACCTTGTCCGTGCCATTTGTTGATATACTTCTGCTCCTCTGCAATCCTCACATTAGGATGAGAGTCCAGAATCGCTGATATGATGGTGTGCCCGCTGCGGCCGTGTCCTACGAACGTTATCCACTTTTCATCTGTCATCTCGTTGGCAGTGGTATCTGCTTCTATGAGCTGGTCTGACCCAACTAGCTCTAAATACCTTTCAGTCCAGCCGTCGCCCATTAGAAGTACTCCTTGCTCTCTTCTGCTACCTTAGCTGCAGCCCACGATCCATACTTCACCGCCATGGCTACCCTCTTCAATCTAATCCCTCTGTTCCACCAGTGAAGGAAGATCTCGTTACCGTGAAGGTCTTCAACCAGACCTCCTCTTCCTAGTCTAGCACACACAGCTTCTAGTGCCCAGTTCCTATCTACTCCGATCGTAACGAGACCTACCTTAGCTACGATGTCAGCCGTCTTTTGATTCCAACCACCCCAAGGGGTGTAGAAACGAGTGGGCGTTACTCCTAAGGTTTTATCGAACCACTCCAAGCATTGAGTCATATGATCTACAACCACTTCCTCTGTCTCATTACAGTAATCAATGTGCTCTAGCCCATGCACCTCAGGCATCATCCTACCTTCCTTCGTTTCCTGCGTGACGAA
>SDBS01000017.1_pt1 | contig 108152 bp, 118 predicted proteins | sample 2277091 | NCBI WGS metagenome assembly SDBS01 (sample SAMN10404972, study PRJNA504765) | marine sediment metagenome | isolation source: marine sediment core GS10_PC15, 163 cmbsf | place: Arctic Ocean: Southern Knipovich Ridge | collected 2010
TGATATGATGCTTTCCTTGTTTGGAGCACCCGGACGGAACAGCTAGCGCTACAATGGTCCTTGTCTTGTTAGGAAGCAGAGATGACGTATACACGTCAGAGTTTAATGAATCGGGTGTTCTTTCCCACAAGCGATCATTACATTTAGTACATTCCACAGTGATGGAATGTGTGTGCAAGTTGACTTTTTTGTCGGAATTTCCACAGACAGTTAACAGGAACTCGGGATAATTATGTATGTGTAAAATGCTTTCCGACAATTGATACTCTCGACCATCTATTATAATCAGTGTGCGACCAGGGATAAAAGCGAGAGTGTCCATGAAAAGAAGAGAAGAGAAGCAGCAAAGAAATCTTGGTCCAAAAATTATACGCCTGTTCTACCTGTTCTGAAAAAAAAAGCAACTCTTTCTTTCTTTCTTTCTTTCTTTCTTTCTTTCTTTCTTTCTTTCTTTCTTTCTTTCTTTCTTTCTTTCTTTCTTTCTTTCTTTCTATTCGTCATCATATGGCTGTCCTAAGCTCGGCGTTAGACATCGATGCAGTGCGAGTGGCAACGAAGTTCGAGTTGGTAAAGCTGCTGCGACATGTTTACAACGACGAACAGATAGAAATCGTGAATAGCACAATCGAGAAAACACTCGTTCGAGTCAGTCCCACCATAGCGAATCGTGTTGGAGCGGTCGCTGTCTATGGTGAGGATGCTACTGCAAAACTCTATATTGGAGTACTTAGATGTGAACAGGAGACATTTGAATCAGTAGCAGCACCTGAGCAGTCACAGCTAATTTGCATTCATCACGCCAATGAGCAGATTTCTGCTATATTGAATGATCATTGGGACGATTCAATAGAAGTGCCAATAGACGAGTTGGACTATGAAAGTGAAAACACAAATCTGTTGGTTGACACCAAACAACAACAACAGCTGCTGCTGGGAGGACGTAAGTGTTTATCGTGGCGTTTTTTACTTTGCGCTCTAGGTGTTTGTGTGTTTTTCGCGTTTGTTGGTTTCATTCTTACAACATAGAAATCCAATGAATGTGCTGAAACGAGCACAGCAACAACAACAACAATATCCAGTTTGGCTTAGTTTTGTGAGGCTAATTGCCGCATGGCTCATCGTTGGCATAATTGTCAGCATCTTTCACTGGTGGCAAGTGGAACATGATGCCGCCGTTTGGTATCAGGTGTTTCTCGTTCTCATGCTGATCATCGCCGGATCGCTTCTTGCAGTGTATCAGTATTTACTCGAAACATTTTTACCGACAGATCATTTACCATACACGAAATGTGTGGGAGAAGGAGACGTTATGCCTCCTGCGAAGCGTTCCCAGTTCGTTAATAAGATTATGTTCTATCGAGCAATGAGTCTTGTGCTATTTTTATTCGCGCTGACCATTGTGATGGCGACAATACTACGTGATGCAACAGGGGGGCGCATGTCAATTGCATGGCTTGCTGTTTTCGTGCCTGCGATCCTGGCGGTGTTTATTCTTTGTTGCGTGACAAATCTTGGTTGGTCGTCTGCCAGACCAGCGAAAATTTGCTTAATCGATGTCACTGCACTATTGTTTCTGATACAACTCCTGGTGCTGTGGGCGACTTTGGAGTTTGTAGAGACAACTGTGTCGTGGTCGCTTTTGCTACTACCTTCTTGGATAGCACTTGCTGTGTTGTTTTTTCCGGCCTGCTTCACAAACTGTTATTTCCGCTGCTGTCAACGCAGTTGGTGTCCACGTGGGGATCGGTTGGCGGTGGTATATTATTATACAATTTTACTAGTACTGTTTTTGTTGCTGTTGGGCGTGTCATTGACCGCAGGTGAAACCGCCCCCCTTAGCGAGTTACCATCAGAGCATCGTGTATTCATTGCCACATTGCCGTTTTTAGTGGGATTGACGTTGCTCCTCGTACTTGGACCGCTCATTGAAATTTGCTGTCTCCCGCTGTGTGTACCTCACTCATCGTATTTTGTTACTGTTTCTTAAAAGCAAGGAGGAGTACATATCTCAAAAAATCACACACAAAAAAAAAGCCACCTTTTGACATTGCACTATTCGATTTGTACGTTGTTTTTTGTGAACTGGCTCACCTAACGCAAAATTCATCAACACATGACAGGGAATCGTTATTAGAACTTTGCATTGCTTCGCTTGTACGTTGTTTTTTGTGAACTGGCTCCTCTGGAGCATCCAGATCAATTTCATCAGGAGAGGCCAGAGATTCATTATCGCCAGAATTTTGCATTGCTTCGGCTAGAAAACCAAGCTGTTTGTCGGGTACTTCTTGCATGCGTTTCGATCCAAACATAACGGTCGCCTGTTTCTCGATGTAGCAATAGCATTTTGCACTTAGAAGTTCATCCTTGACCAGCCGCGCATAAAGCAGCACTGCGAACACGTTCGCGTTGTTCAGATAGGAGTTGATATCTTTGTACAACCTGCTTTTCAACGCAGCGATGTCAAAAAACTCGATTAGCTCCAGAAGTTCCGGTAGTAAATAATGCAACTTCGGTAATAATTGCTCGTAGTGATAGCACCAATCGATCAATTGCTGTAATGCATCTAGAGTTTTCACAGTTTCGAGTGAGACTTCATTCATATTGTTCTCGTTCCAACCATTTCCATACAACATGGCTTTGAAAACTGGTGAACACGCCGCTAAGACACTCTTATGTGCCCCGACTTTACCATCGCCAACAATTAAATGTACATCTTGTGTTGTGATACTTGCTTTTAACAATTGACCAATGTCTTCATTATCATTCACTGTATCTTCATTATCATTCACTGTATCCTCATTGCCATCCACACTTTTATTATCATCAATTGCGTAATGAATTATAAATTTGAAGTTTTGGCGCATACAAGATCCGCATGTGATTGAAATAACCAATGACGTCACAACGCTGGTCACATTAGGGAGTAGAGTGCTCGTGCTCGCCGAGCGGAGCAAATGAGACTGTTTATAGGTTGTGTATACCCGATCTCCACAAGTAACACAATTCGCGTAGAAGTTAGACATTCGCACATTGCATTTTACAGGGGAAGTTACAGTGACATTTATCAGTTTCTCAACGTTTTTCGTAAGAGTGGCACAATAGAATTGATAGTATCGACCGTGACTCTTCTGTTCATCCTGCGCATAACTAAAAGTAAGGGTATCCATTATTAAAAAAGAGAAGAGGCAGAAAAAAGAAACCACGAAAATTTTTCGTGGAAATTTTTTGGCGAGATTCTGTTACACGCACCTGATTCACATTTTTTGCAATGCTTTCATTCAATAAGAGCGATGGTACTTCATCTGTATGTACGCCTAATGAATTGCGTCAACGCACGCAAGATTCCATACCTCTACGCGTTGCGTCTGCGTTGCAGATGATTGACATTGCGATGCAAATGAAAGCCGATCTTGGCGAAAGTGCATTATATATTATAGTTCACCCCACGAGGTGTCTGTTCGAGCCTTGTGTGATGAACAAAGTCGCGCACACATCTTCTGGGCAAACCAGACCTCCCCATCTCAATACTTGTTTGCCAGCATTGCTCAGAAATTTTGTGGTACCTGGATTAAGTTGTCGTACCTTTCACTGTGACTGGAAAACCGATAAAGACTCAAGCGAAATCTCAATTCTGATCATCAGTTGGGCCGATTTCCTCTGCAATCCGAGACCCGTGGAAAATGAAACACCATGCGACAAGAAAGTCATATATTCGAAAAGTGATTTCGATTAGGAAATTTACTCAATCATAACGGTTGAATTTTTTTAAAATGTCATTTGTGAGTACAAAAAAAAAACCACACGTATCAACAACGCAAGTATTGATCAGACATCAAACCTGCTGGGAAAAAAGCACGTTGATATACCAAGGGTTTATTAGACCGCTTCGTGTGCCTATTAAGTCTACGGACGCACTCTGGGGGGCATCGTGTATGACGGGTTCTGTGATAGGCACATGAATGTGCTACTCGTTTTCGCTGTTTAATCACTACAATCGAGGGTGTGATTTTAACTTGACGATGGGTTGCATCGGTCAGTGCTGACTCGTACAATCTGATCAGACCAGCTATGGCCTCTTCTTCGTCTGTGATATTATTATTATTATGAGAAGACATTGATTCAACCGAGAAAACACACGCACACATGCAAATTGAATATTTTAAACAGGAGTGAAAAAGTTGGCACCGAGAGAAGTTTGGACGAAATCTTTTGTAATAGCCCTCTGTTGTTCGATAAGTTTATTGCGCCTTTTGTCTCCATAAAACTCAATCATGGTTAAGAACATTTCAATCTCCATCGAGAATCGAACTGCAATCGTTGTCTCTCTTAGCGCCAGGCCCAATTGGACTTTTAGAAAGGCTCGCAAGGCTACGAAATGGCTGCTACGTTTCCTACGTCTCAAAATCGAGAAAAAAGACTTGAATGCAACTACATTTTCACCGGGGCCTACTTTGGATGAAGCCTGGCACGAAATGATTCTGCATACTAAGATCTACGAAACATTTTGTAACGACAATAATGGTGGAAAATGCATTCATCATGTTCCCAGCGGAGAATGTGATGGATTGAAACGTGATCGACGCTATGAAGCCACTTTGAAAGAACTTGGACCCAATTTGGACTTAGAGATCTTTCCAAAACTTACTATTGATGTTGCAGAGGACGAGAAGAAGACCGATGGGAAAGAAGAAGAAGAAGAAGAAGAAGAAATTGGCATATTGGCGATCAATGTTAACGAACTCACAGGAAAGAAAACCAGATTGACATTTTTAACGGATGCCACTATTCATGATCTATCCATGAAGATTCAAGATAAGATGGGAATTCCGCTAACTCAACAAATGCTTATCTGTCGACATAAGAACTATGAACATCTCGAGGATATAAAGTTAACTCAGCTTCCGAGTACGGATATCAATCTCGTATTGAATTTAAGAGGCTGTTGATGACGAGCAGTAGATTTTTTTCTCTTTTTTTTTATAACAAAGATTCTTATTGCAAAAAATACTACGTCGAATCCACGAAGACGAGTATTAAATAATTTATGATCAAAGGTAGCTTCAAATTTGATGAGACGACAGCAGGGAGTGCAAGTATATCTGAAAAGTCATTCTTTTCTAGCATGAGCAGATTTTGCATATACTTCCACTGATCGACAGAAAGATTAAACGAATCGAAACGCCAATTGTAACCTATCTCAAGGTCTGTTCTGAAGCTGACTACTGTTTCACAGTGATCAGCTCTGTGAGATGATAAGAGCGACATGAGGATCATCATATGCGAGTGTAAGACTGTACTTTCAGTTGCTGGCATCATGAATTTTTCCACGTAGTCCCAAATAAGTTGATGATGAATTTCCCACTGATGATATGTTGTAATTACAGCAATCAGACGTGCCAAACCAAGGTCGATAGCACATCCGATAATGTCATCCCAAAGTACGTTAGACGCTGCCGAGCGCTGGAGCGGTGACAAATGCATAAGGGCATAACGAGCGAGAGGCACTGCTGCGTTTATTTTGTACATTTCACTGAGATTCGCATTTCTTGCCACGAGTTGATTTTTATAACCTGGAGCAGTTCGTCGCGTGATTTTGAGGCGCTCTTGTCCAAGCCATCTTAGGATGTTGCAATTAGCAGCTTTCTTGTCTTCCTCATCGTCATCATGAAAGAGATCCTCCCAGAGAATAGGCGAGGTATTAATCAAGGCATGAAATCTACGACATGTAGAGCTGAGGTTACATAATGAAATTTTATCTTCGTGCAATTGCAAGCACGTATGCAATAAGATTTCATCTGGAAAGTCAAGCAAGTCAAGCCCCATAGTGAGAGCAGCAGCAGCAAAAAAGAAAGATCTCCGTGCGTGGAAAAAAAGTTCCGCGAAAAACATCGAAATCCCCTTGTTGTCATGTCTGATGAAATTTCGCTGTCGTCATCAAAGAAACTCGTTTTCGTTCTTTGGCCAACACGCTCAGGGCGCATTGATTCTTTTCGCGTGTTTCTTTCAAAGGGATTGACCTATGATAATCTAGTTTCTGAAATCAAAAAGCTTCGTCCTACCCGTCGTTTGCCTGATGATTTTCAAATCCACACAACTGGCAAAAAAAGTCACGTGGTCTTTACAGATGAACACGTGAAATCGTTGCCATATGGGGGGTCGTTATTACTTGAGTTTGGCTCTCAACGACCCGGTCTAAGTGGCACTGGTCACCTGATAGGGGCAGTGGTTTTATTGGTGACCGTACTTATTGGAAATACTATATGGTTATTGTTGAGATGGCGTTAAAGCTTGTTTATATATAAAGGTCGAAATTTCAAACAGCCATCTCATACTTTGCTAAACCTTGCATGTTTTTCAGATGCATGAACGGTGCCACTTTGGTCTCGATTACAAACTTGAAATCACGTGAGGGGAACGTCGAGAAAATAGGGGTGTTTTTTTTCCTTGCGCGTGATAGTACCGTGTCAAGCTTGAACTCGTGCGAGGAAACAACAACAATCGCATCGCATTGCGGAAAGACTGCCTGTCCGTCTAATACCTCGACTTTCAAACGTACTGCGAGATGGAGATAACTAACAAGTGTATTGTCATAGGCAACGAGAGAGCTATCTGTGGCTACGAGTACAATTGTAATCACTCGTGAACGGTGCCGAAGAATAAAATATAGTATGATAAAAAAAAGCACTTGTACACTCCCCGCGCCATACATCATGTTCTTACTCATGGATAATTCCATGGAGACGAAGTGTTACGTTCGCCGAAATTTTCGGCGAAAATTCTTCGAAGGTTTTAATGACGAGTTGCCACTCAGCACTGGGAGTTTCACTGGCACGTACAATCCCGCGTAGATGGTTGCGAATGTTTTCAATGTCAGTTGGGGGTCCCACCGCATAACGAGTTCCTCTCGGCCAATGATTGATACCGTCAAACCCCTCTTTCACGAGAATTGGAACTATCAAATCAGGAGCCACCAAATGAAGACATGACGCTTGCTGTTGTACATTTGGCACTTTTGTGACCAAGGTTTGCAGCGCCACATCTGGATACATTTCAGCGGGATCGTTAGTGGCTGTATGAAGCAGAGTAAGAAATGCCACTTCGACGTGAGTAGGATAGTAGTTCGCTGCACACAAAGAATTGAATATGTGACCCATCTTTTCTGACACATTTCTTTTGGTTTCAAATACGCGCACAGCTTGCCGATGAAGTAATGGCTCCGTAGGCACTTGAACCGAAAATACCTCTGGCACACAATCGTTCGTGCGAGCGCATTGAATCCACCCCACTTCACAACCGAGCCATATGACATTGCTGGGACTTGCCGTTTCTGCAAAGGGGTGAACAACTTTAGGGTTATGATCAACATCGAGCGTAATAGTTACGTCTAATGCAACGTATGCATCTGCATCTTTTGATAGAGGGACGTTGACACTCGAAGGTCCAATGAACGGTCGTTTACTATGCACTTGCATCCATGCTTCTGCATATGCAGGAGTTTCAGCCAGGAGATATGAACTAGGAGACTCGGAAGCACGTCGAAAATGGTGTAACATGTCATTATAAATAGTTGGCCAATTCCGTGGAAGTTCTTTCTTTTCCCTCTCTGAGGATACAGTAAGACTGGAGACTTGTGTTTGCAACCATTGCATTGTATTAGTGGCAAATTTCGGAAGACTAGAAGAAGAAGAAGAAGAAGAAGTAAAGAGGGAAAAAAAATGTTCACTTTAACGAGTTGTATGTGTGCGGTGATGTTCGCGGTGTTCATTTTGCCACCACTGATCTTTGTGCTTATGTATAGCGCACGATTGATTGCTTGGTTTGTGTTTGATATACCACGTGACGAAACTACCGTGGAAGCATTTTTTCTAGACGACACCGGAGAGCTAATTATTGGTGGACTGTTATTGCTTTTGCTCATAGTTGTCATTGCGTGGGCGTGTAGCTGTCTCATAGCGTTGATCAGTAATTGTCTCTACTACATGTTTGTCTATCCGATCACATGGCCGTATCGTCGAGTTAAGCAACATTATGAAGATAAAAAAGATGATGAAAGAATGCGACAATTTGCACGAATATATATATCGGAAGCGAGAAACGAACTATCAGGTATCCGCGAGATCTAGTCGTCAAAGACTGTCGCTGCCACCGCTGCCAATTCAATGGCAATGGTTTGCTCGCGTAGCATTTCAGGCGTCAATTGAGTGACAGCTTTGCGTTTACGTTCACGTGCGCAGGCATCGAAAAACTCTTGTTCCATGCCATTCTCAACGAAAAGGTGTTGCTCACAAAGAATGTCGGCAGCTGCAACGATTTGAGCACGAATAGCAAATACCGTGTACTTACCCTTCAGAGCACTCACATCTTCGGTAGAAGGAGCGCTGCTGCCCGCTCGATCAGTTGCGTGCTCGATAGAGTGCGTTGTCACCAAGAAGAACGCATGGCTTTGTTGAATGTCCTCCATGTTCACGGTAGCCTCGCGAAGATTGATCACTGGAGGCTTTGAGGACACTGTATTGAGGGGATTAGCTCGTGCATAATCACTTGACGCAACATCAGCAAAATTGGTCACTCCTTGACATACGGCGGCGATTGCCGTTTTGGCAACAGCGAATTCAAGTGGAAAACCACAACGCAATATACCCGAGACCAAATCAATGCATAACAATCGAGGGAAAGCATAGACACCGAAACTCATAGGCTTCTCGCCCGAGAGCAGTGTATCGGTCAGATCATTGGACATGGGTACGTCCATATTTGCAGTTACATATCCCTGACATGCCGGCATCAGAGTTGGAGCAAGTTCTGCGAACAATGCCATATCAACAATGCCATATTGATCCAGTAGATGAACTTGTTTATCGAAGAAACGGATCTGCACACACACAGTTTGTACAGTGTTTGTTTTGCGATTGGTGAGGATGGCAGTGCTTTGAATGGTGACAGCTTTAAACACGGTTTTTGCATCATCCTCATACGTGAATGGCGGTTGCCAAAGCGGGCACTGAAAGAAGACCGAGACTTCGTTTGCAAAGAGTTTTGGTGTATCTTCCGCATCCATAACATGTCCGCGTAAAGGCATCGCAATCAATTGATCCGTGTGTGAACGCAGTTCAATGGGTAAATAGCTCAACAACGAGGCTTTGCGTTGATATGGTTTGGCTTGAGAGGGATTGTTCGCTATCTCTTCATGCAAACTCTTGTCACCTTCCGTCATGTTCTGTTCTCCATGCGCTGGATTGTTTTTACTGACATCCAACAAGTAATTGTGTGCGGCAAGATGCTTTAGCATCTCCATCAAGGTGTGAGGTTTCGGATCCTCCACGAGTGAACTCACGTGCCACTGTGCCCCGAAGTTATCATTGCTTTTCTCGGTGACACGCAAACCACGAGCGATGACAAAAGTATCTTCACGAAAGGCCATGTTTGTTGCAGCTTTGCTGTAGGGTGCACCGAAAACGGTATGTCGGATTTCAGTGCCAACTGTGAGCTCAATGTTCTTGTCGTACACAGATCGATATTCGCGTTTTTTATCCTTGGGATTTTTCTTTTGATAGTCAGCACGTTCTTCGTCTGTCATTTTCACTTTGCCTTCAACTTTCAAAGTGATGGTCGTATCGTTCTTGCGAGTTCCCACGTGTGGAGGTATGTGAATATTCGCAAGGTCGTAGACTATCAACAAGTAGATGGAGCGCGGTTCTTGGGCGCCTTGTATTGTTGTTATCGCACGTATGTAAACTGGCAACGAGATCCCATCGAAATTTGAACGTTGAATCTTCACGATATCTGCAGAAGGGGAACGAGCAGTTTCTTTGATGACAGCCATTGCAGTCTTGAGTAAATCAAGGTCTGAGCCATTTTGAAGTACACGAGTTTCTTCTTCTTCTTCTTCTTCTTCTTCTCCGCCTCGCTTTTGACTAGCTATGGTCTCCATGTATAGAAAGAACGAGAAAGTGAAACAAAAAAGAAGAGGGGAAAAGAGACAAGATGTCAAATCTGTGGCGGTCGTTTGATTCGTGTGCGTCAAGCGGCGAGAACGATGAAATTTTTCGCACCAATGATATTGAGTTTACAATTGATAGAATACCGTCAAATAATGATGATACTACCACTACTCCTACTCCTACTCCAATCACACCTCGCCGAGCAACCTCGATCGAAGAAAACATATGGGAATTCGTGGAAGATGTTGCATACAAACTTTTCGACGTACGCGAACCTACTGAAGTGCTGGAAAAAACAATGCGCCCCACGCCAGCATTGCGAGATCCAAAGCATCTAGATGAGAACTATCGATTTACAGTCGATGTTCGAACAGCTTTGCGACAAATTGACGCGGCTTGGCACCGAGAATCAGGTGCTACCACAACAATCGATGATTTATATTACAAAGTGGCTCGACTGCCACCTTCACATCAAGTGCGTGCTCTCTATATGTCTGCACTCGTTGCAGTACAGCGTCATCAAGCATTCGATGTAGTGTACAAGCCGCGCGCGTATCGGTTTCTAAAGGATGCAAAAGCTGCCACTATGGCTGCGCGAAGTTACATCACGCTTCTTGCGCAGTATCAATGGAGTGAATTGCGTGATAAATTTGTCAAACAATCATTCATTATTGTGCTCTGTTGAAAAAGAATAATGATAATCAAAAAAAAAGGTGCTCTACTATCGAGAGTCTTTTTTCACTTTCTACGTGGAGAACCAAACTTTAGGATCATCCAAGTGCCTGGTGACAAATAGTCTATCGGCACAAGCGCATGCCAGATTGTAGATTGATCACAAACAATCTGGGGTCCTTGCCAGGCCATTAAAATGCATATACCTACTACTGTGTGAACGGAAAGTTCTGCTCGTGCTTCAAAAGCATCCGCTTGTATGGCAGCGGTCGGAAAGTGTAACCAAAGCACGACGTTCGATGTTTCAGTTGTGTCGATGTTCACACGGATTTCAAGTCCTTTGTAGGATACAATAATTGCTTCATTGAGTTTAGGTGATTTAAATTTCAAATAGAATTCATCGCCATGAAAGATAGTTGTCATTTTACTGACAGATAGAAAGAAAGAAAGAGTGAAATTTTTTTTTGCGAGTTCGTCCTCTCTCTTGTCATGACAGATCAAATTTCGCCGACTCTATTGGTATTACCTCTTGAAACACTTGTTCAAATTGCTCGTTGCCTTAGCGATGGAGAAGTATTCACTGCGTTTCGTGGAACTTGCAGAACGATTCGTGATGCATGTGATATAATCCCCGCAGATCAGTTGTGGTGTCAATTATGGTCATCTTTTACGTTCGTACATGACTTTAAGAGTCATATGCTAACGCTGGACACCAGATTCTATGTTCAATATACTCTCGATCCTTTCAAAGACGCTTTTCCTTTTCTACTACGAACTTGTAAACGAAAGTACCCAACGGAGTGGCCAGAACCGGAACCACTTGTTATCTTACCCGTTATATCACTTCGATACTCACCCGCCGAAGATTTGGCGCGTTTGATATACAGTTATTTTTGGATGGAACAGCCTTTGCAGTTAGTCATTCATGTGTATAGGGCCTTTTTGTCTTACATGAAGTCTACCGACGATACGAATAACGCTGCACGTCAGTTGACACGTATACTTGACTATGTGAGCATAGTAGTTATTGAACACACTCTACAATCCTTGCCTGAATCCTATCACAACACGGAGGACTATAAAGAGCAGAAAAGTATCGTTTCTAGCTTGAGCAAGAGATTTCAATGGTGGGTTATGCCAGTATTAGAAGATTGTGTGCATCACCAACATTGAGCGTGATGTATATATATTTTTTTTTATCGACAGTATAACTATAGTCGCACCAACAGTATCTCTCGAAGCACTTCTCGCATTTTATCAGTGCCTCTGTCGCCTATCACCGTAATTACCATCTCCGACAGATGTGATGCACGAACCCGTTTATCTTGCAGTAAGAGAACGAGGACCACTGGATATTCGTCAATACCAAACTGGAATAACAGGAACAGCTGACGCGCCCAGTGGCCAGGAGGTTCAAACTGGTTTGATGTTCCAAAAGGCAGATAATGCAAAGCCAACAATGTTGCGCTTGTCTGATCTACTCGGTTTTTGCCCAACGCAAAGAAAATATCGTACCATGGATCCAATATTCGACGTTCCGTTGAGGGCCACACAAAAGCCAACGGATATAGATCTATATTACTCGGTACTGTAATTTGTATGTCGGTTGTGAGTTGTTTCTCTGCAACAGCAAGTCCCTCTAATAACATCTTTGCTAACGTAAGATGACCTGACCTCAGACTGTTCATGATGGCATTGATGTAGAGAATGAAATTCGCAGAAAACGTGTACCTTTTACGCTCAGATCCACGATGTTTCACTTGAACTGTGTTGGAAATTAACCATCGAAGTGACGCCGCCTCCGTGACGGTGACATCGAGAGAAACCGCGTTATTTTTGATAATTTCTGACGCTAAATTGTCTATATAGTGGAGCATCGTGTTCTCGAAGATCTCATTGCTCAATTCATTTCGAGTTGGTTCCGAGAGAGCATAGACATATCGAGCAAGACCGAGATGTCCATCAACGGCGAATATACCTGCACTCACAATTAATGCTAATTGACGCGCCCATTCGCTGTTCCAGCGTTCCACTGCTGAAAGTTTATTGCGAACTCTAATGTAGGTGTCACGAAACACTTCACCTACAATTATCATTGGCGTGCCGTCAATTATCAATGGCGTGCCGTGATATCGTGTTCGTTGTTCAGCTGTCAACTTATCGAGATTGATTTGCGTCCATAGGTCATGCGTCTTGGTGACTAACTGTTTCAAAGACTTGTTCACTGATGCGATTCGCCCCAATGTATGAGGATCATCAATAAAGTGCATGAGGATGTTTAAAAGGATCTCTGCTGGAAAATCTATAAATTCATAACCTTCAAGGATTTGTCCGGTATATAGAAACGTGCTGAGCGTTTGTGCAGCACGTTTACACACTGCATGCGTGCAAGCACGCAACTCATGCTTTCCTTTACATCTGAATTCAGCTGGATTTTTTTGGCAGAAGGTGCAATTTATTGTCATGACGGAGTTTTTTTTTGGTATACAATGAATAACTACCCCCTACTTTATCGAGTGAACACTTGAATCCTAATGAGGAGCACTTGAGCAGATTAAGAACAAAAAGAGTATCACAAGCTAATATCACGTGAATTGAAGAGGACGCATGCAAGACATCCGCATGCTCTCGATTTCTGTGTCGGTTAGTCCAGCAGTCGGTTCGACGGTTTCTGCGTCGATTATGACAGGCGTTTCGATCGTCCACTCCATAATAGGGATTTGGTGCTTGTGCCCAAAAGTGTATTTTGCGGCCTCAAGTTGGGATTTGTTATCAGGTGTGATGCCCGATATGTCGCCAGACATCATATAGAAAGATCCCCTATCAACTTCGTCCTTTATGGCTCTGCATATATTGCTCATTTGCTTAGATTCGCTGAGTTGGCGCATCGATTTAATATCAGGGATCTCTTCGCAAATATTGCTCATTTGCTCAGATTCAGAGTCGCTGAGTTGGGACATCGATTCGATATCTTTATGATATTGCTCCACAAAGGCGTAGAACGCTTTAATAGAGTATAGCTTGTGCTCAAAAGTACGACATGCATCCTCAAGTGGGGTTTTGTTATCAGGTGTGATGCCTGATATGTCTTCATCAGACGTCTCTTTCTGAAGTTGTTTCATCGGGTTATAGAACGTTTTAGGTAAATCCATCAAGAATCGAGTTGATGTAAGTTTTTTTGACAGAGAGAAGGCGCGAAAACAATTTGAAACTGTTTTTGCTTTTCGACGAACTTTCTATCTTAAGTTTAGACGTTACTTTTTTTTTCTAATAGTCAATGTGAAATAAATAAACCAATACTCTATGGGAGTTCTTGTGAATAGATGAGACAAAATGACATGTAAAGTGTGCGGACGTCGTGCAACATGGCAACTCAAAACCGATACAACGTTGCAACTTTGTAACAAAGAAACGCGCTGTAGCAGCATTCTTGAACTCATGATTGCGCAATACGACCGCACTAGCAATAACGAGAATAATGGCGATGAGGACGATGATATTGATTTGACGCAGACCGATGATGAGGATGATGAAGACGACATGCTGGTTGAGTCGGATTCTTCTGATGATGATGACGATGATGCTTCACCACCTGAATACGTGCAAGATCGCATCCGTTTGCACCACAGGGCGTCCGAAACCCCTCCATCTTTTTTGGAGATCAAACAAAGTTTTATCGATTCGTCGGGGGTTGGCGTTTTTACAACAATCTCCATTGCTGAACGTGAAACGCTGGGAACATATGGAGGCACCGTATTTTTTACAAAAAAAGCGGTCCGCGTACGCGATCCTAACGACACAGCAGAGAGAATTTTTTCATTCAAAATGTGGAACCAAACGTTTTGGGTAGATGGCGATGTAAAAGAGGACGATCCAGGCGCGACCGGTAAATTAACTTCTTGGACTTCTCGAATAAATCATCAATGGGAGTGGCCATCACCAAGCAAACGTCCGCCGCGGCAAGAATGGAGGCCTGTTTTCGCTAATTGTGAGTTCGTGCCCAGTGGTAACGATGTTGGTACTTTACTCGCACTACGCCATATCGAAAATGGCGAAGAGTTGTCAATTGATTATGGACGAGATTATTGGGATAGCCACTCGAGAACGGTACAATGGAACTGGTGGTTTTTGCAAAAACGCGACCAAATAAGTCTCTATAACTTCGGCGTGGAAGCAAAAGACGACCTGGCCAAACTACGCCTATACAGGCTCATTTCAAACGTTATAACCGAAAACCCGTCCTTTGAGAACAGGATATTCTTATTCCGATAGTGTACATGGATTTCCTCCTCATAATGATGCATATAAGAAACAGCTGCATTTTTAAACATGAGTGTGTGTGTGCGCGCGTTTTGTTGCTCGCATAAACACTATGAATTTGCAAATCAGCGTCTCTCTGTCAACCCTGAAGCAAGAGGCTCTTCTCAACGCGGATGTGGTGCTGCATGGTTTACAGATTTTCGACGATTCTATAACACAGCAACACCATTACACTTTACCATTTGACAAACATCGGAGAATTGGAATCAACCTCTCACAGGAGGTGCGTACTGTCTCGATACTGCTGTTGGTGTCGCGTGCATTGAAACGAGAGGAACGGGAACGACGCGATGTCATTTCGCGAGTGGAACTTCCATTGTTGGCACTAACTGTCGGAAGAATATATACGGTGCCTCTTTTCGACTCGTCGTTACTGTTGACCAAGGGGCGCATACAACGCGGAAGCGTGTCAGTGCAACTCACAAGAACATCCGTGTCCGGAACGCTGCTGCTAAATGCGGCTGCTGCTATAGACGCCGAATACCTACGAGACATGTCTTTGCTCCACGACTTGCAACTACGGTATGCTCACCCGCAAGGCCGTTTGAAAACCACAAAACCGGCCATGGCAATCTTCGACAGAATGCGAGTACCGGCGTTTGCCTTTGGTGCAGCGGAGCCTTTGCCCGCAAGTACCTTTTTCTGGTTAGGTTTGGTCGGGGTTCGCTCAAACAATGCCGCAGAACTGAATTTCTACACTCGACAACTTAACACGGCATTACGATTCACACACCTTTCCGCGCAAGAGTTCCGTGCAACTGTCAAACGTACATTAACTGGTGATTGGAGCAGTTCGCAAATGCCTGCAATGTGGCACACTCTCACTCTCACTCACACGCTGTTTACAAATTCAATGTCATATGTCGGAGATCGCTCCATTAAAAAAATGGCTAGCGAACGCATGAAAATAGCGCGCAATGGTCAATGGAACGGTGATTGTGAGGACACTGGAATGGAAGCCAGTTGGGAATTCACACGATTTCACCGAATGGATAGTGATCTCTTTGAGGAGGATTCGTCATTACAAAGTCTGCATCGAGTGGCACAGCTCTTCGTTCCGAGCCCTTTTACTGGCTCAGTCACTTCTGCACAAGCGGGTGTTGAAGAGACAGAAAAAGACCTTGGCAATCATATCTATGGTGTTATGACCCCCCGAGAGTATTTTCTCGAAATTCTAGCGGTTAATGAAAGCGACAAACGCGTTTTGTCCAAAAGTTTCCATCGTGTCCTCTCACCTGTCGCAGGTGAACGTGCAAACGTTCGAGTGCTTTTTCTTGAAGGGACCAACTTCTCTGACAATCAACCAGAGGACCCATGCAACTATGTCCAAAATCCGAACGACCGCAAGGCAATCACACAGCGATTGAAAGGAGAGATGGCAGCACGTACCTACCTCATGCATAAATATGCTTCGGATTTGAAAGGACGATATTCGCCTGAGATTAAACAAACTCAAAGCGGTTTTGGTGCAGCGAAAAATGTGTCTGTCACGGAAATCTCAAATTTCTATCGCTATCCCATTGAGTCAATGTTTGATTTCCGTCACGTTGAGGGTCTCTCGCGTCAATTTAGCGTCGCTCGTTGGGTCACTGACAGTGATAACACATATGGCATTGATTTACGTGCGTTCTTAGACCGGTCAAACGACATTGTATTGGAGCCCACGTTCTATTACGAGAATGCTCAAGAGATCGAATTACTCGAACGTATTTTGTTGCGTCAAGAGCGGCCAATGCCTTTGATTGTTGACAAATCAACAACTGTCGCGTCCATGATAACACAGGAAGAGAAAGAAATGGCCATGACGTTATTAGTTGATCAGATACTCTCAAAGAGTGACATGCGCGGGGAAGAAGCAACAGCTGCTCATCAAAGCACCTTGCAATCATTGGCGCGGAAAATCAAACAAGCAGACCACGGAATCGTTTCAACTAGAGTTCAACAACACGCTAATAATAATAATAATACTAATACAAACGCTGTGCGTGTGCAGTTTCTCTCCCGACTAGCTCAGCCGAACTTTGATGTGTCCAAATTGCAAAGTGATCGCGCTATCATCTCTGTTGAACAGTGGTCACAGAATTTCGCACGCGATGCATACGACCGAGTTGATCTCACTGTGTTGGAAGTGATGATCGACACCACGAAATTACCAAAGAAATAATAATGTATTGCACTGCTACTTTTTAGATTCTCCGTTTTTCTTTCAATAACCTGTTGTCATCACAATCGTTTCTTGTACGATCAATATATAAAGAGCATTTTGATTTGAAGATGTGTGATTCACGCCCTGTTTCCTTTCTACAAGGTGCTATCTATCAGCTCCTGAAATACAGACAAATTAAACTAGCGTATCTCTTGATACGCAGTGCTGAAGCGTGCGCTCTTCTAGATAATCGTTTAGACGATAAGATACTTATCGCTGTTTTGGACACCGATGGCTCAGAATTTGCATGTTATTGCAAACGACGTGATTTTTTCAAGAGCGCCGATAAAGACTCGACCAACCAGTTTCACCGCTCACAATGCCGCAACTGTTTTTTCAATCTTTGCAACGGATCAAATATCCGTATGCAAAAATGTTCTAAGTGTCGTGTAGTCTACTATTGTGATCGTCAATGTCAACGTGCTGATTGGCCTTCGCATCAAAAAGAGTGTTGTCAAAACATAACGCGTAACGACGTTAGAGATTGGACCAAAGAAATAGTTCGTACTCTGCAGGCTTTTGAAGCGGAAATGGCAATACCGGAACGTGGCTACGTTGGATGTCACGATAGCTCTGATGCCCACCAAATGTATCCAGTCGATAAGCTCGCTCACCATCTGAATCAACGTCCTTTAAACTGCATATGTGATATAAGCGGCATGGTATGCATGGTTGACATTTCAATGATCGAGAGTCTGCTAGTTCAAAAAAATATGCTAAGATTCTTGTAGCCTAATGACACTGTGTTGAAAGTGATGATCGACAGTCATAAAGAGCAGAATATATCATCGGTTCCATTCTGACAAAGAAAGATAACAGCACCAACAACAACAACAACAAAATAGATGAAGTAGAAGAGAAGATTATAGTAGTAGGTGTGCCACTACTTTTTAGATTTACTTTTTTTTTTCTTTGCAATCGCCTGTTGTAATCGTAATCGTTTCTTATGCGATCAATATAAAGAGCATTTTGATTTTGATCGAAGATGTGTGAATCACGCCCTGTTTCCTTTCTGCTAACTGCTATATACCAGCTCTTGAAACGCAAACAAACTACATTGGCTGGTCTCTTGATACTCAGTGCTCAGGCTTGTGCTGATGAAGATAATCGCTTGGACGATAAGATACTTATCGGAGTTGTGCACGCCGATGGCTCAGAATCTGCATGTGCTTACAAACGATGCGATTTTTTCGTCGCTGTTTGTAAAGTCACTGACAAAAAAATACAGCGTTCAAGCTGTCGCAACTGTTTACGCAGTCTTTGGAACTCCCCTGATATCCTTGCTAAAAAATGTGCCAAGTGTCTTGTTGTCTACTACTGTGATAGTCAATGTCAGCGTGCTGATTGGCCTTCGCATCGCACAGAATGTTGTCAAAATATAACACATGACTTCATCGTTAACCAGTTCATAGATATGAATTGGACTCCAAGTGCTTGCGAAGCGAAAATGGCAATACCGAAAGGTGGCCACTTTGGATGTTTCAATCGCTCTGCTGACATAAAAGAATATTCATTCGACGAGATCATTAATCATGTGGATCAATGTCCTTTAATCTGCATGTGCGATTTAAGTGGCATGACATGCATGGTTGATATTTCATTGGACGAGAGTATACTAGCTAAAGGGTTGTAACGATCGATTGAGATTTATATATGGGCACGAAAGAAATATAACAACGAATTACTCGGTCTTAAGACATTCTCTTGATAATGTTCTCTTCCAACCATTGGAAGCCTTCACCATAGCCTTGTCGATTGACGATCGAACACATGAAAATCTCTAGCGGTCTGACATCTTCCAGTTGAAAGCGCTTACCGGTGGTCAAATTACATATCTCCAGTTGAATTCTCAACTCATCTTCACTCACTGCCGTTGGGATATCAATTTTATTCCCAAGGATCAAAATGGGCAACGCAGAGAGCGCAGAATTCCTAATGATATGATCAAGCTCTGCTTTTGACTCAGCCAATCTTTCGCGATCAGCAGTGTCTATAATAAATACAATGGCATCAACACACGGATAGTAATCTCGCCAGAGCCTGCGTGCCTGCTCATGACCACCGAGATCATAGGTTTTGAAGTTGATTTTTCCCATTGTGAGTTCTTCCATTGTAGGATGAAAGGTAGGTATTGGTTGTTTGAGATGAGCATTTCTGAGCACATGAAGAAGAGTAGTCTTGCCAGCATTATCTAAACCTAATAACACGATGCTGGCTGTTCTGTTGATAAAGCCTTTAAGATATACTTGTTAGCGATAGAACGAGCATAGAACTGCCTACGTGGGCACTTTACCAAACCAAGTCAGAGCGTCCCAAAAATAGCCGAAAAACTTCATTGAGAGGTATAACAAAACACACACAGCTTAGATAAGAAGTCAAAAATTATCTATTCTTAAAAAAACAACAAAAGGGGTCTAAGAGAAATCGAACGGAAAAGCCGAGCTGGACTAGTAAAGATCTATCATGGAAAGTGCTCTTTTACAAGTTCTTCAATAGATTTCAAATTGAACCTCTTTTCCATCACACGACGCAAAGCTAGAATATCTTTGTCGCCTCTCAATTCACGAAGGGCAAAGTCAATTTGCGTGAAGTTGGGACGTTCCATTCGTTCTCCCAGTACAAGCAATTGATCCAAAGTGAACTCGATTTGTGACATTTTTGATCGATTGAACAAGTTTTAGAAGTAGATCTGCAATAGAATAATAATAACAAGTTGTCTCTATTTACTCACAAAAAAGAATAAAAGATGTATAAGAGATATTGAACAAGAAGCGGAAATTAAAATCTAGAATTGTCATGACACAGTGCGGTGTAAAAAGTTTTCGATTTCTTACTCTTTATCTCTAGCTTCAAAATATACAAAATCTCCTTGCTGTATTAAAAAGTTTCGATTTGCAATGAGCGATTTTGTTATACTTCCACTTGAAATTTGGCTGCAAATCGCAATGTCGTCAAGAGACACGTGGTTCAGATTGTGTCAAGCAGTATCATTGCTAGGTTTTCACTCGTTAAATAGTGATGTTCAATGTCGCATGCGTAGTCATTTTAATGTTCCCCATGATCTGACATTCCACTCTGGTTGTTGTTCCTGGACTTTGGAAGAAAGATGGTTGAGAAATAATGAATTACATCGCGACGATGATAAGCCCGCTTTCGTTTTGAGATATATTAAAGACGACGATCGTCCAATCGAGATGGCATGGTGGCAAGACGGCGTTTTGCACCGCAATGGAAACAAGCCTGCATTTCAGCGTTGGATATATGATAGAAAGCAAAATACTACAACGATACGTGAGCAATATTGGCAGAAAGGCATTTTGATTATGGAGAAGTTGCATTCCAACGTTGGATATACGATAGCAAGCAAAATACTACAACGATACGTGAACAATGTTGGCAGAAAGACATTTTGATTACGGACTTCTTACTCCTTCTCTCTAGCTTCAAAATATACAAAATCTTGCTGTGCAAAAAAAAGTTCTGATTTGCAATGAGCGGTTCTGTTAGCCTTCCACTTGAAATTTGGGTGAAAATCGCAATGCTGTCAAAAGAGACGTGGTTCAGCCTGTGTCAAGCAATACCATTGTTAGGTAGGTACTCGTTAGATACTGATGATGATGATGTTGTTCAGCGTCGCATGCATAGTCATTTTGATGTCCCCCATACTTTGACACTCCATGGTTATTATACGAGCTGGACTTTGGACAAAAGATGGTTGAAAGCTGGTGAATTGCATCGCGACGATGATAAGCCCGCTTACGTTTTGATAAATGTTCAGCCCCTATGCGGGTGGAGAAGGATTAAAGACACCGAGGAGCATACACTCGAGATGGCATGGTGGCAAGACGGCCTTTTGCACCGCGATGGAGGCAAACCTGCATTTCAGCGTTGGATATATGATATAATGCTAAATAGTACAATACTACATGAGCAATATTGGCAGAAAGGCGTTTTGCTTATGAAGCAGCACTTGTTCGTTTTCGAGCCCATTGTACGCACAAAGTTCTGGGACATGTGTCATCAAATAGGTAGCCTCGGAAGCTGTGGTGTGAATGATAGAACTTGCATAGGAGATCAGGAGATCGATTGAAAACGTGCTGGGAGGATAAAGAAATTCTCTTCTAAACTACTACAACGATACGTGAGCAATATTGGCAGAAAGATATTTTGATTACGGAGAATGACATTGGATTATTATTATTATTATGTGAAACAATTACTAGTGGATCTTGCTATTCAAAAAATTGCGAAGCAGGGCCAAATGGAAGTTTACCGTCGTTTGTCGACACGTATTTCATGTAGTGAATGCATGCAACGGCGGTATTGGCAATGCTATGTGCGTCATTCGCCGCATTGTGATCATGCTCAGCACGCTGTGCCTTAGGAAATGTGACGTGATACCAAAGCATTAAGACGTTGTGAAAATCCTTGCGGTTTGTCAGTGTTGGGTGGGCGTTGCACAACGTCATTTCCCATTCGCTGCTGTCTTTTATAGAAACGTACTTTTCACTGGGGCCCAGTAAATATTGCATAGATGGTCCATGCATTCCCAAATACTTCTGAAAATTGTAGCCCATGAATGCAGCATCATACGCGCAATTATCACTGGTGAGTAGGACGCGGCCTGCAAACATTGTCATAATAGTACGTATCATCGTTAGTATCTCCGACCACAAGATCTCCTGTGATAGAGCCTTCTTGGCATAGTAGCGACGACGCTCATGATCAATATCAGCAATCTTGTCCCAAAATTCTTCCTTGCATCGTGGTTCCATTTGATCTACTGTGGCATGTCCCGATTCGCGGAATTTTTGAATCAGTTCGCCAGTGTGCAGATCGATCGCCGCCATACCCACCTCAACAATGGGATGCTCGAAACGGCTGCCATAACCTTCCAAATCAAATGCCAAAACAACATCGTTTTTTTCCAGTATTGCTGTCATAATAATAATGCTTTTAAGACAGAGAAAATCCAAGACAGAGAGAGAGCAGGCGTTAACTTTTTTTTATTTATGATATTGTGATGGTCGATCCGTTGGCAAAAACTATATAACCATTGTCCTCGTCAATTTCCTCGGTAACACACAACGCTGAAAAGAGGGTAATCGCTTTTTGTGACTGGCTATCACGGACAAGAAACTGGATTTTATAGTTGGGAATGGCTCGACACATACGAATGCAAATGGCAACAGTGATTATCATCGTCCCTAGTCTGCGTTGATCAATGATAGGAGGAGGAAGAGCAGGAAAAAGTTCTGGGTTTACAACGATGCTCGATCCATTGGCAAATGATATATGGCCATTATCCCCGTCAATTTTCTCAGTTGAACACACCGCTGAAAAAAGATCGAGTGTTTTTTGTGTGTCTGGATCACGTAACACGAGTCTGTATCCGGGAGTGGCTCGACACACGTTAACATAAATGTTAGCAAGGGTTAACATCGTATCTTTTCGACGTTGATCATCGACAGAAAGAGATTTTAAATCAGACATTTTTTTGCGAGTAATCAGGTGCCGTATCGATAGTTGGGGGGTTTTTGCTATTCCTCTCTGAACTTGTATAAACGAAGTCATCAGAATCCTCTTTATCGTATACACGCGTAATATTTTTTCATAGAAATGTTATTATCGTTCTTTATTGTGCTCGTTCTTTGTGTAGCAAAGCCACTGCACACGTACGAATTCGGCGCGTGTTGTTTATGGGGCGATGACAACGATACCAATGTCGCATGGGGCCAACGTCATCAATGCACATCGATACGTGGGTTGTTATTCGTTTCGAGTATGACATTTGAATGTCCGAAGGTGCAAGGAGCATGTTGGAGTGACATTTCCTCTTGTACAAACGTCAGCAACGATCAGTGCAAACGTGCCGACGCTTTCATAGCCAATGTCACTTGTCAAGAAAGCAAGCATCCTGATAGAGGAGCTTGTTGGAACCGTCAAAACGAGTGTCAACATACAACTAGAAAACGATGCCGTGAGAATCACTATACAATTAACGCAATTACGCCGCACAAATTTGTTCACAACAGCTCGTGCGATGATGACCCACCAGCATTTAACAATGACTACCAACTCATGCTAGATGAAGAAGAGATTATGTATATATACCTGGGGCTTGGCCTATGCTTGTGTGCATGCCTATGCTGCATACTCTTTAGAGGGTGGAAAAGCTGGTGTACCAAAAAAACCATAGTTTTAAGGGCCGAAAAGAAATGAACTCTTCTCTCTTTTAACATGTGTAATCGGTGTGTTATTTTACAATCACTTCTTATGATCGGTATCCTAGTCGCTCCCATTCTTACTCTACACCTAACTCGATTGCTCCTAAGTTCTTGTATCGTAGTCACCAATTACATTTATATGTTGGCAAGAGAGGTAGTCCATACAACTTACACCACTGTCGTGAACATAGCTTTACACCTTCTTCCATTCTAATTATATAGTAGATAAATAGATAGCCCTGGTTCGAAAGTATGAGCAATCTTGCTGTTTCGTTAATCTTAATATGCCTTCTTGGGTATTCTTTGACAATGATCACGAAAGAATCTATGCCAGTATGGGTACCTGTGATCTCTGTGATAGGTATGGTATTTGCTCTGGAACCACGCATTTTCATACTTGTTCTCGCATTTTCCGCTGGGAGCTGGATCGCGTTCTATAGTTTGACGGAAACAGATATTACACAAGAGATACAGAATTTACTTTTTCCGCCCGAGGAAATCATGACCTATCCGACAAGATGTGTTGGAGCAGGTTTTTCGGCGGCGAGAAAAGCCTTGCTTGCAACTTATGATACTGTCTTTGTTCAATTGGCTGGTGTACCAAAGGAACCATGGTTTTAAGGGCCGAAAAAGAAATGACCTCTTCTCTTCTCTCTTTTGACACGTGTCGTGTTTCGTCTTTCAAACGTGTCTACTTTGTGTGTTCTTTTGTTTTCACTCCTTCTCGCTAGTACGAGTAAATAGTCCTGGTTCGAAAGTATGAGCAATCTTGCTGTTCCGTTAATCTTAATATGCCTTATTGGGTATTCTTTAACAATGAGCACGAAAGAATCTATGCCAACATGGGTACCTTTAATCGCTTTGGTGTGTTTTTTATTTGCTGTGACTCCTCACAGTTTCATACCCCTTCTCACATTTTTCGCTGTGATATGGATCGCGTTCTATCTTTTGACGGAACCGGGTGGTTTGGAGGGAGTGATGCAAGTGATACAGAATTTTCTTCTTCCGTTCGAAAAAGCCATAGACTATTTGATAGAAAGTGTTGTAGTAGCGGTACGAGCCTTGCTTATACATCCGATAAGAGGTGTTGTAACAGGTTTTTCGAAAACAGATATTACACAAGTGATATATGTTTCATTTTCAATCATGCTCTATCCGATAAGAGGTGTTGTAGAAGTTTTGTCGGCGGTAGAAAAAGCCTCGCTTGCAATTTATGAGATTTTCTTTGTTTGATTAGTCAATCAAAGTCAGTTGATGTTGTTATTCTGACGCATAAGTACACATTGCAACAGCTCACGAATTTCGATTGGCACGTCCTCCGACCGTATAGTAATGTGTTTGGGCAACACGTACTCATGCTGCAATACTTCTGCCAGATACGACCATTTACGTTCAGCAACACATTGTTCAAGCAAAGTAATCAAATCCTTGTCGTCACTTGGAACTGGCAAGTATCGAAAGAGAATATTTGCCGTGCGTTGTTCGTGCTCCGATGTTGAGGGACTATATAATGTATATCTTGTCATATGCATCCATACCCATTGAGTAGAAATCATAGGGGATTGTTTCAGCAAATGTCCACAGTGTTCATAGTCAGAAGCTTCAGCGACATGCTTACCCAATTGTACGGTTGGATCATTCACTCCTTTCAAAAGCATTTCGGCAATATCAAAAAAGCCATGTTGGAGAGAGAGACGAATAGCGGCATGAAACACTCTATCGATACCGTTAACGAAAACAATTTGGTCTTTCGTACTATGATAAGATTTCTGGTCGGCAGTATCAATGATCCATTGTAACGAGCGTTTCAGTGTATCATTGAGTACGATTGTACCAGCAATTATCGATTGTATAATGTTGTAAGTGCAACGAAGCAGCCTACTTGCTACATAATCGTCAAGAAACGTGCTCTTCTGTCGTAGGCTGTAGGCATAGCGAGCAAGACCCAAATGTCCGTTCTCCACAGCCATTGTCAGCACATATGTTAACGAGTGTTCACGGTGTTCTTTGACAAGAGCTCGTGTCCGTGGTGACGTAGCGAGGTTTTCAAATGTGAAAAACAATCGTTGAAACCATTCCCGCGTGAAATTCATTGGTGTTTCCTTGTATTGTGATTGTTGTTCCTCTGATAACATTGTGACGTTAAAATGAGACCACAGTGTTGTTGACTCATACACGCTGGTACGAAAAAGGGGATGTGAGAGAGCAACATTTTGCAGCGTACTAATATCATTGCAGAAGATCAGGATATGTTCCAATATCTCAGTTGGAAAATCAGTAAGAAGGAGTGTCATTGTTGAGTAACAACAAAAAAGTTCGCACACAATAAAGTAAAACTAAAATTTATATAGTTCGTGGCTGGAATTCCAGCCACTGTATAAAAAAGTTCGCGGAAAAAAAAACACAAGTCTTCCTCTCTTCTCCGACTAATTTTTGCCCTCCCTTCGTTCTTTCTTTCGCTTCAACAAAATGTCAACCTTCACGACCTATCAGGCTCCCTACACTCGATTGACAGCACTGAACACGCTTGCTAAAATATATATCGACACTGTTCCTACTAAACCATGCTTTGATGAGTTCTGGCAAGTTCATTCGGAAGAGCTTGGAGAGAAAGCAAAGAGCTCGGCTCGTGTTTGCTTCGAGCGACAGATGCGTATTCGTTCAGAGGCGCGCACCACAACAGATGTACTAGGCTAAGAAAGTTTGTGTGTTGGCTGTTTGTTTACTGTTCTCATAAATTAAGTGACTCTATAAAAAAATGGCGACGATACAAAGAACTCTTACGCCACAATACTCTCCAGTTCGTTCAAAATGTCAGCGCACTCCGGCCGTTTGCTAGGTGAGTCGTGCCACATTCGTTGCATCAATTCCCGAAGAGAATCGGGTAAGTCAAGAGGCAGTGTAGGGCGTAACTGTTCCTCAGCAACGATTCTCAGCAGCTGTAGGTCGTTTGTGATACGGGAGATATTCTTGTACGGGCGCAAATATTCTCCAGTGCACACACGATTGCAGATCTCCCATAGCACAATGGCCAGTGCGTACACATCACTCGCTCTCGAGTACAAATCGCCTCGGAAAATTTCGGGTGGCGAGTATTGACGCGTGCCAGGGGAAGGGTAAAGGGGCGCGTTTGCAAGATAGTGAGCTTGTCCAAAATCGCAAAGACGCACAGATCCATCCCCGCTGATGAGCAAGTTTGGTGTTTTGATATCCCGATGTACAATTGAGTGGCTGTGCAACACGTTCACTGCTTTCACCGTTTGTTGAAACCACGTCAATCCTTCGCGTCGCGTCAAAATGTGTACCTTATTACGCAACTTCGAAAGGACGGTATCCTGAGAGGCATATTCAAATACAAGCGATACATTCTCCTCGAAATCTAGATACACACCGATGAATTTGACAATGTGCTCGGAGCGCGCGGCATTAAGCATGGTTATCTCCATTTGTTCGACGGGCGTTTTTTCGGCGTTCAACTTTTTTATGGCAACAGACTTACCAAGAAGAGTGCCATAATAAACGGAAGAAAAATGAGTTCGCACGAGTTCCTCGCCACAATCGACGCCTTCGACCCACTTGATGTCATTTGCAAAACCAAGACATAATGCGTTACAGGCTTGCCGTCGCCGTTGACTCGGGGAGTGACAGTTGTCATTGTCCTGTTTCATCACTAAAGTCAGAGTTTTCGCCGTGCAATGACCTCTCACAGCCGTCAGCAGCGTCTCTATTCGACAATGGCTACCCACTACAACCAGCAAGGGCTGTGGCTGTTTGTCGCAATAAACCTGCACCAACATCTCTTCCCCATACTCTTTATTCTGTGCAAGTTATTTGCTTATAGTTCTATTCACGATAATAATATTTGACGCGTGTCAATTTTTGTTATCTTTTCTGTTGCTGTTGTTTACTCAAAAATGAGAGCCATTTTTCTGTGTTTATGTTGCATTGTACTCTGTGTACGATGTAAAAATGACACGCATTTCGAGATTTCCACAAATATGACGATTTTGCGTGCATCATTCTTGTTGTTGGAGCACAGATGGCCAGGTAGCATCACACATCTGGTTGAAGCTGCTGCTGAGATAATCGATTTGACAACTGAGGCGTTAGCTTTTCCAGACAACGTTGAAAATGATCAAAAATACATAGACCGCGCTGCCGAGACGTAATTTTTTCGTGGGTTGCCGATATTCATCTTGTGTATGATAGGTGCATGGGGTATCGGAACTATTGTAATCGCAATACTTCCTTTCATAGTGATTGTAGTTGCAATGGTGAATGCGGTAGGTATGTTTATTTACGTATGGTAAAAATTTGAATAAATAAGCAAACTCCCATCCAAAGAATATTTGTGACTATGTGTATTTATTTTCAACCGACATGACAAAGAGGTTTAGTCTAGCACATGCGTGATCGGTTGGCGACAGTAAATACACGTCTTTGCATCTGAAGTCGCTTGTAATTTCTCAGAACACTTACGACACACGACGCAATGGTTACAAGGCAGCACCATTGTCGAAGGAGCCTCTTCCATGCAAATCACACACTCTTCAACCGGTGAAGGAGGCATCGGGTGTGGTTTATCTTCTACCATTAATGAAGGAACCATCGGTTGTGATTTATCTTCTTGCATTGTTGAAGGAGGAGGAGGATGAAGAATTGTATTCAGTTGTCCAGTTTTAGTCATCTTGTCTATCAATAATTGTGCGATGTTTTTGATTAAAATCTCTTTTCGTTGTGCAGTAGGGTTTGGAGGACATTTTTTGCGAAGATAAACGGCTATAAAATCCAGTGTACTACATTCTAGGCCCATGGGTGCTTCTATTTCAAGAGTGCCATGATCTTGATTTGTATCGAACCAAAAAATATACCCAATGACGATTCCATTATGCGTCCCAAATAGACCATAGATGGCTTGATCGATATCTGACAACAGCCATCGTTTCATTTTCAAGACAGTATCCTTGTTCTCGATACTTACACGAAAGTCAACATCTTCTACATGACAGGGCTGGATATTTTTTTCCATGATTAAGAGAAGAGAGACACAAACAAAATATCATGCATATTTTTTTTATCGTTCTTTTTATTATGACTATTCAAAAATTTCATCACTGTGGCACAAAATGCGATCCATGCTGAATTGAGATGAACACGCGACTTTGCGCATCAGGCACAATGAGACGAGTCATTCGATCTGCGACTGTTGACTTCGACGAGTTATCCTCGACGCCAATGTAAACAAGTCCCACCTGAAAGAATTTACCAAACATCACTGTCTTTTCCACCATTGCAGTTGACTGGTCTAAAGTGTCATTCGGCGTTTTCCAATCAATCAATGCAGCTTCATCGGACCGATTAGTTACGTAATGCATTCTATGTTCGATAGACATATCAACATTCAGACTCGGAGTGGGGCGTGGATCACCAATAGAAATTGGTCGTGAACCATGCTCACTGATCATCGGTATCAATTGCAATGTCAGACCTGCTGTGCCGGTCGGGGAGAGTACATGCCCTGCAGGATCACGATAAGGGCTGTTGGTTAGATCCACCATCGTGGCACCAAAACCAATACGCGTGCCTTCCTTCACAGTGCCCCAGTAGTTTATTATTCTGTCATAGAGACCTTGTGCGCGTACATTCGACATCATGTATGTATCACGAGCTATGTGCTTAGGCAGCCTGGCAGGTTGCTCACTTCCATTGATGGCAATGATGCCAGCAAAGTTGTAAATTGCATCACATGCTCGTGGCGTCAATGGTATCACCTCTCCAAATAGTTGGACGAATTCATCGTCTGGTACACCGCTTTCAGGTGGTATGGCTGTTCGATCTCGGCGTTGGCGTTTGCGCGGCTCTTCGGTAAGTTGACCATTTAACTGACGACGGGCACTAACAAACAGGTAGTTTAGTACCTGTACTTGAAATGCAGCGACCACGCGTACACTCGAATTCACGCCTGGGACAGAGAAAGTTCGTTTGAACCACACGGGTTGACCTTCACTGTAGTGATGTTGCCAATTGCCAACCACTGGCTCAAATTGTACGTTGAGCGGCACAGTGTTGTCAGTGGCATCTCCTCTGTTAATGTGTGTGCCCATTTTTGCACAAAAAAAGAAAAACCGACGCAACTGAGTATTCAGCCAGTCAGTTGATTAAACGGTCAATCGTGCTTTCTATATAGGCAATTCGACACTAAAGCATGGTTTTCACGAGCCGACCGCGGTAGCGTTTGTCATCAGCAATGTTGTAACCAATGGCTATACTACCACCACCACCACCACTCACAGACGCTCTTTGTTGATCTGCGGTATTACTATTACGTACTCGTTGATAGGTTTGGTGTAGTGTGTTTGTGAGAGTGAGTTGAAGTTTGGTGGCATTTAAGCATTGTTTCTGTGCTTCGAGACACAAACGGCGATTATCACCTCCAGCGTCCTTGCTGGTTGCCCATAACACACCATTCAAATCCTCGATATTGCTTTGTGTTTGTCTGTGCAAACGCAACAATTGCCGTAAAACATTGGTGTTGTCATGTGCACTTGGACTGATGAAATGCTTATAGTAGTCAGCTGACGACCAGCGTGGTAACTGACGCACTACCGCCTCTGACGACCGGAACCGAGGCAAGAAATACTCGTTGAACGAATGAGTGATCGTTCGACAAATGTGCTCATCTGACATCCGTAAACAATGAGTTTGATCGTATGCCAGTATTTTGTCTAAGAATGTCGTGACACATTGAGGAGGTGAGGCCAATACAACGATATGACAAATCGGACAACAATTTTCAGCGTCATACTGAGAGTCTTGGGTTTGAGCGAGCTGTTGTTCACTCTCGACATATTGCTTCCAAAGCCGTGGCATCTGTAGTTCATAGAGTTCCTGTACAACATCCCCCTGCTCTCCTTCTTCCTGTTCTTCTTCCTCTTGCTCTTCCTCCTCGTCCTCAGATACCATCATATCTGCCACGACAAACGCACGGGGTCTATGTTGACCGGCAGATTGTCCTGCGCCGGCATCATTTTCTGGCGGTGGTTGACGAGGATTTTGTGATTGAAGACGGCGTCTTTCAGCAATATTGTCTAGCACTTCGCGTTGTGCTGATCCAATTTGATCCATGCGTGCGCGTGTGTGTGTGTGTCACATTACGTGTGTGTGTCGAATATATGTTTATGTAAGACAAAAAAATACAAGCGTTTATTATATTATATTTTGGCTCGTTCACTCACTCGCTCACTCAATCCATCAAATAAGCTGGTTCCTTCGCATCATCATCATCAATATCGTCAACCTCATCACCGTTGGTCTTCTTTTGTGCATTTTCATTCTCACCACCACCACCACCATCATCCTCCTCCTCATCATCCTCGTCCTTTGTACTAACGGATAGTGCCAAGGTCTGTAGTGCAGACTGCGCTGTACCAAGCGACTCGTTGTACAAAGTTTGTGAGTCCTGTCTTTCACGCGCAATTTCGTCTTCATAAAATGACTCCTTCTTTTTCTGCTCCTCCTGCTGCTTCTCCTTGCTGTCGGTCCACCAAAACTCACGCTTCATAGGGGACGTGACAGGTTTATCGATTCTCTCCCACTGCGCACTTGACAGGTCAGTTTTGGCTGAAGTCTTTGGAACGCCTATGGCGATGCCCCATTGGATCTTAATCTCGGTAATTCTGTCTTTAAGAACGCTCAAGATAGTGCTGCCTAAAGCAGCACTATCTTGAACATCAGCCAAGTCATGCACCACTTTATTGAAGGCTTCTAAACGGTCGCGTTCTTTATCCCATGCACCATTTCCTGTAGGCAATGAACTAAGGAGGTTGCGAATCATCTCATGTATGACTAGCAAAGCAGCATTTTTTGTTTGGCCTGCGCGGACGGATTTAGTTACCGTCCAAAAATTTCCTCTCTGAATGGAATACTGCAAACGCTCCATTTCGTGAGCAGTCGCTCTGACAATTTGCTCACCCAAACGTTCATTAGTCAACAAGCCAGTCCACCATTGCTTTGCGCGAATAAGCAACTCATCGCGATCGCGCTTTTCTCGGGTTACAAATCCTCTGAGACGCCTCTTTTCGGATGACGAGAAGAGTGAACTGAAACGGTCGAAGAAATGAACTTCAGCAGGCATCGCATCGTCAACCTGTAATGCAGAGTCAAAATTCTCTGACAACTTCTGTACATCATCATCATCATCATCGTCATAATCATTGTCCTCGCCATTATAATCAGAAGTATAGTCCACACTCAAGGCTGATGCTATTGCGCTTGTGATGAGGATCTGATCTGTACCCGATCCGCGCAGAGCACGTAAATTTGCAACGATCTCAGCCGTTTTTTTTACATGCGGCTTAAGCCACTCACCATCGAACAACTCATTCGCATGCACTTTGTTGATGAGTTGTGCTGTTTCGCGAACAAACTGTGCACATCTAGCAGCACTGCTCCCGGGCACTCGCCGTTTCATCCACTGCTCAGCTTCATACATCGCTGTGTTCATGGCACGTTTCGAACGATCATCGACACACGCACACGTCAAAGCAGTTGCGAAACTTGAGTTGCTCATATTTTTTTTTTGCTTGGAATAAAAATCAAGAGAACTAACCAAACCTTGATCTAACAGATAAACGCACGTTGTTATATGATTAACTGACCATAACTTGTTGGCGCGAGTTGCCAAAAAAACGCGTAGAGTATAATAAATCCAAATCTCATTTCGTGCATGTAAGGCAACGTCTGTAAACTGGACGTGAAGGCCATTGGTAACAACATGCAGTACAGTTGTGTGGAGAATCGCGGGCGAATACGACTAATGAGCAACACACGACACAAAATGGTCGTTACCACTCCAACAACAAAGACCAACATATAACTGTGCGGAATGAGCATTTCGGCAAGTGCAGCATAACCGAATTGTGCCCAAAAAAGCAGGATTCCCGTTATCACTGTGGCAGTGGTATGTGCCTGTGGCACAAAATAGAAAAGTACGCGCCACGAACCGGCCAACACGAGGAAAACGAGCACACTCGCCAACAGATAGACGGAAGTTTCAGCGAGAATCGTGTGCGGAAATGCAAACCCCATTGTTATACAAAGAGCCAACAGCAACAGCACTGTCCGAATGCGCAACACAGAGCCAGATGCCGCGACTGCCAAACAGTCAACACCTGTTAGAAAGGGCAACCCTTCTTGTAATTTGGTTAGGCATTGCAGTTTTCCGCGGATGGAAAGGGTACTACGAGCAAAGAGTTCAGGTATGGCACCGTGTACCGTACTCGTGTAATTAGCTACTCCACTTTCTGCAAGCGAGTTGAGCAATCGATTGGTGTAGGACGGTTGGAGATAGTGCTCAAGTAAAATATCTGCGTTCCCGGCAATCCATAGCTTCCGCACAATGGCGTCACGCGTTGGATCGCCACCTACCATGCTAAATAACCAATGCCACATTTTGGTGACATGAAAGACGCCCGAGTGCTCTTCTGCAAATCGACACAATGCATCATAAAGGTGCTTGCTAAACGAAGAATCAACAGGGTTAGTTACTGCAACGAATTCACTATTGATAGTTTGAATCAAGAGTCGTACTTCACTCTCTTGGGCTTTAGTGTATTCTGACAGTAGAATCGTTGTTAGTTCATCAATGCGTACACACACTTGGGACCATAGATCAGTGGTAGTTTGTTGCGTGAGCAACATATTGGCACGTTCGAAATTGCCATTTCGAATGCAAATTTGAAATAACTGATAGGTATCGAGGCAATGGTCTCGAGTAAGTATACCAAGCTCTTGATCAGTGCATTGTCGCGTGCTCGCATAACGTACAAGTACAGCTTGTCGAACAAACGTCGGTATCGTCGCACAAGAGTTGCGTCGTACATATTTTGCTAGAAACTTCACTCCGAACCACAAGGGCATTTGGTCATTGCAATTGTCGATACGCCCAAGTTGTGAGCAGAGTGTATCTAACAGGAGTCCGGTGTCTCCCTGTTTTGACAAGACATCAAGTAGCTGAAATGACAACGCTTCGTTGCTAAACAACACCCCAAGAATGTAATGATTTTGAACATATGGATCTAAGACAGCGAGCCACTTTTTACTCGAGATGTCATCATGCCAACCAATGATTTTAGCAATGTGTTTGTGGTCGCATGGCCGCTCTATGTTCACATCTTCGTCTTTTATGACGCGAAACGGCCAATACCACTGCGTGGAGGGAGATAGATTTAGTTTCACACGCAACTTTCGCAAGTACTTGAACAGTTGCAAGCGACGCGGTGTATCTGATGTTGGAGGAACGCGTGAGTGCGCAAGAAAGAACGCACACACATATGAGAATGGGTGAGGCGTGAGCCAAATGCACTCAAATAACTCACTTGGAAGTGAATTCAATGTCAATAGCATAGTTGGCGCGAAAAACAGTATCGATAAATAGAGGGAAACACGATGAGTGTAGTTGACATTGTCACATGCTTGCCATCGATCTTTCAATTTCTTTGAGCTGACGAGTATAAGTTTCAGTAGGTAAAACATGAGTGTGTCCGCTGATAGCAGAGCTTCATGCCTGTTGCACATGTCAACGAGAATGTTCTTGTCGAGAGGAACACTCTCGATGAGAGAGTTCTTGTTGCTACGCTCCATGCCGGTATTGATTTGTATCCACTGTACACTGCGCTCAATGACGAATTAATACACGTTTGTACACGTAACCGACGAAATGCACTTGGTATTCAACAAACTGTCGCTGCTGTTCTGTTACCCGATATATCAGGGCGTCTTTTTGTTTCCCCAGGTCGCGAGTGTTGGCATCGATTTCTCGAGTATGCACAACGTCCCGTTGCGTCGGGTATGCTGAAAGAGAACTGCTTTTTACGTGACTGTATCGAGCAGAGTCTACGTGCTGCAGCTGAGTATTGTTTCGGACGTGATGAGTGGCCTCGCGTTGCAAAGGCTGTCTGTGCTGAATACGGTTGGGATTATACAAATCCTTTTGTCGCGTTTGTTTCCGAACGACGCAGTGGTAAAACAATTTGGGCAGTATGTGTCATTCTCGCACTGTGTATGGCGAGGCCTGGAACAACTGTAGCTTGGACAGCTGCTTTTTTTCCAGCGTGCGAACAAGCCAAAGAGCTCATAGAGAGAATTGGGGAGGATCTCTATGGTATAAAATTCACGCGGCGCAATAAAAAAAAACTGGCTTTTTTTAGTCCACATGGTAACATAGAATCGAAGATTCTATTCTTCGCGGACAATCAACAGTACGTATTTTTTTTTTTTTATTCTCTTTCTTTCTTTCTCTCTCGCTCTCTGTGGACGTATGCATATAATTGTGAGGCAAGTATTATTTTTCCCGTTCCCACTCTACTAATTATGTGTTTTTTTACTGTCTTGTTTTTGAGGATTTCATGTATAGACGACGACGACGACGACACAAGTACCATAAAAAAAGCCGGTTTACATGCAATTTTTTCGCATCTACTGTTCTGTTATTTTTTTCTTCTTCTCTTTTTGGTCGTCTTCTACAGCGTAATATGACTAGCACAGTTCACTATCCTTATAGTATACGTCGAAGCAAGGTGAGCATGCACCTGCATGCAGAACGACTTTTTTTTGAGAATAAAAAGTTACGTGAAGAAGTCAACTCCTTGCAGTTAGAGCTGTTTCAATATCAACAGCAAAATGAAGTATCAATGGAAGAAGAAAAAGAAGGAAAAGAAGAAAAAGAAGAAGAACTGAACAGCTTAAATATCTCCTTGCAATCAGAGTTGTCGACGGCAAGACAACAGCACGAAGAGATGATTATGAAATTTCAAAAACAGACACAACAACAAGAAGAATTGGCTCAACGAGCTGGGGTGGTTGTCAATGACTACAAACGGCTCCAGAAACTCTTTCAACGTGAAGTGACAACAGTAGCACGCGTGGAGACTGAATTGGCAACAACATGCGAAAAGCTTAGCTTTGCTGACCGTGAGTGTGCTCGACTCAAACTTGACGCTCACTATGTACGGCCAGCGAAACATGTCTCTCAACTTTATTGGGATATAACACTTGGCGATCTAGCGTTGTCTCAATCAAAGCGAACAGTACGTGCCAATTTACGTCAAGAAATCCACGTTTTTGCAACTAGAATATGTCGCTTTTTTTACCGTGGTGGCAATGAACTACTTTGGCGAGAATTCAGTCTGTTGGGCTATTCACCGAGCAACGATGGGTTTTTAAAACAGCCATTCACCCTTCTGCATGGAGTGTTGGATTACACTTGCAAGCAGAAAATAGACGATTTGAAAGGTCCTGCCATATTGCAGTTGGCAAGTGCTCTCGATGGTGTTTGGATTTACATGACATTGTGGCTATCGTTTTTACGTGCAATCATGGACAAGACCGCACAGACCAGTACAAACAACATTGGAGTGAAACCTTCAGATTTTGAAGCATACAATTTTTCGTGCATGTGTTCGGAGTATTTCTTGCTTGTTGCACGTGTTCAACAATGGCTCGGGGTCAACGACTAAGGGAGTGTGTGTATTTTTACATTAATTTGCGTTGAATTTAACAAGCTTTTTTTTTTTTTTTGGTCTACTTGAAAAAAGAAGAGCGAGACTTTTCGGTGACGATTGTCTTCAAACAGATTTCGATTTCGTTCCAAATATCACTCCATTCATCAGTAGTAACATCTGGATGACGTACATGCGGCAGATGCCAACACAGTACTTTGTTGTTGTGTTTGTTCGTGTAACACATAGGTTTGATCGCAGCAGTCACTGCTACACTTGACGAAGATAATGACGATAATGTTCTTTCATCAATGTGTGCACTAAACACGTCTTCATATCCTTGCAATTTTTCATGCCGTATTTGTTCGTTCGATATCAAATTCAGAGGACTCCGTACAAAGTAATGAGCGGGACCGCCAATCAATAACAGTGCTGCATAAGAGTTGTCCTTCAACTTTTTGATGATCTCCAAGCAACTAGTGCATCCTTTTCCGTCGCATTCAAAGCATAGTTGAAAGTCGTCACGTTCATATGTATGCGGATCGAGTGGAATGTAGTCATCTAAATCGAGTACATATTTCTCAGGAGTTTTTACGAGAGTAGCGATACGCATTGATACTCAGACAAAAATGAAGAAAGATCAGAGGGGAAACCAGGAGATTTTGTTACAAAAAAAAACACACCTATATTGAACAAAGCGTGCGCTCATCCATGCAAAACACCGCTTTCTAAAAAAACCAAATGATAGTAGTTGTTAAGTGGCACGGAAAATGCTATCGGAGCAGGTTGCTTGGTGATATACAATGGCTTTGAGGCGTTCATACCCATTGGTTTGCGTAGTTGGATGCTGGAGCAATCAATATCGTGTGTCACTTGTGCGATCAAAGGGAATCCCGTGCGACTCATGGTCTGTTGCACTGGAATGTCATCGACCACAGTCGCTCGATTAGCGTGTTGTTTGTCACAGCATCGATAGAGATTTGCTGGCGTGACATTCTTCTTCAGCAAATGTTGCTGCAGCATTGCTTGAGTATCGCCTGTCGTTGGAGGGTTCTTGCGCGCAAGCGTTTTTTTCCAGTTATTCCAACTCTCGTTTGTTGGAACCACTAAAGAAGAACCTTGTCGCGTGTTATCTCTTGACCAGGTATCCAATTCTTCTGCACTCTCACTATAGAACGCTAATGCTTCAGAATAGTTTTGATAGTCTTGATCCCCGTCAGCCGCCAGTTTGGAGAGTTCAGTCAACGCGTGTTTGAACATGTTTACTGCTGCTGCTACCTAAAAAAGAAATCTGTTCAATGCTATAACATCTTTAACTTATTATATCTTTCACTGATATCGAAAAAAAAAAAAAACAACATCTGTTATGTCATTGCCTTCTGCGAGTGATATTCGCGACTTACAACTATTCGATAACGATGGTCATCCATTACAGTTGGATGCCTTTCAGCAGGTGTGTCTCGATATTTGTAAGATGAACGTACAAGAATTCACCAATGAACAGCAACTCCGTGAACTCAGCTCGGCTCTTCTCATAGTCGCGGCCATCTACCATAAACAATTGCGTCACTACTTACTACGTCGCAAACAGCATTGTCATGTGGTGATATGGTTTGCACTTGGGCGTTTGTTTGCGCTGCAAACAGATCTATCACACACGCAACTCCCTATCGATTGGAGTAACTCATGTGTGAGTTTATATGTCCACGCGGTAAACGAAGCGCCATATCAATCGCATTGGACGGCACTCCAATGCCGCATAATCATACATGCCTTGTCCCTGTATTTTGAAACCGAACCTTCGACCGTCCTATTGAATCCATTGTGGTGGCAAGGCATTGAAAATTTGCACGCACGTGTCGTAACTCTCCTCGGTCCCGAGATAAAAAACGCGCCCATTGCAGATACACTTGGTGTACTTGACATCTATGCGATTTTTATGGACTGCTACTATGTACGGTATGGTCTCACGCATTGGCTGTGCAACGAAAAAGAAGACGCAGAGGCACTTGCCATTCCTCAGACAGTTGGCTCATCGGCACAATTTCAAAATGTAACACGAGCTTGTGAGGCCTGGATTCTTCAACAGGCCGCTGCGTCGGATGATACCGAGATCCCACCGCAAGTAATACAAACATTGCACGAGCAAGCGGTTCGTGTGGGTGATGAAGGTCTTTACTTTCGTGCGAACACTTTAACTCCTCGTGAAATAAACCCTCAGTTCTGTCTGGAAGTGTGTCGCACACACTCTGCTTTCACGTGGTGGTTTCAAGAGGAACGATATGTCCCTGTGCGCGAACAATTACAAAAAATACAACCTGGAATGACACCCCGCATGCGTGCCATCATGGCACTCTACGTATTTGATCAGTGGTTCGTCACACGATATGGTGTCTCGTGGTATTCCATTGCATGTCGTGACGAAACTGCACTGTTAAACAGTGACAGCACAGATCGATGTGCTGTGCAATTGGTTTTTTGTGGTTGCGGATTTTTTGTGCACTATCAACAAGAACAGACAACGCATGTGTTGTTGTGCGATAATGTATTCGCGGCATTGTGCCTATGGCTCTATCACACGTGCGAAATACTTGATCATGCAGCCGAAGTCAGCTACCAAGGTCGTTTGCATCGGTTTGACGGACTCAGTGAACTGTTGACGCAATGGACTCACTCACTATAATACTCCTTGATACCAATCTTTTGGCCAAAGGCTAAAGACTACACTTGCCATGTTGAAGAAATCTGGAACATACTCGCTACCTTCCCCCTGTATAGCAAGAGGCCGTATTGCCGTTCCAATGTTCCCGAGAACTCCTTGGATGAATTCTTCAACAATTCGGCGGCTGTGCTTTTGCGGGAATAGCTCTTCATCGAGAAGCGGCTCTATTAGTAATATCGCTATCCTTAACACACTATCTTCTATTCTGTCTTTTTTAGGAAGCAGTTTGATCGCTGTTATTTCAGCTCTAAGCTCTTGACGTTGCATGACTGCATAGACTGCAAAGGCTCCCAGGAGTTCGGCCTTATCTTCTACGGAAGGGTCATACTTATCTATCCATGCCTTGACAACAGGAATATCTTCGGTATCTAGCCCTGTAGCAGGAGTCCTGAATAGGTCCAGTAATTTGAGAAGATAGACGACAACCGTCGCGGGAAGCACCTTTCTTTTTGTCGCCAAGTCGGGCTTGCTCGCTCTAAGCAATTCTTTTCGGGTAGCATCTGATATGCCAGGTTTGAAGAAATCGTGAAGTGTGGATTTTTTTGCAGCACGTACTTCCAATTCCAAAAATTGCGATGCCATTGTCCACAGCTGCTCATTTTGCACATTGGTCCACGGAATAAAAGTTCGTATATCAAGTTGAGCTCCGTAGGTTATAATAGCTTCATGCACGAGAGCTTCTATATATTCTGTGTCAGTGGCGAGAGGATCCCTAACAGTGTTGAGCCAACTACCATTCAGTAGTGCAATTCGATGTGACAGTGTCCACCATACAAAAAGTGGGTGTACAACAGAAAATGAGTCAACTTTTTCGTCCGGAAGAACTGATGCGAGTTCAATCGTGTCAGTATCCATGGTATCCAACATTGCGTCGATTGAAGTATCCTTGGTTATTTCATGCTTATTAGCGGCGGAAAGTTTGTCATAAAAGGCTGTGGCTGTGTTTGTGACTATGTTTGAAGTCCACATGCCATACGTCAAACAAAAAAGTAGGAAACGGGCCATTCTATTTGTATTCTCAAGCAGCCCGTTAGGAGGTCTATAGATGTTCTTACCGTTGACAAGATAATCTTTAATGTTGTAGGTGTTTGTACTCGCCCAATCTGTATGTGCCCATATCCAGTGCCACAAATCAGCCATGGAGGTTTTCAGTGCTGTCAAATACTCACCAACTGTCCGGGTGCTGTTATCATCGGGGCGTTTTATCAAAGCACGGAACCAAAATGTGGTCAGATAATCACCAACTGTCTCACCAATCATTTGCGTGGTTGCTGCAGGTATGACAACCACGTTTGTCAAACGAGCTCGGAGCACGCCCCCAATGAACTCAGGCCCCGGTATACTTTCGAGTAAACCATTGATCGGGTGTTCCATGTTCCATATATCTACAACCTTAGTCACTTCATCTTCGGCTATTGGTAGAGACAACGAGCCGCGCGGCAGCCAGATTAAGTCCAAAAGAGGCTCGCTTTTGGAGGTTATTGGCCATTTATCTAGGAGTTGCTGAACGAGTCCAAAAAGCAGACCCAAAACGGATGCACGAGGCTGTCCGCGTTCATATTCAATGGCTATCAGTTGCAGAAGATAATAGCGCACTGCATGAACATCCGTAACAATAACAATCTTGTTTGGGCCAAAGATGTAAGCAACAATTACTTTAAGTACGTCCCAAAAGCGCTTTTTTCCAGTGCTTTTTTCAGTATCCGGGAAAAAATTTGCAAGGTAAGAGATACGACTGCCGCCGGCATAAATCAATTCAAGCAGGCGGAGACCATCTGCCCGCTCCTCTGGTACGCCATACAAGTACTCCAAAATAAATTTGTCTGTGTATTTATTTTCACGCAACACTCTTACTATAAGGGGGAGCGTTGAAGGCAAGCTTCGAGCCGCCTTACTCAACATCCATATCTGCGTAGCCATATACGCAGACGTTGATTCTACAAGTATTTTGTCGCTGAGTATATTGACTGTTGCAGCGGCATTTTCGTCATTTTCAACACCGAGGAATCCAAAGGTCGTCTGTAATTCTGGTGTTTGCAGCCAAGTCCTTAACAGTGCTAGACTATCTGCACTGGGTGTGCGAGTGTACCTTTTAAATGCATCCCATGCTTCTTCTGTTCGCGTAGATGGCGGTGGTGCTATTGGTAGAATCTCTGGTCGTGGAAGTGGTAGAATGTCTGGTCGTGGAAGTGGAAGAATCTCTGGCAGTGGAAGAATGTCTCGCACCTCTTTCTCCTTGATTGTTCGAATAATGCCTGCAATTTCGTCTTTCCCAGGAATGTGTGTGAGTCGGTAAGAACCGGTGGTAAGTTTGTCCAACATTTCATGACTTTTGACATGTATCATGGAATATGCAGATCGTATATTCTCATTCCGCTGTAGGTGAGTGAGGGCCAATACAATCACGTTGCGCCACCTCTCAAGATCGTGAAGCATTTGATCAACAGCAACTTTGTCTACAACGTCGTCATCAAAAGCTTTGTATACTACACGGAGTGCAGTAGCATACCTCTTTAATTGTTCGCTGAAAGCCGCCACATCATCCTTCCTTCTTTGAGGTGTTTGCATCTTCTTTTCGTTTTGATTAACACTTTGTTACATACACGCACACACAACAACAAAAGAAAGTTCACAGTTATGTCTGATGATTTGGCTGAGAAAAATTACTATGACTACATAGACAGTGCTGTCAAGTCAATGTTATCGCCATTGTCGTCTGATTTGATGAAAACCGAAGTGCCAATATGGTCACGTCGTATGTATCCTATGTGTTGGTGTGTTGTGACTCTTTGTGTACTTGCTGTGGCTGTGTTTCTGGCTTCACCAGAAACCTCCTATCAATATATCTATGGAACACGTACAATTGCAGATGTGCAATTTTTCCATGAGAAATTCGATACATACGAGACATTTGCATCCTCCCTTCAACCATGCCACAACGACCCAGTGACGCCTGACGAATACAGGGAGTTGAATGAAAGTCTGCGTCAAGTTCTCACACGTGATTTACCCTACTACGACGGCTTCATGTGTACAACCATGCATCACAATGCCATAGTGTTGCCTTGTGCGTGTATCATGCAGTGGCCAACAAAACAGGATACACTGTTTCTATTGCAGCCTACGTTCACTCCCATGTGGCATGCGTCCACATTTTCCAACAACACTTTGCGCCTTGATTTCATTAACGATGGCCATAGTAAGTATCACCAACTCAACTTGCTGCCTCTTGCGGTGCATGTCCGTCATTACGATGAGTACAATATTTTGCGTAATCTTTCCGTATTTGAACGAAGCGTGCCTCTATTTTATTTCATGCGCAATCTCCTGTATTTTTCCGACAACTAAAAATATATAATGCTCGCACTCATCTATCCCTTAGCTGTCACTGTGCTACTGTGGTGTTGGTGTCGTGGTAGCTGTTCTCGCGCTTCAAAAACCGGCAACGATAATGATAATAGTGCGACTACAACAGACGACGACGATCAACAATTTGATTTCTTGACCGAAGAGTTAGATAGTAATATCTATAAACGCGTCGCCAAAACCCTTCACAACCGCAAAAAGCCGTCTTCAACCGTATCGTCAGTTGCAAAGTCGATTTTTTACAAGAGCTCGAGCATCGGAGGAGGCGTGTTTCAAAGGGTATTTGCCGGCATAGCAAACCTCGCAAGCTGCGGTGTCACTACGTTGGGCTGTTGCGCCAAAATAATAGTAGCGCTGTCCGTCTTTATTTTTATTTGGATATTGTCAGAGTTAGCGGTCGAATTGTTTGCCCAGAAATTTGTTCGATTATAATGCCGGTCGCTACGCATGTCCCCCTTGAAACCTACACACGGATACAAGCTCGCAGTGGCGACATCATACTGTTCGAGGGGACGAGTTGGCAATCTACATTCATTCGTTGTTTCAGCTCGACAAAGTACTCACACACAGCAGTGGTGTGTGTCGTGAAGAAGTTTGATGGACTCGCGGCTGCTACAAGCGACATGCTGCAAAGTACTGTCGGTTTGTATGTACTCGAAAGCAATCCACAAGATCCAACTTTGCACGGTCTTGTTTTTCCATCACGGGCAACAGCAGATGGTCCACAAATCAGTATACTGCGTGAACGCCTCAGCGCGTACAATGGACAAGTTTTTGTGCGTCGGCGAAAAGTAAAAGCTCCCCCTATTGAGAATGGTACGTTATTGGCACGCACCGCTGAGCTCATACGCGAGAGCTATAGTTATTGTGATGATTTGTCCACATGGACGAAGACGTTTTTCAGGACTAATGCTAAAGACTGCGACAACAAAGATCGATACTGCGTGAATTTCGTCGCAGACGTTCTTGCTTCCTGTGGAAATTCGCCGGTGCTTAGAGACTACAACAACCTATCGTTGACAGATATGGCGGAGTATCCATTGATAAACTATGAATCAGATTTACTCCATTTGACATTTTGATGATGCTGATGTACAATAATAGTAATAGGTAACTCGGAGAACACAAAAGATTTGTCGCGCGTGTGTCGAAAAAAAAATTCTCGTGATTTTGCGCTGCTTCTCCTTTTTATCTACTTGTTTAAATAAAATCGTTCTCTCTCTCCTCGTGATATGTCTCATCTCGCTACGTGTGGAGAATTCATTTTGAAAACATTGGAAATTATTGAAAAACGTACATGCAAACATGCAAACACACGCGAACCCGAAAAACCAAATTCTACAGAACGTGAGACAGTTGGAAATCAAACTTCAAAGCCAGCAACCAGCCTTCCTCAGCAATCGAGAGACTCATGACTGTGAACAAAGCAGGTGTCAGCTGATAACATTGGATAAACAGCCTTTTTTCTCCTTTTTCCACAAAGATGTTGTGGCGCTCAGTGATGTGGATCCAGCTTTTGATCCAATGAGAGATAGCGCCATAATTTCTATTAAGCCCGAGGAGATTTGGTGGTGTTGCTTAAGTAACAATTTGCACATTTGCAACGAATTCTTTTGCGAGCGATGCATTGTGAACAACGATGGGCAATGGGTGTGTCCTTTGACCGGACAGTGTTATGGAGCACGGCAGGAGGAAGGTGATGCAAAACGAATATATACGATAGCTGCCGCACGTCGCCATCAACACGAAACGAAGTTAAGCAATATGCGCAATGGCGGTGTACGAAATTGTTTGCCCAGATTCGCATTGGAGGCCAACATTCAACCCTATTTCCGAGAGTGGTTTGATGAGGAACGATTTTTGCAGGGCTATAACAAAAGCATGTGCGATTGGCAAACACGCCTCTGTCGCGAACAACACACTAAACTCTTTTATGAGCACACTGACTGCTGGCTCGACTTTGGAGCGATCATTGCTCAACGAACTTTGCATTCATCACCAATCACGCCACGACTCTTTCTGGACATTGGGAAAAGGGAGTCACTTGTTCTATACTACAGTCAACGCGTACTTGCTCTTTGGAATATGTTGCTGGCAACAGCCAGTCCTGCTGACGAGATTCTGAAGAGTGCGCTGAAATTGAAGAAGCAAACGGTGGCATTGCTCACATCAGTGCTAATGGACGGAGTGATGTGTATTCAAAGTGGTAAAGTCATAGTGCCTGCTGAAGATCTGCTGAAGGCCTTTGGTGAGATTCCGTACGCATCATGCGTACGTCGACGTGTGCGGTCTGACGTTACTGGAGCCTGCTCATTAAAACAACATATTGAACGCATATTGCTACAGCGCCTTCAACATGATCACACGTTGCACGTGGAGCGTTACTTCAACAGTACAGAGCTGTTGGTGTGTGATGACACAGCCACACGACAGCGAAATGTCGTCGTCAATTCAACGATTGCAAACATTGATTACAAGAGTGTACGGCCAGCGATTACCTACTAGCAATATGAGCGTGTATAGTATGGCACAACCCAAATTTCAGGCGTTGGTGTTTTCGGATCTCGATATTCGTGACGGCTTGAGTGATTGGGATGGCAATCGAGCGGACGTTGAACGATCACACTATCAACACAGCACTAAACCATTGGTGGTTCGCATGTACATTGCGAACGACGAGGAGGGTGAAACCATTGTGAATACAGAGATTGTGCCCAAAAATAGCAATCGCCGTAGAAAGTGTGTGTTGGAAATGGAGCTACCACGCAAATGTAATTTTGGCCGTCGTGAGTACGATGCGTTTGTACAGGCCCATTGGAAGGATATGTCACGTATTCAACAGCTGGCAACTGCCCACTCTTTACCGATTCACGTTAATAACCTCGTGTAAACTGATACTTATTGCTGTTATAAAAAGAAAAGAAAATATAACATCGGTTTTGCTAGCTTGTTAAATAGCAACTTTTAAATCACCGTGAAATACTCGATGCAATAAGGGTTCTTCGATAGAGTGTAGTGTACAAACCAACAAGTCGTGTTCCATATCGCGCCTCAATTGTTTGTGTGCCAGAGAAACATGTGTTTGTTGCAACAGTGCTTGACATCCGTTTTCTGATTGAATAGCCGCTTCCAAACTAACTCTTATTTGTGCAAGCTGAGCTTCTTCTTGGTCCAATATTCGACAGCACTTTTCCACAAAAGCCTCGCCTGTTAAAATGGGCTTTATCTGCCAACATAAACTATATCTTGGCTTTTCCTGTAAAAACAAAGCATTGTTCCAATGCCAACTTTGTAAAGAAGTAGACCAATATTGAGCGATTGATGCTAGAACAGTGACACAAAGTGCATTCACTGCTGTCAACTGAAATATATATAGACATATTAAGAAGAAGGTAAATGCTGCAAAAAGCGCAATGCTAATACTAATACTTCTATTTGTAAACATTTTTTTTGTGTGTTGATAAGTGACAGTCAAATGTTTAAGATCGATTTCAGGCTTTTATCGTAATCCATGTTATGAGCACTTTATCATTCATTCATTCACTGAGTCAAAGAGACTGATAGATAACATCTCATCTCAGCTGGATGATTTGCACCTTCTCTCTTAAAAATAGCAATGGAAGTTGTTAACACTGGCACTGAAACGAGTTCTGCAACATTTGTGACCTGTGTCTCCTCTGTCATACAAGATCGTGAACGCTATGACTTGTTGCAAGCAATGTTACAAAGTGTCAGAGACCAGACAATCCTCCCTGATGGTTTTTGCATTTCCGTATATGTGAATCCATCGCTCGGCATTGAAAATCGAGCCTTACAGAAACTGTTCAAAGGCCTAACACGTCATTGTGATGGTACGAAAATCTTGCGACAACCGAGTGTCAAAACTCAATTCCAAGGCTACAAGGACCTTGCGCAAAAAATTCCAGGTTGGTTTAAACAGGAAGATATATGGATCATGTTTTCAGATGATGACGACCTCTGGGGCACTGAACGTGTGCAGTACTACAACTGGGCTCATACCATGGTAGCGCCTGAACTCGCTGATCGAACAAGACTCACTTTTCCAAAAACATGCTCACACGAAGTGTGTACACGCTGTCATATTCGCACTCCTTCCGATGTGGATGCAGCCATCGAGTGTGGCTGTGTGAAATTTCATGATGTCACAGAGGCACATATAATAAATGAATACACTGATCATGCCATACCCTTCAATACGTTTCGTGCATTCTTCACGCGTCAAAATGACTTCTACATCGATCAGAATCGTTGTTGTGACATGCAGTTTTCAGAATTTGTCTACTATTATCCAAGCCGAGGTGAAGGGAAAACCTTGAGTGCGATGCCCCACAACGTCAATCATTGGATATATTTCTATCGAAAAGCAGAAACAGAAAAATATACATCTGTGACAAGTGCAGCAAGCAAGATTGAATCATACGTGGATATTGATAACTATGCAGCATTCACTGCTGAACAATTGGAAATTGAGTTCATCAGATATGTAACAATCGTCAGTTGGTTGAACGTGATGTTATATCTACCGCAAATCGAATCGCTCTACTTCCATAAACAGCTACGATTAAAGTTACAAGAACGTCGCAAAATGGCATTAGCAAGCTATGGTGTATCGATCCCACTCATCAAGTATATTGAGACCAATGACAAACCTCCCGAACGCATATTCGACGATATGGCAACTCTTTGCAAATCTAAACATCTTATGGATTGAATTATCTACAGCAACGACAGTAAGCGACTCGCCATGACGCTACTACTTCTTCTTGTTCCTCTGTATGTTGTTGATGTGATGTGATGATTTTTCTCACGTCTTTCATTCATCTCTTTTGCCAACACAAACACTTTTTGCATGCTGCTGTTACGTTTCCTCATAACCATGAACAGACACTTGATTGTTCAGAAGGATCGCCTCCTTTCATTATCGTTTTTGCCAACACAAACAAACAACACAACCTTTGCAGAACATTCGTTCGTCTAAGGTGGTGAAGATTTTATTGTTCCTTTTGGAATCACCTTTGCCAACACAAACACTGATTACAAACATTTTTGCATGCATGCATGCTGCTGCTGTTACGTTTCCTCATAACCACGAACAGACACTTGATAGTTCATCAGGATCGTCTCCTTTTATTATCGTTTTTGCCAACACAAACACTGATTGCACTCTTGATATCTGCCTTCCTTTCTTCTCAGATTGATAGAACTTCGTGGCTCCTTTTGGAACTTTTAAATCTTAAAAATGTTTATAAGATTACTAGAAAAGTGAGAATAATCAGTCATTACGTCCTTGACTATAACCCCAGAGCCGCGTAACATTTGTCCTTTCTATGTGGATGTGCAATAAGTTGCTCTCGTAATTCTTGTTGATATCTAAAGAGTGTATCAACGGGCGAATCATAGATATCTGTCCACAATTGATCATCACCATAGTATTGAAGTTGCGCAGGGTAATAGTATTCCATGTCACCGTAATATTCCAACCCGTCGTGATAGTATTTCATATCTCCGTAATATGCCAAACCGTCACATTTCTCTTCTACATTGAGTTCACCGTCTTGCATGAGAATTGACAAACAACACCCAGTTAAGAGATGCTCGCGAGGTGTGTGTCGGGCAACTCGTACAGCGGGAACAGCATCGCGTGGATCAACCGCCCCGTCATTGCATTGAATGTGAAAGTCATATCTGTCGTGTTCAAATAGATAGATATAATTTCCGAGGATGTTGAATTGACTGTAGAACCCTTCCACGCGCGCAATCCTACTGAACACGGAATCGAAATCTTCGTGTTGAGCGATGTGTTGACGAGCCTTGTAAAACGTATCTTTGTGATACCACACGGGAAAATTGATCATGAACGTAGCGAGCTGACCTGTTGTATTGAGAGCCATTTCAGTGCCTCTACTCCACGCCTGAGTTCCGTCTCCTACTTTGCGCCCAGAAAGCACGCGACCGTTTCTACGGCCAATGGTTCTCAGACGTTCGCCGTCCATCGAGATTGTAGACGGAACTACAGGAGCAAAGAACTCAGTATCAGTGTCAATTATGCCAACCCACTTGACGTCCAAGTGCACCAATTTCTCGCAGTAGAAATTCGACCACTGTTGTCGATCGTATCCCGATGTGCGCATGAGACCCGGAAACACGTGTTTGTAATCGCTGGGGAGCTGCTCCAACACTGCGCTTACTGGAATGGGTGACTGTGCGTTGATCCACGACGTATTTGCATTGATTTCATTCGCGAGATTTACATCGCTTTCCGCATCCAACGCAATCACAAGCTCTCCAAAATCAGCAGGCCAGTAGAGTTGCATTGATGGAAACAGCACATTACGCAACTCTTCCACATGATGTGTGGTAGTCCGCGTCAAAAGCACAGTGCGAGGAAAGGCTGAAAATTGAATAGCGCTCGCTTGACAACAAAAAAAGACGAGAAAAAGACCAAAGAGATTCATGTCCATGTTTATTTGCATTGACGATGGCCAGACCCGAATGGGATATCTTCTCGAGGGGTATTACCTCTGTGTCGGTCCGGTCCTTACCTGCGATACATACATAGTTATCATTGTTTTCTCTCTATTATACCCTGTGCATTGGGGACATTGCCCCTTCCTTTGGTACAGTTCGCCCTCAAACCGAGGTCACTCATAAATAAATAATAATTCACATAAAAACGTTTGAAGCATACGACATAGTGATTGATTTAAACCTGGGGTTTTCTTTTCAAACAAGGCAGCGGTAAAACCCAATGCATAGGGGAGCGAGCGGGCCACCATTCAAGCTCATAAATATCCTCTTGATCATTTAACCCTATTATCAACACAATGAAACACAGAAGCGCGTAGCCTACGCCAATGTGCCAAATGCTGTGTGCGAATACATACCTCCACCAAACGTACCGTTTACAGAGGAAAAAATCACCAAGCCATGCAAACGCACTCATTGCTGTGGCGCCACAGGCACGTGCCCAACACACTTTCAAAGCATGTGCTGCATGTATGATACTAGTAGTCGTGACAAACAGCGGGACCGCTGTAAATACAGCGAATATTATCCGTGTTGCCGTGGCAGATAGATTAGTTGCGTCAGTGACCAACGCGACTACTAAGCCTACTGTCAAGACTATTACGCAGTTGATCATAAATGTGCGATGTGTCTGTGCTAACAGCGTACTCACACTGGCGACAGTGTACAACCATGCCTGCAAAAACATACAAAACGAATCAAGTAAACCAAAGCCAAAGAAACCAGTGAAGTGATATGCTGCGGACGCAAGTCCGTTACAAAACATGAAACTGTAACATAACGTGAATATAAAGAAACGCTCACGCCTTGGATTAGCATACTTCAAGCCCCAAACAGCAAACCCTGAGATCGCCAAGCTCGAAAACGTGTTTGCAAGTTCGCTCTCAACAGGCCAATACTCGCTCACTGTTATTGGTAGACTTTCACGTTCACAGAATCCAGTGTGATTCGCCGTCTCCCAGAACCCAACAGGCATTGCTGTTGTTATCGGGGGGCTTTCCCTTTGTTGTGTATATGATGACCTATGTAGTTATTTGCGTGTTTTTTATCAAATGGCACTTTGTATACAAAGTGCAAAAGTTTATTTATTATTATCAACGAGCATTTGAATCTTGTCAAAGATGACATCCTCCCCAGGCTTGGAGGATTTACTGTCTGACCTACTCACGCTTGACGATGACGTCGCAGCACCAGAGAGGTTAACACCAGAAATGTATGGTCTCCTACCAATTGTACATCACAAAACCTACACAGAAAGTTATGCGCGATTACTAGACAATCCTGAGGCACGATTTGTCGATGCTGATTCGCAGCGTCACAGCGAGACCAATGAAGTTGATTTCACACCACAAGACACTTACCGCCTTGTGTACTCTGTGTTTGAACCGTCAACGCCCAAACGTGCAGGTTCGCCTGAACCTCCGTTGCTAATCCTTTTGCCTGGTGTGCCGGTCAATCGTTTCGAATGGTTTCCGGTGGCACGCATACTCGGTCGGTTCATGCGAGTTGTGGTCCTTGACTACCTAGGCATGGGAGAGAGCAGTCAACCACTTGAATTCGAAAAGAATTGGCGTTGGGCCACACAAGCCAAAGTTGTGCATCTATTTGTACATCACCTGTTAAATACGCAAAACGCGTGGTTTGAAACTGGATATACCATTGGTGGTTCAGATTGGGGTGGTGGTGTCGCACAGAAGTATGGAGAGCTTTATTGGGACCACATGCTCCCACACATGACGGCATTGTGGATCATCAATCCGATCGCGTTGAACGGTTATTGGACACCGCAAATCGGGTCGTTGGTTGCGTTTACCAGACTCGTACTTGAATTAGACAATCCAGCTCAACTTGCGGAGGTTGTGCCACAATTACAGGTAGCCGCAGAAGGCATGATCGGCTCAATGACAACTTTACTCGAGAGCATGTTCCATCGAACGGCGGAAATACATAACAAAAACTCGTTAGGTTGGTTGCAAAGCGCCTATTTCAATAGAAAAGCATACAACAATGTCACAAAGAATGCAGGCAACACAGAAGTATACTGGGGAGCACTACGCTGTCTTGCTGAACAAGCGGCTGAGGCTCTTGGCAACGGCGAACTCTTGCCATTTCATAGCACACGCAATCCTGGCGGCTTACATTTTACACGATGGAATTTTCCCGTGTTGGTGACGTGGGGAGCCAACGATAAAATGATGCCTGATAATCAAGGCTGGCGTTTCTCTGAGATCATTGGACGACTCATAGCAGCTGATCGTGAAGTCAGAGGCGTGCCAAACAAACTTCGCGTGGAGTACAAACGCATCAGTGAGGCAGGACATTTTTCTAACTATGATCAACCAATGGCCACTGTCGATGCCATTCTAACATTCTTGTCACCCATAAATCAACGTGCAACTGCAGCTCGCCGTCATGCTTACATTGGATTGGACATGATCACGCGTCAAGATGAACCAGCCCTCTTGAAAAGATTAGACGAAATTGACACAAAGTTGGTACAGAGTTTAAGCACGTAAAGATTTTGTTATTTTAAAAGATGAAACGCTGTCCAAGCAAACAATTCTCGTATTACGCAAGGAATAGCTGGATCATTTTCTAGGAAAAGTTTGATACTTGCGTTGCGACCATCATCATCATCATTTCCTAAGTTGATCATCAATACTCGTACCTCTTCCGTAAGAGTATGATAAGGTATAACAGCATGAATGATACGTATGATATCTGCACGTTGTGTAGCATCAATACGCTTGCTTATCTTGGATAATAACTTAAAAGACACTATGTCATTTAACAAAATGATTCTTCTCATAGCGCCCATAATATTTTTGGTATCTGCGCACTTCCAATCAGCATCGAATAGTGTTAACACGGCCGCAGACTTGGTGTCATCGACATGGCACCACATATGATCGTAAAGTATTGCTTTTCGTTCAAGATGATGACGCCAATGGTTTGCATAATATAACACAAGCCCGTAGTGTCGTCTTTTATACAAGATAAGCAATTTCTCACGATCATCATCGGCATAGGCAATGTCCTCATAAAGGGCTGCTATTCTCTGTAGTGGAGGGTGTACAAACTCTTGAGATGGCGGTGGTGCAATGTCCTGCCACAAACTCTCTTCTTTAGCGATCAAGTTATGAAAACGATGACACGTTAGCATGAGAGTTGACCAACATTGTGGACCACTCGTCTTCTCGACGATTTTCAACAATATTTCATCAGGAAAATCAAGCAGAGAAAGAGTCATTTTTTCGAGAGAAGGCGTGCAAACAAAAAATTCACTCGTTTATTTTGATGTACAGAACATATAAAAAGTTTCATTCTAAGTGTTGAGCTAGAGTCTACGTCGATAAATCTTACTATGCTCGATGTTCGGCATATCGTCTGGAATTGGATACCAAAACTCAATGAATTCAGTAGCTGCTGCGCGTACTATATCTATCTGCGTGTTATCAACGTATTGTTCCAAAAATGGTACAATACTTTCATTCAAACATTTCTCTTGATTGGTTCGCGTGCCACTGCCTATACAGAAAGAAAGTGTGCGATCATCACCATCATCGTCTTCTTTCGCCACCCCGACAACGAAGGAAGAGCTTTCTTCCACGTCCTGCTGCTGAATGCCATACCAAAGTCTAATTGTGGGATTATCGGCCTTTGGTATTAACATTTCATACCATTGATACGTTAGACCATCGATTTCGTTGTGAATCATTGGCTTTACACGAGAAGAAGTCCAGGTACGAATTCGAGAGAAAAAGGCGAACACTTTAAGTGGACAACAGATAAATATAGCGTAAATCCAAACGCTCAGCAGAATAGCGATCACGAAAAAAGACATATGTTATTGTCGTGTTTTTAAACTAAATGACAACGACAACGACGCATTTGTCTTTCGACAGTTTCAACGATTTCATCGGGGTTTTCGATTTCACAGGTTTGACAGGGTTTTTCGATTTCACGGGGTTCATTGATTTCAATGGGTTTGTTGATTTCTTTGGCTTCAACAATTTCTTCTTTGGCTTTAATGATTTCATTGGTTTCATTGACTTCAATGATTTCTTCATTGGCTTCAATGATTTCACTGGCTTTTTTGATTTCATTGGGGGGTTTTGTGCAACTATCGGGTCTTTTTATATAAGCGAGATTGCCGACGGTTATATCGGGTCTTTCGTCCAAGCAACGCGTGGCCCACCGGAAGGTGCACTAAAAAGACTGGAGGGATGATAGTAAAAAAAAAAGTTTATAAAAACGAACATTCCTCGTCATCATCATCATCATAGAGAACATGTAACAATTTCATTCCAGCCGTATCCATTTGATGAACATGATCGACTGTCAATGTCACGGGATGATTTTTAAAAAGACGCTCTTTCAAAATGTTACCAAGTAGCCTCAATCCAGTTGAATGAATGCACTCCAGTATCGTCATGATCTGGTGTACAGATAATTGCTCTATATTCAATGCTATTCGGTGACTGAGGACAGTGACGATCTTTTGCATATCATAGCGATCGGCAAGCAGTAATATGTCAACATATTGCATGTCGATGTCTAGCTCAAAATTGCTAGCGTAACAAAAGTCAACTAGTAAAGACATTGAGCCATAAGCAGTAGCTTCAATCACAACACGATTATGTTGGCTCTCTCGCATGTCAATCCCATAGAGCATGCTCAAGAAGGTAGATGATGCAGCACTTAATACAAGCTTATGGGCAGCGATTTCTTTTCCCTCGACTTCGAGTATCACATCGGGGTCAATTTTGGCGCGAACGTTGCTGAAGCACCAACCATTCATTTCATTATGATACGCATCATCGAGTTCCTTAGCTGCAGGTCCTTTCGCTGAGGAAGCGCGAGCCTTTACTTTTTTTCTTGGTGGCTGTTCTTGATCAGCCATTGGATGATGTACGATGAAACTTCTTTGGACGAAACTTCTTCTTCGGAGTGACATAACGATCAATTTAACGAAAGAGAAGAGTCGCTGTAGGAAAAGAAACGATAGTCGTTGTAGGAAAAGAAACGATGTCTCTAACAATAAGAAAAATAAATATAAAAATAGAGTAAGGGCAATTAAAAATAGCATCTTTAAAAAATATCTTTTTTACGACACTCTTGCTTTTCTTAGGTGTCGTTCTGCAGCTCTCACAAGATCGCGTTGCTGATATGATACTATCTCGGGTTCGCCATTTATCATTCTCACAGCACTATCTGGTAAAGTACGTAACGTGTCTAATTCGCGTTTGGTAAGAAGTCGATTGGCCCAAGTGTGAAGGGGTACAACTTGACACCAACGACTCGATTGACACAGGGTCACCGAAGCAAAGCACGTCTGTTCTTCGTCGTAAATGACAAACGAACGAGCACTCGAAGACTGTCTATCACACAGATAACATAGTTGTATTGGCTCACTCGTTTTTTTCCTCTTTTTCTCGGGTTCGATACCACAGCATGTGATGTTTCCACCAGAACATCGCGTTGGATCGTACCGCATCAAACTGAGGCAATCGGGACACAGCATCAATACACGCGTGTTTCCTCGAATATCCTGCAGACACAAGACACGCCCTATCATACAGATCTTTTTCATTGGTTCGTCCCCGCAATGTTGCAACATTTGATACTCGAGAAATTTCCGTGTTTGCTGACGACTCATATTGTCTTTTTTCTCCTCTTCGGTTTCCTCGATATCCATCGGTTTGAAGGCCGATGGCAATGCTATCATTTGTCGTCTGCGATCGGAGCGCTGACAACAGTACACGTCAAGTGACTCGATCATAGATTTATGATGTTTGGGATCTTTCATCATCTCGATCTGCTTGAGACTGACATCAACACTACACGAGTTACAATCGTGCGTTTGACACTCGCCTTGCAACTTTTTACTGGGTATCAAATTCTCAGACATCACAATGGCATTAATGCGACCACAATTGAGACAGATGTGATAGATGCCAGTTGATAGTGGCAACTCATCGGTGGGTGAGAGCTTGTGCAAACGACGATAAGAGTCCAATTGGTGAGTGGTGACATCGCCCGGCAAGTCATATAGTCGAAAGCAAGAGCGCTGCCGATAGATCCAATAGAAATAACGCAACAGACAGTAATCCTCAAAGTACATGGTGTGGATTTTCTTCAATGCCGTCTCTATGCCAGATCCGTTCATTTCCCAACGATATTGTTTCTGAGCCTCCACCAGATGACGTGCTGCATGCTCTGATAGGTTGTATAGTTGCAAAAATGACGGACTGATGTAATGACGATCCCACTTGTCTATTCTTGGATCCATTTCATCGAGTTCGATGAGATTGATGAGTGTTTGTCGAATGTTTTTGTGACGTTCAACGATTTTGTGTGTTGTGTCGAATATTGCTTGAATGTCACCTGATGCACAGTCAACGCGTCCAAATGCGCGTATCATAGCTTCGAGTAATGTGTGATCAATGTGTCGCGCACCACGTTCCTTCATGTGTTTATTGGCCTTCGTAAGATAGCCATTAATGTGTGTATGTGGAGTGGGATCTCCCGCGACAATGATTGGTGAGCTGACACCAACTAGTCCTTTCCACAATCCGTCCACGCTGTGTTGTTCATAGTGCTCACGCCAATGATCAAGAGCCGCGCTGCATTGTTCAGCGTTACTTTCCCATGGATAACGGTCCTTCAACTTTGCTGCAAAGGCCGGCAACTGGTCAACACTATAAAAGAGAAACTCACGCATAGCGAGCAACGTGAATTCCTCGTTTTGACCAATGAATATACGCAATTGAGTGGACGAGCAACCCTTATTCCAGAGGAAATCACGATGAACATGATAACGCAAGTTGAATTTGGCTTGTGTCCGTGACCGTGGAAAGATGCCAAGCAACGCGGCCACGAGAATTCTGCGTACAAAAAAAAACACGCGCCTTGCCACATATGCGACTTGTGGGTGTTCAGCAGCCTCTTGGGACACATCCTGTTCAGCGGCAAAGTCCAGTAGTTGCCAATTTTTCGTGAGAATGGTCGCAAAATCACGCATTTGACACGCTTCCGGCAAGGTCTTCTGCATGACATGAACTACCGTTTGAATGAAACTTGTCTGTGTTGTTAATCCGTCGGTGACCGAGTAGCCAGGTGTGGAGAACGCAGACGATGTGCTTGAGTGCACTGGTTTGCGCCACCAGTTGTTGTGCTGTAAGAGTATGCGTGAGATGTCCGGTAACTCGTTCAACTCGAAGATAGGCAGCGAATTATCGAAAAAAATCGTGCTGGCCGATAGACAATTTAACTCGCAATCACTGTACTTTTGATAGTCGTCCATGAAAAGTGCACGCCAAATCCAAACGTCCAACAAACGATGCCAAGGTCGCGGATTCTCAACATTATTGGTGTTGTGTTCGATTGTCGCGTTGATAACTGTCAGTGCTCTGACAGTCTCTTGATAGCGGAGATAGGACGTATGTACATTGTGATGTAAATGAAGTGGTTGCCATGGCACTTTTGTGTTGACATCACCAATGTCGAGTGCCTCTTCCAACACGGCAATCGGAGTCTGTATGGCTGCATCAAGATACAGGGTGTCATATGCCGGATCCTCATATGGTATTTGACAGCCGCGCAACGCTCGTCTTCCTTGAATGTAGTTGATACGCTTTGTGTGACGCAACGATTCTGAAGCCTGATCCAATGTAGGATTGAATAACGGGCCGCTGATGCTGGCTTCAATTTGTCCATCATCGGCCCTCTTCAAAAAACCGTGTCGAACAACGGCTCGGTCAACGGATACTGTAGCAAATGTTGTTTAATTACCTTCTTGCCACCCTCGATGACGCATACATTGTATTGTGATAACTTAAATTGCATGACCGGTTTCGTGTACCCAAAAACGCGTTCACGTGTGTCACTCAGCGCTTCGAGCACTGAGTACTCACCCTCCTCGTCAACTTTCTCGTGAAAGGGCAAAAAGCGCTTTGATGAGGGCAACCTGGGCTTGGGTGGAGCACATTCTGCTGAGAACAGATATTTCGCCCAAAAACACTGCGCATTATTTCGATAACAGAGTAAACACTGACGTGATTGATTTCGCCACGTCTCTGGAGTGTTGGAACGTTCGTGAGGAAGGATGAGAGCAACAAGTGTACACGGTGCTGCCTGTCTGTCCATTAACAGATTGCCCACACACTGTGTCCCATTGAGACAAGACGGTTCGTCGTCGTTAGATGTACGAAGACAATACTCTTCGGCATAAGCTCTACTCAACGGCAATTGAGCTGGTTGCGGAGCTCGTATGATATCTGCAATGGTGTCCTTACTCATATTGCTGATCATTTGTTGTTTTGTATGAATTAAAGCACCACTTCGTTGATCAACAACCGCTCGTGCGTACTCGGCCTCATCGGGTCCCAAACGTAGAGATGGCAAGTGTGAGACAGATGTCTCGCTGGTACGAGGTTTCTTACGAATGTGAGACAGTTCGTCACCTGTGGTGTCAATGCCAGCAAAGTCACATGGGTGTTTCAAAGGGTTCCGCTTTGTTAAAAGACCTTTCCGTGCGACTGCGCGATACATCATCTTTTGTCGCTGATTTCTGTTTTCTTCGTCATCTGTCAATTCATCGTTAGCATATGCCTCTCGATGTTGGAACATTTCGTGGGTTCTATTAGCATCATTTTCATGATCATCTACTAGATTATGATTTCGGGAAGCTTGATATGCGGTTTCATGCAACAGAAGATCAGACAACAGCCTCTGTATTAATATAGATTTCGACATGCACGTGACGATTGTTTCCCCTCTTCAACAGGCTAGAACAGGACAGGACATCTCGAGGAAAGAAAGACAAAAAATCAATAGGTGCAAAAACAAAAAAAAAACTCGGCGCTGCACGTTTTTTTTTGTTCGGTTGAAGAGATCTCAGAAATTTTTTGCCTTGCTCCTCATCTCTTCGGAGATGCAACGATTATTCTCACTGTCAGCGAGCAAAACCGCTGTTCAAACACCAATCACAGATGTGCAGCAAGTGTTTTGCCTCTCTCTCTTCTACGGATGGCACTTGGACCGGCATGGACACTATTTCTCAGACCTGACAGAGGCAGTAGGCGAGTGTACTGTGGCAGGACCCACAACGGTGCTACTTACGCGCTTTCTGCGCAATGCGCAGCTTCTAATTAAAATGAGTAAAGCCCTACAACGCAAAGCAGCGGAAGCGTATCATACGGCTCATGATCCTATTGCTGCAGACGCACAAGCGGCTGCTAAAGCATTACAAACCGAAGGAATTGCTGCACACCACCACGAAGAAGGAGAAGGAGAAGAAGAAGAGGAAGATGGAGCAGAATCACGCTTGTCACCGCATCAACTAGATCGTGCTGCCACACTATCCGCACAGGACGTACAAGTACTCCGTGACGTAATTGCTGCCGCAAATGAACACTCACACCCCGATCCAACACCTCAATGTCACCCTTGTCTGGAAGCGTTACTTCAACAGGAAGGCGAAGGAGCGAACCAAGCTAAGGGTGTCACCATCGCTGGATATGATGCTACCGTCATAGGCTATAAGCTTTGGTTAATTGTGACGGGTGCCGAGTTTACCCAAAGTGAACTTTGGAAGTGCTGGCAAAAATCTGGGCGTTTTGACAGTCAACCCGGTCCCTTCAGCAAGCAACATTGGCTAGATGAAGTGGCACCGTTGTCATCTCGCATCGCGAATATGGCCGGCGCCTGGCATCAAACGTTTGATGCGAAAGACGCTGCCGATGGTCATTTTGGCCAGTCACATTTTTTGATGTGTCAAGGCACGCCACAAACCGCGGCAGACAGCAATCATCCCTTACATCTCTTCAGTCCGTATATAGATTTAGCTTTTGCAGTGGCATTTGCACCCGAAAAATGTGGCGCTGAAGTATGCTATGATCAAACACTAGCTTACAGACCAGATGAGGCAATGGTTCACTTTGGACGACGGGCCTTTGTTATGGCTCTGAGCTTCGATGAGCTGTCACCGGCAAAGTTCCTGTCGCATATGCTTCCGAGAGAACAACTCATATGGTTTTTCTACGTGGCTCGTCTGTCAGCAATCACTGATGCTGACGACGACGGTACGAATGTTGTAATTGACAAACAAGTCGTTTGGGAGAAAGTGGCGAGTCATCCACTGATGCAAGTTGACAATGTTGTAACTCAACAAATCCGGATGACCGCTTCGCGTTCGGATGCGCGTAAACCTCAACAACGCTCGTGGCTTTTGACGTTGGCACGCTTTCTGGATGGTGTCTATGAAACGAATGGTGCGTTTGCTGGAGCGTGGGAAGACAATCTTAGAGCGACTCCATATGGCGCTTTGCGATTCTACGCACGCAAAATCGCTCTCTTCATGTCGAAACATACGAATGCAAACAACCCTGCTGAACTGCGGTACGTGTACGAAGTCACACGTGTTCTTCTGCACAACCTCTTTCAACTCACTTGCATGAATCCCAACAACCCCGATTTGAGTAGTTCGATGCGATCGATCTTGCGCGTGTTGTTTGAGGGGGGTTTATTACAGAGCAACAAAAGCACACTGCCAATGGACTCTTCCGTGACGCAGTTGTCGCTATTTGAGCGCACCTGTAAACGGTGGTTGGAGGAGCGCAGTGTGTTGAATTTTGATGGCCGTCTCGTATACTTATTCTCGTTCTTGTTCTATGGAACGTATCAGAGCTTGCGTATGGATTCGACGAAGTTGAATTTCAACGTTCTGCTTCTAAGTAAAATGGGCGACACTGGCAAGTCACGCATGTGGGAAGAGCTCAAGAAACTTCGCATCCCCGGAACGACTGAAGCCATCTTGTACGAAAGCGACAGAGCTCTTTCAACTCCCGACGAGAAGGTCGTTCAACGTATAATGATTAACGACGAATTTGATTCGACCAAAGTGGGAGTGGGACCGCCCGGCACAAGTCACGGGTCCTCAAATCGTGCGACACGTACGCTCACTGCCTCAAATTGGTATGGGGCAATCTATCTCGAAATAGCGGAGAACGGTAAACGCACGGCTCGCAAGATTGGCAAGGCGGTGTTTCAAGCGACTATTGGCTCGTCCAACGTGATGGAGATTTACACGAAAATCAAACCTGCCGATGAGCGTCGCTTTCAACTGGTTCTCATCAACGAAAATGTCGGGACGCGGTCACCGTCTGAGATGTTACGTGCCGAACAGATGTTTGGCACAAAAGCCCTTCCATTGCAAGTGGAAGGTTACTTAAATGCACAATTACAGCAAGGCATTCTCGCCATCATCGAGGCGCTTATTACATCTAACGTCATCTCGGATGTCGGCATGTCTCTGATCACGGTGTTCATGCCAATGCTTGCAATCGAATTATCAACATTACCAACGAGCTCTAAGCTCAGTCCAAGCATGCAAGAGCGCGTGACTGCATATGCACGCTCTCTATGCATTATCGACGTGATTAATCTTCTATTCCGTGTTCAAGGCGCTCCGTTTGCCGGCAAACCAATCACCTCTCAAGTGTTGATACAAGCTCGGCCTTGGCTTGATCGATTGCTCTTTATTCAGCGTCGTCACCTTTTTGTCGCATTGATGTACTTTGCACCACAATTGCTTAAGAATGTCGAATTGCGCGTAATTATCGCTTTATGGTCATTGTGGAAGAAGCGGATGGACGCGAACAGGCAAATGTGCGACTTTCACGAGAAGGATATGGGGTTGCCGCAAGCCGAAGGACGCGTTGTTTTCCGAAGTGGCAAGGACACTTTGACCCTATTAACACTCATTGGCAACGAGCTCAAATCCTCTCCGGACGAATATACGATTGACAACGCTGTGTTGCTGAGTATATTTGACAAGTGGCAAAAAGGCGAGGCGGGGGGGTTCTTCTTGTGTACTCATACCTATGGATACGATGGAGTAGCAAGAGCGCCTTACAGGTATCAGGCCGGTAAGAAATGGACTACACCGGCAATGCGCATGCACGGTGGTAACATTGCTTTTCACATTGAGTGGCTTGAAAAGGTGGAATTTTTGACCGACCCCAATGACCGCATGGCACCCGCATACACCATAATGGAAAAGGGAATAAAAGCAGTGCTGCAAAATGCACATCTGCAACGCAGTGATACGTTCCTATCGGGCCCGTTTATGCAACCGAAATTGTCAGACCCGCCTCTTTCCTACTTCAAAATAAACACGGACCCTGACCAACCAACGCACGTGTTACAGACTAAAACTCCCGGCCGTGAACCCAAATCCAAATCTCGCCGACTCGGTCTCTCGCATAAAGCAGCGGCGGACCGCGCTAAGAAATACGTTTTAATCCCGACGGAGTTGGATGTGTGGGCGTGTTTACATCGGTGTGAAGAATTACACATCTCTTTTGACATTGATAACACACCTGCTGCACACAAGGACACGTCCTTGTATGGTGCATCGAAGCCGCGCTCTCCCGTTGATGAAACTGTCAACGACGCCTACTTCATGGGGTGGAAAGTGAGTGACCTTTTGCACCAATTGGACGAATTGGCAGACAGCAGTTTAGACCATGTGATTGAGCGCCTCAAAAATATGCATCGTGACCCGCCAGAGGGTCGCTGGCTCTACAAGGAAGATCCTGCACTCGTTGATCCCGCTTATCATACGTTGTCAAACGGCGACTTTTTCGGCACATCTCAAGCCGCTTGTTTCCAGACAAGTCGGCGTATGGAGTATCATGAGTGGATCACTTTGGATCCTTGTGAGCAAGAAGTGGTATTAAAGGAGTCACTTGCTCGCGGACTTTTTGTCAAATTGCATGATCCACTTGACCAAATTGAGCCGTCGGAAGAGCACACACTTGAAGTGCACTCAGCTGCTGTGTACCGTTTGGTTTGGCCTGTGGGATATTACTTCGAACAGCTCATATTGGCACATGCGTCCGAGCAGCAGACGCAGGAGTGAGGAGAGAGCGGTTTCTGTTTGTTGTGAAGTGGATGGGTTTTCGCGTGTAGCGAGCATCATTCATTCATCCTTTTTTTTTCCTTCCGTATTTAACAATGAAATTTTTTGCAGCAATTGGACCCTTTTTTTTGGTGAACGAAAATGGTACCAAGACCGTGTTAGCTGACACATATGCTCCTTTTGTTACAAGTGAGTCCGATCTCACAGAACGTGAGATTGAAAGGATTGGTCGACTATGGCAAACATTTTTTGCGAACGATGCGTTTGACGCCACAATTACATATCCAATCACCCCCGACTCGAAAGTCTATCGATTTGAACCCACTGACTCTAACATAAGTCATGCGTTAGCCAACTTTCAGATTGATCAACATCGTGCTTTGCTACTTGCGGCAAAAAATCACACTTTATTTTGCAATCAACGTATTAGTGCAAATCGCATTTTTCTTCAAGACGAAAAAACCGGCAAAGTGCTTTGCGAGTGGTTAGCATGAGAACTTTTTTTTTTCTACCATTGTCATTTATGAGTTTTTACGATAACACTTGAGACGAAGCTTTCCAAGATGTTGGAGCGGGCGGAGGAGGGTCATAACATGACATTTGCTGTAGAGCAGCGCGCACACCATCTTGTAATTGAATACCATTTAGACGTAGACGTTTTGATTTCCATCTTTCACTACCGGATATGACTGCCAAGATCGACTGAACTCCTATATCGCTGAGAGGGTTATAGGACAAATCAAGTTCAACCACCTTACACTCACTATCACACATAGCTTCGATCAAGTGTAGAGCGCCTGCGTCACCGATTCCATTCTGAGCTAAATACAGCATTCGGAGAGCAGGAGCTCTGGGAATTACTTCAGCAAGAGCATAGGCTCCATCATCCCCGATGTTGTTTTGATTGAAGTTAATGACAGTAATCGTGTCAACGAGAGAGAGAACTTTCGCAAACTGCTGTGCTCCTGTGAGTCCAATATTATTGGTGCTCAAAGAAAGACGCTCTGCAACACAAGTGGATGCCAAAAGCGCCTTGGTCACTTCACTAGCTTCTTCGTCGCCAATAGCACAGTGACGTAAATCCCAAACAGTCTTCGAAGCGAGCGTCTTGAGACGTTCTGAGAAAACGAAGGCGTTTTCTCTGACAGGATAACCTTGTCCAAACCCGTTGCTTCCAGCTACGCGATATTGCATGACAAAGGAAAAAGTAATATTCGAAACGATGAGAAGAGGTGCACAAAATCGTGGCTGGAAGTCAAAAACTTTTCCGCGAAGTTTGGCTGGCTGGAATTCCAGCCACGATTTTTTTACTTTTTCGCGGAGTCTCTTCTTATTCTTCTAGCAGCTACTGTTCGCTATTACGTGTGAATGAATAACGTTTCATATACAAACATATTGTTGGATGCGCCACTTGAAATTCTCTTATTGATATTTGGCAACTTAGATGCATCCAATTTAAGGACACTTGCTTTGGTGAGTAAACACCTGCATTCTGCTGTACAACAAAAGGTTCTTTGGCCACAATATAAAAATGATTTGAATGAAGAAGCCCTTACAAATGATCAACAATTGCGCTATCAAGAAACTCCAAGACTTGTTTCTTTTGAAGTCTATCAAGCAACTCTTGTTGAAATTGAAGAAACCAATCGGTCAGATGAGGTGGACAACTATCTGGAAGAATCGTCACTTATGACTCAAGAAAACACAACGCGCTCCGATTGGCCAGTTCTTGAAATACACCGTTTTGTCAAGGAAAAAGGTGCAGCCTTTGTATGTGAGTATCTGAAAATGTTTGCACTGGCACAAGCGCTCATAGAAAAAGGACATGGTGGTCTTGCAGTCCATGCTGAGTATAACCGACCGCCTATCTACCGAGTGTTCGACGACTGTGATAGCGAATTTGAATCAATCACACTGGCTCGTGCATTGCATACACTTTCTTTGGCATCTTGGAGCAAACCCTATTCAGAACCGATACGCACAATCGCACTATGGCTTGCGTACACATTAACGTTTGACATGGGCATGAGCGAGCCGTTTATAAAATTCAGCGATGGGTTAAAGATTTTTTATGGCGCAATTTTGAACATGATGAAAGCTGATGCCAACTTGGGCATGGAATTACTACGAGAGCTACGTACAGTTGACAAAGGTGCTTTTTTGGTTCGAATGGCTATCGTTTCATTGGACACTGAACAATTTGAGATGGTATTGAATAACGTTTCAGAAATCGTACTTTCCTCCAAGGACTGGGACGAGGATGATAAACCAGACTGGTATGAACCGTCATGGGTTGTGATCGATGCATTAAAAGCAGAGAAGTACGAAAACATTTTGCTATTGTTGAACAATTGCCGAACAATTCGGGAGATGGGGTTAGGGTTTGTCACGGATGAAGTTTTTGCCTATGCTAGATCGCCAGAGTTTGTTGATAAATTGAAAGAAGTTCAAGTTCGACAAGACAATGCTATTAGCTCTTACTTAAGCGGGGTGCAATTTTAATTAGCAACAAATACAAAATGTCTTTTTTTGATAGATGCTCTACAAATTGGACAACATCGTAAACACATTGAACATCTGATGCAGCATGCAACATGATTGCAAGGTTTGAAATGTACGCGCTTTTGATTGTCGCGACATACTACACAGGCTAAGTGCTCTTGACTATCATTGCATTTGCAATCCATCCTACGGTTTTTGATCAATCGAAGACAATCCTTTTGTTTGGCCACATGCTTTGCCTTGAGACGTAATATTACACCCACACAAATTATCGAATAGAATAATAACACTGCGAATACAGCACCGTATTCTTTTAAGCATATGGAAACCTCGTTTTCAGGACACTTGGTTTCAAAACAATTGCAAGATACTGAGTCGAGGAAGTCTGTCGTATCTACATAAGGATTTAGAGTATGGAAGCAATAAGTGATAGAGTAATTCTCGCGAGTACTCAATATACAAACAGTTCCCATATCATAAAAAGAAAGACAAAACAAGAGGATCCGCAAATTTTTGTACTCGATTCTTTTGCGCACTATGTTATGAGAGAGAGAAAATCTTTCGACATGTTTCTTCTTCAAAAACCTGTTCCTATGGGGCTGCAGATTATTCTTTGCTTGTTTGTATTAGTATTGTTCTTATGGTTCAATAGCTGTCATGTTTCTGACAGCGTGAGCTATCCTACTAGCATCTATCTCACTGAAGATCTAATTACTGAAATGTGTAATGGCAACAAAAGCTCAATTGAGGTTTTCAATGTATCTTTGACCTTCGAATCACATGTAAAATATGGTCTCTGTGAATGGGCGCAAATGATGCATGAAAGGCACTTAGTTTTGGATTAACTTAAATATATATTGACCAACAGAACTTTTATAGCTATGAGAAAACAATCGGAAATGCGACAATCAGCATTCTACGAGACCATAAGGCCTCTGATTCGGGTAAGGCCTCGCCAGCATAATAATATGGGCGTCTGTACAGGTACATATTGTGTAAATGTGAGAGTTTTGATCTTCGCTTCCTCCTTTTACGGCGTATTCTCTCAAGCAATATATGCGTTTGATCCATGTCTTTAAACAAATAAGCGGAACAGAAATCATGATTAATCATGTGCCATTTGTAACTCCATCCATATACAAAGCCGTTGTGAACGTCTACGGGCAAAGGTCTTCTTAATAGTTCAAAGAACCAAGTCTCATTGACAATCATCTTTACGCACATGAGGCTGAGGGGGAGAATTTTTTCTTGTTTGCACTGCATCTCTTATCAGTATGAAACTTAGTCAGAGCACTGGCAGAATTGTATCTATAGACAAAGAAGAGATGATGGTAGAATCAAGCAGCAAAGAACTTACAGTTCTCATATCTCATCATAACACATCCGCTGTTTATTCTTGCTATGTGCCAGCGAATACGACGTTAAAGGATTTTAAATGCATGGTATGTGAGAAAGTTGCAGGGTGGGTAACAGTTGAACGAAGTGTGTTGATGATACTCGATGAGAGACACACTGTAATCATTAGTATGAGTGAACTCAAAAATGGTCAGTTACTTGAATTGATCACTGATGATAAGGATCGATCTAACGCCATTTGGAGTTTATTATTCTGTCATATTATCGTGGCTATCTGGGCATTGCACATTGGCATATTGATTCATGTGCGAGGCTTGCCTTTTCCTTTTGATTTCTATATGAATGAAGCGTGCGATTTTGTGTATTTCGCGTGGGACTTTGCGTGGGACTTTACGTCTTTAGTACTGGATTTGTGCCTCTCGTATATAGATTTCCTGTATGCTGTATTGCAACCATAGGGAGCCGCAAACTTTATGAAAGGCACTTAGTTTTGGATGAACTTAAATATATTGAAAGTAGAGTGAGTGAGCGAGAAAACATTTTTTAAAAGCCTTCACTTAATATAGTGCACTGTCAGTTTCCTCTTAAGTGTTTCTGCCTTCTTCATGGTGTCTTGAGTACCACGACCAGCGACAGACGGAAATGCGAGTACGTGTGTGCTATTGGAGACGATGTCAGAGTTACGTATGACTCCAGCGGATTTAGGGAACCTCTTCCAATCAGCGGGATATTCTTTGAAAGGAATGTTATGTTCGCTAGCGAATTCTTTGGCCATGGTGTCAGCTCCTGATGCTCCACCAGAGATGATCAGGTTAGGAACGCGTCCATCAAGATATTTCCACACATATTCACTGAACTCTGAGTAGTTAGTATAGGTACGACTCCCAACAATTGCTAATTTCATTTCCATTCTTCGATAAGGATATAATCAGAGGTTAATTGAAATTTTGGAAGCCACAACACAACACAGTAAGTTTTGGGCTCTCTACTCCACAAGCGGTCTCAGACGCACTTTCTGCACCAATTCAGCAAGGATTGGATACCTCGTTGCATCTACCTCGAGATCTTGCACATGCTCTGTGGTTATGCGCTCATCTTCCAACAAGATTAAGAGCAATCGCACAGAACTCCTAGCTTGGCTAGAAAAAATAGCTTGTAGCACCGACGAAAATCTGTTTGCCGCAACAGCATGACGAGGGATTGGCAAAACGCGCAATAATGTCAAAGTTGTCTTGTGGAAATTTTTCGGGTAGTTAGTTTTGTTGTCGGATAGCGCGTATAGTAAAACGCGTGTCATATTCGTGTCAGCTATTTCATTAGCCTCCAGCAATTCGCTATAGCCCATGCTCAATTGAAACTCGGGATTGTTGAGACCAACAAGTAATCTATTCAATAGTATTACATTGGTGGCAATGTCATCACTGTAGCTCAGCATACGCACAATTGCGTCGAAATATAAATGAAATTCGGAAACGCCCACCACGTCAAATCCTGCATAGGTCGTTTGTTGTGCTCCTTCAATGATCCAAGTCACGGTTTGTTTGCAAACAGCAGGCTCATATGTAAAAGGATCGTTTTGAAACAGACGAGCAATGTGATCCAAACCCAACATTGATGCCAATGTCAATTGACGCTGCTGTTTAATTGGATCGGAACGACCTGCATCTCGATAAGCGACAGCAGCAAATATTGCCGCCGACAAATGGCATCGTTCGAGAAACCAGACGAGCATCGCCAGAATCATAGAGTCTTTGCGTTGATCTTCTGTTATGCCTGGTGCATTCAAACGGAAGTGTCGTGCACCTCCGCTTAGTACCACTACATCGAGGCCGCGGTTCCACACGAGAGAGAGGGCCCTCATGATGTTTCCACTTTTGTATGCCTGAGATTCCTCAACGGTGAACGAGCGTTCATTGAGTAAGCTCCAGAATTCTTGTGTGGCAAGAATGAGGTTACTAAAAAAGGGACGCCCAAACGCCAACTTCTGTAACGTGGGTAAATCATCATGGAATTTGATAAAAAGACCCATTAACGTATCGGCCGGGAACGCAGCAAATGAGAGAGGGTGGTCAGCATTTTGGCCAGCATGTTCAAAACACGATCCACATAACGCTAGTTCATGGGCACTCGGATCTCGAAATTCGGCATCAGCGCTTTCACATGCAACACACTGTTGCTGCATGTTTGCCAAAGGAGAAGGAGAGGGAGTTGTCATTCGAAAAGCAAGGACGTCTATTTATGATGAAAGGGTTTACTTTAAAAAACCAGCAGAGCGTGTGAAACGAAAAAAGCAAAACACAACACAAATAAATTTGGGCGAAAAAAAACTGGAGTAGCGTTTATCACGTCCAAGAGAGTAAACCGTGTCTCGACGACATTGTTCTGTTTATCTTGTTCGACAAAGTCGTTTTCTGGGTCAACTGTAATGCGAAAGATGTACTCTCGCTCGACTGGCAGATTATCGATGATCAACCACTGACAAGGTAAAGTCTCGTCATATTCATCATAACAACCCGCATGAATACCCTGGTAGGCGCAACCGAACCTACCTATTCCAGGATGCCGATTGCCACATTTCGAATCGCGTAAGCAAAACGAATGTTTACTAGTGGCTGCTGCTCGGAGAGTCATAGGCTCGTCAGCAAACAGTAATTCAATGTTCACGTAATTCTCACGATGCCAGTGACCGTGACAGTCGTGAAAATGCCATCGTGAATCATTGGCGTTTGGTCGCCCAACTTCGAAGTCAGCGTTAGGACCGAATGCAATGTTGTGTATACGTATACCAAAGCGCAACAACCGATGTTTACCAAGGCCTGGGATACATCCACTTCGAAGCAAACAAGGATCGTTCATGAACGTAGTCGTCACAGACATTGTGTCGACTGCATAAACGATATCCGGTACCAGATCGGGTTGTGCTTGTATCACACACAGAGTGGCAAGATATAAAAATAGCAACATTTCTTTTTCTCTCTCTCTCTCTCTCTCTCTCTCTCTATCTTGTTGTCCTCTTATTAAAGCATGTCTTCCAATAATAATAATAGGGCTGTGTCAGAAAATCGTTTCGACCTGGTGAAAACTCCCATTTTTCTTCTGCATGGGCTCGGAGGTCATGCAATCACGTTATTGCCCCTGGAGACGTGGCTAAATTATAGTGGCTATAGCAATACACACAGACTCTCGTATCCCGTGAGCAAGTTATCTTTTGACGAATGCCTTGCCTTTGTTGACAATGCAATGAGCCAAGTGGCAGACAAAGCAACAGATGAAGTGATATTGATCGGCCAATCGACGGGTGGCGTGGTGGCTAATGCCATGCATCGAAAGAATTGGCGTATTAAGAACGCTATTTACATTGGATCACCATTGCATGGAGCACGTCTACTGCTGCAACTGAGAGCGCTACTACCACATGCGGTAACAGAGTTCTTTATGAAACAGCCGTATGATTTTTTGATGTCTGAGCACAAGTATATCAAATATGCTATTGAGCCGAATCATCCCTATCACACGATAAGTATGGGATGGGGGTGGTCCGATTTCGATGGGTGCGTTTATAAGAACGAAACGTTGTTTGATATGAAGAATCACACTCACTTACAATGGGCAGATCATCGATTGATCATTATTAGTCCTAGATTGTGGACGTTGATACATCAATTGTTAAGTCGGTGACCATTCTTGCAGTATCAATAAAGTCAATCTTGATTTCTTGAAGCCGAAACCCATTCACAATTTTCCAGCGTCTCATATATTAACATGTGGTCAACAGTCCAGCACTCTTCCTCGAGTTTTCTACTTTCTTGACTCAACATGGTCATATTTTCTAATTTCCAGTCCAAATATCGTTTAGCTTCCTTCTCGGTACTAAACGCAACTTCATACGATGATCCTTCATATGGCTCTGTGCGAACAACCATATAGCAACACATATGTTGAGTCATTATTATCTAGAAAGACGAGCAACGAAAAACTAAAACTCTCTTGAAAAATCTTTTGTGTAAATTTCACCTCTTCTCTCTAATGGCAGATACCAATATAAAATTTCAACGTGTGTGTCATCGAGACGATCCTCTGTATGACAAAATCGTGATTGAACTCGAAGAGCGTTACAAACAAAGTACCATCTCTGGTGATGAATGGCGATTTGGCAACCGTGTTCGTCTCTTTTACAAGGGCAAAGAACTAGACAATGGCCTCATGCACAGTGATATCTGTATTACGTTGGAAAAGCTTGCTGAACAGATTAAACTTCTCGAACCGTTGGACAGCAGCAACAACAATAAGCAGTTCGATGATATCTGCTGTCAACCCGGCTGTGCTGAGCGTGGCACACGCAAATATGTGTTCAAAAAGATTTTCCCATCTAATAGTTTCACTGGCGCTGAGAACGTGCCTGACGCCAATGGGTACACTAAAGGCATGGTGTTTTGTGATGCACATGGAAAACGCGGAAATTGTGGATTGACTGATGCTGATGATAATTACATATGCATTGAAGGCAACGATTGGACCTCTGCGCCAGTTGAAGACGCTAAACGAAGTCAATCCGCTGGTCCATTTATAATCGGAGTGGAAGACCTGGGAAGTCTTGTCGCAGAAATAAGCGACTACTAGTTATTATTATTTAGAAAAACAACAGTCGTAAAAAAGTATTAACCCTCACAACACTTGCATGTCTTCCTCTCGTCGAAACACTTATCGCACAGAGTTTTACCCTCACAACACTTGCATGTCTTCCTCTCGTCGAAACACTTCTCGCACAAAGTGTTTTCTTCTCCATCTTCTGTGCAACTCAAACAAATCCATTTTGCATTCCAGCAAAAAATGCAGATCGTTGCATCACATCCATCGCAGATAATATCGCACTCAATAATTTCCTGACAAATTAAACAAATATGGTAATCAACTTCTTTGCAATGACACGTTAAGCACCGCCATTGCTTTTTGAGAGGCCAAAAACCAACGTTGCGGTCTTCTTCATTGTCACACTTCTCGCAGAACGGAGTTGGGACAGTTTCGAGAAGTTCGTGGAAATTTTCGGGCAGATCATTCTGAGTTAACTTCTTGGATTTGAGAATCTGCTTGAGAGGAACTCTTAAACTAGCAGCTTCGTTGCAAAGCTTCTTGCTTTCAGTGTGAGAGATAGCGGGCATACTTCCGAGAGCGAGAGAGCGAGAAAAAAAGAGGATAGAGAATAGAGGTGAAAAATTCGAGCACACATAAAGTTGGTCGAAAACGAACACACGCTCGCTCTTGATTTCCTCGAATTTTTTCACCTCTACTTTCTCTCACTCACTCTCTGCAAGCATGAATATACCTGAGCATCCCACCGCCTTATTGAATAGTCTCTCATTGGAAGATGCGAGAACTATTCAAAAGTTGCCCGATCTTTTGAAAGCAACTGCAACACAATTTCTGATAGAAGAAGAGACTAACATCACTCAAGTGTTGGAGAACCTTTCACGTGTCCGTGAAGAGAGTGAAAAACGCAAGCAAAACTATTTGAGACAATTAACAACAACGTATGAGGCTCTGTTCAAATTAGTGGAAGTCCATGCACATGATGCAACGGTAATGTATTTTGAGATTGCACAGGACGACATACTCAATGAGTGTCGCAACTTGGAATCGTGGTCCCCACGAAACCCTGGTCACGTTTATGCCATTCGTCTCATTCAAGATGAACTTCAATTAAAAGGATGGAGGCTGACTATCAGAATGAATGTACCTGGTACTAGTAGTTTTGAAGGTGCCAGAAGGCAGGGCCCTCACGTGATTATCAGTTGCGATTTTTCAGTGTTATCGAAATAAATGAAAGTGTAAAAATTACAGATTTATTTTACACTCTTTTTCACCTTTTTGAACAAATACTTATTCACCCCCCACTCTTCTCACGTTTTTTTTTTTGTTGGCAATGTGCTCAAACAAAGCTGCGATTGTGTTTCAATGTCCATATTGTTACAACAATGTATTTATCACTCCACTGAGACTTGGCGGAAGCGCGTCATCACGCGTAATAACAATCGAATGTCTCAACACAGTTGTTCCCACACACGGCCTCCTTGCAATTGAAAGCGTCCGCAAGCACTCGATAAAACCTCTACCATCAAAATGGTCCACTAGCAGTGGAGGTTACGTTGCACGCATCACCAATTTGCATTTTATCGGTTATGGACGACAAAGATGCGCGTATGAGTGTGCTAATACTTCGAGCATCTGGCATTTCGGAACAAACGATTTTCACATATGCTGACTCGAGGGGTTTTTTATTTGGCGAAACGTTACCAGTAGTCAGTTTCGCGCTCTTCACGTTCGCGCTCTTCACGTTTGCGATCTTCAAAAATGGCACGACATTGATTGCTGTCACATATTTTGTACATGTTATCACCAGCCCATTGAGCCGTTACATCAGGCGATTGACATACGAAACAGAAGGCAGTGGGCGTTGGTATTGGTGTTGGTGTTATTCTTTTTCGCTGACCACGCTCAATCGCCTGCTTCTCTTCCTCCTCCTCCTCGCGTTTTCGTTTTCGTTCGTGCTGCTTCTCCCAAAAGTCTTCGCCATAGTCTATCAATAGCTCTTCGCCAGCTCTAATGGCACGAAGTGCTGTCACTACCACAAATCGACTTACAGGGTCATTGTGTGCATTGGTGAGAGGGTTTAGGAGAGGCGGCATGTCGGATGCCGGTTGTTTGAACGATGGTCGATATGCTCTTTCCATAATCTGAAATACAACGTTTTTCAGATCCTTTAGTAAAAGATCTGTGCCTCTGGGATCATTACAGAAGGCCCCAAGCCCGCGACCAACCATTTGTCTGCCTGGTTCGTTGATGGAGATCACATGTCGTTGGGAGTCCACGATGCGCAGGCCATCCACATACCACCGCTGAGACCAAAGAGTGCGAACGTGCGTTATCGGTTGTCGTATGTTTTTGAGATTTATTACGAGGCCTTCATACTCAGTGATAACGGTGCCAGCAGCGTAGTCACGTGTAGCAAAAACACCCATGCCAGCGAGTGGGAGGGTTGATGTTCTAATAGTCACACCATTGTTATGTGTGGCCATGCGTGTGCGAAGCTTTTTCTCAACTGCAGCACTTTGCAAAGAGATGACCTTGGGTATATCCATTTTTCTTTTCTTGTACAAGAGAGACTCTACCAGATACAATGTTTAGTTTTTGTTAATATGTGTGTGTTGCGTAGGAAAAAAAGAAGCAAAAGTAAATAATAGTAATAGCAACAGCAGATGCGATGAGCCAATCAGTTAATCGTTTCGCCACGGATGCGACGAGCCAACTTCATATCCTTTTCCTGAATGGTGACTCTTTTGGCATGTATGGCACATAGATTGCAATCTTCAAACAAGGCGACAATATAGGCCTCGGACGCTTCTTGTAGCGCTTCCACTGCAGTTGATTGCATGCGATATGGAGTACCATCGGATGTATCATAATGACTCATAACTTCACGCACCAAACGTTGAAATGGGCGCTTAAGAAGTAGCAAGTCTCCACCTCTTTGATATTTCTTGATCTCGCGAAGAGCTAGGGTGCCAGGACGCCAACGTCTCTTCTTCACTGGTTGTTTCTTGAGGGGCAGCGAGCGAGGAGCCTTCTGTCCTGCTTGCGCGCCAGGGACAACTCCATTCACTGTCTTACGAGGATGTTTATTCTTCGTTTTGGCCATTGCCAGAGAAAGAAGAAAAAAAAAAGAGAGGCAACACGTTCAAACACATGTTCGCGGAAAAATTTTGACTGACGACGAAAGATTTTTTTCGTGGAAGTTGCTGCTCCTGACTTTTCTCTACTTCTCTTTGTTCGTTCCTTCTTTTTATGATGCTCTCTCTTCCAGAGTCTCGTTATAACATACTGCACGATTTTCCTAACGAAGAATGTGAACTCGGTGTAATGTATCTCACTTCTGCTGCTGCTGCAGTTTTTATAAATTCTTCTCCTTCTCCTACAAGCTTCGATGCTTCAATCTTGAATCCTCTGCTGTAACTCGAGTTGCAAAATTCTTTTTGAGTTCGTAAAAGACTAGGATAGGGGTTTGATTTATTTACATCTTTTTATACGAACTATAAAAAAAAAGATTCGCTCACTGACTGACGACGACGACGAAAGATTTTTTTCGTGGAAGTCGCTGCTCCTGACTTTTCTCTACTTCTCTTTGCCTATTCCTTCTCTTTCATAATGCTCTCTTTCCTAGAGCCTGACAATACCGTGCTCTGTGATTTTCTTGAAGACTGTGCAATCTTTGAGAATCATCTCGTCTCTGTTCCCACGACGCCTTTCTATGGAGACACTGAAGCACCTTTAGAATCTCCTCCTTCTCCCACGACGTTTGATGAGTCAATCTTCAATCCTCCTGTGCATCTCGATGAGCCAATTGTTGACATGGCAGAGGCACAACACGATTTGGAACAATGCTTTTTCGCATTACCTCATCCAATCAACATTCTTGATGACTCGATCTCAGTTGGAGAAGCTTTCAGCCTGATATGGCAAGGAGAACAACAACACGATTCTGATCAGACGTTTCCTGTGGAACCAGCTGCACAAAATATGTTTTCATGCCCGTTCACACCCCCACTAATACCTGTTTCTGCAAGCGCAACTTTCTCCTTAACACCTTGGCTCTCTGATATTCCACCACCAACTCCAATGGAGGCTATCATTGATTTGACATTGTCAGACGACGAAGATATTGTCTTCCCTGCTACTCCTCCTCCTTGGACGCCCTTCGAACTCGACTTCAAAAACCTACTTTCTGAATCTCAGACAGTCCCTTTCTGTCCTTTTTTTACGTCGTCTCGGTTTCCTACTTCCATCAATGCCCTTGTCATGCGTCTTTATCACTATTGCGATTGTGAACTCTCCAATATCAAGCCCGTTGCTGACGGACAGTTAAGTATTGAATTTGTCGCTGACGATCCTTTACAACCTGAGGAGATGATAAAAGTCGTGGAGAATCTCTATACCATTTGTAAGGTCCATGAGTTTGTCAGCGAATTCCAGATGCTTGCCGTGTTCTTGACCACTCGTCGTCTTGGAGAATTGAACCCCGAAGTGTCTATTGCTAAACACGAATTTCACGCCTTTGCTACTGCTGTTGATCGCACGCTCCCTTTCTGCTAAGCACCTACTTTTCTTTCTTCCTAATATCCTGTTAAAAAAACTCGCTTGTAGATTGACGGACGGACAGACAGACAGATTTTTTTTTTCACGGAAGTCACCCTCTCTCTCTCTCTCTCACAATCATTGTGCACAACGTATGTCGTTCGTACTTCTAAGTGGTGAGGACAACTCTCTTTTTGACGAATTGGAAGTTAGGACGGAAACTTCGAAAACTGTGACCAAAGAACTGTATGGTGTGCTATTTCTCAACGCAAAAAGAAATGTGGCACAAAAGGAGTCTGATTCTCTTGTTAAAAGAAGTTTAAAAAGCTTACTGAAGATATCGACTCTTGATGGCATTGACATTCTGTTACAATTGATTAACCAATCAAATTCTTATGATTTGCCTCGCTTATTACAAAAATGGCATTGTTTGCAGATTGGGCAGCTTGATGGCGTCAAGGGAAGAGTGACGGGAGAGAGACTGGCTACAAACAAGGAGGTTGCTCGTGGATCCTATGGCAATATTAAGACTATCAACCCTGGTGGATGTATTGATTCTGCTCGTTTCGCTAAGTATGACAAACAACGTCATGTGGTAACAATTCGAGTGGATGATAGTCATGTACCAGAATTTTACATCGAACTCGATATCCCGCTAACTCAACTTGAAGAATGGATCACTTTGCTTCCGTCAGATAACGACTTTTAAGTAGTCTCAAAAGAGATTCAAAAACTCCAATTTTCTGCACTGACGGACAGACCGAGACAGATTTTTTTTTGTTCCCGGAAGTCTCTCTCGCTCTCTCTCTCTCTCTCTCTGTTGCATTATGTCATCAACTATTTTTCATCTTCATTGTCAGCAAGAACAAGAACACGATGATGACGAGAATATTTGGACTTACACATCCGATCCTGTGTTTATATTTGATTTGCCTCCGGCTGCCACTATTCCTAACGACGAGCTGTCAGCTGACGAAGCTCTTGATTCGATATTGCAGGACGAGGAAGAAACTTCGATTCCTATCACAGAAGAAGAAGCAGACTACAAGATCGCTCCATTCGGCAAAATCCCCTTTGCGACAGAATGCCATATTCCCGGCAAAATCCCTTTCGAGATGACTGCTCCACATGTCCATCGATTCCTCCCCTTTCCTAAACCATACATGGCGAATAGAAAAGGAGAGGACGGATGGTGCCATGTATGGAAGTATTAGTGTGTGTTAATATTATAGCCTGGAATGATTTCTCTTGTAATTGTTTTTGACGCACGAATCCAACATTCTGGATTCACAACTGACGACAGTCCCATTGCTACGAGAAGCAGAATGAAGACGCTCAATATACTGTTGGTATACATAACAAACCAATATGATACCTGTGCGGCAGTAGGCTCGTCGTCAAATTCTAACTTGACTCGACAGCATTCTCCACCGAAATGCAATGTAAATTGCCACAATATCAATAGTTGCAAGAATGCTATGAACGTTATGCCCACCACTGCCAATTGCACAGTCATTGTGTGTGACGTTGTAATGTAAAACTTACTTCTCGCAACGAGCGACTGATATTTGCTTGTGCTTTGTGCATATGTCAAGAATGCCACCGTTGGCATAAGGAATACCAGTACGAAGTTACCCACGACCAATACAATCAATACCGCCCAAAGCGAAACACTCCGTGCTTGCGCCAATATGGAGAAGGTAAAAAGCCATGCAAGAGTCCATAGGCTTGCAATCACTAGCACCCAGAATAACGCAGGTTTTGTGTTCGCACTTTCATCGCACCCAACCAGCCCCACTGAGAGTTCGGGAATTCGCTTTTGGTGCATTAGGATCAGACGTGGTTAAGTAATCCCACATGATAATTCCACTGGCCCCTTGCCATATTTCAAGCTTATATTGCAGAACGTAGTAAATCAAACTGCTAGCAAAGACCACGTGACCGACATCAAGTGTCAAGTGTACAAATCGTAATGAAGCCAAAGCTACACGTGTGAATGTATCACTTCGCCAAAAGTCCTCGTCGTTGTTGAACACTGCGGGATTACGAACTAACCAGGGAATTGTTATGATTGCTTCCGTGAGTAATAGTAGAGCAAGCCACCACACTAACACAATCCAAATGACATAAAATCTGGGTAACTTACATCGATGCGCAAAAGCAGTCGAGGTACGTGGTCGCAACGCAATAAAGAACAGTAACACGGCACGCCAGCCAAGTCGGAACACCAACAGATAGAACGCCGGGGAGTAAATGTCACTGAGCAAAGGCTCCTTGACTGCAGCCAGTCCACCAGTCACTACCCATCGAACGTTGGCAGTTACAAACAACAAACTCAAAACGAAATAAGTACCCAAGGCTGCGAATGACGCCCAACGCACGCCTGCTGCTAACATTGATTGATTCGAGGAGTATATAAGTTCGTTGTGGGGAGTTTTTTAATATGATACACTACGACAAAACCTCTGCCTATGTGAAAGCCGGGGAGCAAATGGCACTGAGCTTTACCTGTCCCAGTCGTACACGTAGTAAATATTCACACCACAAAAGTATTGGCCAGTTCACAAAGACCCAAAGACAGATTCTTAATCGTGACACACCTTCTTGATCATACGCTGACCAGCGAGTAAGGTATACTCTATTGCCCCACCGAAAGCACGAAACGAGTTTTCCAATAGGATATTGTTGCGGGCAGAGTTCGGAACAAACTGTGTCAAGCCATACACTGGCTTTGTCATCACGACATGACATATGTAAGTATGTTGTTTCGTTATTTAATACGATAGTGTTGAAAGCGATAGTATCAGAGCTGGCTGCTTCCAGCCTTATGGATATGCCACGATTATCCCATTTATCCTTCTCAAGTCCGTAGTTACAGTCTGTTATACGACAGTCGTCTATCGTAACATTAATCATTGCACAAACAATATGAAGTATTCCAGTTGCTGGTATAATACACACACCAAGCAACAAAAACATTGTACGCGGACGGCTTCGTGGCCATACCGAGAAATTGTTGTAAGCGATCAGATAAATGGCCAATATGCCCACAGTCTCTAACAATGTAGTTTCGTAGGAGGAAATCATAGTAATGAATAGGAAGAGGAGAAAAAAAAAAAATACAGCGGCAGACAATATCGCCTACTTGTAGTCGCTCATTTGTACATAGATTGGAGTCTCCTCTTCATCATCATTTAGTGCCAAATCTTCGAACCCTTGCTCACTTGATTCACTTGATTGTTCAGCATCGTCGCTTTCAAAAGAAGAAGAAGAACTATCATCGTCGGTCGTTGGGACTGGTATCAATTCACGAATACGATAATGGCGACGACGATACCAATAGACAGACACAATCAATCCGATGCCTAGGAAACATCCAACAGATACGCAGATAAGGAAAATAAACAGAGCTGAAAACTCGGGCCCATCATTGCTTAGAGAAACTGAAACAGAAGATGATGAAGATGTAAAGTTGTGAAGTATGGTAGTGGTCAAAAATGAGGTTGTGGCTGTCGAAATATTTATGCCTACAGTCGTGAGTGGAGTTGCGGTTGTTGTTGTTGCTGCTGTTGTTGAAATATTGATGCCTCCACTGGTAGCGGATGTTGCCGTTGTCAAAAAGGTCGTGCTTCCCCCTGTCGTAACTGGTGGCGGTAAACGATTGTTTACGGCAAAATGCACGCGCACCGGAGTCGCAGGACGACTGTGATCGCCAGGGGCTGCATAAAACATTGAAAATCCACGCGTGCCATTCTGATTTTCAACGCCAGTGACAATGGGTCTTTGATTGGTGGAATCGTCTTCGAGTGTGCGTAAGTAGACCCAAAAATCGCCAGTTCGCATTAAATGTACTTGAAACGTGTTGCTGTTAGTTGAGGAGAACTGCGGTACATTCGTCCACTGCACGCGAAAGTTGTCATTATCACTTGCTATGTGAATTGTTCCATTGGCACTCGGATCCAAATCAGTCCAAAAAGCCCCAATCACTGCATTGACATCTGCCATATCAGGCATTTGCTCTGGCACATTGCACGCAGGTCCTCCGTATGTACAATTTGTACAACACTCCTCAAAGGGGAGAAATCCATTCGAATCAACGCGCACTGACGTGTAAGTTTTCGTGTAGAATTGAAAAGGGAACGAGAGACTGATGGGTGTCGATGTTTCATCATCACCCAATGGCAGTAATATTCCACCACTCACTGCAATATCAATAGGAATGTCTCCTGGCTCTGAGGAGCACTGAAAATAGACACCGTCATCGCCACAACTGCCTGACACAGCAGCTATTGAATAAACAATCAGACTAATAAATAGAACAACAGAAAACATCTTAGACGAAAAAGAAAAAAAAGCAGAAGACGTGAAGCACAATGGTTGGAGATTTTTATGTTGCTGCTGCTGCTGCTGTTTAGAATACTTCATTGTCGTTTTTTTTCCTCGATAAACCGCCTCTTTGTTAATGTCTTCTTGGTTCAAGACTGATGGTTACAAACGTGTCGAGGAAGAATCAAAAGACCTGACTCCTCAAACATTATGCGAAATGGCAGACATCGCCATACGTGACGATCAAGTAACTCGTGCAATCAATGCGATAAAACAAGCAATGTTGATGAAGGCCTCCCTCGGAGGCAAAGAATTACGAATCTCGATTATGAGTGACCGCTGTCAATTTGAAGAACGCATTAGTCGTCATGAATATGGGAGCTCTTTTTCGTCTGGCTCATCGTCTGGTTCATCGCAGCCTTCACTCCGCAAATGCTTGCCTGAAATAATGACGACATATGTCATTCCAAGACTCAGAAAAATGGGATTCCCGGTCACGTGTGAACGTCTGAGCAGCGATATAACTATCAGTTGGCGTGGTGGTCTTGCACCAGGAAAAGGAGAAGGCGACCGTAATGCAGTCGTTACGTCCGACGACTGATCAATATCCTCTTTAAAAACACTCTGATTGACTGTTGCAGTCTCCCATGAATCATGTGCTTCTTTTCATGCTGCTTTTTCTTCCTTCTAAATATTTTGTAATCACACAGAATACTCTCTACGATTCTGATTCCGACTTTTATGGCATAACTACTACTACTACTACTACTACTACTACCACGAATATGTTGAAACCTATATCGGATGCGAGAGTCTTGCCAATGTTATGCGAAAAGCGGTGTTTACGGATCGACCCTTTTATCAACAACAACAGTCTTGCGTGTCTCAACATCACTGCGGCGTGTGGTATAGTCGCCATCATCTTACAAGAGCCACTGAATAGTTGGCACGAGAGTTGTAATACGCGTTCACAAGACTACCATGTATCACAGGGGTGCGCTATAGCATTTGGTGTTACGTCTGGCAGAAATACGTTTACTTCATATGGCGCCAATGGCAAGCCGTTGAGATTAAAGACTGCGCAGTGCGGTAAAAACTTTTATGTGTGCTACGAGAATGGCATTCTACAGAATATCGATATGCTGATCGCATTCGTGACGGAAATGAACTGTGGTCAGTGCGTAGTCAACTGGTCTGTGACATGCGGCACGACAAAATCCATGATGACTTGATGACTTGAGACTGTAATTATAGCCAAAAATAAAAAGCAGACGTGAAGCACAAATCGCCGGAGGTTTTTACGAAGACATAAAAACACCGTCATGAATCTTAGTAAGTACATTGATAGCACATACCTTCGTGGTGGTCCAATTGTTCCACACGGCCTCGATTTCATCGCTACGTGGACGATCCGAGAATAACTCCTTTTCTTTTATATCGATCCCGCAGTCTATGCAATAACCCAAGACGTCGTCCCATTGAGCAGCCAAAGCATAGTTCATCAGGTACCCGAGTTTTAACATGGGGTTATCGACGACGCGTGCACAAAGGGTTATGGTTACGTTCAAGGCAAACTTCTTGGCGCCAGGGAGGGCTCGATATTGCTGAGCAGTAAGATAATGTGTACCGTTGGTTAAAAAACTACCGAAATGCTTCCACAACGGCATGCCCCAGGCTCCCGCACAACTTTTCGACAGATAACCAATTTTCCACAACACAGCAGGATTCTCATTCATCTGCGACGTGGCGTTGTTAAACTCGCCATTGACCAGGTAGGTATAGAACCGTTTGATTTCTTCCATCGTGCACAAAGCACAGACGGGAAGAAATGAAATCACAGATAAGAAATAAAAAAAACGATCAAAAGACAAGAAGACGTTAAAAAACAAATAAGAGTGAATACTTCCGCGAAAAAATCAAAGCCTCGTATTATATTTTTATAACGATGCATCTTGTCTTCAAGTTTACTCTCTTTTTCTTTTTGGTGCTACATGTTCTCAGTAATGCAGAAATAACAGCAGAACTTACGCCACGCGAAACAGAGTTGGCGAAAGAACTGCGTCGCCTTCAGGCTCTTGCCCGTATAGTCGAGTTGCACACGCCAGAGATAGGAACTCATGAGCTCTTGCATATGCCAGTTGTTGAACTCGAAGCCAACGCGTTTGTAATAATCAAGGCACAGACCCACCTCTCTGATTGGGTGTTGCAGTATTCCTTGCAAAGTGAGCCGCGTTTTTGCCCGGACTGTTTCCGCTATGTATTCATGCCGACAGTGTGTGAGAAAACCGGCTATCGTCATGTTGATCACTGGGAGGAAATGCTTGATGACGAACCATGTTAAAAAACGCACAGACAATTTTAACTTTTCATCAGATGTTACATCTGACTGACGGCCTCTTCTTGTTGTTGTGTCGAATAAATATAAGGATGTACAACACGAACGGTCTTTTCCACCTCTTCAAAGAGATTGTGTGCATGTTTTGTATCAAATAATTGATACTGTGCCAATTGTAGCTCCAATTTCATAAGATACCCAACCGAGTCCATTGTTCCGGCAATTACTTTTGTACTATTTGGTCGCTGTTCAGACAGGCGTTCTCTCAAGAGTGTGACAGCTTCTTCTAGTTGAGATTGAAGTGCACAACGCGCTGTCTCTTCTTCGAGACTTGCGATTTCATCAAAAATCTCATTAACAATAAATGAACGAAGTTTGTATATGGTATGGATACACGTCTCAAGCTCGCCTTTTTTCTTTTCATCCATGTCTGTGGCGAGTTCGGCTCCACATCGCAGAGCGATCTTGCTCAAATTCAAGAGATGATCAGTGAACTTGACACGGTTAGGCGTATTAAACTCTGCAATGCTCTCGGATATCCATTTTACAGTATTAATAAAGCGATGCTTGAATGATGTCATCATCTTTTGTATTAAAGTTTCTTTGGTAGAAGACATGAAGCGAAAATTTTCTCTATGTAGGGGGGGTTACCAACTGACACCTTCTGGTTTATCAGACTCACGTTTTTGAAGTTCGTTTCTCAACGTTACGCATGATGTACATACAAACTTACGTTTCAAAGGGGAGGACGCAATAATCCACCTTTGATGATAATATCCAGACGGATTATTACAATATATACAATGAATTGGATTGTAGACGTACAAATGTGGACAGTATGATGCACTCTTGAGTACAGTTTCTGTAGTTACCACTTCTCTGTCACCTACCGAAAACACTATAGATGCGGCCTTATCAGCCAACGTGGCCTCGGTGAAAAAATCAGACATAACAATTGAGAAAGCAAGATACAAGTAGAGGTATAATCTTTTATATATATGTTTCCAAGTGTCACCTTTTTTTTTTTCTCGATTCTCCCTAATGCGTAATATATAGTTCAGACAATGATTATACAAATTTACTTGCATTACAACAATAAGAAGAAGAGTATCTGTCTTTTACAATGAGAAGTTCGTTGGCATTATTATTATTGCTCGGTTTTCTGCCACTATCATTAACCCATCTCGCGCTCGAATTTCGCGGTGATTGTTTCGATCAACTCTCAGAGGGGTTGTTTGTTTCTTGTAATGATGACGACAACGGTTTTGTAGTGGCCAGTTTTTTGTACGCCGATGACGATGAACTCTATCACACTGTGACGACGGAACTAACTACGGACACGGTTGTGATAGGACAACATCAGCTTTCTGGTGGACAAAAAAAGCAATTCGATAACTTCGAAGAAACACTATCATGTTGCGCGCATTTACCTGGCGAGTTAGAGTTGATAACAACGCGTGACGTACATGTTCACGCATCACCTGCCATGCATCGTTGGACAGTGGAAGAGTTGTTACAAATTATACATGCAGGCGTGGACCCGTGGATCGAGTCCTTGGATGAACAAACAGATACTTTCTATGCGTTTTCTGTGCATCCATATAGCAGCGGTTCAGTGAAGGACCTCTCCACGCTGAATAATGCAAACGAAATACTATTTGCGGCGATAACTGGAGACCTGATACCCAATCCAGAGAAGGTGCTCGCTGTGGCCTTTTACTATGTTAATCGTGATGTCACACGGATTCTCGAGTGGAGCATTGCACTCAATGTGCACCGGTTGTCATCTTTCTTCGATTTGGAAAAAACGGGCCTGCACCAACGTGGTTTCGATATACGAACAATTATGAAGCACGAATTTGGCCACACTTTTGCACTTGGTCATGCCAAATGCAAATTGTCAATTATGTATTCCACCTTGAGCGAGCAGGAAATTCGATGGCTCATTATGGGGGATACCAGGTGTGTGCGAGTACAGCACGGCTTACCTTTAAATCCCCTAACTAGCGATGGCATGCGTACAGTTTATTCGCTAGTGTTGCAAACGTATCTGTTTGCATTCGCGCTAGATTTTGACTTACTACAAGAATGACAACAAACGAATGACAGAAAAAAAATTTTGCTCTACTAGTTATTCAAACCTCTTTTTGTACTCTTCTACTCAGCTGATAGCAAATGGTCGATTGCCCCGTTATCTCTAGCTACCAACTAATGCTCAATTTGTGTAAAGCAGGTGACTTCCCAGCAATGGAGCCTGAAAGCGAAGATTTCTTTTTTGTTGCTTACACTGAAATAGAAGCGGTGTTGTTGTGTGAAGGACTTCACAATATGGACATTGAAGTCGAGATTGACTACACAACACATAAAATATGGCTCCATTCCGAAGACAAGGACTTCTCTTTTGTTAATGCCATACAATATGAACACGAGTTCACCACTCGTCTCCCTGACTTCAGTAGATGGGCGGTGTTCTTGACTGCCCCAGAATTCACACAACGTTGGATAAGACAAAAATCGACGAATGATATGTACAAAGTTTTCCCGTGGATTGATGTTGGATGTGATCGTTGCATGGAGCAACATATGATTAATGTCGCCAAGGGCTTTGACCCCAGATAAATTGTGGTGTGTTGTTCGCGGAAAAATTTATTCGCTCCTTCTCATCCTCCCTCCCTCCCCGCATTTCAATGGATCGTCATCGTCCTCGACCATTTGTTGTTCCTTCAGACTCTCATGACAATGACAATGAGAATGTCGACAGAGAACCTTTTCGCAAAAAACGTAAATACGTGGCTGACATGTTCTCTTCTGAGCTCGACGCTTGTTATTTATCAGACATTGAGGACGATAATGATAGTGAAGATGTCGATGTCGTGGCGACTACCTTGTTAAATAATGTCCTTCCAACTTCTTTCTCTGATGATGGAGATGTCGATGAAACCAGCACGTTTCTAACTTGCACAGAGGAATTGCGTGAATTTGGCGCCCGTTATACTAGGGGTGTTGCAATGTGGTCCTTCACGAAAGTGGCCGCTGCACTGAAAAGCGACGTGACATTGGTTGTAGAAGACAAAGAAATCCTTGCGCATCGCTTCATCTTAGCAACCGTATCCGACACCTTTCGCGTCATGTTTAACACGAGCGGCATGCTCGAGTCAAAGATCGATTATAAGATCGCGATAGAAGATGCTACCTATGAAAGTGTGCGGATTCTTGTTGATTGTTGCTATTCGCCCTATCCAGCCAAGGTTTTTGACCGTTTCCTCGGCACACATCAAATATACGATTTGTTGTTGCTTTCCGATCGCTATCAAATCGGACCCTTGACTCATTTACTCAGTTACAAGATATATCAAAACGTTATGGATGATGGTCGGGGCATTGACATTGACATTGATAGTGTCATCGCGTTGATACGTATCCTTGAGCACTCAGGAATCACGTTATTGAAAGGGGCTCTTGTTGAGAGCCTCTTGCTCACACACCCTCGTATGTTGACGCCTGAACATATTGCACTCATTGGTATGGGTTTATTATACACAGTCTATGCACCAGCAGTCTAATCTGTGTGTGTGTGTGATAATTATATATATATTTAATTACGATGAAGAAGAAAAAAAAATCAGTCAGTCAGTCAGTCAGTCATCTTTGGAGAACACATGATTGGCGGTCACGGTTTCCTCCCATGGTTCTGAATTCATTCGTGTATACACCCAGTTGGCCTCAAAGTTATAGGCAGTTAACTGCTTGCCAACCCAACAGGCACTGCCGCGGGAAAACGAAATGCAAAATCCAAGCACAGCAGGGAAGTCGCATTGTGAAGCACGCCCGATAACCGAGTGCCAACCATCGGCATAGCCTGCATGAGTGACAAACGTGCCGGAGAGGGTGTGATCGGTTTCATTACAGTGGAGAGTGAGATTTGTTTGCATGGACCCCGAGTAAATACCAGACACATCATTACTTGCTCCTCCTACCACCATCGCCACCATCGATAAACTACCAAACACCATTGCAAAGCAATAAAGTAGACGATTGGAAATAGACATTATCGAGAGAAAGATTTTGTGTGTGTGAAGAGTGAGGAAAAAGAAGACGGATAATATAGACAGTTGAGGGAAAAATCTCATTCATATGGAACAAATCAAACGTTTGACAAACTTAAAGAAGTCGGCGAAAAATTTCACTTTTTCAACCCCTCTTGTCATAGTCAGTTTTCCCCTGCTCCTTCTCACGTGTGTGAAATCATGTTTGATAATCGGAAGTATAAGAAGCTTTGTGTTAAATTGAAGAGAGAAAAGAGAAAATGGCATTTGAAAAAGACTGAGCTCAATCTATCGCACGTGACCGAATTTGCGCATATTCAGCGACAAAAAAAGCAATGTTGGCAAGACTATGCCCATGCTTTGGAAGAGGCTCAAAAAAATGAAGAGCCAATGGACCAATTTCAAGTCCGTCAAGAGCAAGCCCCCGTGATTGGTCAAGAAGATGATAATACCTACAAAGAGAAGATGTTGAATAATGATAGCAAGGATGAGCCTACGCCAAACGAGGAAAGAAAAAAATCGCGCGTCACTTATGGTTATAATTCGGAAGTTGAGACTGACAATGTTACAACTGATGCCGAGGAGGAGCCAGTTACCGTTGAGCCGCGAAAAAAAGTGCCTCGCTTTAATTGGCGGCATATGGTGATCGACGATGACACGGTATCTAAAGTGTCGTGGGTGGTGTTGTCAAAAGAATTGTATCCAACCAGCGGCGATCGAAATATCATCGATATGCGCAAATCAGTTCGCGATCGCTTGACGGAGGAAGACGACACACGTGAGCGTGAAGATTTCATGGACGAAGTGACGATTGAAAACCTCAAACTCATTTTAGAAAACATCGTGTTAAACTCAAAAGCAACTGGTCCTTTCAAGAAAGCAACTATGGCGTTTCTAACGCATGACTTCCCGAAATTGATGGAATATGTTCAGGAGGATTTTAGAATTTGCGCGTGACGACAAACGTGAAAAGAGAGAAAGTTTCGCATGTTATTTGTTCGTTCATTTTCACAACTAACATTATGTCAAAGTCTTTTAAAACCGTGAAGGATATTGTCGACATTTTGGAAGATGGTGGGCCTATAACAAACTTACAAACGGCAATTTTTCATTGCGACCCAGTCGGCACAGTATGTATGACTCATGGCGCATTTACTTGGGTCACTGGTAAGCCTGCCCCCAAAGACTCAGGAAGTTCTATTTACATTAGTGTGAGTGAACTATTGCTCTTTGGATTGCCTGCTAAATTTGAACATTCAATCATCGGTGCACTGCGTCTCATGCGTAATTGCAAGACGAAACAAATTCAATTTGGTCTATGTAAGGTTGTCCTTGATAGCGCCCTCATGGATCGTAAAAAGTTCTGTAAAATCTATTTCACTTTAACAAATGAAAATGAGACACCAGGTGAGAAAACCGAATTGCTCGCTCAATTGTGGTATGAAAATGGTTGGCGCTTTGTTCTGGCCTTACGCGAAGAAGATTAAAAAATCACAAGTATATCTTTTGTTTGCACTTGTGCTCTTTTAATGAATCGATTATATTTTCTATTGTGTTTTGTATGCACGACACAATGCGATATCTTACAGGAATTGGAGAATTTGCAGAATTTGCAGGATTTGAAATTTATGATGCGGTGGGGAGTATACGATCCACCTTATTTGTGTTGGATGCCTGGCTGCGTCTTTGGTACTTGCAAACGTCCAGACCAACATCCACTTCCAAGTTACTATGGTGCTATTGCATCTTCAGCAGAATGTCCTTTCAATCTCACTGGTGCGTGTTGGTCATATATCAGCGACGATGTATTTGAATGTACCGAAAAACTTCAATTTGGTGAATGTGGACCTCCACATGTATTCGGAGTCTCGTGTGTGGAACGTCCTAAGACGCAAGGAGCGTGTTGTAAAAGTATAGATTTGGGACCAACTCAATGCTACATGACGTTGGTTGAAAGAAACTGTTTCTGGGACGATCCTACTATTGATTTCTATGCTAAGACGTTCTTACCAGGATTCATTGATGAATCAGCATTATTAGACGTCGCGCAGCGGCAGCAAGAAATACATAATAGAATTGGAACTGTGTATTGATAACGTGGCATTACAATACATTCTTTTAAAACACACACACACAATTTGTCATTTATCGGAGAGAGAAGTGTCACGTGCTGTAGAATAGCATACCGGACAGTAGCCAGGACCTTTCCAACAATTGAAACAACTCCATCCAGCACATTTATCACATTCACGCACTCGATAACGAGTAGAAAAAGACTTTTTGCACCGGCTACAAACGAAACAAGTTCTAGGCATACTTACGTGTAAATTAAAACAACAATTTACATACAACTGGTTTACTTCCGAATGTATTTGATGACATATAGATTTCAATGGCTAAATTGTAAACACGCGCTTGGGTATTTGCATATATTCGAATAGAATTTAAGCTCACAACTGAGGTCGCCAAACATTGTTGCGGGAGAGACGATCTTCGCCAATATAAAATCCGTCATATCATCAGGTAGTGGTATAGAGGTAGGGGAGTCAGATTGTGGATGCAAAAATCTTTCTTCTCCACCAGGTCCTGTGCAATTGAGCCAAGACATGTTGCTTTCGTTTTGAAGGAGAATGCGACAGTTTTTTTGCGACAAGTTCGATCTAGTGCTACAGAAGAGCGCTACTTCGATATCCAGAGGCATTTCACGCCTCGCGAGGAACAATAGCATTAGTACATTACCATCCGCGTCCATGAACCGAGAGTGATAACCTGGACCCGACAGAACGACCCCGTATCTATGCAGGTCTTGTTCTGGGTCTGTATACGTTGCGCATTCGAGAGGTTTACGCATTTGAACGCGAAATTTATGTACGCTATCGTCAAGAGCTTGATAAGTCATTGAATGAATGAATGAATAATTGATTAATGAACAGAAGAGGGTTAACCGACCCACTCATTATTAAAGCTCGTCGAAAAAAAATTTTTTTGCACCTGCTCCTGCTCCATCATGGCTACAGCAGACTCACTCCCGAATATATCCGATGACCAACTAGATAAGCTTGCGTGTGTAATAAGTAAAAAGAATGCAATGGATATACATATGCTATGTCAGTTAAGTGTGTCACAATTCACTTATCTTATGGACAGCGGTCCTATATGTCCTGTCATGCAAGTCGTCCGATCTAATAACATACAGATATCAATGTCTCAATTGCAGCGACTGATGTGTGCCTGTCTGGACATGAAACATCCTGTAGCCCCTGGAACTAACATCCGATTTGGCAGTACTTTGACAATCGGTGGCACTCAATAGGTAGTTGAATGTGGAAGATGTATATTTTGTTTGTCCGTTGATTACAAACAAACAACACACACACACAACAAAATCTTTTACATTATTCAGTTTCCCTCTCCCATGATGAACTCTTCGATGCGCTGGGCTAGCTTTTCGCCCATTTTCACGGTACCTTTGGGTTGTCTGTAGGATAGACCAAAAAACAACGGTTTCTTGGTCTTAAGTCTGCGATGTTTTACGATACCCGCCACCAACTTGTACCAATTAGGATATGTGGTACGAATTGCTGCGGCTGCGTTGGACGAAAGGCCGTTGCACATACTCAACTGACTTGCAAACAAGTCACCGCTTTCATGTACACGTTTCTTCACGGACATTTGACCATGACCGGCTGCAGGCGGACCGCTATTAGCAGACAACATATTCGTACTCATACTGAGTGCTAAATCGTCAGCAAGTTCAATAATGATACGTGCTGTGTGCTCCGGTGTGGTTGTCACGATTCTGAGCATGTGAGGGTTGTGCCATTGTAGGTCATTCAATTTTTCAAGAGGCAATGTCGGTCTGCAAACCCCAGCTTTCACCGGGACCTGAGCCGCAGCATGAGCCACGCCCTTTTGATCTTCGATGAGTATGCCAACTTGACAGGAGGGGTGTAGTTCGTGATAGCCAAGAAGGCCATGGGTCTGTCTTTCCCAACGACGATCCTTCGAACGGATCGAGCTGATGAGGTCAGGATAGGTTTTTCGTTCGAGTTTCAGTCGAATCGTGCCATAATGATCGGCTATTTCAAAATCACCAACCTCATCTGTTGCACGGCGATTGGTAACGACTGTGTGAGGATATTTACTTTTTTTCACCTCACGTTTCACTAGATCTTTGATTATACGAGGTTCCTCGCTATCTACTACAATTTCCATTTTTTCACTGCAAATACAAATGTTTGCGCGATGGAAAATGCTATGGACAGTTGATGCAGACACGGGTGGTAAAAAAATCGAGGAACTGGTGTCGTACCTCACGAAGCAGAGAGATGATTTGATTGTACTGAATGAAGGTCTAATGAAAAAATTTCAATTGTCAGCCGAGGGCCAAGAACGCGTGCAAACAAGTACGAGCAAAGAACTGGAAACTATTGACGAGTGGCTTGAACAATTAGCTCATGCCACACTGCATCAATTCGAGAGAGATATGTATATTAATGTGACACAGCAACTCGAACAACTTGAAATTGAATGTTCAAACGATCAAGTCGCATTAAACCGATTTATGGCCGCCAACCAGGAAAATGCAGAGACTCGTCAACATCAACGTGATGTCCGCAGTGCTATGCGAGGCAAAGACCATCATCATTCGCCGTTATTACCTACAGTTGACAATAATATTCGTATTGATCACAAGAAAAAGAGAAAGAAGACAAAAAATTCGCCGTCGCTTACAAGGGCACAGCCATCTGTGTGAGCATGGCACTTGCACTTGTGTTGTTGATTATCATGAAATTTCGATACTCTGCCATGAGACTGTTGACGTCATTTTTACGAGTATCCGTCAAATCATTAAAGAACTCGTCGACCTCCTTTGCTGAAGTAAACCCGTAAAGATCACCATTGTTTGCTTTAATGGCAGGACGGACGTGCTCGTTCGCATAGCCACCGAACGCGTTGCCATTGCTGTCCACAAGATACCAACTTTTCTGCCCGGGCCTGTAGACATAGTAGGACATCCCCTTTCGCGCTTGGAGTACGCGCTGCCTCTGAAAGGTTTCCTGCTGTTGCTGTAATGCTTGTTGTTGCTGTTGCATAGCAAATGCCGGATTTGCAGCAGCAGCAGCAGCAAATGCCGGATTTGCAGCTGCAGCATACGACATAGTGGCGTTTTGCATATTCCTGAAGAGAGAGAGAGAGAGAGAGAGAAGGGTCTTATTCAATGTTCGCTCGGTATTATTGTATAAACAGCATTGTGTTATAAAAAGAAACTCAACTTTCACAGTGTGAAAAACTCTGTGCTACTCGTTGATTCCTATCCGCCACTCAACAATAACATATATAGCTGCTATCAACAATGCGACTGTAAACATTAACCAAAGCCCCAGGTACGAACCAAACACGCCGCATATCACTGACACACCAAGTAAGTAGCAAAGTGCCAGCCCCGCTAGTCTTAACACCAATCGCACGCATAATTCTTCCTTATGCATACCCAACAGCAGATGTACAGTCAAGCTTTGATAGGCGAATTTGCAATGCCTGTAAGATCGCCACTTCCAACTTCGGTTCTGGTGGACGCAGTTGAGACAGCAATTAATCTTGCTTGGTATGATTATCAAAGCTGTCGTGGGGAGGCAGTGCAGATTCTTGCTGGCACTGAAAATCTTGCACAAGATATACAAAAGAATACGCTTGATAGACTATTGCCTCAGACGGCGCTCATGTGGGCACTCATGGAGACGCGTTGCATACCAATGAAGAATCGAACACTCACAAAAAAGCGTCTTGTTTTTTACTGGCAGTTACCCAACGAGTCGTCTACACAGGCCTGCACATTGATGGAGGAGCGACATCTCCTACGTGAGTTCTACGGCAAAATGTTGATGTTAGGAAATCATTTCGTCGAAGCAATGCACGTGTTACGGTATGAGTTCACGGAGCCTCTTCCACTCACATCGTATATTACACATGTCGACGATGAGCGCCAATGGCTTGTGTCCGCGTGTATTTTGTTGAGCACGCGCAACAAAATGATTGAGTGTCTGAAATCCGACGAAGAACAAGCTTTCTCAATGATTTCTGCGTGCACGTTCACATTCGCGTTGAATTTAGTGCAATGCACGACAAACGCTCTCGAACATCCCGGTGTGTTTGAATTGTTGCGATGGGAATGCAAGACGCGTGTTCGCCGTAGTGAATCCGAGAAGGAAGGCGCTATTGCGCAAGATACAAACGTACCGCCCATTGCAAATATTTCGGGCACTCACAATAAAGATTTATCCACGCTTGTAGTAAACACCGTTGCAAAATTACGTTACAATCGCGATTTGACTACAGTTGGAGAGGCAGAATGGAAATTGGCACGTGAAATGTTAGACGACATTTTAGTGTCTGATCAAGCGATGAGATTTCGTCCGTTGGAACTTGCTCGCACTATTTGTCAACATCATGCAACAAACTTTGAGATGCACTCAATCAACTTGACAACAGTGACCCTTTTGCCCACTGTGAACGCGGGGGAGATCCTTCCCCTTTGAATTTAGCGCGCCCAAGTATATAGATGTGCTTTTTTTTGTGACTTTTTGAAAGACTTGTTACCATTACCATTATCATGAGTGATATAATCCTGTTCAAGGAATGGGCGGGCGGTACCTTGCTCGATGAGAAGTCACATATTGGCGTTCGGCAATTTCAAGGAATGCCCCTGATGGACAAACTCTTCGAAGACATCAATGACACTCACACAGTGGGCGTGTTAATAATGAGTGAAATGATGCCATCTCCACTGGTTGACCGTGTCATGGATACGATTTTCAAGGCACAACAAGAAGTTGAAACGATGTTTCTTGGGCTGATGGTCACGGGAGAAGGTTTGCATGCTTCCATGATGGGAGCAATAGTTCATACACGCCTCAAAGATCTTTATCGTGTTGTGGATCCATACAGAGAAGAAGAAGAAGAAACTCCTAAATCGCCGCCATTCGTACCACTGTCAAGACCACTAACCAAGGAGGAGGACGACGAAATGTTTGGAACGGTTGGCTTCTGGGCTCTGTTGGAAGCAGCATCAGAGTCGTTTGACATGAGTAACGAATCGTCAGAACTGGTGGAGCAAGTTGACCTCGATAATGTTGAACAGTTATTCGATAGTATGCAAAAAACATTGCAGCTATTTATTGAACAGGCTCGTAGTGAGGAGTCGACTTTCGCAGGTAATGGTCTCGGTAGAACAACACGCTCCAGTAATCCGGAGTGGTCAGTGATCGGTACTATCGGTTCGGCATTTCTGACACCTTTCATTGCTATCGGTGTGTTCACACAGCAGCGATTGGGGACAAGAGGGAAAAAAGAGCTGTCAAAAGAAGACGATACATGGATGCGACGGTTTGCATTTTGGAGAAACCTCGATGAGAGACATTTGGTCTTGTTTTGGGTGAAATTTTTCCATTACGCGTTAGTTTGGATGATAATCGGACGACTTGATTTGCCTGTTTTCGGTCAAATGCTTGGCTTCATTGGCTTGAAAAACATGCTGGCGAAGGTTCGGGAAAAGATGAAAGATGTTGGTGTGCTTCAAGAAGGACAGAATCTGGCAGATGATGTGGCTGATGGAATGCAAGACTTACTCACTCGAACACAATCGCTGCGAGCGATACGAGAGCGGTTTTCAGAAGGTCTTGATAAGCGTGTTATCGAAAGCCTCGATAACGTGCTTCGCATTTTCAAGGGGCCAGCTGAAGCGTCTGAGGGTGACATGGCTCAATTGAGTCTCGCAGGAGAACTCGCCTTTCAAGCGCTCAGAGTTGATGTGAGTGTGTTTGAAGAACAACTCAGGGGAGAAGATGTTCCCAAACTCACTGAGCTCGCTACGAGCGGGTTCATGCGTTTATTCAATCCCTTAGTTCATTTGAATGTATACATGATGGGAGGTGCTAGTGAACTTGATGCTGTAAAGTTTGCAACTGTTAGCGCGGGAGGGAATACTGCTGTAAACAGCATTGCTGTAGCAATGAACGAAGAATTGTCAACAAACATCTACAAGGACATAAGCATTCAATTCGCCTTCGGGCTGGGTTTAATGGCACCGCAAATACTCGCAACAATTGCTCCTACAGTCCGAAAACTTTTTCACGTAGATACACCTCTCAGAAAAAAGCTAACTGCCTTGAGAAGAGCGACAACTACAGTCGGTATTAGTGGATTGGGTTACGTAGTGGCTGCACTATTACCCAATTTGATTGAAGGTATTAAAATGCTGGCTGATACCATAAATGAAGGGCTTGTGAAAGCAGAACTGGCGCAATGGCTTCGTGCAACGATAAGCGTCTATGAGATCTTGAGTACCTATATCAAATTCATCGGAGCAAATCTCGCGCTTCAACTCATTTACAATGTAATTACGCGTTTTGCCATTAAGCCGGTGTTTCATGCCGGCAAACGGAGATTTGAACGGCGTTTGCGTAATACATTGCAGGTTTTCAGTGACCAAATGCATGTGAATCTAACAGGTGCTAGAGATCCGGAGGAAATTAGTAAACTCCTACAAAAATCTCCTTTACGCACCACAGCAGAAGCAAAGCGACTGCTCAAATACGCAGTCACAAAAACCATGGACATTTTTGTGGAAATTGGCGATCCAGATTTTACGAGCATCACCACCGGTGGTATGAGTACGTTTGCTACCATGATGCTGCTGTGGCAAGGTCCTGTTACCTTTCTTCTGAATTACTTCACAGATAATATATTGTTTTCGCCCATGGCACGTGGCTTTGCATACAGCGGCCTTGCCTTATCAACAACGCATTTCGCGATGCAGCACACGATACGGAAAAGATGGAACTGGACGTCCGCCCCCCCTATCCAACATCTGAGCGCAGCTACTTTCATGATGTCAATGCTGTGGTCTGTTGCAGATCTGTTAGAACCTCAGAGTCTCACTAGTCTAAGCCAAGTCTTTGTGGTACTTCAGTTCTTCAATTGGTTCTTTTTGTTGTTCGGTCGATCACCGCCGCCAAGTCAGACTCGAGCAATTTTGGAAGCTGCCATGTCACAAGTTCCGTTGAAAACGCGAAACGACATAGTAAAGACTATTTTATCGACAGTTTGACAAAAGGTAAACATATAAAATTATCGTACAGGTCGACCTATTTGACGCTTCTCAATCCATCAATGATATACTGCATCAGTCGTATCTCAGGGCACTCTTCACAGTTGCTGCAGCAACGATTTTCAAGAACTATAGTTGTGCATCCATCCGATTGAGCCATTCGGAGCTTATCGAGTACGAGAGTGTGTAAATACGCACAGTCATAACTTTCTTCGACGTTGAATGGTATTTCGGATTGAAGCTTTACTTTGGCTTGCTTTAACGCATCAGAATACGAGGTATCTTTCTCGATGTGCGACACATTTGCAATTTCAACAGTTTTCTTTGCAAGAATCGGTGCTATCTTTTTAGCATCTTGCAAACTACGTATCAAATCAGTGACGTTAAAATCTGAAAAGATTGAAGGCCATGCTTCTTCCGCCATGATGATGGTAATCGAAAGTAAATAATAGAACAAAAAACGGAAGAGTTGCAGTGAACATCTTTCGTGCAAGTTGACTCGTGTGTGACTGGCTGGAATTCCAGCCACTGTATATATTTTTCGCGGAAAATCTCAAGATATTTCTCTACTTTTTAATTCCTCCTGTTGCAATAATGAATCTACTCGAGTTTCCTGATGAAGTGCTAGAGCATATGTTATTGTTCGTTCAACCAACGTGGTTGCTGTTACCTGTCAAGCTCTCTTGCAAGCATCTGCATGATATTGTTTCTACTATTCATCGAGCTGCAATACCTGAACACTATGGACCTTATAGCAACTGCTCTCAACCAGCAGCTGCTATTAAACACTTACAAGATGGTTGTCACGTACAAATGGGGACACGGACGCTGATCCCAACCAAATCTGGCTTACCAAAGCGATTGCTGGCCGATATGCAACGTGCTGTTGAAGAAAGCGCGTGCGACTTCGAAGAAATGCCATATCTTCAAGAATTTGTTATGAGATACACCCCCCGCTCTTCTCCTCCGATTCTGCTAGATGGCGGAATCGGAACTCTCTATCACTACAAGGCTTCGATAAATTGCGAATTTTGCTACAGTGAACAACGAGGCATTTATTTACAATACACACTATCATGTAGTTACGATGAGCGCGATAACGTTTGTGATGAGTGGCTTGAATGGACAGCATATACTCGTAATCGATGCGATTGGCATTTGCCTGTAGATTGGCATGGCCAAAGTAAGGATGCATATCTTCCTTGCGCAAGATGCAAAAGTGATATGCTCAACGAACACGACATTAGATGCATCACACAAGTATGTGAACTTTGGACGAAGTTTCTGAGTTGTTATGGGTCATACGCCCTTACATATAAACAAGCACCCACGGGCTTGCTGTATCGTAGAGATCAAACTAAACCTCATGGACTTCATTTTTAGTTTTAATAATTCACAAATTTTTTCATGCAATACTTGCTTTGCCGAATTGAAACAAATCAGCAAATGTGCTGGGTAAATCCACCTCAACAGTGACTGTAAACTCAGCGCCCTCGATGGTGATCGACGTCAACAAATCACTAATCAAATCGAGCAAGTAAAGGAGTGCAAGCAAGAGGAGTGGCACGAATAACAGTAGTGCAAAGAGGATCGGTCCAATGAAGGCTACCACCATAACAACCAATGCTATATTCAATGGACCGCGTAACCGTGCACATGATAGAAACTCTTCGTCTTCTAGTTGTTCCTCGGTGAATGGTAGGGGACGCGCCGCAGATGGCGTAAAAATTCGTATAATCCCCATGAATGTAAAAGCCGATCCACTTCCAATTAACGATGGAAACTTACGTTGCAGCCAAAACGTCACAACCCGCAAATCAACCATGTTGAATGGGTCGGCACTGCAGTCTAAGAATTCGCGTTCAAAATTGTCATCTGCTGTGGGGCACCCAATTGGATCAGTCAATCCACCAAGCCCAAGTGCATCCCACTGTATGCAATCGGCGCGCAATGGATCAATAAACCCACAATAAAGTTCAACTGGCAGACAACCGGGCAACACAGGGATCGCACCCGCTTTGAATAGCAAGCCAAGAACAGGTGTGTTGAGAATAGGCTCAAACCATGCAGCACTACTCAAGGGCCACAATAACGTGGTACGAAAGAAACAAAACGGACTGAAAATATACGCAAGCATGAAGAACAAGAAGAAACTAATGACTAAAGAGATGCGTGCCGTCAACGGATTCACAGTAAAGATCGCGAGGAATATGAGTTGCACTCCGACAACTATCAGGAACGTCCAAAAGGCTCCAGCAAACATACCGAGACCTTGTGGTCCATGTTCGCAGAACGCCTCTTCAGCTACACGACATGAAAAGCCTTTGCGCACCCAAAACCTCAAACTTGAAATGTCCGAAGAGTCGGGATTCGACACAAACCCAACGAACGCTCCGAGTGTTATGCTGAGATCAATATCGAAAATATTTTCAAACGTTGCAATGACATCACCTGCCATACCATTGCGACTAGTGAGTGGCACAGTGTTTGGAGCCACGAATCCCTCCCAATTGCCATCCGTGCCGGAAAACGTGTAGTCTCTGCAATATTCTGCAAATGTTTCCGTGAAATTATCTGTTGGTATGTTCGTGAGACCGATACACTCCCAAGCTTGCACCGTACGTTCAGTTAACAGCGCAAATTCGTCCACCATCACTTCAATAAGTTTGCAGTCAACTGATCCGAAGTCAAGAGGTGGTATTTCAGTGAAATCGGTGTTGTTTTCACATACGGCGTGTTGTAGCAATGAACGACTTGTTGAGAACGACATCGGTGCCGCTGACTCCTGTAGCCGCCACGGTGCTTTCGGCATTTCTTGATTTTGAACACGAGCGCGATGCTGTGCGTGCCGATGAGAGACAACCGTTGAGAGATGAGACATGCGATCAGAAAACGCTTGAGCGTTGCGTAACATTCGGTCAGTGCTATTTGTCACGTACTCCAACCCGTAGCGCATACCACTATGCATCATGTGTAAAGACTCTGTGACGCCCTCGAGTATTGTTCTATTATGATTGACACGAGTGCTTCCAAAATTCTTCGTGCGATTCCAATGAGAAATGACAGCTTGCGAAATACGCATTGCGCGTGCTCCCATGTGACCAGAGCGAGGACTGGCACCCCTGCCAACGTGATTCCACCACTTAGTCCAATGGATGACACCATAGTCCTCATGTAAATCAAGCCCTTTGTCTGCAAGGAGGAATCCAGTGACATTGTGTCGGTGAGTGTGTTCCCGTTGTTTGTTTAGTTGATACTCTGCACTGTAAGAGACTGCTGCAAACATTTCACTCACTACCTTGAGAAACCCACTTGAAAGCTCCCAAGCGTTAGTGAACATCAGTGGCGGAAAGACGTGCATTCGCGGATCAGGCACACCGACAAGAGCGTCTAAAGCACGTGTTACTTGGAAAGAGTGCACACATGTGTGGAACCGTTCCCTTAATAGCATCTCTGTGGCACTGTATGTTGGTTCTTGCATCTCAGCCAGCAATTCAACTATACGCCGTTGATTGACATTCATGTTTTTTTGCTCAAGACCGAGCAAACGATCTATCTCGCTACGAGATTCAAGATAATTGCTATGATGGACGGTCATGAGATCCAACGCAAATACGTGGCAAGGCGAGCGTGTGTCTGTTACAGCAAAGGTAGGGTCCCACATATTTGTGACGTTGAAGACATGTCGTGACAAGGACGCTTTTGAGCTGAATAACGGGCGACCGAACGGACCAGGTGGGCATGTAGCATTCGTGCCCAAATTGATAGCCCCCTCACTGGCATCGCACAACGCGGGGTGAAGACCTTCAGTGCAAAAGTCGCAGACGCCATTTCCGGGAAAGCAGCACGTAGTTCTCAGTGTTAAATCTTCAGGACACGTGGTATTCGGTCCCAAGAAGGATCCACATACGACGTTTGTTATATTTTCTAGGCATGAATCACATTGATCGTTTTCACAACACGCTCCAAATGTGGGAAGTTCGTCTGACTGCGTGAAAAGTGGGCAATCAGATGTATCGATGTTCGGTGAGAACGGGGATGACCGACAGCCATCGAAGCTCAACAATCCAAAATCGCATGTTGCGACTGGCTCAAAACAACTATCAATGAAGTCTTCGATGAATCCCAAACATTGACCCCAGAAAGCTCCTGTCCTAAACACGTCTCTTAAAAACTGATACGCACTATTGATATAAGTGATCATTACATCGATGCAGGCAACCACATCTTCGCCTATTTCAATGAGTGGTTCGATGAGTTCCAAAATGAATTCTGCGAGCTGTTCACCTAATAGCTCGAAGAACGCTCCGGGGTCAGTGAATAATAAGTAAATAGCCTCAATGACGTCTCCAAGGAATTCAAGTGTATCACACAACAAAAAGTGCAACGAATCCTCGTCATCCCAACCAAAGAGCGCCCAAAAAAACTCGCCTGTTTCAATGATCTCTTCGCCAACCTCACCTGGGATGAAGCATCCAACCAGTGCCAGTATGTTACGCAACACAAAGAAGAAATTACCGACGGTGAAATCGTAAAGCATAACCAATGGTGGACAGATGCAATTGGTAAGCAGTGTTGAAGCTGACGAACATTGATCGGTTGCTGCGAGTGCATAGACGTTGAATACCGTGTCAAGAAAACGCGTGATTGCGCTTGCAAACACATATGGTAGTGGTCCAGTGACATTGTTAAGGGACGAAGCCACTGCGGACATGGCTGCGCCGATAGAAATACTTTCATCTTGTGGACACGGTACGAGTGATAGGATAGACGGTACAGTACATGCGCCAGTAAACGACATGTCGTCGAGCAGCGGAATCAAATTGTCTTTCCAATTGAGTGGCGCGTTCGCATTAAGAAAGATGCGGTTAATAGCATCAGTGTCCAAATCACCCTCTGCATCAATCACTTCAAGTGATGTTTGTATCATCGTGCGTAACACATTGTTGACGAAACGCCCAATTGTATCAATATAGCCGCCAGCGCAGCATAATGGATCGACAGCGAGACTCGCTCTTGCTCCGTCTTCTGGTCGTGTTCGTGGATCCCTGAGTTCGCATGTCACATCTGGAGTGTAGGTGTATTGTCGTAGTAAGTTGCCAAGTGCAATGAAGAAATTGTCGAGTGTAAAGGTCACAGTGTCAAGATCCTCACGGAACGCCCTTGACAGTAAGAACTCGAGCAAAACCTCGGTGCTCTCAAATTGCCCCACTATATCCTGTACGATGCGTGTCATGTTCTGCGACAAATAGACGGCTTCACGGACTACTTGTCCACTGACCGCAGAGAAACCAGGTGTCGATTCACGGTCGGTCTGCGAAGTGCCATTCACTCCCTCGTCACCTTCGATGGCTTCGAATAATGCTGTGATCACTCTTTCTGCACAGAGTGCCAAATCTTCAGAGTCGCGAATGATACCGTCCGCAATGCGTGTCGCGTTCTCACGTAAAAACTCCAGTGGCCAAGGATCCAATGTGACTAGAGTGAATGGTATGCGGACCAGTATCTCTGTGAATGCGTTGGTAATGTTTATCGTCTCGGCAAGTACACATCCAAGATCGGCGGTAGGTTCGTTTGCAAATGCGTTAAAAAACGTGGCTACGCCTGTCGAGGTATTGTACATATGGCCCCAAGTCTTGTCTAGATCGATGATGTTCGACACGTAACCACGCTGGAGGAAAGACTGTGGATGTGTGAGCATATGAAAGAGATTACGAGCCCAATCCATCATCACGGTGTCAAACAAGAACACGCCCTTAAACCCTTTAATCATCGGTAATCGACCGGCAGTTTTTCCAAAAGCAAACGTGGCGGCTCCTGGCGCACGCAGGAGTCGTGATATGTTGGGGAACCGTGCGCTTTGTTCTGGAATGCCAGGACATTCTACCGACGACACACAAGGGGCCGCAGTTTGGTGTAGGAAAACGCGGCCATTCGGAAAGAGGTCCTCACCGCAGAAAAAGGTTGGTACATCGGGGCACGTGTCATCTTCCTTCTGGTCCAGACACAACGTGTCCAACACAGTGCCATTGAAGTGAATGCACTCAAAACAGCATGCGTCTGGATCGCTCACTGCATCGTCTATGTTATCGAATATCGAGTTTGTGACCACATCAATCCAATCACTCAAGTGAATGCCAAATAGTTGCATTTTATCGACAATGTCATCGATGCGTGGCTCCAAAAAGAACAGGCAATTTGCCTGTTCTTGACCATCGAGTGAGATGCATTCAATGAGACGACCGATGAAGCGTGGCACAAACAAGATTACTGTACGCGTGTACGAAAGAAAGAAATTTACGACAGCCCAAAGTGCGTCACGCAGTGACGAACTTACAACGACATCGAATAACACGTTGAGAATCCCGGCAATATCATTGCACCAACATTTGGTCACTGGACCGCGAAAGCTGTCAAGGAAACCTTGTAGTCTTGACAACGGAGTTGTGATGTCCAAGTCTTCGAGTCCAAGGGCGATTATAAACTCCGCTAGTGATATAGCTAAATCCCTTGCAAATAGAGCCAGCTGCAGAACCGAGTCTGTCACGCTGTAGAATTCACACTCTAGCGTGAGAGTGCCGAGTGTGAAGAAAATTAACTTCGCTAGACCATTGATGTAGTTGGTGAGTGTAAGGAAGGTGTGTGCAAGCAACCGTATTGCCACAGCAATAATATCGACTATCTCGAATATCGGTGGCCACAACTCCGTATACACGGAGTCTGTTTCACGCAGAATAATTGAATCAGTTTGATTTTGTAGTAGAGTGACACCGGCAACCAAAAATAAACTCAAAAGCAAAGGCCAATTTCGTGCAATAGTAAATAGTATCGTCGCGAGCAATCGAGCGGCTGAGTACACTGCGAGTAATAGATAAGTGAAAATCGAGCGAATTCGATCAGCTTCATCTGTGCCATTATCGTCTCCGGATTTCGGTGGAGTAGTCGGTACGCTTGTGCAACTCGTAGTGATAAGGGCCACGGCCAAGAGCCCAGGCAACTGACCCAAGAGAAGTAGATCAGTTGAAACATCCATGTGAAGTGTACCTGTGTCACATATTTTGCGGGAGGAGAGAGTTTGTATCCACCATCTCAGTTCTAATTGTTCTAACTAACTATTCTATTCTAATACACACACATGCGATAATTTACAATGTTTCGTATGCTACAGCTAACAGTTGTTCTCTCGTGAAAGTTGTATGTTCATGCTCTTCAAGCATCGTCATTTTCTGTAAGCTACCCCACGAAATGTTAAAGACCTTTTCAAACGCTGCGATGTGTGACTGATCCACTACCCAATGCCATCGATTTCTTATTGTACATTGACTTATGGTATTCGAGACGAGATGCGCTTGGGTGAGTAGTAGGTGCGACTTCCATGTTTTCATGTCTACTTGAAAAGCTGGTAAATGTATTGCCAGCTGAAAACCTCGTAACATTTGCAAATTATCAATGGTAACGTTGAGCAATTGTAACTCTGCAGTCGATAGCCGCAATTCCAAAAGGAATTGCAACGAATTACGACACAACCCTTCGAAAAAATGCGAATTAAAGAGACTCATGCCAACGTGCGAAGCTGCCAGCTTGTCATAACGTAGCATATTGATGACATTTTCAGTGCCAAGAGCATGCACGTCAGCGACAGTTGGCTTCAAACTCAATAACTCGCGCCATGTACAACGTAACACAATCAAGTCCCCGATTTGATAGCCAGACTTCACGAGACTACGCAAACGAATGCCTTGTTGTATGAACTCGCGAATGCCAATATTGGGTATGCGTGCTCGTATGTCTGCAGCTGATGCACTCTCAGCTATAAGGTCCTGAAGACTCTCGGCAAACCGTAGATCAACACGCGTTCGTGTTTCTAAGTCGAGTGCAAACCAACGTTCGGCTAAATTTGGAGTTGGATAACTTTTTAAAGCCGTGTCGGTGTCGGATTCGACTATGGTCGCTTGTATTGAAGCAAAGGTCGCTAATTGTTGTAAATCCCTAGATACCAACTCTAACGTGTCGTTCCATTGCGTACATGCGTGATCGCTGTCTAACAGGAACTTCCCACGTTGAAGACTCACTCGAAGCGTCGTCAGATCATTAAGGTCGACAAGAGCATCTTGCGGATTGGTGTGTTCATAACACTGGCGACGCAAATTGCTTTCATTACGACACAACAGATGGTAAAAGCAGCCGCATGGCAATGAGATTACAGCATGTCGTTTTTGATCGATTGATTGTTCGCAAAATTTGCACTTCTTCTTCGTATGATCATCAGCAGCACCACCAAATTCCATTCTTGTCTTTTGTTTGTTGTTGTGTGATCAAATACGTTACTGCTGCTGCTGCTTTCAACTGTTATAATGGAGTCGCTTGTAAAATATGAAATAGTCACAGAATCAGATAAGACGTCGGCGTTGATGACTGCCACGTATTACTTCCTTCCGAGCAGAGTTGTTCTTTTTGTTACAGAGTATCAACTTGAATTTGTCACAGGCGCACTTTTGATACTCGCGACATTGTTTCTGTTTCATGCATTTTATCTATGGTATAAACGTTAACACACGTACTATCACACCTCTGTTCTTTAGACTTCGTCTCTTTTACTCTTTTTCTCTCTCTCTCTCTCTCTCTCTCTCTCTCTTTATTCCTTCCCTTTTCGTCATATGAATAGTAAAGAGGATAAGAAGCGAATGGGCGATGAGGAGTTACTACTACTGCAGCAAGAGCAACCTCGCAAAAAACGAAGACTTGATGACAAGCATGAAGAGATAGCATTTGTCATTGGGAAACGGAAGCTTATCGAACGACTGCGTGATCTCGAACGCCCTGAAATCCCTGATGGAGTGTTTGAATCAAGCGCAGCAAACTACCAACTCATTGATGAGAAGTTACAGTCATTCGGTTGCACTCAGGACGAAGTGAGAAAAGCTCTGCAAGCTATCCCTAGTGCTGATGCACCTCGCACCTTCGCAGCCACTCGCTATACAGTGGGCTCTCGTAGCGACAACATACCTGACACAGCAGTGTTATTCTTCAGTAGCACAGGTCAAATAATACAAACAGGAAATGTGTCGGATGAAGTAATGACCCGAGCAATTGAGTACAATTGTAAATTCTTAAGTTCTTTATTGCAACACGACTTTGTCGTTACGCAAAAACGAATGCTTAACATGGTGAGTAACATGCGTTTGTCTACGGGCATAGAGTTAGGGTCCGTGGCACAGAAAATCGAGGACATCAATGAACAATGCGATACATCCGAGGACTTTCAACGCAGGGCTTTGGAGCCTGAGGAGCGATACATTGCCACGACAACCCACCCTCTTATTGCAGAGAACGCAGACTTTCCAGCATTACGCATTAAGCGTAATATGCATTACAATGATGAAAATAGAGCGCTCGAACGACAGGTATTTATCATTAACAAAAATGGATCGATCACATGTACTGGTTTTCGTTCACAAGAGTCCCTCCTACTGGGACGACGTTGGATATATGATTTATGCATGAATAAACGTGACACTGCCATCATCACAGCCTCCAGCGCCATTCAAACTAAGAAACGCGACATGACCTTGCAGCAACAGCACATACGACAACTTCCTACAGCAGCAGCTTCAACCTATTACAACCTCCGACTTGAAGAATATTTTGACAGTATTTGAAGCTTCGACGACAAAAAAAGATGTCCTTGCTCAAATTCGTTATTGGTGGGTTGGTACTCTTTGCTCTGTTGATCCCTATATTTATTCAAGCATTTGACGTTTTGAAAGAGGAGTATAAAATCTATAACAATGCTAAGAAACAGATTAGTGGTATTTGTGCACGCGCCCCTGCGATCATTGAGGAAGACGGGTTGACTGACATATGTCAACGTGCCGTTGCAGCAGTAGAACACTGGCCAGAAGAAATAGCATTGCTAGAAGCTGCCAACAGCTTAAAGCTTCTGGTTGACGTCAAAATGATCATCCTCTTTGGTGTATTACTCTTTCTGTTGTTAGGTGTCGTCACTTGCTTAGCGTGCACATGGAACAATATACGTGTGTGGAATCAGAGCGCTTTACCGTTCCAACACTCTGCAAAAAAACAAGAATGAACATGTGCATGTAGTTTTTTTTTTTTTGTTTCATCATATATCACAGCCAATTTGTATAGGGTAGAATGCCTTTTTTTTAGTGAGAGAGAGAGAGAGAGAGAGAGAAACAAAGAGCTAACCCATCAAAAACATGACTAACTCCACCTTTTCTTTCATCGCTATAGTGTTCGTGGCCAGACAGTTAACATCGTGGTGCGAGACGAATTCGAATATGGCCGAGCCGATGTCTTGGCAAGAGGACTCATGTCCTTGCTACTCAGTCAGGGCACCATTGCCTTTTTTATCAGCAGTCCAACTGGCCCAGAGTCGATAATGCAGCAAATGATGAATACGGAGGTTGATAGTAAAAGGGTAATTCTTGTAGCACGACAACAACGCGCATGTTTGCCATGCATCAACGCAGGCAAAGGGGTCGAGTGCTGTCATCTCGATCGCATTCTAACAATCGAGCACAAGAGTAAATATCGGGAACGACAGATTTTAGCTTTAATGGAATTTGATATAGCAGCACAACAAGCAGAAACTCGCGGATTGACTGTCGACCCAGCAGACGCCTGGTACAGTAGAATGTTCATAGATCGACTTACATCATTGCCTTACATAGAACTGTCTGCGTCCGTTACCACTCATCTCATTCTGCTTGGGGTAGATCCAAATGCCAGTGCGAACAACCCCAAGAACAGTGAATGTGCAATGTGTGCGATTGCGTTCACTGCCGCTCACGCCTTTGTGGTAAGTACGGAGCCCGTATCGTGGGAAGTGGAAGACCAACGTGCGAAAGATAGAGATGACGGGCCTTTGCAGGTAAATCCATCACCATGTTGGGAGACATCGCGTGAGCGTAATTCATTGCTTCAAGCAAATAAGGGATGAAATATGCGTTCACGCGAAAAACACGCTCCTCATAGTCGAAGGTTTGCAAACGGTCTCTTGAGGTTAAGTGGGCCACCAGAGCTGGTGTTGTGACTAGTCTACATAGCCACAGACATCTAACGTGCTCGAGCAGCTCATTACACAGTATTGTGTTGTTGTCATGCACAACAGTGAGCTGCGAATCGAGCCACTTGCTGAGTTTTTCTTGAATTTCCAGCGAGGCACAACAGAACTCTGGTGGCATGAGCCACTGCCTTAAGTTCATCATCATCACCGCGTTGTCCATCACGAGTAGGCTGTATATTGGATCGCACCAACATTGATTATGCTGACACTCTTCAATTTTTCGACACAGTTGGTTGGACTGATTGCTCATGCTTGCAAAACGTGGCCCGACACAATAGATATGATAACTTTATTTCACGACGAGTTGCGAAATAAATACCCGGACTCGGTGATTTTGGTGGTCGTCGAACGTAATCTCGGATTTAATGCCGATGGTATGACACGCAGTGTCATTGCACACGATCGCCGTCAATTAACATATGGACTCACCGAGAACCCTGTTACAATGCAAAGTACTCACGCGACCATTGCCTATGGCATGTGGACGGCACTTCGTGTGCCCTATTGGCTGTTGTTTCAGGATATTGTTGACCGCAATCATTGGAACTATGCAGCCTCTATGATATCATTGACAGCATATTCACTGCAAACAACCTTCAAAAACACACATACCACACCGACTCAGGCACGAGATCACATGCGCAAACGATTGGAAGCCCAGTTAACAGGTTTGAAACGCTTCGAGTCCAATACCACGAATCCCATGACACAGCCTCGTGTCACTGTCTCCAGTCACATTGATTTTCAGCAGAAACGCATGCCGGGACATCACGATGATTGTGCGATGGTAGTATCTTTCACTTGTTACGCCTATCGACAGATGGCTCGCGGCAAACTGATGTGTTTGAAGAGTATTGAGGGTGTTCGACGCGCGTTAATTGCACGCGAGTTCCCCAACGCACGGGCTCTTTGAAAGAAGAGAAACATCGGTGGAAGAAAACAACCTTGCTCTGCTACTCTACTTGTATAGACTAAATAAATAAATAAATAAATCTTGATCGTTACTTCATATGAACGTAGAAAATTAACCATGGTAGTGATGATAACGATGACGACGAACCACTCAAAATGACACTGGTGAAGTTACTTTTGTTTTTTTCATTTTTCTGTTTTTTGTGCACAGTTTGTGCACAAGGTACCGGTGCGTGTTGCCATAATGTCAACACCTGTATGCCATTTCAGAATGCAAGTGATTGCACTGGTACCTTTCTTGGAGTGAATAGCACTTGCAACGAGTGCAGTTTCTGTGAGTTAGACGACTTCTGTGTAGGAGGGTCGTGTGACACGAAACCGTGTGTTAGTAACAGTGACTGTCAACAAATTTGCGGTAACGGCGATGAATTAACAAGTACTGGATCTCCTACCACCACCACCACCACCACCACAGGTATTGGTTCTCCTACCACCACTGCTATCGTTGTCACGACTGGCGATGGCAGTACTCCTACCACCACTGCTACTGTCGCCACCACCACTACTACAAGTACCGGTACTCCTGTCACTACTGCTACCGTTGCCACCACTTCCAGTACCACTACGACCACCACCACCACCACCGGAGAACCTGAAGATGAAACAGACACCTTCACAGATGTAGGCGTTCTTGTGATTGTTTTTTTTGCTGTGGGTGTTCTGTTCCTGTTAATTGCTGTTGGTGCGTTTTTTATATCTCGATAAAAAAAAAAGGAAGACTAAATAAATAAATAAATAAATCTGGACCACTGTTTTATATGAACGTAGAAAAAAACCCTCTTTGTAATGACGATGAGTTATACAAAAATGACACGAGACGTGCGTCTGGTTCTTTGTATAATCTGCTGTTTGTGGACAGTTTGTGCACAAACCACGGGCATTGTTGATCCCAATGTGTTGTGTTCGTCAAGTTGCATAACAACCACACCTTGGATTGAACCTCTTACGAATGCTACATGTGTCAACTACACAGTGAGCTGTGGAATCAAGGAAATTTTTCTTCAACGGCCAGAACTCTCACCTGGCTTAACCTGTGTGAAGTGGCCACAGGATGTCTTTGCAATCCCAGCCTCATGTAAATTGACCCCGAATCTCAACGGGTGTAATAACCTTGGCTTAACAGAAGTGGTACGCGTGCGCGATTGTTTGACTTCAACGTTTTCGATATGTTATTTAAACGCTTTTGCATCTTTTGATGCTCAGGTGTTTGGTTTGCGAAAAGACATTCCACAGAAATTGTGTGCCCCTTGCAACGAGACACAACATGGGTACAGCTGCTTTCCAGATCCAACAACAGGCACCACTGGGACGAGTGGTACGTCAGGCACCAGTGGTACTTCAGGAACAAGTGGTACGACAGGTACAACAGGTACAAGTGGTACTTCAGGTACAAGTGGTACGTCAGGCACCAGTGGTACCTCAGGAACAAGTGGTACCTCAGGAACAAGTGGTACGACAGGTACAACTGGGACGAGTGGTACCTCAGGAACAAGTGGCACGACAGGTACAACTGGGACGAGTGGTACCTCAGGAACAAGTGATACAACTGGTACTTCTGCAATTACTACTACTGGTACTTCAGGAACAAGTGGCTCTACAGGCACTTCTGCAGTTGTTACAACAGGAACAAGTGGTACGTCGGGAACAACGGGCACAAGTGGATTTGAACTCGGTTCGTGTTGTGAAATCTGCACGTTTTCCAACAATGGAAGTGAGAAGGATCGACGTTGTATCGATGGTCTGAACGAAACTTTCTGTTTCAGCAAAATATTTGACAGAGATTGCACCGAGAATCGAACAACACTCTTTACACCTGGAGGTATTTGTGTCAGTATTAGCGAGTGTCCCGGATTCACCACCACAGGCACC